>Ga0105090_10002252_pt1 | contig 10718 bp, 9 predicted proteins | sample PPLLak3March2015_FD_79110 | JGI IMG/M metagenome (GOLD analysis project Ga0105090, IMG submission 79110) | Freshwater sediment microbial communities from Prairie Pothole Lake near Jamestown, North Dakota, USA - PPLs Lake P7 Core (1) Depth... | ecosystem: Environmental > Aquatic > Freshwater >... | reverse complement strand
TGATCGGTCACAGCGCCAGATGAGAGCGCAAATCGGCCGATTGCGGCTGCTTCTGGCCGGTTCCGGGCGGTCTCTCGACGGCCACAAAGCGGTCGTTCCCCGTTCGGGACGGATCGTACCTACGCCTCTCCTCCGAGCAACGGTTTCGACAGCTCTAATTGTCAAAAAGGAACCGCGCGATGCGGTCCGACCTACTCCACCGTGACGCTCTTCGCCAGGTTCCTCGGCTGGTCGACATCCGTGCCCTTCAGGATCGCGCAGTGGTACGCGAGGAGCTGCAGCGGGATCGTGTACACCGCCGGCGCCTGGAAGTAGCTCACGTGCCGCGGCATCTTGATCACGTGCACGCCGTCGGATGACTCGAAGCCTGAGTCGGGGTCGGCGAACACGTACAGCTCGCCGCCGCGCGCCCGCACTTCCTGCAGGTTGCTCTTCAGCTTCTCGAGCAGGTCGTTGTTGGGCGCGACCGCGATCACGGGCATCGCCTCGTCGACGAGCGCGAGCGGACCGTGCTTCAGCTCGCCGGCCGGGTAGGCCTCGGCGTGGATGTATGAGATTTCCTTGAGCTTGAGCGCGCCCTCGAGCGCGATCGGGTACATCGCGCCGCGGCCGAGGAACAGCGCGTGGTGCTTGTCGGCGAAGCGCTCGGCGAGCTTGCGGATCGTGCCGTCGAGCGCGAGCGTGCTCTCGATCAGGGACGGGATGCCGACCAGGCGCTGCACGAGCCCGCGCTCGCGCTCGGCATCGGCGCTGTGGAATTTCGCGAGCGCGACGACCAGCATGCCGAGCGCGGCGAGCTGCGTCGTGAACGCCTTGGTGGAGGCCACGCCGATCTCGGGGCCGGCGCGCGTGAGCATCACGAGCTCGGACTCGCGCACCAGCGAGCTCTCGGGCACGTTGCAGATCGCGAGCTGCGAGAGATAGCCCGCCTGCTTCGCGAGCCGCAGCGCCGCGAGCGTGTCGGCAGTCTCGCCGGACTGCGAGACGCTCACGAACAGCGTGTTCTTCGGCACCACCGGGTTGCGGTAGCGGTACTCGCTCGCGATTTCGACCCAGCACGGCAGCCGGCAGATCTGCTCGATGAAGTACTTCGCCACGAGCGAGGCGTGGAAGCTCGTGCCGCAGGCGACGATGCGCACGGCCTCGGTCCTCGCGAACACGGCCTGCGCAGCCGGGCCGAACGCGGCCTCGAGCAGCTTGCCGCCCGCGACGCGTTCCTCGAGCGTCTGCGCGACCGCGCGCGGCTGCTCGTGGATCTCCTTCAGCATGAAGTGCGGGAACTCGCCCTTCTCGGCCGCGTCGGCCGAGAGCTCGCTCTCCCTCGCGGGGCGCATGGCGCCGTTGCCGTCGCGGTCGAGGATGCGGACGCTCTCGCGTCGCACTTCGCCCACGTCGCCTTCCTCGAGAAAGATGAACCGGCGGGTCACGGGCAGCAGCGCGGCGACGTCGGAAGCGACGAAGTTCTCGTGCTCGCCGAGGCCGATCACCACCGGGCAGCCCTCGCGCGCGACGATGATGCGGTCGGGCTCGGCCTGCGACATGACGGCGAGCGCGTAGGCGCCCTCGAGCTCCGCCACGGTCGCACGGACGGCCTTGAACAGGTCGCCGGTGACGCCAAGGTGATGGTGGATGCGGTGAGCGATCACCTCGGTGTCGGTCTCGGAGGTGAACTGGTAGCCGTCGCGCCGCGCTTCCTCGCGCAGCTCCTCGTGGTTCTCGATGATGCCGTTGTGGACGATCGCGACGCCGTCCTTCGAGATGTGCGGGTGGGCATTGCGCTCGCTCGGCACGCCGTGCGTCGCCCAGCGCGTGTGTGCGATGCCGAGACCGCCGTGGGTCGGATCGGCTTCGAGCGCGTCCGCGAGCTTGCCGACCTTGCCGACGGTGCGCAGGCGCTTCACGACGCCGGAGCCGTTCAGCACCGCGACGCCTGCGGAGTCGTAGCCGCGATACTCGAGTCGCCGCAGGCCCTCGATCAGGATCGGGACGATGTCACGGTCGGCGACGGCTCCAACGATTCCGCACATGCGGCTGTTCCTTGTTCGAGGGGCGGCGAGGCTAGCAGGATTCTCTGTCCGATCAAAGACCTACGCGCGGACCGGCCCGATACCGACCATTCTACGGCGGCCCGCCCGGGCCGCTGCCGATCATTTCACAGAATCCGGCCGTCCCGTGCCGGTGCGCCGTGGCATCCGCGCCCGGGCGGCGACCTACAGCCACTTGCGCCGGCGGAAGTAGACGAACAGCGCCGCGGCGATCGCGATGCAGGCGAGCAGCAGCCCCGCGAACGCGAGCGGGCTCGCGGCGCCGGGCAGCGCGACGTTCATGCCGTAGAGGCTCGCAAGCAGCGACGGGACCGCGACCAGGATCGTCACCGAGGTGAGCACCTTCATGACGGCATTCAGGTTGTTCGAGACGATCGACGCGAAAGCGTCCATCATCTGGCTCAGGATGTCGTCGGCGATGCCGACCATCTCGATGGCCTGGCGCACCTCGATGCGCAGGTCCTCGAGCAAGTCGCGGTCCACCGCGTCGAGCTCGAGCGCGGTCGTGCGCTCGAGCCGCTCGAGCACCATCTCGTTTTCGGCCATCGCGGTCGCGAAATACGTGAGGCTCTTCTGGTAGTCGAGCAGGCCCAGCACCTCCTCGTTGCGGATCGAACGCTTGAGCTCGTCCTCGAGCCGCTCGACCGAACGGTTGATCTCGCGAACCGCCGCGAGGTAGGCGTCCGCGACCTGCCAGAAGATCCGGAGCAGCAGGCCGACGCCGCGATCGGGCGTGAGGCCGGGGACCGTGCCATCGAGCAGCGGCTGCAGCAGGTCGAACGGCTCGTTCGTGACGGTCACGACGCCCTGCGGCAGGACGAACACGCTGAACGGCGCGGTGACGAAAGGCGCGCCGTCCGGCTCGCGGCGGCGGCGCGGCACCTGCAGCACGACGAGCACGCACGGTCCCTCGCGCTCGACGCGGGGCCGCTCGTCGGGATCGCCGACGTGTGAAAGCAGCGAAGCGGGTACGCCGAAGTCGCGCACGGCGGCAAGATCCGGATCGGCCGGCGCGTCGACGTGCAGCCAGCAGCCGGGGCCCGGCGCCGCGGGACGCCGGAAACCCCCGGCCGCGCCCTGGCGGATGGTCAGCACTTCTTCTCGGGCCGCTTCCAGTGCTCGATCGTCTGCTGCCTGCTGCGCTCGAGCGAGAGCTTGCCCTCGGGAGCGTCCTTCGTGATCGTCGAGCCCGCGCCGATCGTCGCGCCCGGCCCGATCTTCACGGGTGCGACGAGCATCGCGCCCGAGCCGATGAACGCGCCGTCGCCGATCTCGGTGCGCCACTTGTTGGCGCCGTCGTAGTTGCAGGTGATCGTGCCCGCACCGACGTTCACCTTTTCGCCGACGATCGTGTCGCCGAGGTACGTGAGGTGGTTGGCCTTGCTGCCGCGGCCGATGCGGCTGTTCTTCACCTCGACGAAGTTGCCGATGTGCACGCCAGCGTCGAGCGTCGAACTCGGGCGGAAGCGCGCGAAAGGGCCGACGTTGCAGCCGGGGCCGATCACCGCGCGCTCGATCACGCAGTTCGGGAACACGACCGTGTCGTCGCCGATCTCGCTGTCGCGGATCACGACGTTCGGCCCGACGCGCACGCGGTGGCCGAGCTTCACTTCGCCCTCGAGCACCACGTTCACGTCGATCAGCACGTCGCGGCCGACCGTGACGGGACCCCGTGCGTCGAAGCGGGCCGGGTCGACGATCGTGACGCCCTCCAGCATCAGCGCCGTGGCGCGCTGGCGACGGTAGGCGGCCTCGAGCTCGGCGAGCTGCAGCTTGTCGTTGACGCCGAGCACCTCGGTCTGCGTGGGCGCCACGACGGCATTCACGCGGCAGCCGCTCCGCACCGCCGCCACGACGACGTCCGTCAGGTAGTACTCGCCCTGCGCGTTGTCGTTCCGGAGGCTCGCGAGCCAGCCCTTCAGCCGCCCGGCCGACGCGCACAGGAGGCCGGTGTTCGACTCGTGGATCGCGCGCTCCTTGGCGTTCGCGTCCTTGTGCTCGACGATGCGGACGACGTTGCCCGCACCGTCGCGGACGATGCGGCCGTAGCCCGTGGGGTCCGGCAGCATGACGCTCAGCACGGCGACGGTATCGGGGCCTGCGCTCGCAACCAGGCGCGCGAGCGTGTCGAGCTGGACGAGCGGCACGTCGCCGTAGAGCACCAGCACCAGGTGATCGTCCGGGATGGAAGGCATCGCCTGCATGACGGCGTGGCCGGTACCGTGCTGCTCGGCCTGCAGCACCCAGTGGATGCCACTGCCCTCGAACGCCCGGGGCACCTGCTCGCCGCCGTGGCCGTAGACCACGTAGGTCGCAGGGGCCGCGAGCCCGCGGGCAGCGTCGAGCACGTGGCCGAGCAGCGGGCGGCCGGCGAGAGGCTGCAGGACCTTGGGCAGGTCCGACTTCATGCGCTTGCCCTGGCCCGCGGCCAGGATCACGACGGAAAGGGGCATGCGTTGGCGTTCCAGTGCAGACTCGGGCCGATGTCGCCTCTCATTCTACCGGACCGTGACGCCATCCCACGGCGCCTGCAGGTGCCGGGGCACCGTGCTTGCGTTGCGTTGCGGCATGACTTGCTGCCTGCGCAGGCCTAGAGTCCCGGCCCACGGACCGTGCGCACCGCGGCTGCAGGCTCTCGGTGCAACAGCGTTCCAAGCTACGAAAACCAACCAGTAGATCCGAAGGGGATGCCCGATGACCATCAAGAACCGCGCGCTCGGCGCGCTGGCAGCGACGTTTGCGCTCGTCTCGTTGACCGGCGCCGCCGTCGCCGCCGACCGGCCGTACGCTGAGGGACCGGTGACGGTCGTGAGCTCGATCCGCACGCTGCCGGGCATGCAGGACACCTACCTGAAGTACCTGGCCACGACCTACAAGACGAACATGGAAGCGGCCAAGAAGGCCGGGATCATTCTCGACTACAGCGTGTACGAGGCCACGCCGCGCTCCGCGGATGACCCGGATCTCTACCTGACCGTGACCTACAAGAACATGGCGGCCATGGACGGGCTCGACGAAAAGATGGAGCCGATCATGCAGAGCTCGTTCGGCGACGATGCCGCGCGCAGCACGGCAGCCATCGACCGCGAGAAGATGCGGCGCCAGGTCGGCCAGGAGACGATCCGCGAGGTCGTTCTCAAGTAGCGCGGCCTCGCGCAGTCCAGGGACTGCGGGACGGCGTCCCCGCCCGGTAGGGGACGCCGCTCTTCCGCACTCCGCTACTGCAGCATCTTCACCGCCGACACAGGCGCGAACTCGAGCTTGCGCTGCGCCGCATTCCACGCCAGCGGCCGCTCGCAGAAGCTCTCGCTGGCGAAGTCCTGCGCGGGCGGCTTGCCGCACTCGGCACCGCTCACGCCGAGCCATAGCTTCGATCCCTCGATGCGCGATCCGTACGCGACGCCGGACCAGGCCTTGCTGGCGCCGCCCGCACCGTCGCCGAGGTACACGCTGACGTCCTTCGCACGGTCGCCGTACGCGCTCGCGGCGCCTTCGCACTGGATGCGGCCTACGTCGAGGACGTAGTCGTCCTTGCCGTCCGCGTTCAGGTCGACGCGCTCCACCGCCTGGTCGGTGAGCGCCTTGCCGCCCACGTCGGCGCAGATCGAGACGACCTGCGCGAGCTCGCTTTTCACGGCGGCCGGGAGCGCCGGGGCGGCCGCATGTGCCCCGAGGCTTGCCACGAAACCGCCGACCGCCAGAATCATCGTCGCCGTTCGCATGGTGTGCCACCGGACGTCGAATGGGAGGACCGACGCTACGCCCGGCCCCCCCGTGGGTCAATGCAGGCCGGTTGCAGGGCCGCGCCTGGGGCCCCGATGATGGAACGATGAAATGCGCCCGACGGTCCCAATACAAGGAAGCCGGACTCGTGCCCCGAGGGCCATCGACATCGTGAAACCCGCCCTGCCCCTGCGCTCGCTGCTCGTCGGTGCCGTGCTCGCCGTCGCCGGCTGCGCGACGGACGACAGCTTCAGGCTGCCCGGGCTCGAGAGTCCGCCGCCGCGAGGCAATGCCGGTGGCGGGTCGACGCCGTTCATGTGGTACTACGGGCCCGGCGACGTGCCTCGGCTGAACGCCGGTCCGGTGCCGTTCTACGACCCCTATTTCTACTACCGTTACGGCGGCCTGCCGCCGCGGTACTACGGCCCGTTCCCGCTCGGCTACGGGCCCGGTTACGGTCCTGGATTCGGCCTCGCGTACGGGCCGGGGTACGGCCAGGGCTACCCGTTCGGCCCGTACTGGCCGTATGCCACCGCGCCCTGCCGGGACTCGAACCGCAACGGCCGTTGCGATGCCTACGAGGCGCGTCCGCCGAAGCCGCCCAAGCCCCCGAAGCCGCCACGACCGGGCAGTGCGGGCGACGTGATTCCACCGCCAGGCGCGCAACCGGGCGGCGGCCGGTCGAACCTTCCCCCGATCGTCGCGCCGGGAGGCCCTCGATACGTGCCGAGGGCCACCCCCGCACCTCCGCCGGGCGCCCCGGACGCGGCGCCATCCGTCCCGTCGCGCGTGCCTCCGGCCGTCGCGCCGCCTCCTCCGCCGCCTGCCCCGCGTGCGGGTCCACCGAAGCCGACCGACCGGGGCGACGAGCGCGAGCGCCCGCGTCGACGTCTCCCGCAGGTGGAACCGGAGCCCGATCGCTGAGCCGGGCGACGGGCCCCGCAACGACCGAGGCGCAACGAAAGACGCTGCAATGAAAAAGGCCCTCTCGCGAGGGCCTTTGCATACGCTAGACGAGGCTGGCTGCCGATGCGCCCAGCAGCAGCCCCCGCCCTCAGCGACGCTTGCGCAGCTTCTGGATCGCCTGCAGCTGGGCGCCGATGGCCGCGAGCTCGGCCTCGGCGGTCGCGATCTCCTGCTTCTCGGAACGCGCGCGGATCGCCTCCTCGGCGAGGCGCTTCGCTTCGAGCACCTTGGCCTCGTCGAGGTCCGCGGCGCGGATCGCGGTGTCGGAGAGGACGTTGATGTGGTCGGGCTGCACCTCGAGGAAGCCGCCCTGCACGTACACCATCTCCTCCTCGTCCTTGCCCGGCACCTTGATGCGCACCGTGCCCGCCTTGATCTGCGTGATCAGCGGCGCGTGGCGGGGATAGATGCCGAGCTCGCCCATGACGCCGGGCAGCACCACGAACTCCGCGTCCCCGGAGTAGATGGAGGCCTCGGCACTCACCACGTCGATGCGTATCGTTGCCATAGTGGGATCCGTGATTCGTGGCTAGGGGCTAGTGTCCGGAGCCTGGCTTCCTTACTGCAGACTCTTCGCCTTCTCGACGGCCTCTTCGATCGCGCCGACCATGTAGAACGCCTGCTCGGGCAGGTGGTCGTATTCGCCGTTCACGATCGCCTTGAAGCCGCGGATCGTGTCCTTGAGCGACACGTACTTGCCGGGCGAGCCGGTGAACACTTCGGCGACGTGGAACGGCTGCGACAGGAAGCGCTGGATCTTGCGCGCGCGCGACACGGCCAGCTTGTCCTCCGGCGACAGCTCGTCCATGCCGAGGATCGCGATGATGTCGCGCAGTTCCTTGTAGCGCTGCAGCACCGCCTGCACCGCGCGCGTCGTCTCGTAGTGCTCCTCGCCGATCACGTTCGGGTCGACCTGGCGCGACGTCGAGTCGAGCGGATCCACCGCCGGGTAGATGCCGAGCGCCGCGATGTCGCGAGAGAGCACGACCGTCGCATCGAGGTGGCCGAACGTCGTGGCCGGCGACGGGTCGGTGAGGTCGTCCGCGGGCACGTACACGGCCTGGATCGAGGTGATCGAGCCCACCTTCGTCGAGGTGATGCGCTCCTGCAGCCTGCCCATTTCCTCGGCGAGCGTCGGCTGGTAGCCCACCGCCGACGGCATGCGGCCGAGCAGCGCCGACACTTCGGTGCCGGCGAGCGTGAAGCGGTAGATGTTGTCGACGAAGAACAGGATGTCGCGGCCCTCGTCGCGGAAGCGCTCGGCCATCGTGAGGCCGGTGAGCGCCACGCGCAGGCGGTTGCCCGGCGGCTCGTTCATCTGGCCGAACACCATCGCCACCTTCGACTGGCTGAGGTCTTCCTGCACGATGACCTTCGCGTCCGACATCTCGTGGTAGAAGTCGTTGCCCTCGCGAGTGCGCTCGCCGACGCCGGCGAACACCGACAGGCCCGAGTGCTCCTTCGCGATGTTGTTGATCAGCTCGAGCATGTTGACGGTCTTGCCGACGCCCGCGCCGCCGAACAGGCCGATCTTGCCGCCCTTCGCGAACGGGCAGATCAGGTCGATGACCTTGATGCCGGTCTCGAGCAGCTCGACCGAGGGCGCGAGCTCGTCGAACTTCGGCGCCGGCTGGTGGATCGCGCGCCTCTCGTCCGTCTGCACGGGGCCGCGCTCGTCGATCGGGCGGCCGAGCACGTCCATCACGCGGCCGAGCACGCCGGGGCCCACGGGCACCGAGATCGGCGCACCGGTGCTGCGCACCTTCATGCCGCGCTGCAGGCCGTCCGAGGAGCCGAGCGCGATGGTGCGCACGACGCCGTCGCCAAGCTGCTGCTCCACCTCGAAGGTGAGGCCCTTCTCGACGAGCGGGTTGCCGCTGTCCTCGAGGACGAGCGCGTCGTACACGTGCGGCATCGACTCACGAGGGAACTCGATGTCGATGACCGCGCCGATGGTCTGGACGATGGTGCCGGAAGCGGTGGTGGACATGGTCGGTACCAGTAGGAGAAGGGGGTAGGGAATGGGGTGCAGGGGTCGCGGGCGGGCTACACGGCAGCGGCGCCGCCGACGATCTCGGAGAGTTCCTTCGTGATCGCGGCCTGGCGGCTCTTGTTGTAGACCAGCTGCAGCTCCTCGATGATGTTCCGTGCGTTGTCGGAGGCGGCCTTCATCGCCACCATGCGCGCCGACTGCTCGGACGCGATGTTCTCGGACGCCGCCTGGTAGACGACGGTCTCGAGGTACCGCACCAGCAGCTCGTCGAGCACGGACTTCGGGTCGGGCTCGTAGAGGTAGTCCCAGTTGCCGGCGCCGACGGACTCGTCCTTCATGACCTGGCCACCCGGCAGCACCCACTCCTGAGGGATCGGGATCATGGTGCTGTGCGCGGGCTCCTGCTTCATCGTGTTGACGAAGCGCGTCGCGAAGATGTGGACCTCGTCGAGGCGTCCCTCGAGGTAGCCGTCGATCAGCATCTTGACCGGGCCGATCAGGCGGTCGAGCGAGGGATGGTCTCCGTAGTTGACCACCTGCGAGGCGATCTTGCCGCCCATGCGGTTCACGAAGCCGAAGCCCTTGTTGCCGATCGTGCAGTACTCGACCTCGATGCCCTTCGCGATCCACTCCTTGTGCTGGTTCAGCACGACGCGGAGCAGGTTGGTGTTCAGGCCGCCGCAGAGGCCCTTGTCGGTCGTGATCACCACCGCGCCGACCCGCTTCACCTCGGAGCGGCGCGTGAGCAGCGGGTGCTTGTACTCCGTGTTCGCGCGCGCCGCGTGCATCGTGATGTTGAGGATGCGCTGCGCGTAGGGGCGGCCCGAGCGCATGCGCTCCTGCGCCTTCTTCATCTTCGACGCAGCGACCATCTCCATCGCCTTCGTGATCTTGCGCGTGTTCTGCACGCTCTTGATCTTGACGCGGATTTCCTTGGTGCCCGGCATGGTCTCGGCCCCCTGGGGGTGTCAGTACGCGCCGTTCTTCTTGAAGTCCTCGATCGCGGCGGCGAGCGCTTTCTCGTCGTCGGCGGAGAGGTCCTTCGTGGTCTCGATGCGGTCGAACAGATCCTTGAACTTCGACTTCACGTGCTGGCGCAGCGCCGCCTCGAAGGCGAGTGCGCGCTTCACTTCGACGCCGTCGAAGTAGCCGCGGTTGACCGCGAACAGCGTGACGGCCTGCTCGGCGACCGACAGCGGCGAGTACTGCGGCTGCTTCATCAGCTCCGTGACCATGCGGCCGCGCTCGAGCTGCTTGCGGGTCGCCTCGTCGAGGTCGGAGGCGAACTGCGCGAACGCCGCGAGCTCGCGGTACTGCGCGAGCGCGAGACGCACGCCGCCGCCTAGCTTCTTGATGACCTTCGTCTGCGCCGCGCCGCCGACTCGCGACACCGAGATGCCCGCGTTGATGGCGGGACGGATGCCGGCGTTGAATAGGTCGGTCTCGAGGAAGATCTGGCCGTCGGTGATCGAGATGACGTTCGTCGGGACGAACGCCGAGACGTCGCCCGCCTGCGTCTCGATGACGGGCAGCGCGGTGAGCGAGCCGGTCTTGCCCTTCACGGCGCCCTTGGTGAATTTCTCGACGTACTCCTCGTTCACGCGCGCGGCGCGCTCGAGCAGGCGGCTGTGGAGGTAGAACACGTCGCCCGGGTACGCCTCGCGGCCCGGGGGACGGCGCAGCAGCAGCGAGACCTGACGGTACGCCCACGCCTGCTTGGTGAGGTCGTCGTAGATGATGAGCGCGTCCTGGCCGCGGTCGCGGAAGTACTCGCCCATCGTGCAGCCCGAGTACGGCGCGATGTACTGCATCGCCGCCGATTCGGACGCCGAGGCCGCGACGACGATGGTGTACGCCATCGCGCCCGTCTCCTCGAGCTTCCGCACGACGTTCGCGATCGTCGAGGCCTTCTGGCCGATCGCGACGTAGATGCAGATGAGGTCCTTGCCCTTCTGGTTGATGATCGTGTCGACCGCGACGGCGGTCTTGCC
>Ga0105090_10002251_pt1 | contig 10722 bp, 5 predicted proteins | sample PPLLak3March2015_FD_79110 | JGI IMG/M metagenome (GOLD analysis project Ga0105090, IMG submission 79110) | Freshwater sediment microbial communities from Prairie Pothole Lake near Jamestown, North Dakota, USA - PPLs Lake P7 Core (1) Depth... | ecosystem: Environmental > Aquatic > Freshwater >... | reverse complement strand
CTCTTGCGATAGAGCCGCTTCACCCCGTCGACGGCGCCCGCCGGGCGCTCGCTCAAGCGGGCGGCGAAGCGCAGGGCGGCAGCCAGCGGATCGCCGTCGAGCGCGGTCACCAGGCCCAGCTGCAGCGCCCGCTCCCCGCTCACTTCCTCGGCAGTCATGGCCAGCTGCATGGCCTGGTCCCGTCCGAGCAGTTCGCGCAGGGCCAGGGTGCCGCCCATGTCGGGAATCAGCCCCCACTTGCTCTCCATCACCGCCAGCGAGGCGTCGGGCGCGCTGATACGAAAATCCGCGCCGAGCGCGATCTGCAGGCCGCCGCCCCAGCAGCGGCCGTGGATCGCGGCGATGACCGGCACCGGCAGTCGGCGCCAGCCGATGCCGGCCCGCTGGGCCAGGTTGGCCTGCCAGGGCAGCCACTTCCACAGCAGGCGGATCATGCCGCGGCGGTCGTGCATGGCCGACTTCACATCCAGGCCGGTGCAGAAATCGACGCCCGCGCCGCTCAGCACCACGGCGCGCAAGCCGCGGGTTCGGGCCAGGCGCCGCTGCGCTCCGGCCAGGGCCTCGAACATCGGCAGGTCCAGCGCATTGTGCTTCTCCGGCCGGTTCAACTGCACCCGGGCCAGCCCGTTCTCCACCTCCAGGGCGATTCTTTCGGACATCGGGATCCACTCCTGTTTGCTCGATACCGGCTAGAATAGCAGCATGCTTCACGCCCGCCACGGGGGATCCAGGTGCCTGCCAAGCCACGTCTGAGGATTTGTCTCGCCAGCTCGGAAATCAGCCCGCTCGCCAAGACCGGCGGGCTGGCCGACGTCACCGCGGCCCTGGCCGCCTACTTCGCGCGGAAAGGCCACGACTGCCGGGTGCTGGTGCCGTTCTACGCCGGCATCGAGACGGACGGCCTCGAGATCGAGGAGTTACCGGAGCTGGCCGATTTGGAACTGCAACTCGGCGGCCGCTCCTTCAGCTACTCGATCGTGCGCACCCGGCTGCCCGGCAAGGGTCCGGCCATTCACCTGCTGCGTTGCCCCGAGCTCTATTTTCGCCGCGAGATCTACTCCGGCCCGGACGAGCACCTGCGCTTCATCCTGCTGTCCCGCGCGGCCATCGAGATGTGCCAGCGCATGCAGTTCGCGCCGGACATATTCCATTGCCACGACTGGCACTCGGCCCTGGTGCCGGTTTATCTGAAAACGCGTTACGCCTGGGACCAGCTGTTCGCGAATACCCGCACCGTGCTGACCATTCATAACATCGGATACCAGGGCGTGTTCGGGGCCGGCATCCTTTACGAAATGGGCCTGTCGTCGTCACCGGAGGTGCTGGATCCGGAGGACCTCCACTATGACCGCATCAATTTCCTGAAAACCGGGATCATCCATGCCGATCTGCTCACCACGGTCAGCCCGACCCACGCGCGCGAGATTCTGGAGCCGGGTTACGGCATGGGCCTGGACGGGTGGCTGCGGGGTCGCAGCGGTTCGCTGATCGGCATTCTGAACGGCGTCGACTACGCGGAATGGAGCCCGCGAACCGACGAGCACATCCCGCACCATTACAGTGCCGGGAAGATGGGCGGCAAGGAACGGAACAAGCAGGCCGTGATGCACGAGCTGGGCCTGGAGTACCGGTTCGACCGGCCGCTCGTCGGCATGGTCACGCGGCTGACCTACCAGAAAGGCATCGACCTCGTGCAGGAGGTGCTGCCGGATCTGCTGAAGTCGCGTGATTTCTCGCTGGCCGTCCTGGGCGGCGGCGAAGCCCACCACGAGCGGTTCTTTCACTGGCTGCACGCCCAGTTCGCCGGGCGGGTCAGTTTCTACCAGGGGTTCAACAACCCGCTGGCGCACCGCATCGAAGCCGGCGCGGACATCTTCCTGATGCCGTCGCGCTACGAGCCCTGCGGGCTCAACCAGATGTACAGCCTGCGCTACGGCACGGTGCCGGTGGTGCGCGCGACCGGCGGCCTGGCCGACTCGGTCCAGCACTTCGATGCCGCCACCGGCCGCGGCACCGGGATCGTGTTCCACGACTTCGACGCCAACGGCCTGCGCTGGGCCATGAACACTGCTCTGGACCTCTACCCCAACAAGCACGCCTGGAAGCAGTTGATCGCCAATGGCATGGAACAGAACTACTCCTGGGAGGAGCAGGGCGAGCTGTACGTCAAGGCGTTCCTGAAATTGTTGTAGGACCGAACAAAGTCCTACAACATGTGCGGGCAGACCAGCACGACGCCCTCGGCCGTGACCTTGAACCGTTTCGCGTCCTCCGCGTGGTCTTCGCCGATGACCGTGTGATCGGGAATCACGCAGCGTCGGTCGAGGATGGCCCGCGTGATGCGGCAGTGCTTGCCGATCTTCACCTGAGGCAGGACCACGGCCTGGATCACTTCGCTGCCTTCGTCCACGGTCACGCTCGAGAACAGCAGGGACTGCCGGACGTAGGCCCCGGAGACGATGCAGCCGCCGGACACCATGGAATTGGTCGCCATGCCGACCCGGCCGGAGTCGTCCAGCACGAATTTCGCCGGCGGCAGCTGCTCCTGGTAGGTCCAGATCGGCCAGTCCGCGTCGTACAGGTTGAGTTCGGGGTGCACGTACACCAGTTCGAGGTTGGCGCGGAAATAGGCGTCGACCGTTCCCACGTCGCGCCAGTAACTCTGGGCGCGGGTCTTGACGTCATGGAAGGGGTAGGCGAAGACGCGGAATTTCTCGATGCTCTCGGGGATGATGTTCTTGCCGAAGTCGTGCTCCGACTGCTCGTTGGCGGCGTCCTTCTCCAGCGTCTCGATGAGGAACTCGCGGTTGAAAACGTAGATGCCCATCGAGGCCATCGCCACGTCGGGATTGCCGGGCACCGGTTGCGGATTCACCGGCTTCTCGTCGAACCGCGTGACCCGGTGCTTCTCGTCGATGGTCATCACCCCGAACCCGGTCGCTTCGTGCAGCGGCACCTGGATCACGCCCACCGTGATGTCCGCATTGTTCTCGGCATGCGCCGCGATCATCGGGCCGTAGTCCATCTTGTAGATATGATCGCCGGCCAAAATCAGAACGTGCTCCGGGGCGCCCTCGCGGATCAGGTTCAGGTTCTGGTAGATCGAGTCGGCCGTGCCGAGGTACCAGTGCCCGCCGATCTGCTGCTGGGCCGGGACGATCTGGATGAACTCGCCGAACTCGCCGCGCAGGTAGCCCCAGCCGCGCTGGATGTGCTGGATCAGGGAATGGGCCTTGTACTGGGTCAGTACGTAAACCTGGCGAATGCCCGAGTTGACGCAGTTGGACAGGGGAAAATCGATGATGCGGAACTTGCCGGCGAAGGGGGTCGCAGGCTTGGCCCGGGAAAGGGTCAGATCCTCCAGTCGGGTGCCGCGGCCGCCGGCCATGATCATCGCCATGGTGGTGCGGGTCAGGCGGCTGACGAAACGGCCTGATTTTCTGGGATCCATTCGTCTCTCCTGTCGATGCGGGGCGGCCCGGTGGCGGCGTACTCTGGCGCTCAAACGGACGCCGCTCGCGTCAAGCCGGATATACTATATCCTGCGGCCGAAGCCGCCTCCGCCTATGATATGCCTTGGTTGTGACGATACAGCGAAAACCAGCATGAATAAACGGCCCAGGTCAAAAACCCCGGCGAAAAAAGCCGTTGCGAAGAAGTTCGCTTTCAGCCTGTCCGCCGATGCGCCGGAGGTCCGGGCGCTGGCGGCAGGCGAGCACGGCGATCCCTTCGCCTTGCTGGGCCGCCACGCGCTCGGCGGGCGCGAGGTAATCCGCTGTTTCCTGCCGCGCACGCGAAGCGTCTGGCTGGAAGACGAAACACGACCCATGCGGAGGTTGCCGGGCACCGACCTGTTCGAATTCCAGGCCGAGGCCGGAACCCTGCCGCCGCACTACCGCGTGATCCGCGAAGCCGATCACGGCGGCCGCCAGGTCTTCTTCGACCCCTACAGCTTCTGGCCCCAGCTGCCGCCGGAGGCGATGGACGCCTTTCACGCGGGGCGCCACCGCCACGCCTGGCATCTGCTGGGCGCCAACCGCCACGTGGTGAACGAAGTGGAAGGCACCCTGTTTTCGGTGTGGGCGCCCAATGCAGGCCGGGTCAGCGTGATCGGCGACTTCAACGACTGGGACGGCCGCTGCCACCCCATGCGCCGGCATGCCGCCGCGGGCATCTGGGAACTGTTCATTCCGGGGGTCACCGAAGGCCGCTACAAGTTCGAGATGCGCAATGCCTCGACCGGCGCCCTGCACGTCAAGGCTGACCCCTATGCGCGTGCCAGCGAGTACCGACCGGGCACGGCCAGCATCGTCACGGGGCCGGCCCTGCACGCGTGGCGCGACCTGGAGTGGGAACGCCGCAAGGCCGACGGCGGCTGGCATGCCCGGCCGATGTCGGTCTACGAGGTGCACCTCGGTTCCTGGCGGCGCAACGAGGATGGCAGCTTCATGGGCTACCGGCGCCTGGCACACGAGCTGTGCGCCTACGTCAAGCACCTCGGCTTCACCCACATCGAAATCCTGCCCGTCATGGAGCATCCGCTGGACGAGTCCTGGGGCTACCAGGCCACCGGTTACTACTCCCCGACCAGCCGTTTCGGTTCGCCGGACGACTTCCGCTACTTCGTCGATCATTTCCACCTCAACGGCATCGGCGTGCTGCTCGACTGGGTGCCGGCGCACTTTCCGCGCGACGCGCACGCGCTGGCGGCCTTCGATGGCACGGCCCTGTACGAGTACCACGAGCCGATCAAGGCCGGTCATCCCGACTGGGGCACGCTGGTGTTCAACTTCGAGCGGCAGGAAGTGCGCAGTTTCCTCGTGTCCAACGCCATCTACTGGCTCCAGGACTTTCACCTCGACGGGATTCGGGTCGACGCTGTCGCCTCCATGCTCTACCTGAATTTCTCACGCAGCGACGGGCAGTGGCTGCCCAACCGCTACGGCGGCAACGAGAATCTGGAGGCGATCGACTTCATGCGCCGCCTCAACGAGGCGGTGGGGCAGGAGTGTCCGGGCTGCGTGATGATCGCCGAGGAGTCCAGCGCCTGGCCCGGGGTGACGCGCCCCACCTCGTCCGGCGGCCTGGGTTTCGGTCTGAAGTGGAACATGGGCTGGATGCACGACACCCTCGACTACTTCAGCAAGGAGCCGGTACACCGCAGGTACCACCAGGACCTGCTGACCTTCGGTCCGCTCTACGCCTTCGACGAGAATTTCATGCTGCCGCTGTCGCACGACGAGGTGGTGCACCTGAAGAAGTCGCTGTTCGGCAAAATGCCGGGCGACGAGTGGCAACGCTTCGCCAACCTGCGGCTGCTCTACACCTACCAGTGGACCTACCCCGGCAAGCAACTGCTGTTCATGGGCGGGGAATTCGCCCAGCCGGGCGAATGGAACTCGGGCACGGCCCTGCACTGGGAGCGCTGCAACGAACACCTGCCGGCCGGCGTCGGGCGCCTGCTGGCCGATCTCAACCGCTTGCAGGCCGCGCACCCCGCGCTGTTCGAATGGGATTGCGACTCCCGCGGTTTCGAGTGGCTCAGCGGCGACGACCGGGCGCAGTCGGTGATTTCCTTCCTGCGCCGCAGCAGTCACGAGCTGCTGGCGGTGATCCTGAATTTCACGCCGGTGTCGCGCCACGACTACCGGGTGCCGGCGCCGCCCGGGGCCTGGGCCGAAATCTTCAATTCCGACGCCGGCCACTACGGCGGCTCGGGACTGCTGAACCGCGCGCGCATCGAAAGCGAACAGCACCCGTTCAGCGGCCGCGACCACAGCCTGGTGGTCACACTGCCGCCGCTGGGCGGGATCGTGCTGCGGCTTCAGTCGTGATCGTGCAAAGACGGCTTCGAGTGCCAGATCTCGCGGTCGTATTGCCGGATCGTGCGGTCTGAGGAGAACCAGCCGACATTCGCCGTATTGAGAGCAGCCGAGCGGAACCAGCGCCGCTTGTCGCGGTAGGCGGCGCCGACGTCGCGCTGGCGGGCCAGGTAGTCACCGAAATCCGCCGCCAGCATGAAGTAATCGCTCTGGTAGATGCCGTCGAGCAACGGCTTGAAGCGCGCGCTGTCCCCTTCGGAGAAGGTGCCCCTGGCGATTTCGGCCAGGGCGGTCTCCAGCCGCGGGTTTTCCTCGATGATGTGCATGGGCTGATAGCCCTCGCGGCGGCGGGCCGCGACCTGGGCGGCCGTCAGGCCGAAGATGAAAATGTTCTCCGCGCCCACGTGCTGCAGGATTTCCACGTTGGCGCCGTCCAGCGTGCCGATGGTCAGGGCGCCGTTCAGCGCCAGCTTCATATTGCCGGTGCCGGAGGCTTCCATCCCGGCCGTCGAGATCTGTTCGGACAGGTCGGCGCCGGGAATGATGCTCTCGGCCCGGGTGACGTTGTAGTTCGGCACGTAGACGACCTTCAGCCGCTCGCCCACGACCGGGTCGTTGTTCACCGTCTGCGCGATGTCGTTGATCAGCTTGATGATCAGCTTGGCGATGGTATAACTGGGCGCCGCCTTGCCGCTGAAGATCTTGACCAGCGGCAGCCAGTCGGCATCGGGGTTGGCCAGGATCGCCTGGTAGCGCGCCACTATCTGCAGGGCGTTCAGCAGCTGGCGCTTGTATTCGTGAATGCGCTTGATCTGTACGTCGAACAGCGCGTCGGGGTTTATCACCATCCCGGTCAACTTGTGGATTTCCCGCGCCAGGTACTCCTTGTTCCTGCGCTTGGCCAGGGCGAAGTCGTCGAGAAAGGCGGTGTCGTCCACATAGGCGCGCAACTCCGCAATCTGCTGGAGATCGCCGACCCAACCGTCCCCGATGGCACGGGTGATCAGGGCCGACAGATCGGGGTTGCAGTTGTACAACCAGCGCCGCGGGGTCACGCCATTGGTCAGGTTGATGATGCGCCCGGGATAGACGCGGTGCAGGTCGTGGAACACGGTCTGCGCCATCAGCTCGGTGTGCAGCTCCGAGACGCCGTTCACGCGGTGGCTGCCGATGAAAGCCAGGTTGCCCATGCGCACGGAGCCGCCATTGCTGTCGTGGTAGTCGATCGCGCAGACCGCTTCCGCCCTTACGTCCTCGCCTGAGGCCCTGATCTCTTCCATGCAGCGCTGGTCGATCTGCTCGATGATCTGCAGGTGGCGCGGCAGCACGCGGCCGAACATCGCCAGCGGCCAGCGCTCGAGGGCTTCGGGCAACAGCGTGTGGTTGGTGTAGGAAATGCAGCTGCGGGCCAGGGGCAGGGCGTCCGCGACGTCCATGCCATGCACGTCCATCAGCAGGCGCATCAGCTCGGGGACCGCGATGGCCGGGTGGGTGTCGTTGAGCTGGATGGCCGCGTGGTCCGGCAGCGCGCGCAGGTCGTCGTGGGTGGCCAGGTAGCGCCGCACCAGGTCCTGCAGCGAGGCCGAGGTGAAGAAGTATTCCTGCTTGAGGCGCAGCTCGCGTCCCTGGGGTGTCGAGTCGTCCGGGTAGAGTACGCGCGACAGGGTTTCCGCCAGCACTTCGTGGGCGGCTGCCTCGAGGTAGTTGCCCACGTTGAACTGCCGCAGGTCAAAGGTCTGGGCCGGCATGGCCGACCACAGGCGCAGCGTGTTCACGTGCTGCGCCCGCCAGCCGGCGATGGCCATGTCGTTGCCGATGGCCACGACCTGCTCGGTGGGCTGCCAGCGCTCCGGCCCCTGCGCGCCGCGAGCGGCGACACCGCCGAAGGGCACGATGTAGCGCGCTTCGGAGCGGTGCAGTTCCCAGGGGTTGCCGCCCTGGGTCAGCCACTCCTCGGCCTCCTCGATCTGCCAGCCCTCGGCGATGTGCTGCCGGAACAGGCCGTGTTCGTAGCGGATGCCGTAGCCGTAGGCGGCGATGCCCAGAGTGGACATCGAATCCATGAAACAGGCCGCCAGCCGCCCGAGCCCGCCGTTGCCGAGCGCGGCGTCCGGTTCCTCCTCGAGGATTTCGTCGAGGTCGACGTGCAGGTCGGCCAGCGCCGCGCGGCAGATTTCCGTCAAGCCGAGGTTCAGCATCGTGTCGGCCAGCAGGCGGCCGATCAGGAATTCCATCGACAGGTAGTACACGCGCTTGGCGTCCTCCTGGTAGACACGCTTGGTGGTGGCCATCCAGCGGTCCATCAGGCGCTCACGCACAGCCAGCGTTAGCGCGACGCACCAGTCGCGCGGCACGGCGAAATCGGTGTCCTTGCCGACCGAGTACACCAGGCGTTTGAGGATGCTGCGCTTGAGATCTTCTTTTTCGAGTATGGAAACCATGCCATCAGTCCTGCGGAATGCCGTCGACCCGGATCGCGATTCCGGAGCCGGCAGTCTCCCCGAATTCTTGGGTGCGCGCAATTTTTTCCATGGCCTGGCGGACGTTCAGGTCGGCGCTCAGGTCGACGCGGACTCCCGCTGCGCGAGTTTCATCTGGCTGCGCGCAATGCGCCGGGCAACGGTGAAGACGATGCCGAGGATTTCCATGGCTTCCATCTCCCGCGCATAGGTCTTGAGGCGATTGGGTTCCTGCGCCGCGAGCCGGTCCAGTCCGTGCTGGGCGAGGCGATGCGAGAGCTCGCTGAAGCCCTTCTTGCGCCGGCTGACCCCTCTGGCCAGCTCGGTGTCCTCCTGCGTGACGGCGCGCAGGGCGTCGTTGAGCGCCGCGAGCACGAAGGCGTGGTATTCCGTCAGGATTTTCGCGGTCTGCTTCGAAACGCTGACGTCCTCGTCGATGCGCTTGCGGGCCGAGGCCACCATGCTCGTGGCGATCATGTCGCCGATGTGTTCCAGGTTGTTGGTCACTTCGACCAGCTGCATCAGCTCGCCGGATTGGCGAGCGGTCAAGTGGGTCCGGTTGAGCCGGCCGAGAAACTCGATGATCGCCATGTGCAGGGCGTCGACCACCTTGTCCATGCCCGCCACCGACTCGAGCGTGGTGCGGCTTCCGCGGATGGCCGCCGGCATGATCGCTGCCGTCAGCGCGCTGACGCATTCGCCGAGCCTGCCGATCTCGAGGCGGGCGGTCTGTAGCGCGACCGGAGGCGTGGACAGCAGCGAGTCATGCAAATAGCGCGGCAGCATTTTCTGGTCCGGGTGGAGCGGCCTGTCCGGAACCAGCCACACGACCAGGCGCGCGATCTGGGTCGTGAAGCCGAGAAAGAGCAGGGTGTTCGCCACGTTGAACACGGTGTGTACGTTGGCGATCTGGCGCGGCACCTCCGCCGCCAGTCGCTCGGCGCCGGAGAGATCCGGGCGGACCGGGGACAGCCATCGCGTCCACTCGGCCAGCTGGGGAATGAAAGCCAGCCAGAGGAGCACGCCGGCGACATTGAACAGGGTGTGGACCACGGACGCCCGCACGGCTTCGCGGGGCTTGCCGATCGACGCCAGGGCGGCGGTGATGCAGGTGCCGATATTGGCGCCCAGGGTGATGGCAATCGCGGGCTCCAGGCTGAGCAGGCCCTGCGTGGCCAGAACGATGAGAATGCCGATGGTCACCGCGGAAGACTGCACGACCGCGGTGAACGCGGCGCCGATCAGAACGGCGAGCGCCGGGTTGTGCAATTCGGCCATGATGCGGATGAACGGTTCGTGGGCGCGGAGGGGGCTCATGGCCGAGCTCATGACGCCCATGCCGTAGAACACCATGCCGAGGCCGAGGACGACCAGGCCGGACTGGCGCCAGTTGCTGCGCTTCGCCAGGAACGAGACGGCGAACCCCGCCGCGACCATGGGCAAGGCCAGGCGGTCGACGTCGAATGCCAGGATCTGGGCGGTGATGGTGGAGCCGATGTTCGCGCCCATGATCACCGCCACGCTCTGCGACATCGACAGCAGCCCGGCCGAAATGAACCCGACCAGGATGACCGTGGTCACCGAGGAAGACTGGATCACGGCCGTGGCGAAAGCTCCCATGCAGACCCCGACGAAGCGGTTGCGGGTCAGCCTGCCGAGCGCGTCCTTCATGTAGTCGCCGGCGGCCGATTTCAGCGCCTGCGTCATGACGTCCAGGCCGAACAGGAACAGGGCCAGGCCGCCGAACAGGCCGCCCCACAGGTCGAAACTGGCGAAGGGGTTGGCGACGGGCATCGGCAAGGTCTCGCGCAGCGCGCCTTATGGTGCCGCGACCCCGGATCCCGGGTCCTGCCAGCGCTGATACAGATTTTCGTCGCCCAGCACCCCGGTCAACGCATCCGCGAGGATCCCGGCCCACTGCCGCGCGCCGGACTCGTCGCGAACCAGGTCCTGGCGCACCTCGATGCCGACGTGCGGCAGCCCGGCCGCCTCGGCATGGTGGTCGACGGTGAAATCGTGCGGGTGACGCCCGGAATAGGGTTCGTTGTCGCCGATGCAGATGCCGGGGACGCCGCGCAGCTGCTCCATCATCGGCCTGGCGATGCGCGGGTCGCGATCCCACATGATGCCGACATGCCAGGGGCGCACCACGCGATCGAACACCGGCGTGCAGGTGTGGACCGAAATCAGCGCGGGGAACTCGTCACGCGCCGCGAAACGTCCGAGCCGCTCCGCGATAGCGTCGTGGTAGGGCTGGAAAAACGACTGCGCGCGCAGGGCCCGCTGCTCCTCGTCGAGATCCTGGTTGCCGGGAATGGCGATACCGTCGCTGACCTCGGGGAACGCGGTGGGATCGTCGAGCCGGCGGTTGGGGTCGATGATCAGCCGCGAGAATCCCGCGAGCACGGCCGGGGCGTCCAGGGCGTCGGCCAGGAAGCGGG
>Ga0105090_10002250_pt1 | contig 10722 bp, 12 predicted proteins | sample PPLLak3March2015_FD_79110 | JGI IMG/M metagenome (GOLD analysis project Ga0105090, IMG submission 79110) | Freshwater sediment microbial communities from Prairie Pothole Lake near Jamestown, North Dakota, USA - PPLs Lake P7 Core (1) Depth... | ecosystem: Environmental > Aquatic > Freshwater >... | reverse complement strand
GTTCCCGCGTCTCCTGGTAGGCGCACAGGAAGTGCGTCAACAGGGTTTCATCGAAGGCGCCATCGGTGTGCGCGACAAAAGCCCAGGCGACGCCGTACACGCGCGGCAGGCCTGCCAGGGGCTCGTCCAGCAAAACAGGCAGGTTACGGAAATAGCTCGCTGGAAGCCCCTCGTGGATTTCCTTCAATTGCGCTTCAATGAGGTGCGAGTTGTCCAGCAGCCATTCGGCGGCGGGACTGATGTCGTAGCCGGTGGCTGCCTGCAGGCCGATGTAGCGGATCGCCTCCCGCAAGGACCGGATGTTGCTTTGCAGCCTGGGAAAGAAGCTTGCCGAGCGGTCCGTCGACAGCGCTGCGCGATGGGTCTCACCCAGACTGCGGCCATGCTGCGCAAAGCGCTGCGGTCCGAAGATTTCTGACCGTATCGGCAACTCCAGCGCGCTGCTGGTGCTTTCCAGCAGGGCCAACAGCGCCTCGGGCGCGTGGGGAACCAGTTGCCGGAAGCTTGATTTCATCATGACTTACAGAATCATGAGTCCGGCGCCGATCAGGAGTGCGAGTGTCAGCAGGGTTGTGACGAAGCGGGCGCTGGCAAAACCGGTCATGGTCAGCGCGGCGGCCTGCAGGGTGGAGAGGCGGCCGCCCGAGCCCCGGCAGTGCGCCAGATGTTGTCCCAGTGCGGCGAGTTCCATGGGCGACGTGTCAACGGTTTGGCCCTGCGATGCGGTGCTCCAGCAAGGCGTTGGAGGGGTGTTTTTTGTCATCGATATGTTCCTGCCGCGCGTCGCCGGGACGGACGGAAAAAGGGGAAAGAAGGGCCGAACAGCCGTGGTAAAAATCTGATTTCCGGCTTTCGATTCATCGTAGGTTTTCGGTACCGTCCGGTCCGTGCGGTAGCCCACGCAACAGCCCCCAAGACGCTGCGCCGGGTCCCCCATCGTCCCCGGAAAACACGACGGTCAAGCGCGCAGCGGACCGCGACGAGCCTGAAAAATCCCGCTTTGTGTGTGGCATGGCGCACCGACCCGGCTTTGCGCCCGCCGTTATCGTGAATCCCCGGGCCGGGAATGGCTGGCCTGTGTTGCTTCCCGTTGTCCTTTCGCCCACCGATTCCGTCGCCCCGGAGCCCCTATGCAAAACCTCTTCATGCCCAGCTATCGTGCACCGCCAGCCTCGCCCGCTTTCGGACCGGGTCCGGCGTCAACCAGCCTGCCCGGACACGGCCGGACACCTGCCCCAACCGCGGCGCTCGACGCGCTGTTTGTCGATCTTCTCAACGCGTACCGCGCTAGCGGTGGTCTGGCCCGACTGGGTGAGGTGCTGGCACTGACGCGTGCTATCCCCGGGCATGACGTTGCGCGCCTGGCCGCGTGGATCCTCGAGAGAAGGGTGATGAGTTTCGAATGGCAGGGTGACCTCTGGTTGCCGCTGTTTCAGTTCAACCCGTCGGACATGACGCCCACGCAAGCGACGTTGCAGGTGGTTCAGGCGTTGAACCCGGTTCTGGGTCCGTGGGCATTGGCCGCCTGGTTCGCGCGGCCGCATACCCTGCTGGAAAACCGCTCGCCCGCCGATGCACTGGACACGAGTTTCGCGGACGTGATGCGCGCGGCCAGTGCCGAGCCGGTCATTGCGGTCGCGTGATCGCGTGATGGACCAAGCCCAGGCGAATCGGAAAGAGGTCGCTTCCCATGAACCACGCGCCTACCGGGGGCCTGTGTTCGCTAGCACACAGACAGGACGCTCCGATGTGCCTAGTCTTGGAACGTACCGCATTCGAGTTGTCAGGCCGTGGCGGTTCTTTCGGGTCAGCCTGGAATCACCCTTAGCCTGAACCTAGACATTAGAAAAGACTCCCCATGAAAAACTCAATATTTGCAATGGTCCTTCTTTCCACGCTGGGCCTGGCTGCTTGCGACCGGGCGCCGACGGTCGTAAATGTGCCCACACCGGTCGCCGTACCGGGGCCAGCGGGACCGCAGGGACCCTCAGGCGGAACCGGCGCCACGGGCGATTCCGGTGCCACCGGTGCGACCGGCAATGTCGGCAACACGGGCGCAACCGGCAAGACCGGCGACGGCACTACGGTGATCGTCATGCCCACCGCGTCGTCCGCAAAATAAGTTCACAAGCAAACTCAAAATTAGGAGAAAGTCATGAGCCTAGGAACCATCTTGTTGATCGTCTTGATCCTGCTGCTGATCGGCGCTATCCCGTCCTGGCCACACAGCCGCAACTGGGGCTACGGGCCCAGCGGCGGCTTGGGGCTGCTGATCATCGTCATCGTCGTCCTGCTGTTGATGGGACGACTATGATGTAAGCATCCGCTGCGCCCGTCCGGGTATCGGACAGCTTTCTCCGGCGTGAGGGGCGGCTTGCCGGTATCGACGCCGGACGGATTCAGAATTCCGAAAGAGTTGCCATGATGCAGGTCCGTCGATCAACGCTTGCGGGTTTTGGGCTTGCGATGCTTTTGGTGGGCCTGTTGATGCTGCTCGGCTGCGACAGCCTGCCGAAAATCGTGCCAGACCTTGCACGAAGCAAGGGCGCGCCGGTACAGCTCACTGGCGCTGGTGGTCCGCTTTCCGCTGCGCAGAGCAAGGCAGTGCTGGACCGCCTTGGCAGTGGCGGGCAGGAGACCGGCATTTTCGAACGTCACCTGGCGATCGAGGAGGCGATGGCCGGCAGTCCGCTGACCACCGGAAACAAGGTGCTCTTGTTGCAGGATGGTCCGAGCACTTACCAGGCCATGTTCAAGGCCATCGCGGCGGCACGGGACCATATCAACCTGGAGACTTACATCCTGGACGATGACGAGGTCGGTCAACGCTTTGCGCAGGCCCTGATCGACAAGCAGCAGCAGGGCGTGCAGGTCAACCTGATCCGTGACAGCGTGGGCACTATTGGCACGCCGCCTGCCTTCTTCCAGCGGCTGAAAGACAACGGCATCAAGGTCCTTGAATTCAATCCGATCAATCCCCTGGTGTCCCGCAAGGATTGGGAACTTAACCAGCGCGACCACCGCAAGTTGCTCATCGTTGACGGGAGCACTGCGTTTTTGGGCGGCATCAACATCAGCAGCGTGTACTCGGGTGGCTCATTCAGTCGCGCATCGCGGCAGCGGCCTGATGGCGCGCTGGCGTGGCGCGACACCGACCTCCAGTTGCAGGGCCCGGTCGTGGCCGATTTCCAGAAGCTGTTCCTGGCGACCTGGGAAAAGCAAAGAGGCGACCCCTTGCCGGCAAAGAACTACTTTCCAAAGCTCCAGAGCGTGGGCCGCGAGGTGGTGCGCGCCATCGGCAGTTCACCCGACGAGCCCTTCAGTCAAATCTACGCCACCCTGCTCTCGGCCATTGGCAGCGCCGAAACCAGCATCCACCTGACCAACGCCTATTTCGTACCGGACCCGCAACTGCTGGCCGCCCTCGAAGCGGCGGTCGCGCGCCAGGTCGAGGTGAAACTCATCCTGCCCAGCCAGACAGATTCCTGGCTGGTCTTACATGCCGGTCGTGCTTACTACGACCGTCTCCTGCGAGCCGGCGTGAAGATCTACGAGCGGCGCGGCGTGATCCTGCATTCAAAGACCGCGCTGATCGACGGCGTCTGGGCAACGGTGGGCTCGACCAACCTTGACTGGCGAAGTTTCCTGCACAACGAAGAATTGAATGCAGTGGTCCTGGGACAGGAGTTTGGCGACCAGGTGCAGGCGATGTTTGCCCGGGATCTGGCAGCCTCCGACGAAGTGACGCTCGCCCAGTGGGTGAACCGACCGCTTGATTTGCGCGTGAAAGAACTTTTCGCGCGCGCCTGGGAGTACTGGCTTTAGGCGCCGGCCCGCTGGCCGGCAGCGGGATCACGACCCTTTATCGCGAGGGCGCGGGCACCAGCACCACCGGGTTCGGCGTCTTCGGCTCAATCACGACAGATGTCGCGCCCGCTGGCATGACCACGGTCTCGACCTTGCTCAGAACACCACCGCCGGCAACGCTGCCGGATTCTGAGCCATAGCCCAGCACGCGGGCCTGGCAGGCGGCCTTGTCTTCGCCTGTCAACACGTTGCAACGTGCCGTGGCGTTGGCGTTGAAGTCGCTGCTGGTGTTTGCAGGCGTGCGACTGCGTTTTTCGGCGCGGGCATTGTTGGCTTCCCGCAGGCAGGTGGCCTGGTCTTGTTGCGAACGGCCGTTCATGCACGCCTGAGCTTCCTTCTTGTAGCTGCCCGAAGCGTCGATCCCGGTGGTCCCCGAAGCAATTTGGGCGCTGGCGGCGGTGACGGTGAGCAGCGATGCGATGCCGATCGAGCCAAGGATCCCGCGCAAGGTGGTCGTTCTGTTTGTCTTCATGATAAAACTCCTGTAATGAGGGGTGGGCCGGGGAATGTGGCGCGCTGCGACTGAAGCGCATCCGCAGCCCCCGGATCGTTCAACGGGTTCCGGTTACCTCGACCTCGACGCGACGATCGGGCTGCAGGCAGGCGATCAGCTTGGCGGTGGGCGTATTGCCCTTGCAATCTTCAGGCTTGGTCACCGGGGCGGATTCACCCTTGCCAGAGGCCGACACCTTGGCTGCGTCGATGCCGCCTGAAGTGACAAGGTAGGTCTTGACCGATTCCGCTCGCTGGGTTGACAGCTTCTGGTTGTAGGCCGTTGAGCCCAGCCGGTCGGTGTGCCCTTCCACCTTGATCACATCGTAGGCGGTGCCCCTGATTTCCTGGGTGAATGAGTCCAGTGTGGTCTTGCCTTCGGGTCTGACGACCGATTGGTCGAACGCGAACAGCGAGTCCGCGGAGAAGCTCACGCGCCGTTGCACCGGGGGCGGCGGCGTCGGGGTCGGGGGGGCCGCAGCCACGACCGGAACTGGCTCGGGTGGTGCGATGTAGGCCGGTGCCGCCACCTGCACAGCCGGTGCCGCAGGCCGACCGAATGGAATCACCAGGCTCACCGAATACAGGTTGACGTCACCCTTGTTGCCCACTGCGTCATTGACGCGGTAGCGTTCTGCTTCACCGCGAACCAGCAGTGAAGGGCTGAACGCGTACTGGATGCCGAGGCCCGCTTTGTAGTTGGCCTGGCTCTTGCTCGGATTCGGGTTGGCGACGCTGATCGCGCCGGTCCCGCTGAAACTGTCGCGCGCCTGCGCATACTGGGCGCCCACCCGCCCGATCGCCGACCAGCGCTCTGTCAGCGGCAAGGTGCCGACGAGGTCCAGGTTGACGCCCTGCAGCTTGATCTGGCCATTGAGTGTGCCCGCGGGCACCGTGGTCGACGTGAAGCCGAACTTGCCCAGGTTGAAATAGCCACCCTCCAGGGCGAAGTTCTTGTTGAACTGGTAGCCGCCGAAGAGCTTGTAGGCCGTGTCGCGCTCGTCGACGGTCATGGCCGTGGTGGCCGCGCCGCCCGCGAGCAGGCTTGCCGTGATGCGTTCCTGGTCGATCCGCGCCTGTGACTGGCCAACGGAAAGGCCCACGTAGGGATAGCCGCCCTCCTGGGCGAATGAATGGGTCGCGGTGAGGACGCCGATACCGACGAAACTTAAAAGACGCAGGGCATGAGTGGATTTCATAGTGTTCTTTCAGAAGATTTGAGGACGTTGGTGACGGGCGGGGCTCATGGCGCAACAACGATGGTGTTGACCATGGTCACCGAGGCCGTGAGGCCGATGGCCCGTCCAGTCAGGGTGGTAAGCGCCGACTGGCCCGATGTCGAGATCGTCACGCCGGCCGGTGCGATGATCGTGCCGACCATGGTGCTGCCGTTCTCGATGCGCGCGGCGCTGCCGACCTGCCAGAACACGTTTTTGGCCTGTGCGCCGTTGACCAGCAGCACGCTGCGTGGCGTGGCTGGCAGGCCGATGGTCATGGCAGCAGCGGTCTGGAACACCCACACGGCATTGGCGTTGCCTTGCGCGTCGAGCGTCAGGCCGCCCGTGGTGATTTTGAAGGTGCCGCCGGCAGCCTTGTAGACGCCTGGTGCCAGGACCAGACCGCCAAGCTCGCCGGCGCCCGGGTCGGTTCCGCCGGGCAGGGCGGCCAGTGTGTTCCAGGCGGCCAGCGCGTCGTCATGCGCCTGCGTGGCGAGGGCCAGGGTCGCGACCGTTCCCGGTGCGGGTGGGCCGCAGTTGATGCTTCCATTGACCAGACCAATGTTCAGCGGCGTCTCTGTGTACACGTTGGCTGCGTCATGGAAGCCGGTGACCAGCGTGCAGGCCGCCGTGGTGCCCAGATTGCCATTCACTACGGTGCTGATGCCCTGATTGGTGACGCCGGCACCGCCGCCGAATGCGCCGTACGCGGCAGCCGCACCCAGATTCACCGTGCTTGCGCTGCAGGCTTGCGTACCGGCCGTCACGCTCCAGACTTTGGCCGTGACCAGCGCATTGCCCGCATCGTCCTTCACACCAGTGCTGCCGGCCTTGAGGGTGACAACATACTGCTTCCCAGCAACAAAGCCGCTCGCGCTGGCGGGCGCAAAGCTCGCCACCCGCGTCAAGGCGTCGTAGGTCACGGTGCCGGTGACCGGTGTGCCGTTGTCGGTTACGGTGAAGGTGCTCGTATTGATCGTGGTCGCGTCCATGGGCTCGCTGAACGTGGCACGAAGCGTCTCGCTCAGGCAGATGTTGATGGCGCCGTCCAGCGGGCTGACGCTGGTCACGGTGGGGGGCGTGGTGTCGGCTGTGGCGCCGGTCATGAAGCTCCAGATGAAATTGCTTGCCAGCGGCAGGCCGAGCGTGTCCTGGGCGGCTGTCGTCACGGTGGCGACGCACAGCGTGTTGATTGGCAGCGGAAATGCAGGTGTCAGGGTCGCGATCTGCGTTGCCGCGTCATAGCTGACAGCGGCAGCCACGAGGGTGCCGCCGGGGCACGCCAGCGAAAAGCTGGTGGGCGTGAGGGTTGCCGGTGCCATGGGCTTGCTGAATGTGGCACGGACGCGGCTGTTGGTGGCGACGCCGCTGACCACAGGGGTCGCGGCGACGGGCGATGTGGCTGTGATGGTCGGTGCAAGGCCAGCCCCGCTGGGGGCGACGATGGCCCCCGGGCTGCCCAGGATCGGGTCGAGATTGCTTCCGCCGCAACCCGCGACAAAGGCGGTCAGCAACGCCGGCAAAGCCCATAGCGGGAGTTTGAAAAAACGGGGGAGGTGTTTCATGGGGGCTTTCGAATGGTTTTGCTATATCGCGGAGCGGACATAGAGCGCGATTTTTTGACGGCAGCGTTGAGCGCGTCTGTGCGCCGGCGCACTGCTCTTAGAAAGTCAGGACGGGCTCGTCAAACGGGCCGCGCGGGATGGCGCCCCGTCACCTGCCGGCTCCTTGTGTGCGTTGCCAGACAGACGCTGGTTGAGGCTGTGCCTAAGCTGTACTTACTGGAGCCAGAGCCTCATCACTTCTTCGTCATGGTTGCGGACCATGTCCGGTGGCGGCGGGGGGCAGGTGAAAGAGAGTGCTGGTTGGGCAAGGCCCGTCACCAGTCGCTTCCAGGATTTTTTGAAAAGGAACCATCATGAGAAAACTCAGCATCAACGTCATCGCACTCGCCATCAGTCTTGCATTCAGCGCCGGAGCGATGGCGCAAACCATGTCTTCCAGCGACTACAAGGCCGCCAAGCAGAAGATCTCGAATGAGTACAAGACCGCCAAGGACGCCTGCTCGTCCTTGTCCGCCAACCCGAAGGACATCTGCGTTGCCGAAGCCAAGGGCAAGGAAAAAGTCGCCATGGCTGAACTCAATGCCAGCAACAAGCCCACGCCGAAGGCGCGCTACGAAGTGCGTGTGGCGAAGGCGGAGGCTGACTATGCGGTAGCCAAAGAGCGCTGTGACGACCTGGCCGGCAATGCGAAGGATGTTTGCGTGAAAGAGGCGAAGTCTGCCCAGACAGCGGCCAAGGCCGATGCCAAGGTGAAGATGAAGACGACGGACGCCAACGTCACAGCCGCCGAGAAAACCTCGGATGCGCGTAGCGCGGCAAGCAATACCATCGTGGACGCCCGCAAGGACGCGGCGGCAGACAAACTGGCGGCACAGTACAAGGTGGAAAAGGAGAAGTGCGACACCTTGGCCGGCGACGCCAAGACCAGTTGCCTCGATCGGGCAAAAGCAAACTTCGGCAAGCAGTAAATCGCTCTTGTCAGGTTGGAAGGTCAGTAGTTCCTATTTTCTAAAGAGGTCATTCCATGAAGACGTTAAAGAAATTTGCATTCAGCGCAATCACAGCGGCCATGCTGCTCGGCCTTGGGGGCTGTGCCGGCATGTCGGAGCAGGAAAAGGGCACGGCCATTGGTGCCGGTGCTGGCGCCATCGGGGGCGCCATCCTGACGGGTGGCAGCGCGGTGGGAACCGTCGGAGGTGCGGTGGTCGGTGGTGTCGTTGGCAACCAGGTCACCAAGCCCTGAGTGGGACTGAGGCGCAACGCAACTGACGGCCTGCGTTGGTGCGTTGCAATGACTTTTTCCTGACTTGTGGCCATTGCGCGAGACCGGCCAGTTGGGTCAGAATTGCGCTTTCAACTTGGAGGTTCGAATGATGAAACACGGAATGAACATCAAGGCAGTGGTCGTACTTTGCGGACTGGTTGCGGCGCTGTCTGCCTGCCAGAAGCAGGAAGGTCCGGCCGAGAAGGCCGGCAAGGAAGTGGACAAGGCCGTAGGGCAGGTGGGCCAGCAAGTCCAGAAGGCTGGTAACAGCATCGAAGACGCCGCCAAAGGCGACAAGAAGTAAGCATCGCTTTCGCGCGACCAGGCACACCCGGGCAAGGGTCACCTTGACCGGGTGTGCTTGCGTGCGGCGTCCGCCTTGAGCCCCCTCTGCGTACCGTCCATGTGTCACGGATGATTTTCAATCTGTGTTCGACTGCGCACAGACATCGGGTTCACCGCATGTGACATTGGAAAAGACAGTCTTGTCTTTTCCAGGAGCTACAAATGAATCAATTACTGAGAACCGCCGTGGTCGTGGCCGCCGTGACGATTGCCTCGCAAGCCGTCGCGCAGATCACTTTTTACGAGAACGACGGCTTCCAGGGCCGCAACTTCACCACGCGCGCCGCGGTGGACAACTTCAAGACGAGCGGCTTCAATGACCGGGCGTCCTCGGTCGTGGTGCAGACTGACCGCTGGGAAGTCTGCGACGACGCCCAGTTCGGTGGGCGCTGTGCGGTGCTGCGGCCCGGCCGTTACCCGTCGCTGGACGCGATGGGGCTGAACGACCGTGTCTCGTCGGTGCGTGTCGTGGGGCGAAACGACCGCATTGACAACGAACGCTATGCGCCGCTGCCGCTGACGCCCCAGGTCACCTTCTATGAGCACGATGGTTTTGGCGGCCGCTCCTTCACCACCGAAACCCAGGTTCGCAACTTCCAGCGCACCGGCTTCAACGACCGGGCCTCTTCGGTGGTCGTGATCGGAGACCGCTGGGAGGTCTGCGAAAACATCCGTTTCAGCGGGCGCTGCGTGGTCCTGCGTCCGGGACGTTACGCCTCGCTAAGCGCGATGGGCCTGAACGACCGCGTTTCCTCGGTGCGCGCAGTCGGCATGAACGTGCGCATCGACGACAGCCGCTACGCGCCCCCTCCGGTTCCGGTCTACGACAGCCGCCGGCGCCAGCAGGAACAGATCTACGCGGCCAATGTCACGTCGGTGCGGGCCGTCGTCGGTCCGCCCCAGCAGCGTTGCTGGATCGAGCAGCAGCAGGTGGCCCAGCCGGCAAGCGGGTACAACGTCCCGGCCGCGGTTGTCGGTGCCGTGCTGGGGGGCGTGCTGGGGCACCAGGTCGGCGGCGGTCGGGGCAAGGACCTCGCCACGGCTGGCGGAGCGGTTGCCGGGGCGGCGATCGGCGCCAACGTGGGCGGTGGCGGCCAGACGGCCGCGACGCAGAATGTGCAGCGTTGCGAGACCGTGCCGAACCAGGCCAAGCCCGAGTTCTGGGATGTGACCTACACCTTCCGGGGCCTGGAGCATCGCGTCCAGATGACCTCGCCTCCGGGGCCGACCGTCAACGTCAACGAACGTGGCGAGCCGAGGACTTGAGCCTGCGCGACGATCCTGACACAGAGCGGCCCTGCGGGGCCGTTTTGCGCCTCGATGCAAAGACAAGCTGACATGCAGAACTTCCATTGCGACCACTGTGGTCATCTGGTTTATTTCGAGAACGTTCGCTGCGACGCCTGCGGACATGTGCTGGGGTACCTGAGCGACTTGCGAACCATGAGCGCACTGGTCCCGGCGCAGGCCGGGCTGTGGCAACGTGCGGTGGCAGACGGCGACGCGCATCGCTACCAGATGTGCCGCAACTACGCGGTGCACAACGTCTGCAACTGGATGCTTGCAGAGCATGACCCCAACGACCTGTGCGAGTCCTGCCGCCTCACGGAGATCATTCCCGCGCTGGGGCTGCCACAGAACCGGACCTCCTGGTATCGCATGGAGCAGGCCAAGCGGCGGCTGATCTACACCCTGTCTGCGCTGGGGCTGTCGCCTGCCAGCAAGGCTGAAGATCCGGTGAGCGGGCTGGCTTTCCGGTTTCTGGCCGACAGCGCACAGACCGGCCGTGTCATGACCGGCCACCGCAGCGGGATCATCACGCTCAACATCGCGGAGGCGGACGACCTGCTGCGCGAGCGCGCACGCTCACAGATGGGTGAGCCCTATCGTACGCTGCTGGGCCACTTCAGGCATGAAATCGGCCACTACTACTGGTATCAACTGTTCGAGTCTGAAGTTGCGCTGGCCGCAT
>Ga0105090_10002249_pt1 | contig 10723 bp, 11 predicted proteins | sample PPLLak3March2015_FD_79110 | JGI IMG/M metagenome (GOLD analysis project Ga0105090, IMG submission 79110) | Freshwater sediment microbial communities from Prairie Pothole Lake near Jamestown, North Dakota, USA - PPLs Lake P7 Core (1) Depth... | ecosystem: Environmental > Aquatic > Freshwater >... | reverse complement strand
CACCAACCAGCGGCGGCGGAAACGCTGGGTGTAACCAATCACCGCGTCGACACCGGATTTTTCGATCGCAGACAGCGTCTGTGCGGATTCACCGAGATCGGTCGCCAGCGGTTTTTCGATCAGCATGGGCAGCTTGCGCTCTGCCGCCATGATCACCGGATCGACGTGCAGGTGTTCGTCGGTGCAGATGGCGACCGCATTGACTTCGGGGCGCGACAGCAGTTCACGGAAATCAGTGGTGACAAAATCACCACCGCATTTTTCGCGAACGATTTCGCCGCGCTCGGGGTTCAGTTCGGCAATGCCGATCCAGCCCACGGAAGGATGACGCGCTGCGAGTTCGGCACGGATCAGTCCGACGCGGCCGGCGCCGATGATGGCGAGGCCGATTTTCTTGGGGTCTTTTTTCATTTAATAATCCAGTTCGAAATCAAGCTCAAGAACTTAGCCACAGAGGGCACAGAGAGCACAGAGAAAAACCAAACCGGCGGGCATGAGCACTCCGGTGATCAGGTTTTTCGCTTATGAATTCCTCGGTGTCCTCTGTGGCAAAAAAGGTTTTGGGTTGCTTTATCGCCCACCCACCGCAGCCAGCGGACGCGATTCCGGCAACGGCAGATTGACCGGTTCGTTGCGTTCGGCTGAGATGTCGGCGGCGACGTAGATTTCCATCACGTTGCGCGCTTCCTCTGCGGTGACCAGCACCGGACGGTCGCAGCACACGGCCTCGATGAAATGCACGGTTTCGGCGTGCATCGGTCCGGCAAAGGCGTGATCGACACGTTCGCCCGGCATTGACGACATTGGCAGCTGCATGCCGCTTTTCACGGTGTTGAGGACCACGTCGCGGTGGGTGTCGTCGCAGAGCAGCGCGCCCTCGGTGCCGATCATCTCGATCCAGGTCGAGCAGGCATTGGGATAACCCGGCGGCAGGCTCCAGCCGGCGCCGATGACGAACGACATGCCGCTGTCCATGGTCACGGTGATCCACTGCGTGTCGGGCACGTCGGCGCCGCTGTTGGCACGCATGATGCCGTAGTTGACCTGCGAATAGACGCGGATCGGCTTGGCGGGGGCGAGGCACCACAGGATGAAGTCGAGGTCGTGCGTGGCTTCCATCGCTGCCGGAGACAGTTTGCTGCGGCCGGTGATCTTGGCGCCGAGGCTGCGCTGGATATGGCGGCTGACCATGGCGCTGACGGGTTTGCCGATGGCGCCGCTGTCCAGACATTTCTTGACGTAAGCATATTTGGGATTGAAACGCTGCGAGTAACCGATGGTGAACTTGACGCCTTTGCGCCTGGCGATGGCAATCAGGTCATCGGCTTCGTGCAGTTCGACGGCGATCGGTTTTTCCAGGAACACGTGCAGGCCGGCTTCGAGGCAGTCGCGCGCCATCGGGTAGTGCAGGGCCTCCGGCGTTGCGGAAATCATCACCGCATCGAGGTCTTTCACTTCCAGCAGCTTGCGGTAATCGGCGTTTGCGGTTTTGGCGCCGGTGGCTTTTGCGACTTCGGCCATGCGCTCCGGCCTGGTTTCGACGATGTGCAGGTCTTTTACCGCCGGATTGATGGCGCAGGTGTCAGCACGAATGCCGCCGCACCATCCGGTGCCGATGATGCCCATGTTGATTTGCTTCACTGCGTGAATCTCCTGTCAGGGTGAGTCCGATTTACAGCAACGGAACATATGGAATTGAAGCGCCATGTTAACCACGACGGCCATGTCGGACAAATACCGAATCACGGCCCGTGACATAACGATTTGGCATGGCTAGACTCATTGCATGAACAGCCCGATTATTCTGCAGCGCAGCATACATGGCATTGAAAACTGCTTATGCCCCGGGCACCCAGGGCGAGCGCGTCAGTCATGCTCAAACATGCCACTTTGTTATCTCACTGGCAGCTGGAGCTGAACATGGATCTGCGTGGCATTCGTTATTTCGTGCAGATTGCCGAACTGGGCAGCATCACCCGCGCCGCCCAGCACCTTCGAGTCGCGCAGCCGGCACTCTCCCGCCACATACACGCACTGGAGGAGGAACTTGGCGTGCCGCTGCTGGTACGCTTGCCGCGCGGCGTGCGCCTGACCACAGCCGGGCGCCAGTTTCTTGACCATTGCCAGCGCATCCTGCGCGAACTGGGGCGAGCCCAGGACGAGCTGCGCAGTGGCGGCGCAGCAGCGCAGGGGCGGGTGATCCTCGGCGTGTCGCCAACCACCGGACCGCTGCTGCTGCCCGGCGTGGTCGAGCGCATGCGCCGGCAATGCCCCCAGATCAGCCTGAAGGTGGTCGACGGGTTCAGCAACCAGCTGTATGACTGGCTGCAGGCAGGCCGGGCGGACGTCGCGGTCCTGACCAATCCGGTGCATTCCCGGATGGTCAAGGTCACGCCTTTGATCTCTGAACCCATAGTGGTGTTTGCGAAGACGCCTGCGCGCGGCGCGCGGCGATTTTTTACTGCTGATGAACTGGCGCGCACCCCGGTGGTCAGCACCGAGGCCATCCGTATCATTGCCGACGAACAGTTGCTACGGCACAAGACACGGGTCAGTGTCGAAGCCGAGATTGATTCGGTCGAAGCGATCCGCCGGCTGGTGCTGCGCGGCATCAGCATGGCGCTGATGCCGGTATCCACTTTTCATGAAGACACCGGCAACGGCAAACTGTCGGCGGCACCGATAGCTGACGCAAACATCCATCGTATACTCACGCTCGGCCAGCAGGCAGACCGGCGGCCATCCGCGGCAGTCGACGAGGTGGTACAGATCATGTCTGCCGAAGTGCGGGCGCTGGCGGAAGAAGGGGTGTTCAGCCTGCCGGGACATACAAGCAAAACAGCGCGGACACCGCGCCAGAAAAAAACACGCAACCAGGAGCAGCCATGAAGCGTATTGACGTTCACAATCACGTGATCCCCGAGACCATCGTCAAGGCGATGCAGGCGAATCCCGTTTACAACACGAAAATCGAAGGCGAAGGCCACAACCGCGTGTTCATCCGCGGCAAGGTGCGTTTCCCGTTCGAGGCGGAGTTCTACGATGCTGATGCCAAGCTGGAGTCGATGGACCGCAAAAAAATCGACATCGCGTTCATTTCTCCCGGGCCGCAGACCTTTTTCTACAATCTGAAGGATGATCTGGCCATTCAGACTGCGCGCACCGTCAACGACGGCATTGCGCAGATGGTTGCCGCAAAACCCGACCGACTGCGCGGCATGGCGACACTGCCGATGCAGCATCCTGAGGCGGCCATCACCGAACTGGAACGCGTGGTCAAGGAATACGGCTTCAAGGGTGTCGAACTCGGCACGGCGATCGGCGAGGAAGAACTGGCTGACCCAAAATTCCGTCCGGTGCTGAAACGCATCGAAGAAATGAAGGTGATGGTTTTTGCGCACCCGAACACTCAGGGCGCGGCGGGGCGGCTCGACTGTTATTACCTGATGAACCTGATCGGCAATCCGCTGGACACCACGGTCATGGTCGGCAAACTGATGTTCAGCGGCGCGCTGGATGAACTGAAAGACCTGAAAATCCTGCTCGCCCACGGCGGCGGTTTCCTGCCGTATCAGATCGGCCGTTTTGTGCATGGCCACAAGGTGCGCCCGGACACGGCCGAATTCACGCAGTCCGACCCGATGCGGATGCTGAAGCGCTTCTGGTTCGACGCGCTGACCCACAGCCCGCAGGCGATCCGCCACTTGATTGATGTCGTCGGCTCGGAGAACGTGGTGCTCGGCACTGATGCGCCTTTCGACATGGGTGAAATGGCGCCGGTCGACCGCGTGGAACTGGTGCCGGGGCTGACGCAGCAGGAGCGCGAAAATATTTATTTCAAGGCCGCCACGGCACTGTTCAACGGCAAGATTTGATAAAGCACATGATGGACGAGACAGCTGGCAAGCAGTAGTTTGCGTGCTAGGATAAATATTGCAAAAGCGGGTGTAGAAAAAAATTTCTAAACGCGGGGTTGACGTAGTGGTCCGGCAGCAGCCACGGCCAGCCTGCTCAAATTAACCCTTCCAACCAATCGCCAAACCAGCGGGACAACCATGCCTTTTCATCGTTTCGAGGATTTCGAAAGCAATTACCTGACACCGCACCTGTCCACCGGCAAGGCGCCGGTGATTGAGGGGCGCTACATCTATTTCTGCCTGCTGAACAAGGTGGCGGGCACCGGGTCCGAGCTGCATTACCACCCGAATGAACTGCTGATTTTCCCGGTCCGCGGCAAGATCAATGCCATTGTGGGCAAGGATCGGCGGATCGTGAAACCCGGCACCTTCGTCCATGCGCCAGCCTACGCCCGTCACTCGATGAAGGCCACCGAAGACGGCAACCTGCAGTACCTCTATATCAAGGACAAGACCTGGACCGTGGTCGGGCTGGCAGAGGACGAGGCGGTGCCGGACAAGGCGATGACCGTGGCCGAGGTCAACCAGAAATACAATGTCGGCGATCGCGACAAGCACCAGAAAACCCAGGGCAAGTCGCAGGCAATCATCGAAGGCCTGCCAGTCTGTTTCCATCCGATCCTCGGCAGCCTGGATGCACCGCCGCGTTCCGGTCGCTGCGTGAACTGGATCGAGGGTGAGCGCCTGGCTTTCGGCCTGTTCGAAGTGCCGGCGGGCTATGCCGAACCGGAAGCGGTATCCGAGCGCGAACTCTTCGTCTATGTGCTGAGCGGAAAAATAGACGCCCAGACCGGCAGTGCGCGCAAAACCGTGGGACATGGGGACATTCTGTATGTGCCACGCGGAGAACGTTATCGCCTGCAGGTGCGCGAACATGCGCGATATGCAACGGTGTGCTCGACACCGTGGCTCGAGAACCGCATCGACAACATGTCGCCTGAGGAAGCCGAGCAGGCACGTGTCAACATGAAACCGAACTGAACACCCAGGGATCTTAGAAGAACAGGTTCTGCACCGCGCGACACCGCGCAGTGCAGGAATCGTGAGCAGCAGCATCGTTCGTGAGTATACAGAACCACCGGAGAGGAACGATGAAAAACTTTTTTATAATCAATAAGATAAATTATATTCTTGGTATTCTTTCGATATTGGCCGCGGGCGCTGTACAGGCCCAGTCCTGGATGCCCGATCGCCACGTCGAACTGATCATTCCATCGACGGCGGGCGGTTCGCTGGATCACGCAGGGCGCACCTTCCACAAGCTGTGGGATGAAATGAAACTGATGCCCGTTACCAGCGCGGTGTCCAACCGGGGCGGCGGTGGTCATGCCATTGCCTACAATTTCCTGAGCCAGCAGGCTGGAAATCCCCATTTCATGAGCATCACCTCGTCCACGCTGCACACCAGTCACATCAACGGTCGAATCAAGCTTTCGTACCGGGATTTCACGCCACTGGCGATCATGATGACGGAATACATCGCTTTCGCAGTGCGTCCGGATTCTCCGCTTAAAACAGGCAAGGATCTGATCGAGGCGCTGCGCAAGGATCCCGCAGCTTACACGCTGGCCCTGAGCAGCGCGCTTGGGGGAACCCACCATATATCCCTCGGCATGCCGCTGCTCTCGGGCAAGGTGGACATCAAGAAAACCAAAATGGTCGCCTTTACGTCGACTGGTGAGGCCATCACCGCGTTACTCGGCGGGCACGTGGACGTTCTGTCCGGCGGCAATGTCCAGATTGCGCCGCATGTCGCCAGCGGCAAGATGCGGCTGCTTGCAATTTCGTCGCCGCAACGGTTGCCCGGGGCGCTGGCCGATGGCCCGACCTGGCCGGAACTCGGGTATAAAGGCGTCTTTGAAAATTGGCGCGGCGTGATCGGCACCAAGGGAATGACGCCGGCGCAGGTTGCTTACTGGGACAGCGTGTATGGCCGTATCGCCGCGAACAGCGAATTCAAGGCGATTGCCGGAAAAAGCCAGTGGATCATCGACTACAAAAACTCGGCGGAGACGTTCAAGTTCTTTGAGTCGGAGTATTCGAACTTGAAGGAAGTGATGGATTTTCTCGGTCTGTCGAAGCAGTAAGGGAGCGCGGTCATCGAGCAGCGGCACATAGGCAGTATCGGTCTCGGCATCATGGGTGGCGCCTTCGCGCGCCACCTGCTTTCGGAGGGTTTTGCGGTCACCGGTTTTGACATCGACCCGAAACGGCGTGCAGCCTTGAAAAAACTTGGCGGCTCGCCAGCGGCGTCTATTGCCTCCGTCTGCGCCCAGGGCACCATTCTGGTGACCTCCCTGCCGAGTATCGCCGCCGTTAACGCAGCGTTTTTCGGGAAAGACGGCATCGTAGGCAGCGCCAAACGAGGCACTGTGGTCATTGAGACCAGTACGCTGCCGCTTGCGGTCAAATACGACATCCGCGACCGCTGCGCCAAACGTGGTATTGCGGCGCTGGACTGCCCGGTCAGCGGCACTGGCGCACAGGCCGCCAATCGCGACATCGCCATCTATGCCAGCGGTGACTGCCACGCCTACGACCTTGCCGAAGCGGTCCTTAAGGGGTTTTCGCGCAGCGTTTATTACTGCGGCGAATACGGTAACGGGTCAAAGCTCAAATACGTGGCCAACCTGCTGGTCACCATCCACAATGTGTCAACTGCCGAAGCCATGGTCATGGGCATGAAATCGGGCCTTGACCTGGAACTGCTGTACAAGGTGATCAAGGACGGGGCGGGAACCTCACGCATGTTCGAGGTCAGGGGCCCGCTGATGATCGCCGGCGATTACAGCAAGGCGACCATGAAAGTGGACGTTTACAAGAAAGATATTGATATCATTGAGCAGTTCGCGGCAGACCTGCATTGCCCGGTGCCGCTGTTCGAAGCTTCAAAACCGTTTTACGCCGCGGCTTATGCGCAGGGCCGTGCGCTGGAGGATACCGCCGCTGTCTGTGCAGTACTCGAGCAGATGGCCGGCGTAACAAGAAAAAAGCGACGAAAAAAGCAGAGTAACAAGCGGCGCAAATAAAGAACCATTTCTAAAACCCGAAAGAGAAAGACCCGATGAAACCGACCATGTCACCGCAGGCCCAGGCCGCACAGACCATCTCCCGCAACATGAAGCTGATTTCCCACAATGAGCTCGCCGGGTTCGGCGGCGTGGGTGAGGGCATCAACATGCAGGTAACAAAGGATGGTCGCCGCATCCTCTGGCTGGCGCACGAGTCCGCGCCGAAAAACTTTACCGGCGTCGATGTCACCGACGTCAAAAATCCGAAAGTCATCGTGCAGACCGATCTGCCGCATGAGCGTGTGCGTTCAAATTCACTGGATGTCGTGGGTGATCTCATGGCTGTGGCTTACCAGACCAAAAAAACCGGCGACAAACCGGCCGGCATGGACCTGTTCGATATCAGCACCCCGGAAAAACCGAAGCTGATTTCGCATTTCGACGCGTCAGGCCCGCATTCACGTGGCGCACATTGCGTATGGTTTACCGACGGCGAATACGTGCACCTGACCTCGGGTTCGGAGGATTTCGAGCCGACGCACCCCAACGACTTCCAGTTCTACCGCATCATCGATGTGCGCAATCCATCGAAGCCGGTGGAAGTGGGCCGCTGGCACTATCCGGGCACACACAAGGGCGACAAGGAAGCGCCGCCGCCGCGCCATCCCAAATTCGACGGCGGCTACCGGCCGCACAATATCAACGTCTATCCGGAGCATCCTGATCGTGCTTATGTCGCCTACCTCGACGGCGGCGCACTGATCCTCGACATTTCCGACAAATCCAAGCCCAAGGTCATCACCAACTGGAAATACTCGCCGCCTTACAACGGTTTCTGTCATACGGTGATGCCGCTGATCGGACGAGACCTGCTGCTGGTTACCGACGAGTGCACCAAGGATGACGGCATCGACTGGCCGAAACTCGGCTGGATCGTCAACGCCTCGGTGGAAACCAACTTGGTTCCGATGTCCACACTGCCGCTGCCGCCGGTGGAAAACTTCTCCAAACGCGGCGGCCGTTATGGTGCGCACAACCTGCACGAGAATCTGCCGGGCCCGGCGTCGTTCCGCTCCAACACTATCGTTTTCGGCACTTTCTTTAACGGTGGTGTGCGCGCTTTCGATACCTCGAACCCGTACCAGCCGCAGGAAATCGCCTATTACGTGCCGGGAAAACCTGCGATGTCGCCGAAGAGCGCTGTGCAGATCAACGACGTATGGGTCGACGAAAACGGACTGGTCTATGCCGTGGATCGTTTCGGCGGCGGTCTTTATGTCATCGAAATGACGGCCTGACTTTGACGAAATAAGCGGAGCCCATCAATAATGCTGGATGCTCTTTCCGGGAAATTCCCGGTCAGCGTCGTCACCGGATTTCTCGGCAGCGGCAAGACGACGCTGATCAACCGGTTGCTGAAGCGGCCGGACATGAATCGTGTCGCAGTCATCGTCAACGAGTTCGGCGAGCAGGCCATCGACAATGACCTGGTCGAAGTGTCTTCCGAACAGATGATGCTGCTGAACAACGGCTGCCTGTGTTGCGTGCTACGCGGTGACCTGCAGGAGACGCTGCGCGATCTCTACGTCAAGCGGCGTAACGGCGACATCATCGACTTCACCCGCGTCATCATCGAAACCACCGGCCTCGCCGATCCGGCTCCGGTGATGCAGACTCTGATGACCGACGAGATGCTGCAGGAGAATTACCGCCTCGATTGCGTGGTCACTCTCGCCGACGCAGTCAATGGCCTTGAACAGCTTGAGACCATGGAGGAACCGGTCAAACAGGCAGCCCTGGCCGATCGTATAGTCATCACCAAGTCGGATCTGGCGGGAGAGGAAGTCACTGCAAAACTGGAAGCACGCCTCCGTGAACTCAATCCTCAGGCACCGATCCGCCGCGCACTGAACGGCGAAATCGAACTCGCTTTCCTGATTGATGTCGGCCTGCGCAACATGAAGGGCAAGCTGGAAGACATCGAGCGCTGGATGGGGGAGCCGGACGAACACGGTCACCGCCACAGCCACGATTCCAAAGTAAAGTCCTTTTCGCTGCGTTTTACCGAACCGCTGAGCTGGCAGCTGTTTTCACAAACCATGGAAGTGCTCGGTGCGTTGCGCGGCTCTGACATGCTGCGGGTGAAGGGACTGGTCAATGTGGCGGGGCACAAGGGTCCCATGGTGATCCAGGGAGTACAGCATCTGTTCCATCCACCGGTTGAATTGGAAGCCTGGCCCAGCGACGATCAATCGACACGCATCGTGTTCATCACCCGCAACATCCCGCGGGAAACGGTTGCCAATTTGTTTTCAGCAATCGGTGCGGTTACCGCAACAGCCTGACTGATGGGCTGCGGAAATCGCCGCGCGCATTATTTTTGATCGGAACCTGAACTGATGGGCATCATCCTCGACCGTATCCAAGTGCTCGGGCTGCAGTTGCCGCCGGTGCATCCCCACAACAACAAGAACCGCACGGCCTGCGTAGAATCGGGGAAGGTGCTGTACCTGTCCGGCCACAGCTCCGGTCGTCATGAAATGCCGCTCGGGGTCATTACTGCGGGCAAAGTCGGCGCCGAGGTATCGGAGGCCGAGGCCTATAAAACAGCACGGTCAGTTGCGCTGGTCATCATGGCAACGCTGCAGGCTTATACCGGCGACCTGGATCGCATCACCCGCATCATCCGGCTCTTTGGCATGGTCAATTCAGCACCAGGCTTTGAACGGCAGTTTGCAGTGATGGATGGTGCATCCGATTTGTTTTATGAGGTATGGGGTCCTGAGATGGGTTGTCATGCCAGGACGGCCGTCGGCATCGCCGAATTGCCGCGTCGGGCTGTGATTGAGATCAACGGGGAGTTTGAACTGGACGGTGGAATGCGGCAGTAAGCAGTCACCGGAAGATGCGCGTTACTTGCGCTGCAGGTACATTTCTTCGACCTTGGCTCTAGCCCAAGGTGTACGCCGCAGAAATTTCAGGCTGGAGGCAATACTCGGGTCGTGGGTAAAGCAGCGGATGGGCAGGGCAGTTCCAATGGCATCCCAGCCCAAGTTTTCGACCAGTTTCATCAGCATCTTCTCAAGCGTGATGCCGTGCAACGGGTTTCGGGGTTGAGGCAGGTTCATTGCGAACGAGCTTTAGTGATCAATGCCCACGATGTCATCCGCTTCAAATTCGTCCGGCACAGTGCCGTCGCCGATGCCGGTGACCATGGCAGCCATGGTGGCGCTCTGCTTGACGAAATATTCTTCGCTGATCGGGTCATAGAAACGCTGACCAATGGCAACTTCGTGGAATTTGATGCGGTGACGGGCAGGGTGATTTGTCATGCTGGATCGGAAAAATTGAATGGTTCTAGTGACTAACAGGCCCCGAGTGTAAAGCGGAGCAGCTCTTTGTTCCAGAAGATTACTACGTCCATCCTGTCGTGACTGCCGGACGCTCTGCAATGCGGTCCCTGGAACACAAAAGCCCGGCCGCAGAGGCTGGGCTCACTGCAGGAGGAGCAAATTCTGACTCCCCGACCTGGGCTCGAACCAGGGACCTGCAGATTAAAAGTACGGGGCGCAGATCGAATTGTGACGCGACAGCCGGAGATTTTGAAGTAGTTTTCTTTTTAGGCGTACATTCCATCTTGCCGACCGAACCTATACGGAACCTTATGTTGCCGAACCGCATTTTCGGCAAAGAATTCCAATTCGGTCAACTATTGAGAGTTGCATAAATAATGAAAAAACATGCCTCTGACGAGGCTGTCATGTTTTTGGGAATACTCGATAAGTAGGCGGAATT
>Ga0105090_10002248_pt1 | contig 10725 bp, 11 predicted proteins | sample PPLLak3March2015_FD_79110 | JGI IMG/M metagenome (GOLD analysis project Ga0105090, IMG submission 79110) | Freshwater sediment microbial communities from Prairie Pothole Lake near Jamestown, North Dakota, USA - PPLs Lake P7 Core (1) Depth... | ecosystem: Environmental > Aquatic > Freshwater >... | reverse complement strand
GGGCGGCCGAACTGCTTGCGGTCGAGCACGTACTGGCGGGCGCGGTGCCAGCAGTCCTCGGCGGCGCCGAGCGCGCCCCAGGCGATGCCGTAGCGGGCGCTGTTCAGGCAGGTGAACGGACCCTTCAGGCCTTCGACGCCGGGCATCAGGTGGTCTTCCGAAACGAAGACGCTGTCCATGACGACCTCGCCGGTGATCGACGCGCGCAGCCCGACCTTGCCCATGATCTTCGGCGCCGACAGGCCCTTCATTCCCTTTTCGAGGATGAAGCCCTTGATCCGGCCGTCGAAGTCGCCGCCGACGCACTTGGCCCAGACGACGAAGACGTCGGCGATCGGCGAGTTGCTGATCCACATCTTGCTGCCGCTCAGTTCGTAGCCGCCCGGCACGACCCTGGCGCGGGTCTCCATGCTGCCCGGGTCGGAACCGTGGTTCGGCTCGGTCAGGCCGAAGCAGCCGATCCACTCGCCGGTGGCGAGCTTCGGCAGGTACTTCTGCTTCTGCGCCTCGGAGCCGAACTCGTGGATAGGCACCATGACCAGCGAGCTCTGCACGCTCATCATCGAGCGGTAGCCCGAGTCGACACGCTCGACCTCGCGGGCGATCAGGCCGTAGCTGACGTAGTTGAGCCCCGGGCCGCCGTACTGTTCGGGAATCGTCGGGCCGAGCAGGCCGAGTTCGCCCATCTCGCGGAAGATCGTCGCGTCGGTCTTCTCGTTGCGGAAGGCCTCGAGCACGCGCGGCGCGAGCTTGTCCTGACAGTAGGCCGCCGCGGCCTCGCGGACCATCCGCTCGTCTTCGGTCAGCTGCGCGTCGAGCAGCAGCGGGTCTTCCCAGTTGAACGAGGCTTTGGCGCGGGCGTGGGTATCGGGGGCGTTCATCGTTTTCTCCTGACATGCAGCCTGCGATGTTAACGCGTCGCGCCGGGTCGAAACAAACGCCGACTCCGGAGTGGTTCGAGGCGCAGGGCGTGACGGGCGCGCGCGACCTCGACGGGTCGCGCTTCGACCTGTTCTCGATGCTGGCGGTGGCCGCGGCGCGTGCCATGGGCGCGGCGCTGATGCCGACGATGCTGATCGAGGCCGAGCTCGCGCGCGGCGAACTCGTCGTGCCCTGCGACCGCCCGCTGCATGGCGGGCGCTCGTAACACCTGGTGATGCCCGAGCGCAAGGCAGGCAGCCCGGCGCTCGAGCGATTCAGGGACTGGCTGGTCACGGCGGCGGCTTAGCGCTTGCGCTTCGACCCGATACGGCGAACAATATGGTCTTACCGCCCGTCTTACCGGAGTGTGTGATGACAGCTGCGACGACGCGACTATCGAGCAAGGGGCAAATTGTCATTCCGAAGGAGATTCGGGATGCGTTGCACTGGCAGCCCGGACACGAACTGACGCTGGTGGCGACCGAAGCGGGTGTCCTGCTCAAGTCGAGCGCGCCGAAGAAAACGCTTCGGCTCGAGGACCTGCGCGGCTTCATCGATTACGACGGGCCGCCGATACCGATCGAGGAGCTCTGCCAGCCTGTCGATTACAGCGACGATTGGGAAGCGTCGGAGCGGCGCAATCGATGATCGCCTTCGATACCAACCTGCTGGTCCGGCTTCTGGTCGACGACGATCCGCGCCAGGCCGATGTTGCAGTGAAACTGCTCGTGGGCAATCGGGTCCTGATCTGCCGGACCGTGCTGCTCGAAACGGAATGGGTGCTTCGGGCCCGGTACAAGGCGCCGCGCGAGCGGATACTCGCGTTCTTCGAGAAACTGCTTCAAGCGGAGAATGCCGAGGTCGAGGGCGCGGGTGCCGTGGCGCGCGCCCTCGACTGGTATCGCCTGGGGGCGGACTTCGCCGATTCGATGCACCTCGCCTCGTGCGGGGATGCGGTGATGCACACTTTCGACCACGGCTTCTGCAAGGCGGCGCGAGACGACGGCCTCGCGCCGGAAATCCGGGTGCTGCAGGCCTGACGGCCTGCGCGTCCGTCAGAACCCGACGTTGTTCCCGCCCTTCAGTTGCAGCATCGCGCGGGCCTCGTCCGGCGTCGCGACTTCGAGCGACAGCGCCTCGATGACGGTGCGGATCCGCTTCACCTGCGCGGCGTTCGATTCGGCGAGCTTGCCCGGGCCGTCCCACAGCGAATCCTCGAGGCCGACGCGAACGTTGCCGCCGATCGCCGCCGACACCGTAGCGATCGGGATCTGCGAGCGACCGGCGCCGAGCACCGACCACAGGTAGTCGTTGCCGAACAGCCGGTCGGCGGTGCGCTTCATCTGGATCACGTCTTCGATGTGATTGCCGATGCCGCCGCGCAGGCCGAACACCGACTGGATGAAGAACGGCGCCTTGATCAGCCCGCGATCGAAAAAGTGCGCGGCCGTGTACAGGTGGCCGATGTCGTAGCACTCGATCTCGAAGCGGGTGCCGTTGTCGCTGCACGACTCGAGGATGTGCGCGATGTCCTTGAACGTGTTGCGGAAGATCCGGTCGTCGGACCCGGCCAGGTAGGGCCGCTCCCAGGCGTGCTTGAAGTCCTTGTAGCGATCGAGCATCTCGTACAGGCCGAAGTTCATCGAGCCCATGTTCAGCGAGGCCACTTCGGGCTTCAGCCGCAGTGCCGGCTGCAGCCGCTCCTCGACTCCCATCGTCGGCGCGCCGCCGGTGGTCAGGTTGATGACGACGTTCGATGCGGCCCTGATCTTCGGCAGGAACTTGCGGAACAGGTCGGGATCCTGCGACGGGCTGCCGTCTTCCGGCTTGCGCGCATGCAGGTGAACGATCGCGGCGCCGGCCTCGGCGGCGCCGATCGCGGCATCGGCGATCTCGTCGGGCGTCACCGGCAGGTACGGCGACATCGACGGCGTGTGGATCGCACCGGTGACGGCGCAGGTGATGATGACTTTGCGGTTCTTGGCCATGCTTGATTCCTCGGTTCGGTGTTCTCAGGATTCGGGTTGGCTGCGCTTGTGCGCCAGCAGCGCCATCAGCCGGCGATCGCGCCAGGCCGAGCGCTTCTCGATTTCTTCGAGCGGAAGCTCGTTGCGCCGTTCGGCGTCGGCCTTCGCCACCGTCTGTTCGTCCCAGTCGAAGGCGACGGCGCCGGCGGCCACTTCACGGTAGGTCGGACCGAAGCGCGCGGCATAGTCGGCCAGCCCGCCCGGCGCGTTCAGGTCGATCGTCTCGAACGGGCCCATGAACGACCAGCGCAGCGCCAGGCCGTCCTTCAGCACGCGGTCGAGGTCCTCGGCGTCGGCGTAGCCGTCGCGGTACAGCGCGAAGACCTCGCTGAGCACCGCGCTCTGGACGCGGTTCAGCAGGAAGCCGGTGATCTCCTTCTTCAGCGTGACCGGCGTCTGGCCAGCGCGCGCGTAGAGCTCGCGGGCCCGGGCGACCGCCTCCGGCGAGGTCCACGGCGCCGGCGCGATTTCGACCAGCGGGACCAGATAGGGCGGGTTCACCGGATGGCCGACCAGGCAGCGCGCGCGTCCCGCCACATGCTCGGTGAAGCTCGACGCCGGCAGCCACGAGGTCGAGCTCGCCAGAATCGCGTCGGGCGGCGCCAGCCGGTCGAGCTCGGTGAAGATCTCGCGCTTGACCTCGATCTTCTCGGCGACGTTCTCCTGGACCAGCACCGCCTTTCCGACCGCTTCGGCCAGCGATGCGGCCGGGCGGATCCGCGCGAGGATCGTGTCGGGCGCTTCGTCGATCAGGCCGAATCCGGCCAGGTCGCGCAAGCGCTCGCCGATCGTGCCGACGCAGGTGTCCAGCGCGGCGGGAACCTGATCGTGCAGCCTGACCTGGAAGCCGCTGCGGGCGAAGACGATCGCCCAGGCGCGGCCGATCAGGCCGGCGCCGACGATGCCGACGGTTTCGTCGCTCATCCGAGTTGCTCCACGTTGCCGCAGACCGAAAGGCTCTGCCCGCTGATGTTCTGCCCGGCCGGCGAGCAGATGAACAGGATCTGGTTCGCGATGTCGTAGGGGCTGACCATCGTGCGCAGCGAGACCTTCGACAGCAGCTGCTCGCGCATCGCGTCGTGGTCGACGCCGTAGGCCTGCGCCTTCGCCGCGATGACGCGCTCGATGCGGTCGCCCGAGACGGCGCCCGGCAGGATGGCGTTGACGCGGATCTTCGACGGGCCGAGTTCCATCGCCCAGGTCTCGGTCAGTCCGATGACGCCGAACTTCGACGCCGAGTAGGGCGTGCGCAGCGGAAAGCCGAGCCGGCCCGCAGCCGACGACAGATTGACGATCGATCCTCCGCCTGCTTGCTTCAGCATCGGCACCGCGCTGCGGGTGCACAGGAACATGCCGGTCAGGTTGACCGCGATCGTCTGGTTCCAGTCGGCGAGCTGCGTTTGCTCGACCGGCGCAGTCGGGCCGGCGACGCCGGCGTTGTTGACGAGCACGTCGAGGCCGCCCCAGCGCCGCTCGATCTCCGCGAACATGTCGGCGACCTGGGCTTCGTCGGACACGTCGGTCAGCGAGGCGTCGATCCCCGGCAGTGCCTTGCGCGCCTGATCGAGCGCGGGCGCGTTCACGTCGCAGACGTGCACCCGCGCGCCGGCATTGAGGAAGGTCTCGGCGATCGCCAGTCCGATCCCCTGCGCGCCGGCGGTGACGACGACGCGCTTGTCTTTCATCGAGATGTCCATAGAACTCCTGTCGCGCAAATCGGAAATGGTGCGCAAGTCTAGCTCGCGGACAAACCGGCCGCCGCTACAGGCGTTCCGGCACCACCGCGGTCGCTTCGATCTCGACCTTCGCGCGCGCCTCGATCAGCGCGACCACCTGCACCGCGGTCATCGCCGGGTAGTGGACGCGGCCGTCGGCGTCGGTCATGAATTCGCGCCAGGCCTCGGCCAGCGCCTTGCCGGCCGACAGGTACTCGTCGCGGCTGGTGAGGTACCAGTTCATCCGGACGATATGCTCCGGGCCGCCGCCGGCCTCGGCCAGCACGGCGCGCACATTGGCCAGCGCCTGGCGCACCTGAGCGCTGAAATCGTCGGTCTCGAACTCGCACTGCGCGTTCCAGCCGATCTGGCCGGCGATCGAAACGACGGTGCCGCGCGCGGAAACGCCGTTCGAGTAACCGCGCGGCCGGGCCCAGCCCTCGGGCTGCAGGATGTGGTGGATCATGTCGAATCTCCTGTTGTCCTGTTCGCTGTCTACAGGTCGGTGCGCACTTTCCAGAGTTCGGGGAACAGCACGACATCGAGCATCTTGCGAAGATACGCGACGCCGGCGGTGCCGCCGGTTCCCGGCTTGAAGCCGATGATGCGCTCGACCGTCGTCACGTGTCGAAAGCGCCATTGGCGAAACGCGTCCTCGAGATCGATCAGTTCCTCGGCGAGTTCGTACAGCGTCCAGTGCTGCGCCGGCGCGCGGTAGACGGTCAGCCAGGCCTGCGCGACCGGTTCGCTGAACGCGCGCGGCTGTGCCCAGTCGCGCGACAGCTCGGCGTCGGCGATCGGAAAGCCGCTGCGGGCAAGCAGCGCGATCGCGTCGTCGTACAGCGACGGCTCGGCGAGCGCCTGCGCGACCCGCGCGTGAAGGTCTGGCCGGTGCGCATGCGGCTTCAGCATCACCGGGTTCTTGTTGCCGAGCATGAACTCGATCTCGCGGTACTGCCACGACTGGAAACCCGACGAGCTGCCCAGGTGCGGGCGCAGCGTGGAATATTCGGACGGCGTCATCGTGGCCAGCACGTCCCAGGCGTGGACCAGCTGCTCCATGATTCGCGAGACGCGCGCGAGCATCTTGAAAGCCGGCTGCAGCTCGCCGTCGCGGATCGCCTGCTGCGCCGCGCGCAGTTCGTGCAGCGCAAGCTTCATCCACAATTCGCTGGTCTGGTGCTGGACGATGAACAGCAGCTCGTTGTGGTCGCCCGAGCGCGGCTGCTGCGCCTCGAGGATGCGATCGAGGCACAGGTAGTCGCCGTAGCTCATCTCGTCGCGGTAGTCGAGCTTCGCGCCTTCGAAACGTTCGTCGCTCATCGTGCTGGCCTCGTGGCGTTGGTTGCCGTGGTCTGTTCGGGTGCGGCGCTCGCCGGCGCTCGGTTGACGGATCAGGTGAAGGATCAGGTGACGGCCGACCGGTGCCTGAATTCGGGCCGGTCCCAGCCGGCCGTGTCGAGCACCGTGGCGAGCGCCGTGGCCGCGTCCCATGCGTCGACGTGGCGCAGGTACAGCGGCGCGAAGCCGAATCGCAGGATGTCCGGGGCGCGGAAGTCGCCGACCACGCCGCGCGCGATCAGCGCCTGCACGACCGCATGGGCGGTGTCGCCATCGGGCAGCGTGAAGCTGACCTGGCTGCCGCGCGCGCCGTCGTCGTCGAGCGGCGTGACGCAGCGCAGTCCATGGCGCTCGCCCAGCGACAGCGCGCGCTGCGCGAAGATCCTGGTCAGCGCGAGCGACTTGGCGCGCAGCGCCTGCATGCCGCCGAGCGGCTGCGCCGCCAGCAGCGTGTCGAGCCCGGCATCGAGCGCGACCATGCCGAGCACCGGCGGCGTGCCGCACAGGTAGCGCGCCACGCCGTCGGCCGGCCGGTAGCAGGTGTCGAACGCGAACGGCGCTGCATGACCCATCCAGCCCGACAGCGGCTGGCTGAAGGCGCGCTGGTGCTCGCGCGCCACGTACAGGAAGGCCGGCGCGCCGGGGCCGCCGTTCAGGTACTTGTAACCGCAGCCGACCGCAAGGTCGGCCTGCGCGTCGTTCAGCGCCACCGGGAATGCGCCGGCCGAGTGGGCGAGGTCCCACAGCGCCAGTCCGCCGGCGGCGTGAATCGCAGCGGTGATTCGATGCATGTCGAGCCGGGTGCCGGTCCGGTAGTCGACTTGCGTGAGCATCGCCACCGCAAGATCGCCATGGCCGCTTTCGTGTCGCTCGCGAGCGCGGGCCAGCGCTGCCGGCAGTTCGTCGCGATCGACCAGTTCGAGCCGCAGGCGCCCGGCCGCGCCGGCGGATCCTTCCCGGGCGTCGGCCGGTTGTTCGCCGCTCGCGCGATGCAGCTGTTCGATCAGGCCCTGCGCGATGTACAGGTCGGTCGGGAAGTTGCCGCGCTCGGACAGGATCAGCCCGCGGCCCGCACGCATGCGCAGCGCCGCCGACAGCAGCTTGAACAGGTTGACCGACGTCGAGTCGGCGACGATGACCTCGTCGGGCCGGGCGCCGATCAGCGGCGCGAGTTTCGCGCCGAGGCGCTGCGGCAGCTCGACCCAGCCGGCGGTGTTCCAGCTGCGGATCAGGTCCTGCCCCCACTGCCGGGTAACGGCGTCGTGCACGCGCGCGGCGGCGTCGGCCGGCAGCGCGCCGAGCGAATTGCCGTCGAGGTAGATCGTGGCCTCGGGCAGCGCGAATCGCGCGCGCAAGGCCGCCAGCGGATCGGCCGCGTCGAGCGCCTCGCAGTCGGCGCGGGTGGCGTAGCGGGGCGGGTCGTTCAGCGTCGGCTCGTTCATCTCGGGCTCCAGGCCGGCGCGAGGGGGCGCAGAATGGCGCGCACCGGGCTCGCGTCGGCGCCGACGATCGGAAGCGGCAGCGCGATCAACTCGTAGTCGCCGGGCGCCACGGCGTCGAGGACGAGGCCTTCGAGGATCGCCATGTCGTGGACGCGAACCCGGTGGTGCGCGTCCATCGTCTTCGACGATTCGGGGTCGAGCGAAGGCGTGTCGACGCCGATCAGCCGCACGCCCAGCGCTGCGAGCAGGTCGATCGTCTCGGGCGCGATCGGCCTGAAATCGCCGGCCCAGCGGTCGAGCGGCGCTTCGCGCCAGCAGCGCAGCAGCAACCGCGGCGGCAGCGCGCCGGCAGTCTGGCCGCCGAGCCAGGGCGCGAGCTCGTCGGGTCGAACCGGCTCGGCGTGTCGCCCGGACCCCGACAGGTCGATGACACGGCAGGGGCCCAGATAGGGTTCGAGCGAACGGCTGGCGCTGTCGGCCCCGCAAGCGTCGTAGTGCAGCGGCGCGTCGGCGTGGGCCCCGGTGTGCGTCGACATGACGAGTCGCGAGACATTGACCGGCGACCCTTCGCCGGGATTCACCGGCGAGCCCGCCGCGATGCTCCAGGTGCGCTCGATCGAGAACGCGGTGTCGCCCGGCCACACCGGCATTCCGACGCGGATCGGCGGCGTGATGTCGAGGACGGCTTCGGTCGAAGGGGCGAGAAAGGCGCGGTAGGGCATGATCGCAAGACGTTGCAATTACTTTAGACTTGAAGTAACTGCATCGCAAGCCGGGGGGGCATTTCATGCGCATCGACGTGATCGGCGGCGGTCCCGCCGGGTTGTATTCGGCGATCCTGTTGAAAAAATCGTTTCCGCGAGCGCGGATCGATGTCGTCGAGCGCAACCGACCCGACGATACCTTCGGCTTCGGCATCGTGCTGTCCGACGCAACGCTGGCCAACCTCGAGGCGGCCGATGCGCCGACCCACCGCGAGATTGCCGCGAACTTCGCGTACTGGGACGACATCCACGTGCAGTTCAAGGGCGAGATCCTCGCATCCACCGGCCACGGCTTTTCGGGCATCCGCCGGCTGACCTTGCTCGAGATCCTGCAGCGGCGCGCCCGCGAACTGGGCGTCGCGCTTCGTCATTCCTGCGAGGACGGCGGGCCCGAGGCGCACCGCGGCGCCGACCTGGTCATCGCCGCCGACGGCATCAACAGCGCGACGCGAGAGCGCTGGAAGGACCGGTTCCGACCGTCGGTCGACCAGCGCACCAACCGTTTCGTCTGGCTCGGCGCGCGAATGGACCTGCCGGCCTTCTTCTACAGCTTTCGCGAACACGCGGGCGGCATCTGGAACATGCACGCCTACCAGTACACGCCCGGCGAGTGCACGATCGTCATCGAGACGACCGACGAGGCGTTTCGCGCATCGGGGCTCGCGATCGACGACGAGGCCGGCACGGTGCGGCTCGTAGAGCGAATCTTCGCCGACGATCTGAAAGGCGCGAAGGTGCTGGCCAACCGGTCGCACTGGCGGCAGTTCCCGACGATCTCGTGCGCGAGCTGGCGGCACCGCGACGGCGACACCCACTACGTGCTGCTCGGCGACGCAGCGCACACGGCGCACTTCTCGATCGGCTCGGGAACGAAGCTCGCGCTCGAGGATGCGATCGCGCTGCACGATGCGATTGCCGGTTGCGATTCGATCGAGCAGGCGCTGGCCGACTACGAGAGCGCGCGGCGCGACGAAGCAGGCCGGATCCAGCACTCGGCCAATGTGTCGCTGGTCTGGTTCGAGAACGTCCGCCGGTTCTGGGAGATGTCGCCCACGCAGTTCAACGTGTCGCTGCTCACGCGCAGCAAGCAGATCACCTACGAGAACCTGCGGCTGCGCGACCCGGTGCTGGTGGCCTCGGCGACGCGGTGGTGGAACGCGCGCGAGGCGAGCCGCCTGGGCCTGGCCGATGTCGACGTCCACGCGCCAAACGCTGCGGGCCGCGCCGGAACCGCCACCGACGCCGGAGCCGGGAAGGCCCCGCCCTGGCTCGATGCGCCGCCGATGTTCGCGCCGTTCCGGCTGCGCGACCTGTGGCTGAGCAATCGCGTCGTCGTCTCGCCGATGGCGCAGTACTCGGCCGTCGACGGCATGCCGAACGACTGGCACCTGGTCCACTACGGGTCGCGGGCGGTGGGCGGCGCAGGGCTCGTCTTCGTCGAGATGACCTGCGTGTCGCCGCAGGCGCGGATCACGCCGGGTTGCCTGGGCCTGTGGAGCGACGAGCAGGCCGAAGCTTTCGCGCGGATCGTCGACTTCGCCCACGCGAACACCGAGGCCAGGCTGTGCCTGCAGCTCGGTCATGCCGGGCGCAAGGGGTCGACGCAACTGGGGTGGGAGAAGATGGACTGGCCGCTCGAGCCCGATCGTGCGGAACGCCGCGGCGAGCGCAACTGGCCGCTGGTGTCGGCCTCGCCGATTCCGTATCGCGACGGGGTCAACGCGGTGCCGCGCGAAATGTCGCGCGACGACATGGACGAGGTCATCGAGCAGTTCTGCCGTTCGGCGATCCTCGCCGATCGGGCCGGTTTCGACATGCTGGAGCTGCACATGGCGCACGGCTACCTGCTGGCGAGTTTCCTTTCTTCGGTGACCAACCGCCGGCGCGACGGCTACGGCGGGTCTCCGGAGAACCGGCTGCGCTTCCCGCTCGAGGTCTTCGCGGCGGTGCGCGCGGTCTGGCCGGCGCGCAAGCCGATCAGCGTGCGGATCTCGGCCACCGACTGGATTCCCGATGGCAACACCGGCGACGACGCGGTGCGGATCGCGCGCGCATTGAAGTCGGCCGGCTGCGATCTCGTCGACGTGTCGACCGGCCAGACCGATCCGGCTTCGAAGCCGGTCTACGGCCGGATGTACCAGGCCGTGTTCTCGGAACAGGTGAGGCTCGAGGCCGGCATACCGACGCTGGCCGTCGGCGCCGTTACCAGCGCCGACCAGGTCAACACGCTGCTGCTGTCGGGCCGGGCCGATCTCGTCGCGCTGGCCAGGCCGCACCTTGCCGACCCGTACTTCACCTTGCATGCGGCGGCCGAACAGGACTGGCGCGGCATCGGCTGGCCGGTCCAGTACCATCCCGGGGCCGAGCAGTTGCATATCACGATGCGGCGCCGTCTGCTAACGTAGCCGCATGTTTGCCGCACTGAACGAACTGATCGAACAACGCATCGACGAGGCGCGCCGGCAGGGGGTCTTCGAGGACCTGCCCGGCGCGGGAAGGCCGCTGGATCTCGACG
>Ga0105090_10002246_pt1 | contig 10732 bp, 10 predicted proteins | sample PPLLak3March2015_FD_79110 | JGI IMG/M metagenome (GOLD analysis project Ga0105090, IMG submission 79110) | Freshwater sediment microbial communities from Prairie Pothole Lake near Jamestown, North Dakota, USA - PPLs Lake P7 Core (1) Depth... | ecosystem: Environmental > Aquatic > Freshwater >... | reverse complement strand
TGGCGTTGGCCATCGCGCTTGCGGTGTTCTTCACGCTGGGTGAGCCCGGCGACTTCGACGCGGCGCCAAAAATGGCGGCAATACAAGCAGCCTTCCAGATTTCGCCGATCCTATTCCTGCCGCTGGTGGTGGTGGTGGTGCTGGCTTTGTTCAGGTTCCCGCCCTTCACGGCGATCTTCCTGGGCGCCATCGCGGGCGGCGTGCTGGCCGCGTTCGCGGCGCCGGAGCGCGTGATCAGGTTCGCCGACGCGGGCGAGCTGCCGACGGGTCTCGCGCTGCTGAAGGGCGTGTGGCTCGCGCTGGCGAGCGGCTACAACTCCACTACAGGCTTCGCACCGATGGACATGCTGGCCACGCGGGGCGGCATGGACAGCATGCTGAATACGATCTGGCTCATCGTGACCGCGCTGGCTTTCGGTGGCGTGGTGGAGAAGGCAGGCGTACTTGACCGCGTAATCACCCCGATCATCCAGAAGGCAAAGTCCGATGGCGCCCTCGTCGCCTCGCTCACTTCCTCGATCGTCGCGACCAACGTCATCACCGCCGACCAGTACATCGCCATCGTGCTGCCAGGACGCATGTTCAAATCGGCGTTTGCACGACGCGGGCTCGCGCCTGTCGTGCTCTCACGCACCGTGGGCGACACGGCGACACCCACATCGGCGCTGATCCCGTGGAATAGCTGCGGCGCCTACATGGCCGCCACGCTGGGCGTGGCCACCTGGAGCTACGCCCCTTATGCCGTCTTCAGTTACGTCAGCCCGCTGCTGACCATCGCCCTCGCCTATGCCGGGTTCCGCATGCTGCGCGTAGCCTGATACAACGTCGGTGTGGTTGTTCGAGTGCGCGTCGCAGCTGCCGCCGGCGCGGTGGATGAAGGAGCGAGATGACTTCCGCTGAAAAAGATGCAGGGGCCTTGGAGCCGCTGCCTGACCGTATCATCCTGGTCATCGTCGGCGCTTTTGCCGCCGCGTTCATCCTGTTCGGGTTAATCGTGGACGGTCCACAAGTTGCCCTGCGCGGCCTGTACTCAATCGTCACCACGCGCGATGCGTTGCTGACGGATTATTTCGGGGTCGGCGGAATCGGTGCTGCCTGCGTCAACGCGGGCCTGCTCACGCTCTGCGCCTGCCTCGTCTATCACCGCGCGCAAGCGAAGATGACCGGCGCGGCGGTCGCCTGCCTGTTCCTGGTGCTGGGTTTCGGCCTGTTCGGCAAAAACCTCTTCAACGTCTGGTCGATCGTACTGGGCGTCTTCCTGTACGCGCGATTCCGGGGCGAGCCTTTCTCGACACACATCAATACGGCGTTCTTCGGCGCAGCACTCGCGCCAGTGTTCTCGGAGATCCTGTTCAGCAGCGCACTCGCGCTCGAGGTCCGGGTGCCCCTCGCGATCGCCACGGGCCTCCTGATCGGGTTCATCCTGCCGCCGGTCGCGGCTCAGCTGTTCAAGGCACACTCGGGCTTCAGCTTGTACAACATGGGGTTTGCCGCTGGCATCGTCGGCACACTCGTGGTCGCCATGTACAAGTCGTATGGCTTCGTGCCCGACCCGGTCATGATCTGGACGAGCGGCAACAATCTGTTGCTCGCAGGCTTTCTGGCGGTCGTCTTCGCGTCCATGGCAGCGACTGGCTTCTACCTCGACCGCTCGCTGCCTGCCGGTTTACGACGGATCATGAAGTCGACCGGCCAGGCTCCGACTGATTTCGTCACCGATGCCGGCTTCGGGGCCACGCTCGCCAACATGGCGCTGACTGGCGCGATCGGCACGGCCTATGTGTTGTTGATTGGCGGCGATCTCAATGGGCCCGTTATCGGCGCGATCCTGACCATCGTCGGGTTTTCGGCGTACGGCAAGCATCCCCGGAACATCGTCCCGATCATGCTCGGCGTATTCCTCGGGTCGCTGGCCAAGCCCTGGGGTATCTCAGACCCGTCCATCGTCCTGGCCGCACTGTTCGGGACCACGCTCGCGCCGATCGCCGGGCGCTTCGGTTGGCACTGGGGCGTCGTCGCGGGGCTCGTGCATTCGTCAGCGGCGCTCAGCGTCGGCTCGTTGCATGCAGGCCTGAACCTTTACAACAACGGCTTTGCCGCCGGCATCGTCGCGGCCGTGCTCGTCCCGATCATCGTAGCCGTCCAGGGCAAGCGCGGCGAACCCCTCGCCCCGGTGGTGTCTGTCGAGCCCTCCAAACCGCAGTATCCGCCGCGGTAAGTGCTCTACTCGCCCGGCGTTGGCGCGGCGCCGCGGCCGAATTGTTGCCGCGGCAACAGGAACATCCAGGTGACGAGGACAAACGGCCCGGTCAGGGCCGGAATCGCGATCGGCGTCAGCGCCACGTTGAACGCCGCTTGCGCGACTACGGTAAAGACCGTGCCGAGGGCGGCATAAGTTGCCACGCGCCACCCGGGCGGATGAAAAACCGTCCCCAATGCGACGGCAGTCAGGACCGGGCTGAAGCCCAGCAGCCCCCCCGTGATCAGGTCGCTTTCGGCGCCGAGCAGATGGGCGGTGACGACTGCGAGGATGGCGCCGCCGACAGCAGCGACCGCTGCCGCGACAGAATTGACGGCAAGCCCGGCAAGAAAGAGCAGGGCCGCGACGACGCTCGCCTTGAGAAAGACCTGCGAAATGCTGAACAGGGTCGCCTGCAGGAAATCCGCCACGCCGAGTTGCGCGGGGTCAAACGCCTCGTACGGTGCGATGACTTCATCCGCCGGCAGCGCGTCGGCGCCGAGCCCCGCGAAACTATAGGTGGCCAGCAGCAGCAGCCAGGTGACGAGCACGAAAGGAAACGTCAGGGTCGGGATGCCCAACGGTTTGAGGGCGTTGGCCGTCGCGGACATCGCCACCACGGACACCGCGGCCCCGAGCACGACGTACCACCAGAGCAGCGGTCCGGGTGCAATGAACGTTGCGAGCGCCAACCCCACCAGGACGCCGTTGAAACCGTACAGCCCTGCGTGCAGCGCAGTCTCGTCGACGTGCAGCAATTGGGCAGTCAGTGTTGCCACGACGACGGCCAGGACGCCGCAGATTGCAACCTGTGGCATGCCCGCGGCGATCGATCCCCAGACGATGGCGGCGAGGAACAGCGCCCCGCTCAGCGGGTTGTCCTGGAACATCACCTGCCCGATGCCGCGCAGGTTGGTATCGATGAACCGCAGGGCCGACGACGATGCGCAGAGCGATTCCCAGCCGGACAAGTACGCTTTCATCACAACCTCTGTCGGGGGGGCAGTTCTGGCGCGTCTAGCGCCAGAAGAAAGGGGGCGGGATCGCAGCACCGGTGATTTCGCGGCGCGCAACTTCCCAGAACTGGCGCACTTTTGCCTTGACCTGCGCCGTCTCGCGGCCGAGCACCTTGTAGATGAGGCCAGCGTCGTTGGGCAGCCTGCATGCACCGAACGCCACGCCCTGCTCCCGGTCGACTTCCGCGTCGAGCTGTGCCAGCACGCGGTCGGCATTGTCCCGGGGCGTGCAAAGAATCACGTTGCCGAACACGTCGAAACCGTCCATGACGCCTGCTTGGCGCATCGGGTTGCGCAGCGGCTCGATCAGCAGTTTCTCGCTGAACAACGGCTCACCGCCGGGCCGCACGGCCATCGTTGCCAGCGACAGCAACGTGACGCCGAAACATTCGTCGGGATGATGGTGCCTCCGGCCGGGTTGCACGATCTCCGAGTACAGCATCGACGCGGACGGATGGATGGTGATGCGCGAATCGCTCGCGAACCGTGCCTGGCGATGGGGAATGAGCGGATCGGGCAGGAACTCGAGGTAGGCGCCCTCGCCCAGCGTGAAGGATTGCGTCTGCAGCGCAAAGTTGGCGTCCATCGAGTGGATCTTGGTCGCCGACTGCGTCGTGACATGCGCCCGCGCACCCGGCCCGAGGGTCACGTCGAGCGCCAGCCGGTCGCCCTGCAGCACGCAGCCCGACGTGGTGATCATGAACAGCCAGGCCATGTCCGGAAGCGCGTCGTCGCAATGCAGGACGCGCTGCGCCAGGTACGGGGTGCGCGATTCGAGTTCGGCTAGGACGGTGCGCTCGTCGCGCCGCTCGAATCCCAGGCGCAGCCGCCCCGACTTGCCGACGGCGCCGCTGCGCATCTGCGGTGGCTCGTCGCGGTACGGCGTGAACTCCGCAAGCGCTCTCATTACGCAGCCTGTCCCGCCGCGACCTTGAGGTCGAACAACAGGTCTTCACGGATCAACTTGACGAGTTCGGGAATGCCTTCGCCCGTGCGGCAATTGGTGAACACGAACGGCTTGTCGCCGCGCATCACCTTCGAGTCGTGCGCCATCACCTCGAGGCTGGCGCCGACGTACGGCGCCAGGTCGGTCTTGTTGATGACCAGGATGTCCGACTGCGAGATCCCGGGCCCGTTCTTGCGCGGGATCTTGTCGCCGGCGGCCACGTCGATCACGTAGATGAAGAAATCGACCAGCGCCGGCGAGAACGTCAGCGTCAGGTTGTCGCCGCCACTCTCAATCAGCACGACGTCGCCGTCGGGGAAGCGCGCTTCCATGTCCTCGACCGCCGCGAGGTTCATGCTGGGATCCTCGCGCACGGCTGTGTGCGGGCAGGCGCCGGTCTCGACGCCGATGATGCGTTCCTCGAGCAGGATGCCCTTGAGCGTCCGCTGGACGTGCTTGGCGTCCTCGGTGGTGACGACGTCGTTGGTGATGATGAGTACCTTGATGCCCATCTCGAGCAGCGACGGCGTGATGGCCTCGACGATGGCCGTTTTGCCCGAACCGACGGGCCCGCCGATCCCGATTCGCGTGACTTTCTTCACTCGCCTGTATCTCCGTCGATGGTTTCAGTTCATGAACAGGCGCACATGCGCCTTGACGTGGACGGCGGCCAGGATCTCCGCCATGGGCGCGAATCCGGCCATGTCGTCGAGGGTGGCGCCGGCCGCGGTGTCGTAGGGAGTGTCCACGTCTGCATTGAGCTGGAACAGCAGCGCCTGCGTATCGACGTGGCTGATGCGCATCAGGCGCAACGCAGCGCCCAGGATCGTGGAAATCACGCCGTACTGGTGGACGACGAAGGCGTCACGCGCCGACAGCTGCAGTGCCGCGAAGTGAATCGCGAGCGCCACCGGATAGCAGCCGGGCGTTGCGCCGGAGAGGACCCGCTCGCGCCAGTCCTGCATCGTGGCCGCACCGGCAACGTGCGCGCTCAGCTCGGCGAACTTACGACCCATCTTCGTGGACATTGCCCGTGTCTCACCGGACAATTTCCGCGCATGGACGCGGGCGTCGATCCGCAGCAACTCGCCAATGTCCCCGGCGACCGCCGCGCGGTGCGCGCAGACGATTGCGATGCCGTCGCCACGAGCGGCCTGCTCGACCGCGGTCCGCGTGAACTCGCGCAGGCTCGCGACGTCGGTGACCACCCGCTTCTGGATCGCAGACTCGAGGCCACCCGAGAATGAGAAGCCGCCGATCGGAAACATCGAGTCGCCGAACTGCAGCATTCGCGCCAGGTGCGTCGCTGTGACGGGCACCGGGGCGCCGTCATCGTGGGCGTTCATTCGGCGCGGTCGGAATGAGGATGAGTATGGAGGCGGATCGGTGAACGTCCATGCACGTGCCCGGTTTCGGGATCGACCGCGACGAAGCTGTCTTGCGTGTGGGTGTGCAACGGGCCTTCTGCGCCGCCGAACAGCCGGCGCGATTCGTGCGGCGCCAGATACGGCACGATTTCGCTGCCGGCGACGAATTCGTAACGGATGCCCTCGAAACGGTGTGTTTTCATCACCGAAGCCATGACCTTGTGGTCGACGGTCAGGGGCACGAACACCCGCGCGCCCTTCACCAGGGCCGGCCAGTGCTGGTTGCCCAGCGCGTGTCCGAGCTCGATGCAGGTGCGCATCGCGTATTCGGAATCCTGCTGACCTGCCAACTGGTCGAGGTGAATGATCATCACGTCGCGCAGGCTGATGCGGGCAACCACGGCGGTGGCAGCCACGGCGTCCCACAGCAGCACGTCGCCGTCGCGCAGGAACGCCCCGCGATCGAGCGACACAGCTACCTCGCGCCCACTCGCCGTCTTCTTGCGAAAACGGTTTTTCTGCGCCTCCCAGTGATCGAGTGACAACGCCTCGATGGAACTCGCCGCCAGCCGCTCGACCCACTCGGCATCGCCGGCATTGCCCAGCACTTTTTCGACGAGGACCATGTCGCGGCGCCCTTAGCTGAAGAAATACTTCTGGTTGAGGGAAATCGTCGTCAGGGGCGCTACCGTCGCGTGCACCCCGTCGACCGTGACTGCAAAGGTTTCCGGCGAGACCGTGATCTGTGGCGTCCCCGAATTGCGGACCATGTCCTTCTTGCCGATCTTGCGGGTGTTCTTCACGGCGATTACCTGCCGCTCGAGGCCGAGGCGCTTGCCGACGCCGGCGGCCTCGGCAGCCTGCGACACGAAGGTGACGCAGGTGTCGTTCAGCAACTTGCCCTGCGCCCCGAACATCGGGCGATAGTAGGTGGGCTGCGGCGTAGGCAGGGAGGCATTGGGGTCGCCCATCAGCGCCCAGTTGATCACGCCGCCCTTGATCACGAGCTTGGGCTTGGCACCGAAGAACGCCGGCTCCCACAGCACCAGGTCGGCGATCTTGCCGACCTCGATCGAGCCGAGCACGTGCGAGATGCCGTGTGCGATCGCCGGGTTGATGGTGATCTTGGCGACGTAGCGCAGGACGCGGAAATTATCGTTGCCCTTGGCATCCTCGGGCAACTTGCCCCGCCCTGTCTTCATCGCGTCGGCCGTCTGGATGCAGCGCAGCCAGCACTCGCCGATGCGACCCATCGCCTGCGAATCGCTCGAGAACATTGAGATCACGCCGAGGTCCTGCATCACGTTCTCGGCGGCGATGGTCTCGGCCCGGATCCGGCTTTCGGTGAACGCCACGTCCGAGGGAATGTCCGGACTCAGGTGGTGGCACACCATGATCATGTCGTAGAGTTCGGCCTGCGAGTTGACGCCGTACGGCAGCGTCGGATTGGTCGAGGACGGCAATACATTGGGAAGCCCGGCCACCCGGATGATGTCGGGCGCATGACCGCCGCCCGAACCTTCGGTGTGGAACGAGTGAATGGTGCGGCCTTCGAACGCGGCGATGGTGTCCTCGACGAAACCCGATTCGTTCAGGGTGTCGGTGTGCATGCACACCTGGACGTCCATTTCGTCCGCCACCGTGAGCGCCGAGCGCAGCACGGCCGGCGTCGTGCCCCAGTCCTCGTGGCATTTGAAGCCCACGGCACCGGCCTCGACCTGCTCGACCAGCGCGTCCTTGCCATGGCCATGACCCTTGCCGAGGATGCCAACGTTGACCGGCCAGCCCTCGAAGGCGCGCAGCATGTTCCGGATGTTGCCGGGACCCGGCGTCACCGTGGTGGCGTTCGAGCCGTCCGAGGGGCCTGTGCCGCCGCCGATCAGCGTCGTGGTGCCGTTGGAAAGCGCGGCGTGCGCCTGCTGCGGCGAAATGAAGTGGATGTGGGTGTCGATGCCGGCCGCGGTCAGGATCAGGTGATTGCCCGAGATGGCGTCGGTCGCGAGCCCGAGCTCGAGCCCTGGCGTGATGCCGCTCATGGTCTGCGGGTTGCCCGACTTACCGATCGCGCAAATGCGGCCGTCCCTGATGCCGACGTCGGCCTTCACCACGCCCTGCACTGCATCGATGATCGTCACGTTGGTGATGACGAGGTCCGGCGGACCGGCCGCATACGTCAGCTTGTTGTCCATCCCCATGCCTTCGCGCAGGCTCTTGCCGCCGCCGAAGACGATCTCGTCGCCGTACGGGCCACGCAGGTCGCGTTCGATCTCGACGAACAGCCCCGTATCACCCAGGCGGATGCGATCGCCCGTGGTGGCGCCATACAGACCAACGTATTCATTGCGGGAAATGGTAGGCATGAATGCTGTCCCTGCGGAGGTGGATCAAAGCGTCGGATCAGTGCCGTGCTGAAATGCACGGTCACGCCTTGGAGCGGAAACCCCGCTTAGCCGCGAGCGCCACGGCCTTCGCCTTGGCTGCATCATGAGTGGTGGATCCATCGACCAGGTTGTTGAAACCGTACACCGCGCGGTGGCCACCAAACGGCACCAGGCTCACCTCGCGCTCGTCGCCGGGTTCAAAACGCAGCGCGGTCGAGGCAGGAATATTGAGGTGCAGGCCGAATGCCGCAGCCCGGTCGAACTCGAGCGCCGGATTGACTTCGAAGAAATGGAAATGCGAACCGACCTGGACGGGACGGTCCCCGGTGTTACGCACGGCCAGTGTCGTCACCGGCAAGCCTTCGTTGAAGCTGATGGGCTTCGCATGGCAGACGTAGCCGCCCACGGCCACTTTCACTGTCGCCGGGTCGACGTCAGGAGCGACTAAGGGCCCCGCCTTTACTGCAGCCATGGGATGCTCCTTGGGATTTTGCGTTACTGGATCGGGGTGTGAACCGTCACCAGGCGACTGCCATCGGTGAACACGGCTTCGACCTGCACGATCGGGATCAGGTCGGCGACGCCGTCCATCACGTCGTCCTTGGTCAGGGCGGTGCGCGCGTCTTTGGTCACTTCTTCGATGCTCTTGCCGGCACGGGCGCCGTCCAGGGCCCGGGCGGAGATGATGGCGACGGCTTCCGGATGGTTCAGCTTGATGCCGTTCGCCTTCCGCTTGAGCGCGACCTCGGCCATCATGTGGATGATGAGTTTGTCGAATTCACGCGGTGTCAGCTGCATGGCTCGCTCCTAAGCTCGATGGTCGTGCCGATCCTGCCCTGACGCTAGCAGAATAGCAAAACAAGACTGTGAAAATTTCGTGACCATCGTTTATTGTTTCTTTGACGTTTTCGAAATGCCATTTCTTGCTAACCTCGGCACCTGCTCCATTTGGCTGCAAGAAAGTCGATTGAGCGAAAAAGCAAAGCTGGCAATGCCGGTCGGGCGGGCCCCAAGCCTGCTGCCGGTGTCCCGTTGTGCTGCGGCGCAACCTAAACTCAGATGTGACCAGACGTAAGCAGGGGAGTTCGCCTCGTGTCAACCAACCTAACCGGCAGGCGAATTGATAAACCGCAGCAATGGGCAACGGTCATTACGTTGACAGCGTTGACGTTGCTGACGTCCTGCCGCAACGCCGAGGACGCCGCACCGCCCGAGGTGCGCCCGGTCCGCGTCACTACCATCGAAACCCGCGCCGTGGGCGACGTTATCGCTTTGACAGGCAGGGTGCAGGCGCAGACCGAGATCAACCAGTCGTTCCGGATCGACGGCCGCCTGATCGAGCGCGCCGTGGACGTCGGCGACACGGTCCGCCCTGGCCAGTTGCTGGCGCGGCTGGATCCTCAGAATGAAGAAAGCGGCCTGCAGGCTGCACGCGCGCAATTGGTCGCCGCTCAGGCGCAACTGGTCGAAGCCCGCAGTAACCACCAGCGCATGCGCGACTTGGTAGCCGAAAACGCAGTCTCCCGCGCGTCCTTCGACCAGGCCGTTGCGCTGCTGCAGACCGCCGAGTCACAGGTCGAGGCGGTGCGGGCGAACCTCAACGTGGCCGAGAATCGACTGAGCTACACGCGCCTGTTCGCCGACGTGGCAGGCGTCGTGACGGCGCGCGGGCCGGAGCCGGGCGAAGTGGTGTCCGCCGGCCGCATGGTCGTGCAGGTCGCGCGCGAAGGCTCGCGTGACGCCGTGTTCGATGTGCCGGCCCAGGTCAAGGACAGCGCGCCGCGCGCGTCCCAGATCACGGTGGCCCTGGTTGACGACCCGAAGATCACGGCGGTGGGCAAGGTGCGCGAGGTCTCGCCGCGCGCCGACCCGGTGACAGGCACCTTCGCCGTGCGCGTGCAGCTGCTCGACCCGCCGCCGACGATGCGGCTGGGCAGCACGGTCACCGGGAGCGTCAAGCTCGACACCGCGCCCGCAATCCAGATCCCGGCCGCAGCCCTGGTACGCGCCGATGGTGGCACCGCCGTGTGGGTCTACGACCCATCCGCCGGCACTGTCTCATCGCGCAGCATCACCGTGCTGAGCTCGGATGCGACGACGGTGCGGGTGGGTTCGGGCCTCAACAACGGTGACGTCGTCATCGTGGCAGGCGTGCAGGCGTTGCGGCCCGGCCAGAAAGTCCGCCTGCTCGAGACCACGCAGTCGTGATCGGCCCGAACCTGTCCGAATGGGCGCTGCTGAAGCGCTCGCTGGTTGTGTTCCTGATGATCCTCGCGGTGATCGCGGGCACGTTGTCGTTCACGCGCCTCGGTCGCGGCGAAGACCCCGCCTTCACTTTCCGCACGATGGTCGTCGCCGCGGCTTGGCCCGGTGCCACCGTCGAGGAAACACTGCAGCAGGTGACGGAAAGGCTGGAGCGTACGCTGCAGGAAACCCACCATCTCGACCGGGTGCGCAGCTACACGACGGCGGGCCAGACCACGATCTTCGTCGACCTGAAGCAGTCCACACCAGCGGCTGCCGTACCTGACGTCTGGTACCAGGTGCGCAAGAATATCGGCGACATGCGCCAGACGCTGCCCTCCGGTGTGGTCGGGCCGTTCTTCAACGACGACTTCGGTGATACCTTCGGCATCATCTACGCCTTCACTGCCGACGGTTTCACCTTCCGAGAGTTGCGCGATTACGTCGAAGCGGCGCGCTCGCGCCTGCTGCAGGTGCCGGATGTCTCCAAGATTGAAGTGCTGGGCGCGCAGGATGAGCAGATCTTTATCGAGTTCTCC
>Ga0105090_10002245_pt1 | contig 10732 bp, 13 predicted proteins | sample PPLLak3March2015_FD_79110 | JGI IMG/M metagenome (GOLD analysis project Ga0105090, IMG submission 79110) | Freshwater sediment microbial communities from Prairie Pothole Lake near Jamestown, North Dakota, USA - PPLs Lake P7 Core (1) Depth... | ecosystem: Environmental > Aquatic > Freshwater >... | reverse complement strand
GATGAACCATTCTCAGCGTTAGAGATTTTCCCCTTTAAAGTGAAGGATTGTGCGAAAGTTAATTCGGCAAAAAATAAGATAAACAGCCATAAAAAATATTTTATTTTCATATCTCAAATTTAATCTCAACTGATCTAATTATTGGTGATAAAAATCAATGCTCTAAAGTATTTATTTGTTTAACAAAACAATTGCTGGATGCTAAAATCCAAACAGGTAAATTATAGTCCCCAAGCCAAGTCCGAAAATCAGATTAAACACTTTAATTAAAACCGAGTCTTTTATTGAAAAGGAAAGCATTGGCAGCATTCCATGTCCATCCTGAACAATGGAACTTGTGAACAATACTGAAAACGGAATCAGTCCTTCGGCAAAAAGCATTACAAAGATTAAATGTGGTCCGGACTCGGGAATAATTCCTATAAGTGCACCGAGAATTAATAATAGGAAAGTATATTCTGAAGTTATATTTTTTAGATCAACCAGGCTCATCCCATATTTTATTAACAACAAAGCACCGACGGTCCAAAGAAAAATTCTTACAAGATGCCCCTTTACAATATGCGTCCAGATATGATCTTTGAAATAATGCTTGTATCCTTCTTTGCCGGGATGATATAATTTGTATTCACAATCAGTGCAGGTTTGTATTTTAAATTTTTTAACAATGTAATCAGTAAAATATCCTGTAATTATACCGAGTAGAAAAAGTATTGCGAATAAAATCAAGGCTGTATCAGGAATCATAGCAAGCATTATAAATTGTTCATCACCAGCAGTAGCGAGCATTAATCCTGTAAGTGCACCGAAGCTGATCATCCCGTGAATGTAAAGTGAAACTCCAGCGAAAGATCCGAAGCACCCAGGTGCTGCGCCAAGTAATGAAGCAATAATATATTGTTTCCACTTTCTGCCGGTTTGCAATATCGATTCTAATTTACCTTTTGTTTTTACATTTATAAAATCGACGGCGACCATCATCACTAAAACAAAAAGTGTTACTTTTATAGATTCTGCTATTACTTTAATTGGAATATCAAAAGTTGACATTGAATTAAAAATTAACTTTAAAAATATTACTGCTCAAATTTTTTATTGCTTTCAGGGAAGAAGTATCGCTGCAGCAATTACTGTAGTCCACAAACCTGTTTTATCACCCTCGGCAGATTGAGTGATGTTAAAAGTTTTAACAATTTTGCCTGACATTTTGAAAACCTGTTCCCGTTCATTCCAATCTGATTCGGGGTTGAACTCAACACCTAAAGTTGTTGCTAGCATCTGTGCAGCAAGATCCTCGGCATAATCGCCGGTATTTTTTTCCGTTACTCCAAAAGGATGATATTCGGAGAGATAACCATACTGAGTATTATCAGCAGGAATCGCTCCGCCAATGGATGCGGCAATTAATCTATTCGGTTCATTGGTTGAGTTTCTTGCCATAACGGCGAAGGTAATTTGTCCGGGTTTGAGTTCCTTCAGACCTTCTTCTCTGCTTATTCGTTTGCAGGATGGCGGAAAGATGCTGCTGACTGCTACAAGATTACATATTTCAATTCCGGCACTTCTGAGAGCAAGTTCAAAAGAGCTGAGGTAATCTTTATGTCTTCCGACACCTTTTGTTAAAAAAATTTTTGTTGGTATGTACACTTTTTTGCCTCTCAATAAGTCTAAGTAATATTTTTAATTAAAGCCTGATCGCTGAATAACCAGGCTCTTCATTAATTTATTTTGCTATGCTTGCTTTAATCATCCAGATTTGTTTTTCCAACCATGCAACATTATCATCAGCAATGTTAGCTGTTGGAACATCTCCAAATTCGCCTGCTGTTTTCGATATTTCTTTAAACTCTTTATTTAACGTTTCGAAATCCGACAAGACTCCATTTAGAACATATTTGGCCTCAAATGTTTTTTTGATTTCTTCTTTCAATGAAGTGTGCATTAGATAATCCTGCAAAGTCGCGAATGGTTTTCCTCCAAGCTGAACAATTCTTTCAGCAACTTCATCGTACTGTTCTGCGAAATAATTATAGAACGCTTCTGTCATTTCATGAATCGGTTTGAAGTTCATTCCCTTCACATTCCAGTGATAGTTATGAAGCTTTACATATAATACCTGAAGATTTGCAAGATTTTTGTTCAACAATTCAACGAGCCTATTCGATTTCATTTTATTTCTCCTGTTTTTTTAGATATTTGTTTATAGCAGATTTAACAGTTCCGCTTGAATTTAACATTTCTATTTTTATATGATCTTTCTGTAAAGCAGAATAAGATTTTCGTCCAATCTCCCTGGTTAATAAAACGTCTGCCCGTTTTTCTAAAATTATTTCTGAAGCTTTCAGACCTGAACCATCCTGTATTTGAAAACCAGGATTTTCAACTGAATCATATTCACCGGTGGAACTGTCATAAAAGATCAGAAATGGTGCTCTTCCTAAAGTGTCGCTTATTAGTGAAGTAAAAGCTTCACTCGTCGATGGAATTGCTATTTTCATTTCATTACCTTCAATTATTTACTTTCTTCCGTAACCATAAACAGTCTCTATATATTGAGTAATCAAATTACAATTACAGAATTTTTTGAATCGCCATAGTGAGTCGGGTTTTCCTTATCAGCTTTCGGTTCATTCAGCCAGGTTTGTCCGTCACACAGATATCTAAACTGATACTCTTTCCCGGCATCAAGCACTACTTCAACTGAAGAAGAACCATCAGGATGCTTGTATGAAAATATGTGTTGATGCGGATCCCAGTTATTAAAATCCCCAACAACACTTATTTCATCAAAGTATTCGCATATCTCTTTGGGCAATGTGAAAGTTGCCTGACAAATTTTTCTGTCTTTCGAGTATATTTTGCTGATAGCCATAGCATACCTCCTATAGTCTTTTTATTTTATATTTTTTATGAAAAAGGTGTTACCGAAATACTTAACCTCTTTTAACACGCGATAATTGATTAAATTTTCAATTATGTGCCAATCAGAATTCGCTTTCGCTAAATAAACTTCAACTGCATCTTTTCTCATTGGGTGCACTGAAATAATTCCCAGTAATTCTTTTTCAACATCCGAGGTATAAGTGAAATCATTTCCTTCACTGCCTGTTAAAAGTTCAACACTATTTATATTCGAGCTAAAAATTTGATATGCCATATTCAGATTTTCTTCTGACGGTGGTTCAACGAATTTTTCAGTGGGAGGACGAGTTGGAACTAATATGTAAGATTTATCTGGATTAAGTAACTTTGAGAAATCTGCTACATTGCGTAAGGATTCTTCATTGTCATTTAGTCCTTTAACAAGCATTGTTTCTGTTACCAACGTTCCTTTAAAAGAACTCCTGAATAACTTAACACCGTTTAATATTCTTTGTAGATCCAGTTTGCCATAAGGTCGGTTTATTTTATGCCAGACTCTTTCATCAACGGAATCAGTTTTTACTGAAACCCAGTCAGCCAGTAGTAAATCATCCCTTACCTCTTCATCCCAGAGTAGTGATGAATTTGTGATCACGGCTATTTTAATTTCAAGTGGTTTAAGAAGTCCGATAATTTTGCCAAGATTTATATCAAGAGTTGGTTCTCCATCGGGAACGAAAGATATATAATCAATTTGCTCATTATCATTTCTTAGTTGATTGACTCTTCTTTTAACATCATCAACTATCACTTCAGGACTATAGAATTCTTTTCTTTCGATTGACATTGAATCAGTAAGTCCAACCTGGCAGTAAACACACGAATAGCTGCAAATCTTTGGAGGAATATTATTTACTCCCAGACTTCTACCTAATCTTCGTGACGGTATGGGACCAAAGACAATCATTCGATAATCTTATTAGTTGTAAGCTAATCGTGTTTGTTCATCAGACAAAGTTGGTTTAATTAATTCCTGCCATTCAGGTGTATTCCAGGTATTCAGTACTGTATGTGTGATTAAATACTTTTCCGGAATGGGATGAGTACCAACTATAACTTTCATTTCATATTTTGTTTCAATAAATTTTTTAAAGTGATCAATGTAGGGACAGGGTGGATAACCAACCACCATTCCAGTTGCAAAGTGAATTACTTCCGCCCCATTCTTTTTCATTTCTTCGGGGGCATACTCAATGTTGCCACCGGGACAACCTCCGCAGGATGTATAACCGACGAGTTCTACTTCTTTATCATTATAGATATCAAAAGCTCCGACTCTTTCTTTGATTGATCTGAAACATTTTCCGCCAGCGCAGCTTTTATATCTGTCACAGATTATGATTCCAATCTTAACTGGATTTTCCATCGCTTTATTCTTTCCTATTGTAAACAAATAAAAGTTTTTAATGATCGCTATGATCACATACTAAATCCGTTTCATTCTTAAGTTCGCCTTTAATGAATTTGTTAACAGCATCTTCAATCATTTCGACATCAGTAAATAGAGTTGCTATATTGTGCTGCTTTAAATCTTCTACAACTCTCCATCCGCCTCCGCTGGATACTAAATACTTGCAATCCTTCAATCCTTCTATTAAGTGTGTATGTCTGTGTCCGCCTTCCTCACCATGGTGCTGATGATGTTCGCCACCACGCATGTGATTTGTAAAAGAATTTTCTCTCAATTCTTTGTTAACAATTTTGTCTCCGTCAATTTCATAAACCATAAATGCCCGGCATCTGCCGATATGTCCAGTAACTCTTTTCTGGTCGTTTGTTGCTATAGCAATTTTTCCAGCAAATGGGGAATTGTTTTCGTTTGACATTTTTAACTTCCTTCTTTTTTAATGTGATTTAATTCTAACTGATTAATTTTGATAGCTTTTCCATTTAATATTCCATCAACAACTTTTTTCCTGGCTTCTTCTACAATACGCCCAAAAGTTGCTCTCGAGATTTTCATTTCATTAGCTGCTTTTTCATGAGAGTAAGCGAGAAAATCAGCAAGCCGCAATGATTCAAGCTCATCGTGGTTGAGAGTGATTTCTTGTAGTTCTCCTACAGGTATTCCTCTTGGTTTGTAATAATATGCTGATGGACTGCAGCAAACTCGACGATGTTTTCTTGGTCTTGGCATAATTTATTAATAATGTATTATGAGCATATGCTCAAAACTATGTAAAATAAATCCTTGATACAAATCAATAAATTATCACTCTTCTGAGTAATAATATTGAGACAAACTTGAAGTGATCTTAATTATGAAGAGGTAAGCTTTGTTGCAGAATTTGAAAATCAGACTTGTAAACATTTACCTTTGAAATAGTTATTTACTGGGCTAGAAGATAATCTACAATCTTCCCGAGATCTTTAATATCTTTATTATCGTAAGGCGGCATAATCTGTCCGCGGTATTTTTCCTTGTATTCCTGGAATCGCTTTTGATTCATAAAATCATTCGGATTTCTGAGGTAGTTAAGTAAACTTTCTTTTCCCCAGAATTGGGTTAAATTATTTAAGGCTGGAGCTATGTTAGTTCCTGCAAGATCGTTCCCGTGGCAATTTGTACAGCCGAAATTACTAATGAGCTGCTGACCGGTTAACTCTGTAGAATTTTCCTCGTTCATCTGATTGTTCATTTGAGAAGATAGATCACGCGGAGCTTCTTCTTTTTTTGTTGCTTTTTGAAGAATGAATAGTAAAATAAATGCTGCTAAAAATGCAGCTACCCATATCTGTGGTTTTGTCATAAAGTGATTCTATAATTTTTAATATTTCTATTTATTGAGGGTGAAAATTATCTAAACAAGCCTTCTTAAACAATGTGATTCAGACTGCAAAACTATCAATTTTTCTTCGGTCTGTAAACGTGAGTACTCTGCCCGAAGAAAACTTCAGCAGCTTCCATCAGAGTTTCCGATAAAGTCGGATGAGGATGAATTGTCAACTTTAGATCTGTCAGGTTTGCACCCATTTCAATTGCAAGAACACCTTCGGCAATTAATTCGCCGGCACCAGGACCGCAAATTCCGATTCCTAGAATTCTTTGTGAAGCAGGATCAACCAATATTTTTGTTACTCCATCGTTTCTGGCCAGAGTAACTGCTCTACCAGATGCAGCCCATGGGAATTTGGTTACCTCATAATTTATTTTTTTCTCCTTGGCTTGATTCTCGGTTAAGCCAGCCCATGCAATTTCAGGGTCAGTAAAAACAACAGCAGGAATTGCCATTGGTTCAAATACAGATTTGTGTCCGGCAATCACTTCAACTGCAACTCTACCTTCGTGGGAAGCTTTATGTGCAAGCATCGGTTCACCAACAATATCACCAATTGCATAAATATCCGGGTCATCAGTTTTCATTTGATTGTTTACATCTATCCAGCCGCGCTCATTCACTTTTACTTTTGTGTTCTCTAATCCCAATCCTGATGTATCAGGTTTTCTTCCGATGGACATTAAAACGTAATCATAGGTTTGTTCAGTTGTCTTTCCTTCACTATCCTGAATCTTCACCTGTATTCCATCATTAATTTCTTTCATCTCAACAACCTTTGAGTTGAGCATAATACTATCAAACTTTTCTTTTAATCTTTTTGAAAGATGAGAAACAAGATCACGGTCGGCACCTGGCAATAATCCATCCAGCATTTCAACAACAGAAACTTTTGAACCAAGTGCCTGGTAAACAGAACCGAGTTCTAATCCGATGTAACCACCGCCGATTACAAGCAGAGATTTTGGAATTGCGGGAAGGTCGAGTGCAGTAGTTGAGTTAAGCAGTCTTTTGCTATCAATATTTAATGATGGAATAGTCGTAATTCTTGATCCTGTTGCAATTACTATTTTGTCAAACTTCAGATCCTCTTTGTTACCATCTTTTTTTTCAATGAGAAGTGTTGTGGAATTTTTGAATGAAGCTGTCCCCTGAATGTAATTCACTTTCCGGAATTTCGCGACTGATCCGACACCGCTTGTTAGTTTCTCAACAACTTTGTTTTTCCAGTCACGAAGTTTATCCAGATCAATCTTGGGTTTCTGAAATTCGATACCCCAGTTTTTTGCTTCTTCAGTTTCACTGAGAAGTTTTGCTACGTGCAGCAATGCTTTAGACGGAATACATCCACGGTAAAGACAGACTCCTCCGGGATTTTTTTCTTTATCAATTAAAGTAACATGCATCCCAAGATCGGCCGCGAGAAATGCTGCGGCATATCCCCCGGGTCCGGCACCGATTACGGCTAAGTTTATTTTTTCAGTTCCCAATTTTATTCCCTTTTACAAATAGAGTAAGAGTATGAGTAAGAGTACGAGAAAGACTTTTAAGAATCATATTCAGCGTTCTCTTCATATACTCTATCAGAATTACTTTTTATTAAACCCACCAGCATTGAAACTAATTCTTTCAGCATTGACTTGCCGGTATGTAGTTCATCAGATGAAATCAATTTTCTTACAAAGAGTATATCGAGACAACCGGCTGATTCAAGAGAAGAACCGAAAGAAATATCAAAATACCTGCATCGATCCTTTTTAGAATATTTTCCATTACCTTCTGCAATATTAAGAACGATTGAATTTGAAGCTCTGTCAAGCTGGTCTCTAATATCCGACTTTGGAAGCCTTGAGCAAATTTTATGAGCAAATTCATTGAACTTTAATGCCGTCTGATAAACTTTAAGTTTTTCGTGATCAAAAAATACTTCTTCCATTCTTACTCTTTCTCCTACTCCTACTCTTGATCTACTAAAGAATTTTTAAAGGTTGTTCCAACGCTTCACAAACCCAACGTAAAAACCTGCTCGCATCCGCACCGTCAATAATTCTATGATCATAAGAAAGAGAAAGAGGAAGCATGAGTCTTGGTTCAAAAACTCCATAACCGTTATAAACCGGCTCGAAACTTCCGCGGGAAATTCCAAGTATTGCAACTTCCGGTGAATTTACAATCGGAGTAAAATAAGTGCCGCCAATTCCGCCGAGATTTGTGATTGTAAAACATCCACCTTGCATTTCATCGAGAGAAAGTTTTTTGTCGCGAGCTTTTTGTGCTAATTGACCGAGTTCAACGGAGATCTCAACAAGATTTTTCTTGTCAGCATTTTTTATAACCGGAACAAGCAATCCGTATTCAGTATCAACAGCAACACCGATATTAAAATATTTTTTGTAAATAACTTCTTTGCTGTCCATATCAATGCTGGTATTGAATTGCAGAAATTTTTCTAAACCTTCCGCAATAATTTTAATGAGGATTGCCGTGACAGTTAATTTGCCACCTTCTTTTTCGACTTCAGCATTCAGTTCTTTCCGTGATTTTTCAAACTGAGTAATATCAGCTTTATCAAACTGTGTAACGTGAGGAGTAACTGCCCAGGCATAGCTTAAGTGAGTTGCAGTCTTCTCGCGAATCTTGCTCATCGCCACACCCTCGACTTTGCCATACTTGGTGAAGTCAGGCAAACTTTCTTTTTTAATTCCAACTCCAACTGCTTCGGCTTTACCTTCCATTATTTTCTTCACATAAGCTTTAACATCGTCCATCGAAATTCTTCCGCCTTCACCGGAACCGGAAACTTTGTTTATATCAACACCAAGTTCGCGAGCGATTCTTCTGACAGATGGAGCGGCAGGAGCTGAGCCTCGTAAAATCGGCGGCTGATCATCGCGCTCTCCGGGTTTCAATTCCGGCAATTCACCTTTTGATGACTCAACTTTTTCTGCAGTTTCTGTTGCCGGTTTTTTAGCAGTCTCCTCTTTTACTTTAACTTCTTCTTTCTTTGTAACCGGAGTTGCTGAAGTCGATTCAACTTTTATTAGAACATCGCCGACTTTGACTTTATCACCAGTCTTTACAATTACTTCAACAATTATCCCTTCAACCGAAGATGGAACTTCAACGGTCGCTTTGTCGGTTTCAATTTCAATGACTCCTTGATCTTTTGCAATAACATCTCCCTTTTTTACGAGAACATTTATAACATCAGCAGACTCAATATTCTCACCAAGATCAGGAACTTTGAATTCAACAATTTCTCCTTGACGAGACTGAACAGTTTCATTCACTTCTTTTTTGGGTGAGGATTCTTTTTCTTCCTTCTTTGTTTCCGATTTTGCCTCAGCCTCATCCTCCGCTTTAAGCTCTGTCTTCGTCTCAGCCTTTCCACCCTCATCAACTTTAATAATTGTTTGTCCTACTTTCACTGAATCGCTTTGCTTGACTAATACTTCAGTAATCTTTCCGGAAATATTTGAAGGCACTTCAATCGTTGCTTTATCAGTTTCGATTTCAATGATGGATTGTTCTTTCTCAATCATATCTCCGGTTTTGACAAGTACATTAACTATGTCTGCCGATTCTATATTTTCACCAAGTTCAGGTAGTTTAAATTCTGTTGCCATTATTCTTATTTATTTCTGATTATTTTCAATGCGATCTCTGCGTTGAATTATCTTTGCGGACTCTGCGAGAAACTGGTTCACGCAAAGAGCGCAAAGAATTCGCAAAGTTCGCTAAGATATCATCGGATTTAATTTATCCGGTTTAATCTCAAGATCCTTTTTTGCTTTCTCTAGAACCGTTTCTTTTATCTTTTCTTCTTTTAATAGCGCTCCAAGAGTTGTATAAACAATATGTTTGTAATCCACTTCAAAGAAATCTCTTAGTGCTTTTCTTGCACCGCTTCTTCCGTAACCATCTGTTCCTAAAGAGTGCAAAGTTCCAGGGAACCATTTTGATATCGAATCAGGAAGTGCTTTCACATAATCTGAAGCAGCTACAAAAACACCATCTTCTTTTGAAAGTGTTTGAGTGATGTAAGAAGTTTTTTGCTTCTTATCAGGATTCAACATATTCCATCTTTCGACTTCAAGAGCTTCTCTTCTCAATTCCTTGTAGCTGGTGACACTCCAGACATCTGCGGCAACTTTGTAATCCTTCTCAAGAATTTCCTGAGCCTGAAGAACTTGATTTATTATTGTTCCACTTCCGAAAAGTTGTGCTCTAACTTTTGCATTCTTCATCGTCGAAGCTTTGAACTTATACATACCTTTCAGAATTCCTTCCTTTGCACCATCAGGCATTTCAGGCATCGGATAATTTTCGTTCATCACAGTGATGTAGTAATAAATGTTTTCTTGATCTTCAAACATTCTTTTTATTCCAGCGCGAATGATAACGGCAAGCTCAAAAGCAAAAGCCGGATCGTAAGCAACCATATTTGGAATTGCATAAGCCAGCAAATGACTATGTCCATCCTGATGCTGCAATCCTTCTCCGTTCAGTGTTGTTCTTCCTGCAGTTCCGCCGATTAAAAATCCTTTTGCACCAATATCGCCTGCAGCCCATGCAAGATCACCGACTCTCTGCAAACCAAACATTGAGTAGTAAATAAAGAAAGGAATCATATTTATTCCATGAGTTGCGTAGGCAGTTCCGGCGGCAATGAATGATGACATCGAACCCGCTTCAGTTATTCCTTCTTCAAGTATTTGTCCGTTCTTAATTTCTTTGTAGTAGAGAAGACTGTCTTTATCAACTGGTTCATACAACTGGCCGGCATGAGCATAAATTCCAACCTGTCTGAAAAGCGATTCCATTCCAAAAGTTCTTGCTTCATCAGGAACAATCGGGACAATATTTTTTCCAACCTCGGCATCTTTTAGAAGCTTTGCTAGAATTCTTACAAACACCATCGTAGTTGAAACTTCTCTTCCTTCGGTTCCTTTATAAAATTCTTCGAAGAGAGATTCATCGGGAGCTTTAATCGGTTTTAAATTTGTTTTTCTTGAAGGAACATATCCGCCAAG
>Ga0105090_10002244_pt1 | contig 10732 bp, 11 predicted proteins | sample PPLLak3March2015_FD_79110 | JGI IMG/M metagenome (GOLD analysis project Ga0105090, IMG submission 79110) | Freshwater sediment microbial communities from Prairie Pothole Lake near Jamestown, North Dakota, USA - PPLs Lake P7 Core (1) Depth... | ecosystem: Environmental > Aquatic > Freshwater >... | reverse complement strand
GGTTTGTCGACCAGCTTCCGCGCACCCCGTACGGGAAAGTGGTGAAGGCGGAGCTGGTCGAGTGGTGGAAGAAGCAACTTTGATGATTTCGAATTTCGAATTTCGAATTTCGAATTTGACCCCCACCCGCCCGGCGCCCCAAAATCCCGTTGGGGCGGGCGGGAAATCCGCAATTCGAAATCCGAAATTCGAAATTCAATCAGTGTGACCATCGAAAAGGAGTTGTGACAATGAAAAAGGTCTATATCGCCGCCTACCACCAATCGAAGTTCGGCAAGCTGATGGCGATGACGGTGCCGGAGATCGTCGCCAACGCGGTTACCGAGACCTGCGGCGAGATCGGCGCGGAGCCGTCCACGATCGACGTCGGCTCGATCGGCGCCACCTGCAACTTCTCGCTCAACGAGCAGGGCCTGCTGGCGGGGCTGATGGCCATGGTGCCGGGCCTCGGAGCCAAGCCCATCGAAGCGGTCGAGAACGCCTGCGCGAGCGGCGGGCAGGCGGTGCTGAGCGTGATCGCGAAGCTGCAGATGGGCCTCGGCGAGGTCGGCCTCGCAGTCGGCTTCGAGAAGATGCGCGACCACGAAGGCAAGATGGACGGCGCCCTGATCGGCAAGGTGCTGGGCTACTTCTCTCACCCCGCCGAGCGCGAGGGCAAGGTCTACGTCTTCCCGCACCTCTTCGCCGAGGTGATGCGGGACTACATGGCGGCGCACGGCGTCAGCGAGCGTGATCTCGCGGAGATCTCGGCCCGTGAGTACGGCAACGGCAATCACAACCCCTACGCGCAGATGCAGAAGGTCCAGGTCACGCTCGACGAGGCGGCGACCGCCGCGGGCCGCAACCGCTACATCGTCGACGGCCTGCCGCTCAAGACCTACGACTGCTCGCAGATCACCGACGGCTACGCCGGACTGATCGTCGCCACCGAGGCGGGCCTCGCAAAGCTCGGCGTCGCCAAGGCCGACTGCGTCGAGATCGCGGGCTGGGGCCAGGCGACCGACCCGCTCATGAAGGCCGGGCGCGACATCCTCAAGCCGGCGGGCGCCTATGCCGCCATGAACGCCGCCTACGCGATGGCGGGCGCGGGCCCGGCCGACGTCAACGTGGCCGAGATCCACGACTGCTTCACGGTCATGGGCGCGATCGGCACCGAGGTCATCGGCAAGGCCGCGTACGGGCAGGGCGCGCGCTACTGGGCCGAGGGCAAGGCCGACGCCAAGGGCGAGTGCGGCATCAACACCTCCGGCGGGCTCATCGCCAAGGGCCACCCGGTGGGCGCCACCGGCCTCGCCATGATCGGCTGGTCGGCCTGGCAGCTGCAGGGCAAAGCGCCGGCCGAGCTGCAGGTGCCGAACCCGAAGCTCGCGGCGACCTTCAACATCGGCGGACCGATCTGCGCCTCAGTTTGCACGGTGCTGCGCCGGGCGGAGAACTGAATTAGGAATGAGGAATGATGAATTAGGAATTCCCACCCTCCCCGGAAGCGATCTCCTGGGTGGGTGGGGGTATTCCCAATTCCTAATTCCTAATTCCTCTTTCAATACGGGGGGAAATTGTGAATAACGAGCTCGTGCCTGACCGCAGCGGTCACCTCGAGATCGACGGCCAGCGGATCTGGTGGGAGTACTTCGGCAGAGGCGAGCGCGAGGCGGTGTGCCTGCTCAACGGCCTCGCCATGCACACCAAGGCCTGGTACGGCTTCCTGCCGCGGCTGATCGACGACTACGACGTCGTCCTCTACGACTTCCCCGGCCAGGGCGAGTCGTCGAAGGACGACGTGCCCTACTCGATCCCGGACTTCGCGCGCTACCTCGCCCTGATCATGGACGAGCTCGGGCTCGCGAAGATCCACCCGATGGGGATCTCCTACGGCGGCTTCATCGCCCTCGAGTTCGCCCGCCTCTACCCGGAGCGGCTCCACACCCTGATCCTGTCGGGGATCCTGGCGAGCCGCGAGAAGCTCTTCTCGATGTACCAGGACATCTCGCTGCGCTTCTACCGCGGGACAAAGGGCGAGTTCGAGCTCTACACCCACTACATGTACGAGAAGATCTTCTCCGAGCGCTTCGTCAGCCGCATCCCCGACGAGCAGCTGGCCGCGATGCGGCAGCGCTTCTACGACCGCTACGTCGACTACCGCTACTGCCTGATCCGCCTCACCGAGGCGCAGGACCCGTACTTCGCGACCATCGAGGAGCGGGTGGAGGGCTACCGCAGGGTGACCGCGCCGACCCTAATCCTGGCCGGCGCCCACGACCGCGCGATCCCGCTCTGGCAGCAGGAGAAGCTGGCCGGCATCTTCCCCGTGAGCCGCTACGAGCTGGTGCCGGAAAGCGGGCACGTGGTCTACATCGAGCGCCCGGACGTCTTCTTCCCGGCGCTGAAAGCCTTCATGAGGGCGAGGTCGATCGACTTCGAGATGCCGACGGGCGAGGCGGTGTGAGCGCGGCGTTGCCCCTCTTCGTCCGCAGCGACGGCGCGGGCGAGCCTCTGATCCTGCTCAACGGCATCGCCATGACGGCACTGTCCTGGGAGGAGGTGGCGCAGCCGCTCGCCTGCCACTTCCGGGTCATCCGCTGTGATTTCCGCGGCCAGCTGATGACCCCCTCGCCGCCGCCTGCGACTCTCGCCGAGCACGCCGCCGATGTCGCGGCCCTCCTCGACCACCTCGGCCTCGAAGCGGTGCACGTTGTCGGGACCTCCTTCGGCGGCGTGGTCGGGGTGCTGTTCGCGGCCCGTTACCCGGAGCGGGCGCGCTCCCTGATCACCATCGCGTCAGCCGACGGTTTCGACGAGACGATGGCGGCCGAGGTGGCGCGCTGGCGCGAGGCCTGCCTGCGCTCCCTCGAAGGAGGTGACCGCGGTCGTCTGTCCGAGGCCCTGGAGCCGGTCGTGTACTCGCCTGCCTATGTCGAGGCCCACCGCGCCGAACGTGCCCAGCGTCTTGCTCAGATCGCCGCTCTGCCGGAGCTGTGGTTCCGCAACCTCATCGGCCTCCTCGACTCGGCGCACTCGCTGCGCCTGCGCGAAGAGCTGGCTGCGATCCGCTGCCCGACCCTGGTGGTGGCCGCCGAGCTGGACCGCTTCGTGCCGCTCGAGCGCGCGCGCGGCCTCGCCGCGGCCATTCCCGGTGCGCGCTTCGAGCTCATCGCCGGCGCCGGCCACGCGGTGGTGGTGGAGCAGCCGCGCCGGGTCGTCGAGCTGTGCGTCAACTTCATAGCGGCGTAACCTTCGCACGGTAAACGTTTGAGCGTTTCGGGGGAGCTCTGCCATAATCGCCCGGTGACGTCTGCGATGCGGAAGCCGAAGGGCGTCTGAATGCCGGCTCCTGGCGTGATTGCTTGGACCGGAGCGGGAGTCGTCGGCGTCGGCCTGACGGCCGGCGCCGTGCTCTGGCACCTGGGCCGGCTGCTGCCGCAGCGATTCGACCCGGGGCTCGCGATCGCCTGGCTGCTGGTGGCGGCGGGACCCGTGCTCGGGATCCCGAGCCATCCCCAGGGCTCACGTGGTGTCGGCGGCGGTCTGGTGATCGCCGGCCTGTTGCTGCTCGGCCGCTCGTTGCGCGGACCGTCGGCCGGAAGCGGCGCGAGATCGGCCGGCATCCTCCTGCTCGTCGCGCTGCCGCTCGGGATTGCCGCGCAGGTTCTGCCCCCGGAGCTGTGGCGCGGCCTGTACGGGTTGGTGCTGCTGGTGGTCGCCGTGTGGCTCGAGCCGCGGGCAGTCGACGAAGCCTCGCGGCCGTTGCACAGACTCGGGATCGTCCTCCTCGGGTTGGCCGGCATCGCCTTGATGGCGGGCGCCATCCGGCCCTCGCTCGCGCTCGGGTCGGGGGGCATCGTGTCGGTGCTGATGCTCGGCGGCATGGTCGGGCTCGCTTCAGGCACGGTGCTCGGGGTCACGGCCAGCGAGCTGGGCGAGCTGCGTCGCACGCTCGGCGACCTCGAGGACGACCATGAGCACCTCCTGCGGCTGACCGAGGCCGACCCTCTGACCGGCTGCCCGACGCGGCGCGCCCTGCGGGCCTGGTTCGAGCGCTGGCCGGGAGGCGAGCCCGTGTCGGTCGGGCTGCTCGACGTGCACGGCCTCAAGCGGATCAACGAGCGTCACGGGCACGCCGCCGGCGACGAGGGCCTCCGCCTGCTGGCGGGGATACTGAGCTCGTCCATCCGGCCCGGTGACCTGGTGGTGCGGTGGGGGGGCGATGAGTTCGTTGTCGTGCTGCGCGGCGCCGACCGCGAGGCCGCGACACGACGGGTGGCGAGCCTGATGGCCGCAGTCGACGCGGCGGCGGCCGGGTTCCCCTACGAGACCCCGCTGCGCATCGACTGGGGGGTCGCGACCTGCAGCTCGCCGGCCGACATCGCCCGCGCCCTGGCCGAGGCTGACGACGGCATGTTCGCGATGAAGCGCCGGCGCGACGGCTGAGCCGGCACTGCGCTCAGGGCGGGAGCTGGGCTTCGTCCCCGCGCAGCGTGCCGGCTGCCTCGACCACGACCTCGACCTCCTTGGCGACGCGAAGCACGAAGGTGCTCGGGTCGGCGAGGCCCCAGGCGACATAGGGGACCGTGAACTCGCTGCGGGCAAGGAAGGTGTCGGCTGCGACCTCGACCGCGAGCGGCAGCCGCAGCTCGTGGCGGGCGCCTGCAAGCACGATCTCGGCAACGAGAGTCAGCTCGCTCGCGCTCGTCCGCTGCAGCTCACCCTCGAGCCGAAGTGGCCGCACGACGATCCGCGGGTGCAAGGCCGAGAGCAGGACCTCGGTGTGCATCTTCTCGTCGCGCTTGTGATTGCCGGTCTCGGCCGAGGTCGCGTCGATCACGATCTCGCCCTCCGCGGCGCCGGTCAGCGGATCGAGGACGAGCCAGCCCGAGTCGAGGCTCGCGCGGCCCTCGACGCTGTGGAGGGTGGCCTTCAACGTGAAGGCGATTGTCGTCCTGGCAGGGTCGACTTCGATGCGGAGCTCGCCAGCAGAGGCCGCCGCCGTGGTGGTGGCCGCGACGATGAGAACCAGCAGCCCAACCTTCCATGCCGTTGCAGGCCGGCTGACACCGCCGCTCGCCTTCATCCGAGTAGGCAGGGCGTTCATCCTTTCGCCGGCATTCGGCAGGTCGAGATGCCGAAGGGCAGGTAGGCGGGACACCAGGAGATGAGGGCGGTCGCGAGCGGCACCAGGCCCACGAGCCCCCACCAACTCTTGAAGTAATAGCCGGCGGCGAGAATGAAGATCCCCACCACACCCCGGATGATGCGGTCGGCGCTGCCCATGTTCTTCGTCATGATGTCACTCCTTGGTCGCGGGTCTGATTCGTGCCAGTTCGAGTTTCATCGCGGTTAACAAAGACCATCGGGGCCTTATTCGCTGGTGACGTCGGCGGAGCGGGGCGCGCTCGAGGAAGCGGTGCTACTTGAGGCGTTATACGCTGAGGAACACGTGCTCGAAGACGATCCAGCAGCCGATTGCGATCAGGACCACACCGCCGACCGCCGCCATCCGGTTCCCGAAGCGGAGGCCGAATTGGCGACCGCCGACGGAGCCGAGCACTGTCACGACGGCCGCGGTGACGCCTATCACGATGGCGGGCACCCAGACCTCGACGCCGAGAGCCGCGAAGCTGAGGCCGACCGCGAGGGCGTCGATGCTGGTGGCGACCGACAGCCCGACCAGGCTCCAGCCGCGGGTGGGATCAGCGCCGAGCCGGGCTCGCCCACCGTCGCGGATGGCGTCGACGATCATCCGCCCGCCCACCACTGCGAGCAGTCCGAATGCGAGCCAGTGGTCCCAGCTTTCGATCAGGGGGCGCGCCGAGGTGCCGGCGGCCCAGCCGAGGATCGGCATCAGGGCCTGGAAGAGGCCGAAGTGCCAGGCCAGGCGCAGGGTCTGCCGCCGCGAGGCACCGCCGAGACTGACGGCGACGCCGATGGCGACCGCGAAGGCGTCCATCGCCAGCCCGAGCGCGATACCGAGGAGGACGATCAGCTCCACCAGGACCCCATGGGCAGTGCAGGATAGCCGCGCCGGCAGGCGCTGTCGAGCCGGGCAGCGCTGAGAATCGATCGCGGCTGGGCTATGATCCGATACCACGGAGGCACGGGTCTGAAGCACGAGCACCACTTCGACCAGCACCTGCCGAAGCCGGCGGAGGCGCGGACCCGCCGGGTTGTGGCCATGACCGCCGCCACCATGGTCGTGGAGATAGCCGCCGGGCTCGTCTTCGGTTCGATGGCCCTGCTCGCCGACGGTCTGCACATGGCCTCGCACGCGGCGGCTCTCGGCCTGTCGGCGCTCGCGTACGCCTTCGCGCGCCGCCACGCCCACGACCCCAGCTTCAGCTTCGGCACCGGCAAGGTGAACTCTCTGGCCGGCTTCGCGAGCGCGGTGGTGCTGGCGCTGTTCGCGGTGCTGATGGGCCTGGAGAGCGTCAGGCGGTTCCTCAACCCCGTCGCCATCGCCTACGACCAGGCGATCGCGGTCGCGGTGCTCGGGCTCGCCGTCAACGGCCTCAGCGTGCTCATTCTGCGCGGCCGGCACACGCACTCCCATGGTGCTGAAGACCACGGCCATGACCATGACCACGACCACACCCTGCGGGCGGCCCACCTGCACGTGCTGGCCGACGCGCTGACCTCCCTGCTCGCCATCGTTGCCCTGCTCGCCGCCAAGTTTCTCGGTGCGGCCTGGATGGACCCGGTGATGGGCATCGTCGGCGGCGTCCTGGCGGCACGCTGGTCGTGGGGGCTGCTCGGCGCCACCAGCCGCGTGCTGCTCGACCGCCAGGCGCCGGAGCCGGTGCTGAAGGCAGTGCAAGTCGCCGTCGAGGGCCTTTCGGCGCGGGTCGCCGACCTTCACGTGTGGGAGATCGGTCCCGGCTACCGGGCGGCGATCGTCGCGGTTGAAAGCGAGCGTCTGCTCCTGCCCGCCGAGCTCGCGGCTGCGATCCCGCCCGAGCTCGGCATCGCCCACCTGAGCCTGGAGGTGCGCGGGACAACCGACAAGAGCACGGAGGTTTGTGTTGGAGCGCCCGCATGAGCCAGCTCCACCTCCTCGGCGAGCGCCGCTTCTGGCCATTGTTCTGGACCCAGTTCCTGGGCGCCTTCAACGACAACCTATTCAAGAACGCGCTGGTGATCCTCGTCGCCTACCGGTCGATGACTCTCGTCGGGATCAGCTCGCAGACCGTTGTCGTCGCCTGCGCCGGGATCTTCATCCTCCCCTTCTTCCTGTTCTCCGCCACTGCAGGTCAGATCGCCGACCGCGTCGCCAAGTGGCGTCTGATCCGATGGGTCAAGCTCTGGGAGATCGGCGTGATGGCGCTGGCTGGCGTCGGTTTCGCGACCCACAGCCTGCCGCTGCTGCTCGCGGTGCTGTTTTTGATGGGCATGCAGTCGACCTTCTTCGGCCCCGCCAAGTACGCAATCCTGCCCGAGCTGCTGGACGAGCACAGCCTGGTCGGCGGCAACGCGCTGGTGGCGATGGCGACGTTCCTCGCGATTCTCCTCGGCACCATTGCCGGCGGCCTGGTAATAGCGGGCGGCGAGGTCTGGGTCGCCCGGGTCGGGATGATGGTGGTGGCGGTGGCACTGCTCGGCTACCTCACCAGCATTTTCATTGTCAGGACGCCGCCCGCGAACCCGGGTCTCCCGGTCGACCTCAACCCGGTACGGCCGATGGCCGCGATCTTGCGCGTCACCAGCCGCGTGCACTCGGTGTACCTGTCGGTGCTTGCGATCTCCTGGTTCTGGTTTCTGGGGGCGTCGTTCCTGTCGCTGCTGCCCAACTTCGCCAAGGACGTGCTGAGCGGCGACGAGACCGTGGTCACGCTCTGCCTGGCGGTGTTCTGCATCGGCATCGGCGCCGGGTCGATGCTCTGCGAGCGGCTGTCGCGGCGCCACCTCGAGCTCGGACTGGTGCCGCTCGGCTCGATCGGCATCAGCGTCTTCGCCGCCGACCTCGCGCTATCCGGCTGGCGCTTCGGCGGGACCGTCGGCGGAGCGCTGCTGACGGCCTCCGGCTTCCTCCGCCACCCGGGCGGCTGGCACGTGGTCTTCGACCTGCTCATGATCGCGGTCTTCTCAGGCTTCTACACTGTGCCCCTGATGACCTTCATCCAGCAGCGCTCGGCGAGCGCCGAGCGCTCGCGCGTGATCGCCGGTAACAACATCCTCAACTCGTTGTTCATGGTCGTGTCCTCTGTCCTTCTGGTCACGCTGCTGGCGGCAGGGGTCTCGATTCCCGGGGTGTTCCTCGCGCTCGCGCTGCTCAACGTGGCCGTGGCCGCGTACATCTACACGGTGATTCCGGAGTTCCTGCTGCGCTTCGCCGCCTGGTGCCTGGCCAACCTGCTCTACCGGGTGCGGGTCGTCAACCCGGAGGGAATCCCACACCACGGGGCGGCGGTGCTGGCGGTCAACCACGTCAGCTTCGTCGACGGGCTGCTGATTTCCTCGGCCTCTCCCCGTCCCGTGCGCTTCGTGATGCTCGAGGAGTACGCCCGGCTGCCGATGGTCCGCTTCCTGTTCCGCGGCGCCAAGGTCATTCCGATCGCCTCGGCCCGCGACAATCCCGAGCTCCTCGCGCGCGCCAACGACCGCATCGCCGAGGAGCTCGCGGCGGGCGAGCTGGTGTGCATCTTCCCCGAGGGCCGGATCACCGCGGACGGGCGGCTGTCGCCGTTCCGCCACGGCGTCGAGCACCTCGTCCGCCGCAGCCCGGTGCCGGTGATTCCGTTGGCTCTCATCGGGCTCTGGGGAAGCTTCTTCAGCCGCGCGGGCGGGCGCGCGATGCGGCGGCCCTTTCGCCGCTTCTGGTCGCGGGTCGAGGTGCGGGTCGGGGAGGCGATCCCGCCCGGCGAGCTCAGCGCCGAGCTGCTCGCTGAGCGGGTGGCGGCGCTCGGTGGCTGGGAGGTGCCGGCGCCCTACCACCCAGCTGATTCGAATTCGGAATTCGGAATTCGGAATTCGGAATTGCCGCCCGCCCGCCCGGCACGCGAGACGCGTGCCCCACAAGAGGATTGACGACGGGTTCCTGCGGCAGGCTTTTTTGCTGCCGCATGGTAGGGAAAATCGACGATCGACCGGTGGTGAGACGTCACGACCCCGCCGCGAGGCGGGGTCGTAATTCCGAATTCCGAATTCCGAATTCCGAATTTGTCACCACATGGTGATCGCGACCCGTACGCCGTCGTCAGTGGCGACGGTGACGAGCTCACCGTTGTCAGCCGCTCGCAGCACATCGAAGAGCATCTTCGGGTCGGCGGTCTCCCAGTCCCACTCCTCGAGGGCCTCGGCGACGCCGTCGATCGGGATGTTGCAGCGCACCACCGCGTCGTCGGCGTCGACCGCGATGCGCAGGGTGTCGCCGTCCTTGATGATGTCGACCGAGGCGTCCTCGGTTCGCACCTTGACGAGCTGGGCGTCGGGGCAGTCGGCGAGGGCCCTCACCGCGGCCAGAACGAGCTCCTTCTGCGCCTTCGCCTCGGGCGGGATCTTCGCCTCCCGGAGCGCCTCCTCGGGGATGAGGCCCGTGGCCATGTCGGCGATGACCAAGGGGAAGGGGACCTTGATGTGGACCGGGGTCTCATCCACCACGTGCACGTCGACCACCATCCAGTCCATGAGGAGGGTGGCGGTGAGGAGCCCGGCGGTGCCGGCGAGCAGCACCGCCCCGAGCGTCGACACGCCTCGTTGGCCGGACATCACTCGATCCAGACCCGGACGTTGGCGTCGTTCGAGGTCACCCGGACGAGCTCGCCGTCAGGAAGCTTGTCGAAGCTCGACAGCAGGGCCGCCACGTCGATGGTGTTGCCCTCACCGGGAGTGAGCGCGTCCATCATCGCCATCGGCATGGTGACCTGCACCTTGGCCATGTCCTCGGACTTCTCCTCCACGTCGACGTAGAGGGTGCCGCCCTCCTTGCGCACGTTGACGTTCGCTTCGTTGGAGGTCACGGTGACGAACTTGCCGTCGGGCGCGTCCTTGACGGCCTTCATGATCTCCGGCCAGTTGATGTCGGTATCGTCGAGCTCGAGATCCACCTGGCCGCCGTGGAAGTTCTCGACATCGACGTTACGCAGGACGGTGAGCACGAGGTCGAGGGGCAGGTGAACCTCGACGTTGGTGCCGCTCGAGGTCTCGCTCACGTTGACGTTGACCCAGCGGGTCTCCTGGGCGAAGGCGGCTGGCGCCGCCGCCAGGGCGAGGATGGCGACCAGGGCGATGAGGGTCCGTTTCATGATCTACCTCCGTTGTTCGCTCCAACTATCTGACGAGCTCGCGGCGGAATGGTTACAGCCGGCGCTCACCCAGGAGAACGGAGGAGGAGGGAAAAGGTTCTGGGGCAATTCGTGGTTCGCCGCCGCAAGGAGCCGCGGCGAACCACGAATTGCGGGTGTCGGCTTCGCCTACACGGGTCAGCAGCCACGCGGCCGGAGCGACGTGGCGATGACTCGGGGCTCACAATGGTGTAGAGGTCGCGGAGGCGGCGAGGTCCAAAATCAGGGGTCAGGGATCAGGTGTCAGGAATTCCTCCCAGTCGAGCCCCCGCTTGAGAAGCCATGGGGGAGCGGTCGGAAATTCGAAATCCGAAATCCGAAATCCGAAATCAAGCGTTCTTCGGCATCACGATCCACAAAATGACGTAGACCAGGATTCCGGGGAAGGCGACGGACAGGATCGAGCCGACCACGTACAGCACCCGGACCCCGGTCGGGCTCCAGCCGAGCCACTCGGCGAT
>Ga0105090_10002243_pt1 | contig 10735 bp, 7 predicted proteins | sample PPLLak3March2015_FD_79110 | JGI IMG/M metagenome (GOLD analysis project Ga0105090, IMG submission 79110) | Freshwater sediment microbial communities from Prairie Pothole Lake near Jamestown, North Dakota, USA - PPLs Lake P7 Core (1) Depth... | ecosystem: Environmental > Aquatic > Freshwater >... | reverse complement strand
GATTACAAGGGCATGCACCTCAACCTCATCGACACCCCGGGGATTCCCGATTTTCGCGGGCCAACGCTCGCCAGCATGACGGCCGTGGAAACCACCGCTATCGTGATCAACGCTCACGTCGGCATCGAGATGTCCACCCGGCGCCTGATGCGCAGGGCAAAGCAGCGTCGCCTCTGCCGGATGATCATCATCAACCGCATCGATGCGGAAGGCGCGAACCTGACCAAGCTGGTGAACGAAATCCAGGATGAGTTCGGACCGGCCTGCCTGCCGATCAACCTGCCGGCGGAAAACCTGACCACGGTGCGCGATTGTTTTTTCCATACCGAGGGTGAAACCGATATTTTTTCGTTGTCGGAAGCACACACCGCCATCATTGACCAGGTCGTCGAGGTCAACGAGAAACTGATGGAAAAGTATCTCGAAGGTGAAGAATTATCACGTGAGGAACTGCACACAGCGTTTGAACAGGCCCTGCGTGAAGGTCATCTCGTGCCAATCTGTTTCGTCTCAGCGCAGACCGGTGCGGGCGTCCCTGAGTTGCTGGACTTCTTCAATGATTTGGCGCCAAGCCCGCGGGAAGGCAATCCGCCCCCGTTTGTAAAAGGCGAGGGTGAGGATGCGGTCAAGGTTACCACCACCGGTAATGCCAGCGACCACGTGGTCGCCCACGTATTCAAGATAACCAATGACCCGTTCGTTGGAAAAATGAGTGTCTTCCGTATTTACCAGGGCACCGTCCGCCCCGATTCACAACTGCTGATCGGCGATGCGCGCAAACCGTTCAAGGTGGGTCACCTGTTCAAACTGCAGGGCGGCAAACATAATGAAATAGACGCCGGTATACCCGGTGACATATGTGCCGTTGCCAAGGTCGACGAGATTTACTACGACGCGGTCCTGCACGATTCACACGATGCCGACCGCTACCACATGACGCCGCTGGACTTCCCGAAACCCATGTATGGCCTGGCCGTGAACACCAAGAGCCGTGGCCAGGAACAAAAGCTTTCGACCGCGCTGCAGCGCTTGCAGGAGGAAGACCCCTGCTTCCAGGTCGAGCACAACCAGGAACTCAACGAAACCGTCATGCGCGGCCTCGGTGAGCTGTACATGCGCATCACCCTCGAACGTATCCAGGAACGGTACAACGTGGAGGTCGTCACCCGTCAGCCGCGTATCGCCTACCGTGAGACCATTACCCGGCCCGCCGAAGGCCACCACCGGCACAAGAAACAGACTGGTGGCGCCGGGCAGTTCGGTGAGGTTTTCCTGCGTGTGCAGCCCAAACAGCGCGGTGAGGGTTTTGAATTCCTCGACAAGGTGGTGGGTGGCGCAATACCGTACAACCTGATCCCCGCGGTTGAAAAAGGCGTCATGCAGGTGTTGCATGAGGGCGCCATTGCCGGTTACATGATGCAGGATATAGAAGTGACCGTATACGATGGTAAATACCACCCGGTCGATTCAAAGGAAATCGCATTTGTAATGGCGGGCCGCCAGGCTTTTCTGGATGCGATCAGAAATGCCGGACCACAGATACTCGAACCCATCGTGAGCATTGATGTGACCGTCCCCGACGCCGTCATGGGCGATGTAACCGGCAATCTCGCCGGCCGCCGGGCGCGCATCAGCGGCACCGAGAGCCTGCGCGGCGGCCAGGTCACGATCCGCGCCGACCTGCCATTGAGTTCGCTGTCTGATTACCATACCGAACTGAAGAGCCTCACCCAGGGCCAGGGCAGCTATACCATGGAGTTCAGCCATTACGACCCGGTGCCATCGAGCGTTCAGCAGGACCTGGTCAAGGCCTATAAATCGAAGGATGAAGAGTAAGATTTGCCGATTTCTCCGTCTTTAAACCCAGCAGCGGTAACGGCCGGCCCGTTACCGCTTCCGGCCAGGTGGTAGTTGCAGTCGCGTTTTGCATCTGAATAATCCCGATCACCCGGATTTCCCGGCGGAACGGGTACCTCCGCATATAATGATTGCGCTTAACCTGAACTAGTGGTCTGCTAAACAGCCTATGAGCATGCACGTCATTTTCGTCGCCCCCTTTTGCATGGAAACCACCCTGCGTTTTGTCAATGGCGCCGCCAGGCTGCCGGGTGTCGCCCTCAGCCTGATCAGCCAGGAAGGCGCTGATATACTGCCCCCCGACCTGCGCTCGAGACTCGCCGGGCACTGGCGTGTTGACAACGCCCTGGATGCGCAACAACTGGTTGTGGCTGCACGCGCGCTGGAGACCAGACTGGGGCCTGCAAAACGCCTGGTCGGCGCGCTGGAGCAGTTACAGGTGCCTTTGGCGAGGGCCCGTGAACTGCTTGGTGTCGAGGGCATGCGCAGCGCCACCGCCGTGAATTTTCGGGACAAGGCCCGGATGAAGGACGTGTTGCGTGAAGCCGGGCTGCCCTGCGCCCGCCACGTGCTGGCGGCAAGCCAGCAACAGGCCCGGGTATTTGCCGGCAACACGGGTTTTCCGCTGGTCGCAAAACCGCCCGCCGGCGCCGGCGGTAAAGGCACCTACCGCCTTGATTCACTGCCGGACCTTGACGCACTGCTGAGCCGTTACGCGCCATCAGACCATGAACCGATCATGCTGGAAGAGTTCGTCGCCGGCACCGAGCATTCGTTCGACAGCATCGTCATCAGGGGCCAGCCGGTCTGGCATTCGATATCACGCTACATGCCGGCGCCCCTGCAGGTGCTCGAAAACCCGTGGATACAGTGGTGTGTATTTCTGCCCAGGGATATCAGCGGTGAGGAGTTCGCGCCGATCCGTCAGGCCGGGTTCAGGGCGGTTGAGGCATTGGGTCTGCAAACCGGGCTGAGCCACATGGAATGGTTCCGGCTTGCGGGCGATCGGATCGCGATATCGGAAGTGGGCGCCCGGCCACCGGGTGCGCAAATCACCAGTCTTTTGTCCTGGGCGCACGACCTCGATTTCTACCAGGCCTGGCCACGTCTGATGATCTTTGACGAGTTTGAACCGCCGGCACGCAAGTACGCGGTCGGCGCGGCCTATTTCCGCGGGCAGAAGAGCACCCCCGGCGGTATGCGGGTGCGCGCCATTCACGGTCTCGATGAAGCCCAGCGGCGCTTCGGTCACCTGGTTGTCGAAGCCCGCCTGCCCGCTGCGGGTCAGTTCGCCTCCGACAGTTACGAAGGCGAAGGCTACGTCATCATCCGCGACACGGATTCGGCCGTGGTCGAAGCGGCGTTAAAACAGATTGTCGGACTGGTCCGGGTGGAGCTGGCCTGACCTGTGGCCATGCAGATCCTGCTCGGTCCGCAAAGCCCGGTTGCCAATCTCAGGCAGGCGCTGGAAACCATCAATAGCGCAGGCCCGGTCGTGGTCATCACGGCGGGCTGGCGTGACTCGGAGGGCGAAATTGACGAGTTGCGCGATAGCGCGGGTTGTGATGTCAAGGACCTGATGCTGTACCAGCGGGCCGAGCAAGTATTCGCACACGAACCCGTGCTGCGCGAACTGCAACGTGAAAGACAGGATAAACTGACTGAACTGCAGCGGCTTTACCGGATCCGCCTGGCACCGACCATTGCGGCCGCCAGCAAGCTGATGCGCACACGGGCCGAAGCCGAATTATTGCGTCTCGAGCAACGCGCGGCCATCGGTCAGTTGCGCGCACTTGACGCACACCATCTCAGGCGCATCCGGGGCATCCACCAGAATTTTAACCGGCGCCGCGCCGGCCTGGACATTCCCCGCGCAACGGCGCAGCGTGAACAGGTCCACGAATTGGTGGAAAAAGCCGGGCTGGTGCTGATCGCCGGCGGCCACGTCGCCGTGTTGCTGAACCGTATCCGGCTGTTCGGGCTCGACGGGTTACTGGCGCAGAAGCCCGTGATCGCCTGGTCGGCGGGCGCCATGGCGTTGTCTGAACGCATCGTGTTGTTCCACCACCTGGCGCCACAGGGCAAACGTGATGCCGAACTGCTCGACACCGGCTTGGGGATCGTCCGCCAGCGGGTGCTGTTACCACACGCCAGCACCCGCCTGGATTGGCACAACCTCCACAGGATGGCCTTGTTCAGCCGCCGGTTTTCGCCCGCGGTCTGCTGCACGCTGGATAATGGCTCGATGATTCAGCTGGACAATGAGCAGGTCATTGCCAGCAACGGCTCCTTTATAGTGTCGAGGACCGGCCACAAAAAGGTCTTGACCGGGGTATGAACCCGCAGATCGAAAATCTCTACAGTGAAGGCACCCCGGGCGCCGAACAGGTCGCGAAGTTCATACGCGACAACCGTTTTCCACTGGTTGAACCCGGCCATGTCACCTTTGTTTTCCAGGGACAGGCCGACGAGGTGAACCTGCGCCGCTGGATTTCCGGCCTGAGCACGGCGCAATCCATGCAGACGCTGGCAGGCACCGACCTGTGGGCGCTGCGCATGGAACTGCCGGACAAATCCCGTTTCGAGTATAAATTCGAGATCGTGCGCAATGGTCATCGCGAACTCGTCGTTGACAAGCTCAACGCGGTCCTCGCGCACGACCCTTTCGGCGCCAATTCGGTCTGCCAGGGCTACGGTTATACACGCCCCTCCTGGACCCTGCCGGAGCCTGAAACGCGCCGCGGCACGCTGACCGGATTCCAGATGCACAGCAAGGCGTTCGACAGCCGGCGCGACATCCAGGTTTTTCTGCCTGCGCGCTTCAGACGCAGCCGCAGCTACCCGTTACTGATCGTGCACGACGGTTCGGATTACCTGCATTATGCCGATTTCAAGACCGTCCTCGACAACCTGATCCACCGGCTGGAGATCCCGGCGATGATCGTTGCCCTGACCCAATCCCCGGACCGCCTGACCGAATATACCGGTGATGCAAGGCACGCCAGCTTTATCGTCGACGAACTGCTCAATCAGATGGCCGCCAGGTTTCCCCTGCTCGACAACAGCAGCGCCAGGGGTCTGATGGGCGCCAGTCTTGGCGGCGTGGCCAGCCTGCATGCCGCATCCAACTACCCGAACCGGTTTGGCCAGTTGCTGCTGCAATCCGGTTCCTTTGCCTTCAGCGATCTCGGCCAACACCAGAAAGGACCGGTGTTCGACCCGGTCGTGCGTTTTGTCAATGAATACCGCAGGAACCCGTTCGCGCTGGCCGAAAAAATCTACCTGAGCTGTGGCATTTACGAATCGCTGATTTACGAAAACCGCTCGCTGGTGCCGCTGTTGCAGGCACAGGGTATGCAGGTCTATTTTGAAGAGGCCCGCGATGCGCACAATTGGGAAAACTGGCGCGACCGCCTGCGCACCGGCCTGTCCTGGTTGTTTCCAGGCCCGTTGTGGATGGTGTACGAGTAAACCGGCGCGCACTGCATGAAAATCTGGTTCACTCCAAATGAAGCAAGTATGATGTTCACGACCTAAACAGAGGATCCCTAAGTGGCACATATCACCCGGAAAATCGGCCTGTCCCTCGGCGCGGACATCTGCTGGCCTATCTGTTACGAGGAATTGCTGAAAAAACTCGACCTCAAATTGAAGCTCGGGCGCAACACGGTCAGTTTCGAATCCTCACGGGTTGAAATAGAGCCTTTCGACCTGCGCAAAACCTGCAATTACGATGTGGTGATCGACCGCCTGACCCACTGGTACCACACCTCGCGCGAGTGGATAAAAACGGAAATACTCGTCAACGACCTGTACGTGTTCAACAACCCCTGGTCGTTGCAGTCGATGGAAAAACAGACCACCTATGCTGCCATGATCCGTCTCGGTTTTCCGATACCGGATACCTGGATGATCCCGCCGAAGCGCTACCAGGAGACCAGCGACCTGCAACCGACATTGAGACGCTACGCCAAGCTGTTCGACCTCGGCGCCATCGGCGACCGCATCGGCTATCCACTGTACATGAAGCCCTATGATGGCGGCGCCTGGGTCGGCGTGACCGGCATCCACAACCGCCAGCAACTGCTCAATGCCTACGAGAGCAGCGGCACCCGCGTCATGAACCTGCAAAAGGGTGTCGAACCGAATGACGCCTTCGTGCGCTGCATCGGTCTCGGACCGCAGTTCCGCATGGTCAACTACGATCCGGGAGCGCCATTGCACGACCGTTACCGCATGGAGCACGATTTCCTGCCGCCGGCGGAGGCCCGCCAATTGCAGGACATGACCATGGTCATCAATGCCTTTTTTGGCTGGGATTTCAATTCCTGCGAAGCCTTGCGCCAGCAAGGCACCTGGTACCCGATCGATTTTGCCAACGCCTGCCCCGATTCGCAGGTGACGTCCCTGCATTATCACTTCCCGTGGTTGATCAAGGCCAACCTGCGCTGGTCAATTTTCTGCGCAGCCACCGACCGGTCGATGAAAACCAACCTGAATTGGCAGTCCTACTTTGCAATCGCAGACAGGGATATTCCGTTTGCAGAGAAACTGGCCGGCTACGTCAAGCTGGCCAGCAAGCATTTCAGCGTCGAGGAGTTCGAAAGTTTTTGCGCCACGCACCTGCCCCAGCTCGATGCCATGGCCTACGAGTTTTTTGCCAGCGATACGGTGCACGCGGCGATCAGGGAAAAGGTCACCGCGCTCTATCCCGCACACGAGATCGACAGATTCGTCGAACTGTTCTGGCAGCGCGTGCAGGATTGGCGCCGGGTGGAGGGTGCAGATCCTTGAAACACGTCTATCGGTGGTTTTCGCCCAATGTCGAACAGGAGGTCCAATTGGTGAGCTGGGGCACCTACGGCGTGCCGGTCCTGCTGTTCCCCACCGCCGGTGGCGACGCGGAAGAGGTCGAACGGTTTCACCTCGTCAGGGTGCTGATGCCGCTGATCGAAAGCGGTCGCATCAAGGTTTACTCGACCGACTCCATCGCCGGCAGGGCCTGGATATCAAGAAAGCATTCGGCCGAATACTGTTCATTGTTGCAAAACCGCTTCGACCAGTTGGTGTACCAGGAGATCGTTCCGCTGATCCGCAAGGACTGCGCGTCTACCGATATCGAGATCATCGCCGCCGGCGCCTCGATCGGCGCTTTCAACGCGGTCGCCACGATCTGCCGGCACCCCGATGTGTTCCGGCTCGCGATCGCCATGAGCGGCACCTACGACCTCTCCAAATATCTCGAGGGTCGATTCATCCAGGACTTCTACTTTGCCTCACCGCTGCACTTCCTGCCGGGTCTCGATGGTCCGATTTTGGAGCAGTTACGCAAGCGCCTGGTCCTGTTGCCCAGCGGTGAAGGCGACTTCGAGGACATCGGCGAATCGTGGCGCATGGGTAACGCGCTGGGGGCCAAGCGGGTCCCCAACCGGGTTGACCCCTGGGGCACCGAATGGCGCCACGACTGGGTGACCTGGCGGGCCATGCTGCCCAAGTACCTGTCGGAATTCGTTGACTGGAAGCCTTAGGGAACCTCTGATTAATTCAGAGGTTCCCGCGACACAGGGATGTGTCGCCAAATCAGCGGCGCTAAGCCGTTGATTTGTAAGGCAGTCGAAAATGACACTTTTCGACTGCCGCACTCTGATAATGCCAGGATGGCATTAATCAGAGTTTCCTTATGTATCATTCAAACCAGCTGTTCGCGCCAGATAAGGTGTAAACATTTCGGTGGCTTCGTTTCAGGCCGCACGCTCAACAGGCCGGGTGGTCTTCAGTGCCCAGTCTTATCCGGCCCTGCGGGCTCCCCTCAGCCGCGATTCCGCCTGATCGGGACCGCGCTGGCGGTACATCCATGTACCGTCAGCACTCAATTTTCATCCTGAAAATTGCCCCTGGCGGAATTCCGTCTTCGGCGGATAAATGGGCACTGAAGACCACCCGCCCTGCTGAGCTTTGTAACTGACAGTCGTGCACACTGGTTCAGACCCGGCAGGTGCTTGCACCTTCGTGGGATCGCCTGTTTCCCGTGTTGAACAGCCCTGGTTTATACAATGCTGCTGGAATTGACACCTAACCTGCGTACAGGTGCAACTCCGCTCCGACCCGGTCCGCCATCTCCATGGTAGCCGCCAGGTCCGGGTGGCGCAGCATCACAAAGCCGTCGGAAACCAGCGTCTTGCGCCAGTCGCGGCGCGCACTGCCGACCGGCAGCAGGGTGTTCCAGACGATGTGCTGGCCGAAGTCACGCTGCAGCTTTTCAATTCCTTCGATCGCGCTTATGCGGCCAACGCCACGCGCACGTTTGTAAATGTTCGCGACATTGTATTTCGGTTTGATGCCCGCGCTGATCCGGCCCGTGGTAACGGCATTGGCCCACTCGCGGAACACGTCAAAATCACAGACGTATTTCATCTGGTCGACCTGGTGGGCCCCCGGCGGACGGGCGCCGATCTCACCGAATACGACCTCGCCGTCGGCCTTGCGGTACCACTCCATGTGGGTGAAACCGGTATCGAATTGCAGCGCGGCGATGACCTCGAAGCCCATCCTGACACCATCCTGCAAATCCGGGTGATCGATGTCACGCAAGGCAATGACCTGCGGACTGATCCACTCGTTGCTGCGTGCCACCAGCGGTCTGGGCCGGTACCAGGCGATGTTGTACCAGGCGATTTTGCCGTTCACGGTGATGGTGTCGAAGGTGTATTCCTCGCCCTCCACGAATTCCTCCACGCTCACCGTTTGCACGTGCCGCAGACGCGGCAGCACCGCCCGCAGTTCGTTGGCATCATTGACCCTGTAGGTATCGGCCGAACCCGCCCCGTCGATGGGCTTGAGGATGATCGGCAAGCCGATGGCTTCGGCCGCCTCCCAGACGGCGGCCACGGACTGTGCGGCGACGTGCCGGGGGGTGCGGATACCTGCCGCGTCCAGCGCCTGCTTCATCAGTTCCTTGTCACGGAAACGCTGCGCCTGGCCGGTGTTCAGCCCGGCGATGGCAAAAGTTTCACGTAACCGCGCGGCCAGCATGATACCCGGTTCCCACAGGCATTCGACCCGGTCAATCTGCCGCCCGCGCAAGCGTTCGCGTAACGAGGCAATGACCGCCGCCTCGTCCCACAGCGAGCGCACGGCTATGTATTCCGACAGGCAACGCCGGACCATGGGCGGCAGGCTGTCCTGCGGTGAGTCGCCAACGCCATAGACCCGGGCGCCCGCCTCGGCCAGGCCGCGGGTGAACTCGGGCATATCGGCCGGGTAGCCTGGCGAAAGCAATAAAATGTTCATTGTCTTTTTGAGCGTTTCTTGCCCGGCAAATTAGGTAGAATAACCCGCCGGGGCGGGTTGTCCTGATAAGAGGAAGAATTCGACTTTATCATGCCACAGGAACCAATGAAAATCTGCCTCGTGTCCTCGGAACTGGCGCCGCTGGCCAAAACCGGGGGGCTGGCCGATGTCGCTGCCGCACTGTCGGTCTACCTGGACCGGCAGGGTCACGATATCCGCGTGCTGATGCCGTTATATTCGTCGATTGACACCTCCAGCCTGGAAATTGCGCGGGTCCCCTACCTGCAAAACCTGCCGATACAGTTGGGCAGGCATCATCTGCACTATTCGATCGATACGGCCAAACTTCCCGGCAGCGACCTGGAAATCTACCTGTTGCGCTGCCCGCAGTTATACCACCGGCCCGGCATTTATACCTCGGACGCGGACGAGCACCTGCGTTTTATCCTGCTATCGAGAGCGGCCATCGAGATGTGCCAGCACATGGGCTTTGCACCCGACATATTCCATTGTCATGACTGGCATACCTCACTGGTGCCGCTGTATCTGAAAACCCGCTACGCCTGGGACAGGCTGTTCCACAACACGCGCTCGGTGCTGACCATACACAATATCGGTTACCAGGGCGTTGTCAGCGCCGACGTTGTGGGCGACCTCGGTCTCGAATACGAAACCGGCAAACTGCACCAGGACGACCTGGCAGACGGCAAGATCAACTTTCTGAAAACCGGCCTGTTATATGCGGATCTGCTTACGACCGTCAGTCCAAATTATTCCAGGGAAATCCTGGGCACGGAGTACGGCATGGGTCTGCAGGACATTCTGCAGCACCGCCGGCATTCCCTGGTCGGCATCCTGAACGGGGTCGATTTCGATGAGTGGAACCCGGCGGCCGACCCGTTGATTCCGCACACCTATGACAGGCGCCGTACTTCCGGCAAGAAGAAAAACAAGCTGGCGCTGATGCAGGAACTGGCACTGGATTGCACGGACGACATGCCGCTGATCGGCATGGTCACACGCCTGACCGGGCAGAAGGGTCTCAACCTGGTCGAGCAGGTGGTGCCGGAAATGATGCTGAACCGGCGTTTTGCCATGGCCATCCTCGGCAGCGGCGAAGCGCACTACGAACATTTCTTCAGCTGGCTGCAGCGTCGCTACCCCGACCGGGTCTGCTTCTACCGCGGCTTCAACAACAAGCTGGCCCACATGATTGAAGCCGGCAGTGACATGTTCCTGATGCCGTCGCTGTTCGAACCGTGCGGTCTCAACCAGATGTACAGCCTGCGCTATGGAAGCGTGCCGATCGTGCGGCGCACGGGCGGCCTGGCCGACTCCGTGCAGCAATTCGACCCGTCCACCGGCAAGGGCAACGGGATCGTTTTCAATGATTACAATGCGCCGGCGCTGGGCTGGGCGATCAATTACGCACTGGACCTGTACACGGAAAAAGCCACCTGGCGTAAACTGGTGCGCAATGGCATGGCCATGGATTACTCGTGGCAAAAGCAGGGCCAGATCTATGTCGATCTGTTCCACCGTCTGACAGGCAGATAGCGGGCAGATAACGGGCAGACAATAACACCAT
>Ga0105090_10002242_pt1 | contig 10735 bp, 5 predicted proteins | sample PPLLak3March2015_FD_79110 | JGI IMG/M metagenome (GOLD analysis project Ga0105090, IMG submission 79110) | Freshwater sediment microbial communities from Prairie Pothole Lake near Jamestown, North Dakota, USA - PPLs Lake P7 Core (1) Depth... | ecosystem: Environmental > Aquatic > Freshwater >... | reverse complement strand
TTCACGCGCCCGTACTTGTCGGTGTGGATCTCGTCGCCCGACGGCCCGACGACGACCGCCGTCTGCGGCCCCTGCACGAACGGTTTCGGCGTCGAGCGCCGGGGCCGGTGCTGCTGCCCGCTCGGACTGGCCGTCAGCGTGCACCGGCTCTCGGCCCCGCTCGACTTCGGCAGCCCCTCGTAGGCGCTGAACGCGAGGTCGTAGGTCGTGGCGGTGATCAGGTACTCGCGGTTCTGGTCGGTGCGCGGGAAGCCGTCGAGCGTGAACAGGTAGCCCACGGTCATCGACCGGTGGTTGGTCGACGCCTGCGCCGCCTCGTATTCGGCGCTGTATTCGTCGAGCCGGACGTCGGCGTACCGCGTCCCCTCCGGCTTCTTCACGTAGCAGCCCGGATAGTCGTACACCTCGTAGTCGGCGAGCGAGTGTCCGTGCGGGTTCGACTTGTTGGTCTTGAGCTCGACGCTCGGACGCTCCATGTCGTAGTCGTCGTGCACGAAGGCGCCGGGCTGCACCTCGCGGCCGAACTCCCACCGGCTGATGTGCTCGATGTCCGGCCTCACCAGGCGTTCGGGCGCGTAGAAGGACACCGTCCCGGCCTCCGGGCAGGGCGAGTGCGCGCTGCTCGAGTCGACGAGCACCATCGTGTTGTGCCCGTCCGTGTGCCGGAAGTAGTAGTAGATCCCCTCGTGCTCCATCAGCCGGCTGACGAAGTTGAGGTCGGTCTCGCGGTACTGGACGCAGTAGGTCCACGGCTCGTAGGTCTGCGACAGCTCGAGCGCGAACTCCGCCACGCCGTGGTCGGCGAACACCGCCTTGATGATGTCCGGCACGGTCTTGTTCTGGAAGATGCGGCAGTCCGCGGTGCGGCTCAGGAACCAGAACCAAGGCCGCACGATCGCCAGGTAGCGGTGGTAGCGCCCGAGCTTGCCCCGCTGCGCGAACCGGGTGACGTAGCCGTTGAAGTACCGGGTCTGGTCCTTTCCGGTGGTGACCTTGACAGTCACGTTCTGGCCGAGGATGTCGTCGAGGGCGATGTCGCCCTTCGTGCTCAGCAGATCGATCTGGAACTCGCTGACGCGGCCCAGTTCCTCGCGGGCGTGGAGGCCGTGGAACAGCAGGGTGTCCGCGCCGAGCGGCGTGCTGATCTCCATCACTCTAGCCATGGTCCGCTCCGTCCTGCGGTCCGGCCATGGCGGCAGGCCGCGTGGCACGCACCACGAAGCCCGCCACCGGCCTCCCGCTCTCCATCCGAAGGTCCACGCTCGCGATTTCCGCGCCGAAGCCGGCGCGACCAAGCACTCCTGCGAGGTACGCGCGGCTGTGCACGTAGCGCCCGTGGAAGTGCAGCTCGTAACCCGCCGCCGGTTCCTTCCCGACCGCCGCCTCGACGGTGAAGATCAGCAGGCCGCCAGGACGAAGCGCCGACGCGACCGCGGCGGCCACTTCTTCGAGTGCGCCGAAGTAGACGAGCGTGTCCGCCGACACGACGACGTCGAACGAGGCGGGGTGGGCGGCAAGGTAGCCGGTGAGTTCGGCCCGCGTCAGCTCGTCGTAGGCGCCCTTCGCTTCGGCCTTGGCCAGCATCTGGCCGGACAGATCGACCCCTGCGAGCCGGCGCGCGTAGGGCCTCAGCAGCGGTCCGCAGAGCCCGGTCCCGCACCCGGCGTCCAGCACGTCGAGCGCGCCCGCTGCCTCCAGCCCCGAGTCGGCGAGCGACGCGGCCACGATCTGGGGCGCCCGGTACGACAGCGACGAGAGCTTCTCGTCGAAGCTCTCGGCGAAGCTGTCGAAGACCCGCTCGACGAACCCGTCGGCAGCCCGCGCCGGCACGGCTTCACCCGAGAAGGCCGCCAGCAGGTGCCGCGCCACGGGGTTGTCCGGCTCCTCTCGGAGCCAGTCGTGGTAGATCTCCACGGCCTTCTCAGGCTCCCCGAGCGAGCAGTGGGCGTAGGCGAGAAGCCGCCGCGTCTCAGGGGCGGCTGGCGCCAGCACGAGGGCCCGGTTCAGCGCGTCGACCGCTTCGGGCACACGTCCCAGGCCCGCGAGCAGGACGCCGAGATTCTGGTGCGCGTCGGCGTAGTCGGGCCTGAGCCGGATCGCCTCGCGATACGAAGCCTCGGATTCGGCGAACCGGCCCTTCCGCCGCTGGAGCACGCCGAGGTTGTTGTGGGTCTTGGCGTGGCCCGGCGCCAGCGCAATCGCGCGCTGATAGGCGGCCATCGCCTCCTCGTCGCGGCCGGCCGCCTTCAGCGCGATGCCCAGATTGCTGTGCCAGTCTGCATTCGACGGGTCGGCTTCCAGGCTTCTCCGGATGAGCGCGAGGCCATCTTCGAACCGCCCGGCCTGGCAGGCGGCGACCCCGGCGAAGTGCAGCGCGTCCGAGTGAGCGGGCGCGACGGACAGTACATCCCGCAGCAGGCGATCGGCTTCGTCTGTCTGCCTGTTCTGCAGAAACAGGACGGCCATCGAGATCGCCTCGTGGAGAGTCACCTCTCGCGTCGCCCCGTTCGGCCGCGCCGTGGCGCGCACCACGAAGCCGGCCACCGGCAGGCCTCCCTCGGTCCGCAGGCTCGCCTCCGCGATCTCCACCTCGAACCCCGCCTGCGTCAAGACGTACGCCAGATAGGCGCGGGTGTGGGCATAGCGTCCGCTGAACTGGATCGCGTAGCCGGGCGACTCGCGCTCGTCCGCCGCTGCCTCCGCGGTGAAGATCAGACGGCCGGCCGGCCGAAGCGCCGCTGCAGCGGCTGCCGCGACGTCGTGCAGCGCGCCGAAGTAGACGAGCGTATCGGCCGACACGATGACGTCGAACGAGGCTGGGTGGGCGGCCAGATAGCCGGTCAACTCCTCCCGGCACAGTTCGTCGTAGATCTTGCGCTTCTCCGCCTCGGCCAGCATCCGCGCCGACAGGTCCACGCCGACGAGCCGGCGGGCGTACGGCTTGAGCAGCGGCCCGCAGAGCCCCGTTCCGCACCCGGCGTCGAGCACGTCCAGCTGCCCGTCCGCCTGAACGCCCGCTTCATGGAGAGCGGCGACAACGGCCTGCGGCGCCCGGTAGCGGAGATGGGCGAGATTGCCGTCGAAACCGGCCGCGGCGCCGTCGAACGCCGTCTCGATGTACGCGTCCGGCGCGCGCTGCGGAACGGCTTCCCCGGAGCAGGCCGCCCGCAGATACTGCACCGTGGCATTGCCAGGCTCGTCGCGGAGCCACTCGTCGTAGACGCGCACCGCCTTCTCCGGCTCCCCGAGCGCGCAGTACGCCCGCGCCCGACGCTGGCGCGTTTCGGGCGTGGGAGGGCTGAGCACCAGCGCCCGGTTGAAGGCTGCGAGGGCGTCCGGCACCCGCCCCTGGTCCCAGAGCAGCGTGGCGAGGTTCGAGTGGGCCTCGATGTAGTCCGGGGCCAGCCGCACGGCCTCGCGATACGAGGCCTCGGCCTCGGCCACACGGCACAGCGCGCTCAGCAGGACTCCCATGTTGTTGTGCGCCTTCGCGTGGCCCGGGTCGAGCGCGATCGCACGCCCGTAGGCGGCCAGCGCGTCCCCCTGGCGTCCCGCCGACTTCAGCGCGATGCCCAGGTTGCTGTGCCAGTCCGCATTCGACGGGTCGGCCTCCAGGCTGCGACCGATGAGCGCGAGGCCTGCCTCGGGACGTCCGTCCTGACAGGCCAGCACCCCGCCGTAGTGCAGCGCCGCCGCGTGATCGGGCGCGACGGCCAGCACGGCGCGCAGCAGGCGGTCGGCGTCCGCCGTCTGCTGGTGCTGCAGGAAGCGGACGGCTATCGAGACCGCCTCGTCGAGGCTCACCTCGCGCATCACCTCATCGGGTGCGCCGGGGTCCGACCTGGCGGTCTCAGTCCTGATGTCGTCGGCGTCTGTCACGTGCGTCCCCGACCGGCAGGCCGACCGCCCCCCCCATGGCAACGGCGGTCCGCCGACGCCATCCGGGCGAAGGCGGACAGACCCGCCTTACGCGAAGTGATACGCAAAGTCTCCGTTCTCGACGGCGAGCCGGATGCCCGTCAACGCCGCCCCCGCCATCGTCCGCGACAGGAACTCGCGGCTGATCGCCGGCAGCACCGTGTTGGTCAGGATCGCATCGATCATGCGGCCGCCGCTCTCCACCTCCGTGCAGCGGCTCACGATGAGCGTCACCGCGTCGTCGTCGTACGCGAACGGAATCCCGTGGTGCTCCGCCACGCGCTTCGTGATGCGGCTCAGCTGCAGCCGCACGATGTTGCCGAGGACCGCGTCGCTGAGCGGGTAGTACGGGATGACCACCAGACGGCCGAGCAGCGCGGCCGGGAACTTCTTCAGCAGCGGCTCGCGCAGCGCCTTGGCCACGCCCTCCGGCTCCGGCATCAGGTCCGGATCCTTGCACAGGTTCGCGATCAGCTCGGTCCCGACGTTCGACGTCAGCAGGATGATCGTGTTCTTGAAGTCGATGTGGCGGCCTTCGCCGTCCTCCATCCATCCCTTGTCGAACACCTGGAAGAACAGCTCGTGCACGTCGGAGTGCGCCTTCTCCACCTCGTCGAGCAGGACGACGCTGTATGGGCGCCGGCGAACCGCCTCGGTCAGCACGCCCCCCTCGCCGTAGCCGACGTAGCCTGGAGGCGCCCCCTTCAGCGTGGAGACGGTGTGCGCTTCCTGGAACTCGCTCATGTTGATCGTGATGACGTTCTGCTCGCCGCCGTAGAGCGCCTCGGCGAGCGCCAGCGCCGTCTCGGTCTTGCCGACGCCGGACGGGCCGCACAGCATGAACACGCCGATCGGCTTGTTCGGGTTGTCGAGCTTCGCCCGCGAGGTCTGGATCCGCTTGGCGATCACCTCGAGGCCGTGCGCCTGGCCGATGACGCGCTGGTTGAGCGTGTCGGCCAGCTTCAGCACCGCCTCGATCTCGTTCTTCACCATCCGCCCGACGGGAACGCCGGTCCAGTCCTGCACGACCGACGCCACGGCCTGCTCGTCGACGCTCGGCAGGATCAGCGGCGAGTCGCCCTGGAGCGACGAGAGCGATGCCTGCAGTCCCTTCAACTCGGCGAGCAGCGCCTCGCGCTCGGCCGGCGTCGGCGCGGCAGGCTCCGGCGTCACGGCCGGGTCCTTCTGCGCCTCGGCCGCCTTCTCCAGCGGGCTCCCGGTGCCCTCGACCGGGGCGCTCCCCTTGCGCAGCGTCGCCCGGATGGCGAGCAGGCGATCGACGATGCCCTTCTCGGACGCCCAGCGCGTCTCGAGCTGCCCCCGCAGGTCCTCGGCCGCGGCGCGCTTCTGTTCGGCCGCCGTTCTCCGCTCAGACGCGTCGATGCCGACCGCCTCTTCGCGGCCGATGATCTCGAGTTCGGTCGCGAGCCCTTCCAGCTGGCGCCGGCAGTCCTCGAGCGCGGGCGGCACCGCGTGCTGGCTGATCGCCACGCGCGCGCACGCCGTGTCGAGCAGGCTCACCGCCTTGTCGGGGAGCTGGCGCGCCTGGATGTATCGATGCGACAGCCTCACCGCCGCCTCGATCCCCTCGTCGAGCACCTGGACGCGGTGATGCGCCTCGAGCACGGATGCAACGCCCCGGACCATCAGGATGGCCTTGTCCTCGGTCGGCTCGGAGACCTGGATCATCTGGAACCGGCGCGTCAGGGCGGGGTCCTTCTCGATGTACTTCTTGTACTCCGCCCACGTTGTCGCGGCGACGGTGCGCAGCGTCCCGCGCGCGAGCGCCGGCTTCAGCAGGTTCGCGGCGTCGCCGGTCCCCTGCGCGCCGCCCGCGCCGATCAGCGTGTGCGCCTCGTCCACGAAGAGGATGATCGGCTTGGGCGAAGCCTGCACCTCGTCGATCACCGCCCGCAGGCGGCTCTCGAACTCGCCCTTCATGCTCGCGCCCGCCTGCAGCAGGCCGATGTCGAGCGCGTGCAGCGACACGTCCTTGAGCGGCGGCGGCACGTCGCCCTTGGCCAGCCGGATCGCGAACCCCTCGACGACGGCCGTCTTGCCGACGCCGGCCTCGCCGGTCAGTATCGGGTTGTTCTGCCGGCGGCGCATGAGGATGTCGATGATCTGGCGAATCTCCTCGTCGCGGCCGCTGACCGGGTCGATCTTCCCCTGCCTGGCGCGCTCGGTGAGATCGGTCGCGAACTTCTTGAGCGCCTCCTGACGGCCGAGCGCGGCCGATGCCGGCGCGCCGCCCGCGTCGCCGGCCGCTCCGGCGGCGAGCGACGATCCGTCGGTGGCCCCCGACGCGTCCTCGGGCGACCCGGCCACGATCGTGTAGAAGTCGTCGGTCAGCGCCTCGAGCTTCACGGCCTCGAACTGCCGCGACATCGACATCAGGACGTTGCGGAGCGCGGTCTCCTTCAGCATCGCTACCAGCAGGTGGCCGGTACGGATGTAGGAGCCCCCGAACAGGAGCGTCGAGTACACCCAGGCGCGCTCCACGGTGTCCCAGATGTGGGTCGACAGGTCGGTGATGGCCGTCGCCCCCCTCGGCAGCCGGTCGAGGGAGGCGGTGATGTCCTTCGACAGCCGCGACGCGTCGATCTCGAAGCGCCGCAGGATCCGATGCAGGTCGGAATCCGGCGCTCCGAGAATCTGGTCGACCCAGTGCACGACTTCCACGTACGGGTTGCCGCGCAGCTTGCACAGGCGAACCGCCCCGTCGACCGCCTGGTAGGCGACGCTGTCGAGCTTCCCAAAGAGGACCGAACGCTTGATCTCGCTCATGCGGCTTCAACTCCCGCGACAGCGCCGAGGGCCTCGGCGTTCAGGCACAGATCATCGGCGTCACGTGAGGACCGGCGCGTGCCGAGCCACGCCGTCCAGCCCAACCGCGCGCCCTGCCCCAGTGCGAGCGGCGGCACCTCGCGCCGCGCCAGCACCAGGCGGACGTCCCAGTCGAGCTCGAAGCACTGATAGAACCGCACCCAGTCCACCAGCTGCTGGAGCGGCCCGTGCCCCGGAAGAAAACTCTCGTATTGCTGCCAGGTCAGCGGGCCGAGCCGGACGCGGAACTTGCTCTGCCGGTCCCACACGGCCCCCCCCAGTACCGCCTCCGCGCCGAGCGCCGCGCACGATCGCCCGACGCGCGTGCGGTCGCGCGGCTGAATCACCAGCCAGTGGCCGACGAACTCCTCGATCCGCACCGGCACGTCGAAGTACTGGTGGAGGATGGACGCCAGGCCGTCGGCGTTGCGCACGTGCCGGACGAGCGTGCTGACGTGAAAGAACTTCGCCGGGTCCGGCAGCCTGTCGCGCCGTCGGAATCCCGCAGGCGTGATGCCCATGAACGACGCGACGAAGCCGGCGACGTGGTCGGCGTCCGGCCGGTCGTGGCTGACGTGGGGCTGGGCCTGCGCCCACGCGCGGTAGAGCAGCGCGAGAAAGCGGTGGTGGAACAGATCGAGGAAACGGCAGAGCGTCGCGTCGCCGGCGTTTCGGACCCGCTCGCGCGCGTACTCCGTGAGGTGCAGGGGCAGCGGTCCGTTCGGCCCGAACAGGCCGCCGAAGAACACCGTCAGCCGCGGCTTCGCGCGGTCGTCGCCCGGTTCGAACGCCGCGATCGCCGTCGGCGCGAACGTCAGGTCCGGCGTCTGGGACAGCCGCACCGGTTCATCCGCCGGACGAGGCGCGGTCCCCCACCGCGGCTGGCCGCCCCACAGGCACTCCAGCAGGCGCATCGTCTGGTAGAAGTCGTAGCGGTGCGGCGACGCGGCCAGCGCCTCGAGGAACTCTACAGCGTCGGCCTCGCGCCCCAGCGTGGCACCCATCGGTTGATCTCATCCCTGCTGCCGGACCGGAGCACGGTCTCGGTGAACGAGTTGAGCGAAACGTAACGCGCGAAAAACTGCTCGAGGACCGAGCCGAGCGTGCAGGCGCTGGCCCCCTCGAACGCGAGGTCGTCCACGGTGACCGCCACCTCGAGGCCTCGGCCGAAGGCCAGCGGGCCCGTGGCCGGCAGGCGGCGCACGACCGGCCTCACGCTGACCGCCCGGATCCCCTCGATCTGCCGCCGCGCGGTGCTGTCGGCCGCGGGCGCGTAGAGCCCGAGCAGTTCGCGAAGCGCCGCCGCGCCCTCCTCGGGCGACGTGTTCGCCAGCGAGAAGTAGTTGAGCGACAGGTGGCTGATCGCGCGCCAGGCCACCGCGCCGTCCGCGAGCGGCGCGTAGGGCCGGCTGGGGCCGCCGACGACGCGCACGCTCTGGACCGGCGCCGAGATTTCGAGCGCCAGGTCCGTCGTCCCGCCGCCGATCGGCATCAGCAGCGGCAGGTCCCGGTTCGAGCACAGCGTCTCGACCGACAGCTGCCGCAGGTCGCGGCTGTACGGCGCACGCGCCGAGTCCACCAGCCCCAGGAACACCTCGGTGCCGATGTAGCTCGTGCGCGGGCCGCGGCGCTTCTGGACCGACGACAGCAGGCGGGGCTCGCGTCGCGTCGTGAAAGCCGCGTGCTGCTCCCGGGCCTCGCGCGAGGCGAACGTGGCGTAGAGCGGGAGGAACCGCTGCTCGCTCTCCGTTCCGACGCCGTGGCCGAGGACGTCGGTCACCTGGTAGACCTCGTAGTCGATGGGGCGCGTCCGATCGGCGAGGACGTGGTACTCGTAGGCCGCGTCGGTCACCTGGATGCGGTCGGCGCGCTTCGCGAAGAGGTTGATCGCCGGCGTGCAGTTCAGCGCGAAGTTCGCCGCGTCGACGGCTCCCTCGAGCCGGCCGTCCTCGCGGCTGAAAAGGATCACGACCTCGATCTCGTTCGTCGACGCGCGGCGGAGCGCCGGCGTGAGCCCGTCCAGCTCGAAGAACCGGAAGCGCTGCGGGAACGAGAAGTACTCCTGGACGAGGCGGTACCCCTGGAACGAGCGCGGCGTGACGGGCAGCAGCGCCTGATCGTCGTCGAACCCGATCGGGCGGACCGACGAGGCGGGCAGCAGCTCGTGCCAGCGCGACGCGCCCGCGGCCGGCAGGACGAGCACACCCATCGCCGCCGTCGCGCACAGATCGTGGATCCGCCAGGCGACTTCGTCGGGTCCGGCCACGAAGAACGCGAGCCGATCGATCGGGATCCTGGCGAAGTCGAGCCCTTCGGGCGCCTGCAGCCGAAGCCTCACGCCCCCCTTGATGCGCTGGGCGATTGGGAGCGTGTTGAGCGGGAGGTCGGGTGCGTAGGCGAAGTACTTCGCCGCGGTCACCGACACGGGCCACAGGCGGACCTCGTGGGCCGTCCGGAACTCGCACGGCGTCACATCGCCGGACTGCGCCAGGCTCTGCATCGGGCTGCCGCGGGGGATCCTCGGCCCGGCGAGCAGATTGGGCTCTTTCGGGTCCGGCCTGAGCTGCGCGACCAGCATCGAGGGGGTCGGCGCGAGGTAGTGCGGGTAGACGATCTCGAGCAGCGCCTGGGTGAACCGAGGGAACTCCGCCTCCATCTTCAGCTGGACGCGGGCCGCGAGGAAGGCCACACCCTCGAGCAGGCGCTCCACGTACGGGTCGGCCACCTCCATCCCGGCCATTCCGAGCCGGGACGCGATCTTCGGGAACTGCCCGGCGAACTCCGCGCCCATCTCGCGCAGGTGCTGGAGTTCCGCGTTGTAGTGCCTCAGCAGGCGCGGGTCCATCAGGTCACTCGGGGTGATACGAGATCGGCAATCTCCACCTTGCCGGTCTCCAGGTCGATCTGCGTCCGCACCAGCAGCTCGAGCGGCACCGGCTGCGCCCACAGCTGCCCTCGAATCTCGACGCCGACGACGTTGTGGCGGTCGACGTCGCCCTCCTGCACGAGCGCCGTCACCTGCAGCGACTCGGGCAGGATGCGGGGCTCGAAGTCGATGATCGACTGCCGCACGGCGCGCTCGAGCTCCGTCAGGTCGAGCGACGAGAGCACGCGCCCCGAGAGCGCCGGGAGGCCGAAGTTCACCACCGACCGGCGCACGTGCGGCATCCGCGCCAGTTCGCCGCCGGTCTCCATGCGGGTGGCGTTGAAGAGCCAGGCCAGATCCCGGAGGACGGCCTGCCGGAGCCGGCTCTTCGACATGACGCGCCGGTCGCTCGCCTCCTGCCTCGCGCCGGGTTCCTCGTCCGTGAGCCGGTCGAGCAGCGCGGGCTGCAGCCGTTCCTGCGGGGTCAGTTCGCCCATGGCCGGGGAAGCCTGGTCACGCCACCGGCTGCGCGCCGACCAGGATCGTCCGCACGTCCATCAGCGGGTGGTCGCCGTCGTCGGTCGCAAGCACCCGCTGGCCGAGGCCCTCGAAGACCCCGGGCGTCCGTTCGATCCACTCCGTGCGCCTGGCGAGACGGAGTTGCGGGTCCCCGGAGGCCTCCGAGCCGGGGTAGCGGGTCGGGATGACGCCCACGGCCTCTCCGCCGTTGGCAAAATGGAACTGCGCGGGGACCCACACCAGGTCGCGGAGATCGGCGGGCGCCTCGAGGACGATCTTCGAGAACCGGCTGAATGGCACCCAGTAGTAGCGGCCGTTGATCACCGCCTCGCACACCGGCCCGAGCCTCATGTCGGCGTCGGCGATCCACTCGAACGGCTTCCCGTCGATCGATCCCTCCGACGGCGGCGCCGCCTCGAACGCGCGGGCCCTGAGCGAGTCGGCCTCGCCCGCCCGCGGCGTGCCCGTGACCAGCAGGGACTCGACGAGCAGCGCCATCCACTGGTCCGGCTCGCCGAAGACGAGCGGCGACCGGCGCCCGGCGAACACGTCGGCGCGAAGCCGCTCGCAGCGCAGCGTTTCGCGGTACATCTGCGCCATCGCCAG
>Ga0105090_10002240_pt1 | contig 10747 bp, 6 predicted proteins | sample PPLLak3March2015_FD_79110 | JGI IMG/M metagenome (GOLD analysis project Ga0105090, IMG submission 79110) | Freshwater sediment microbial communities from Prairie Pothole Lake near Jamestown, North Dakota, USA - PPLs Lake P7 Core (1) Depth... | ecosystem: Environmental > Aquatic > Freshwater >... | reverse complement strand
GCCTGCCCGGAGCGCAAGGTCGTGGCCCTGCAGGCAGACGGCAGCGCGATGTACACCCTGCAAGCGCTGTGGAGCATGGCGCGCGAACAGGCAGACGTTACCGTGGTGCTCCTGAACAACCGCAGCTACGCGATCCTCAACATCGAACTGGCCCGGGTCGGCGCCGGCCAGCCCACGCCGAAAACCCTGTCCATGCTCGACCTGGCGCGGCCGGACCTCGATTTCGTGGCCCTGGCGAAAGGCATGGGCGTGCCCGCCACGCGGGCGACGACGGCGGAGGAATTCGACGCTCAATTGGCCGCGGGCATTGCGTTGCGCGGGCCGCGCCTGATCGAGGCCATGGTGGTGCAACAGATGCCCCGCTCCCAGCCCTGAACCGATTCGGATTAGTCCTCAGCTGTAATTGTCGAGATGCTATCTGACGGACAATGTCAGACTAAAACCAGCCAATGGCTGCTTTGCGTCGCAAGCTGGAGCATAACGGGTTCTACCTCTCAATCTCCGAGTTCGGCCATAAGCAGCCGTTACTCCTCAGGCTGGACAGCGGCAAATTCGGCAGCTACATACGAGCGAAACGGCTCATCGAACGCGATCTGCATCTCGGACCAAAATCGTGCGTAGCCGAGATTTGTTATCACTTTTTGTTTGAAATAAGCATCCGCACCTCTCCAGAGTTGCGGGGGAATAGACCCATCAATGTGCTGATAGTAAAAGTACTCCCAGCTGTTGGTCTCCAGGAAATAATAAGTGCTGCAACGTTCCCAACTGGTTGGATCGATGGCCTGAGGATCTTTCTCACATTTGAGCAGGACGCCAACCAGGCTTTCATTTTCCAGCAATAATTCCAGCGGACGTTGACCCAGCTCGAGAGCGTTGTAATGGGCTTGGCTGCGCAGGAGCTTGTTATTATCGGAAACCTGAAGAGCGAGATAAGCAACAGACAATACAACAGCAACGGCACCCGCAATTTCAGCAAGCAGCGCCCACCGCTTCAGCTTGGAACCTGCTGGCGCGGGAGATGATCCATGCTTTTCGTCGATCTTGCTCATGGGTTTACCTGGTTCTCTGGTCTTGCCGCTCAAATCACGCAGCATGTGCAAGGTTGGAGAATGTTAGTCTATGAGCGACCGCTCCGTTGGGTCATCTGTGGCCTTTCACTATCTCACCACCAGAGGGCTGCGATGGGTCGAAAGCCGCCCTAAGCCGCTCTGCCAGGCTAACGAACGGTTCCAGGTGGTTAGCAGAACAATTCTAGGGCCTTATTCTGAACGCGATTACGACTGCTCCCGGCCGGGAGCCGAACAGATTAGGTTTTTCCGTCGCGCAACTCCTGTCTGGCATCTCTTAGATTCTCCCGACACTTGGCAGGGTTTGCCCGGTTAGCCTTGGCGGCAGCCAATTGCGACTGTGCTTTGGTGCGTGCTTCTGCAGTGTAATCGTCCTTGTTCTCTCGGATCTTGTCCTCTAGTTCCTTTACCTCCTCCTGGCACTTATCTGTGACACCGACATCCGCCAACGCCATTGGCGCAAGACTGGTGACGAAAACCGCAAGCAGTAGCAGAGCGAAATATCTATTCATTGAACTCCCCGAATGCCAATTCATGAGCCAGCTACTATTATCACAATTGTGCCAGAGGAGGAAAATTCCGCTCCACAGTCTCCGTCCTTATGTTGGCTATTTTGATGGATGACTTCCGTTCTGGGTCGAACTGAGAACAGGCAGCTGACATCAAATCAGTGCGATTTTATTCCGCTTCCGGACCCAAAGCGACGAAAGAACTGAACTTGATCTGAAACTGCCTGCACGATCAAGTCACGATTACTACACCTCAGCCAATCGCGCCCCGGCGCTCGAGCAGGTCGCCCGTGATCGCATCGATCCGCGTGACGCCCATCAGGGCCATGGTCACGGCGATCTCGCGGCGCAGCGTGTCCAGGTAGTCCGCCAGTCCCTGCTCGCCCCGCGCCGCCAGCGCCCAGACCCAGGGGCGGCCGATCAGCACGCCGTCGGCGCCCAGCGCCAGCGCCTTGACCACGTCGGCGCCGGAGCGCACGCCGCCGTCCATCAGAACCTCGACGCGCCCGCCCACGGCGGCGGCGATGGCGGCAAGCGCGCTGACCGGCGATGCGACCCCGTCCAGCTGGCGTCCGCCGTGATTGGATACGACCACCGCCTCGGCCCCGCAATCCGTCGCGGCCGCGGCGTCCGCGGCGCACATCACGCCCTTGATGATCAACTGACCCGGCCAGCGCGCGCGCAGCCACTCGATGTCGTTCCGGGTCACGCCCGGGTCGAACTGGGCATCGACGAAAGCCTTGTAGGAATCGAGGTCATTGGGATCGGCGACCGCCTCGACCAGGTGGCCGAAGCGGTGCGGTTTGCCGCGCAACCCAACGTCGAAAAGCCAGCGCGGCCGCGTCAGCAATTGCCACGCTTTGGCCAGCGGCGCGCCGCCCAGCATGCCGCTGCGGGTGTCGCGGTGGCGCATGCCCACGACCGGCAAATCGACGGTGAACACCAGCGTGGCGCAGCCGCCGTCGCGGGCGCGCTGCAGCAACGCTTCGACCAGTCCGCGGTCGCGCAACATGTAGAGCTGGAACCAGCAGGGCTCGCCGGCCGCCGCAGTCACTTCCTCGAGCGGGCAGATGCCCACGGTGGACAGGGTGAAGGGCACCCCGGCCGCGGCGGCCGCACGGGCGGCCTGCGCTTCGCCCCGGCGGGCCATCATCCCGGCCATGCCGATCGGCGCCAGCGCCAGCGGCATGGCGACGTTCCGCCCGCACAGGACCGTGCTGGTGTCGACGTCGCCGACATCGCGCATCACCCGCTGCTGCAATCGATACAGCCGGAAGTCGGCCTCGTTGTCGGCCAGCGACTCCTCCCGCCCGGCGCCGCCGTCGATGTAATCGAGCAGGAACCGCGGCAGGCGCCGCGCGGCCAGCCGGTGGTAGTCTTCCGCGGTGACCGGAACGAAAGAGCTTGTGTTTACCATGGGTGCAGCGCTCACCGGGCCAGGCCCGAACCGGGTCGTTGGCGGCTATTGTGCATGACGGCAGAACCCCTGTCGCGTCGCCGGCCGGCCGCGCTTCGCCCACCGGTTTTTCGCTTGCGCCACGTCAGCCCGCCGGGGCCCGCCGATTGACAGTTGGCGGCACGCCTCCGGCATAATTCCGCACCAGACCCGCGGAACCTCCGGCCAGCGCCATGCACAAGCTCTCGACCATCGACCTCGGATTCCTGCTCACGGAGTCCCACCACAGCCCCAAGCACGTGGCCAGCCTGCAGATCCTGCAATTGCCGAAGGGCAAGGGTCCGGCCTGGCTGCGCAAGATGCTCGACGAACTCAAGCAGGTGCCTCCCGGCTTTCCCTTCAGCCACCGGCTGAAAGACGCCGGCCTGCTGCAAACGACCCTGGTGCCGGACGACCGCTTCGACATCGACTACCACGTGCGCCATTCCGTCCTGCCCCATCCGGGCAGCGAACGCCAGCTGCTCGAGATGGTGGCGCGGCTCCACGCCAACCTGCTGGACCGGGAACGGCCGCTGTGGGAGTTTCACCTGATCGAGGGCCTGTCCGACCGGCGCTTCGCCTTCTACACGAAAGTGCACCACGCGATCGCCGATGGCATCACGTTCACGCGCTGGTTCGTCGAGTCCGGGTCCACATCGCCCACCACTGGCGAGAGCCATCCGGTCTGGCAGCGCGACGAACGGCCGGCGGATGGCGCTGACGGGCCCAGCCTGGTGGGCCGGGTCCTCGACGGGTTCATTCTGCTGCGCGACGGCGTGCGGACCGCGGTCGATCTCTCGGCCCTGGGGGGCCGGCTGCTGCAGCAGAACGTCATCGAACGCAACCGCAACGCCGTGCTGCCGCTGGCGGCGAAGAAGACGCGGCTGAATGTCGCGACGGGCGCCGCCCGTTCGCTGAGCATCTGCCGCTTCCCCTTCGACGAGTTCGCGGCCATCGCGCGGGCCCACGGCGCTAGCGTCAACGACCTGGTCATGACCCTCTGCGATCTCGCGGTGCACCGCTACCTGGCCGAACGGGGCGACCCGCCGGCGGAGCCCCTGATCGCCTACATGCCGGTCAACCTCAGGGCCGAAGGCGCCGACGAAGGCAACGTGATCTCGCTGTTGCAGGTCAGGCTGGCCTCCGAGCATGACGACCCGCTGGCCGCCCTCGCGCAGATCCGCAAGGCCTCGAAGTCCACGCGCGATATTTATGGCGGAGTCTCCCGCTCCGCCGTCCAGCTTTATTCGCTGGCGGTCGCGTTGCTGCCGCTGGGCGTGGAACTGGCGGGCCTGGACCGACTGCTGCCCCCGGCCATCAACCTGGTGATTTCGAACGTGCCCGGCCCGCGCCGGCAGATGTACTTCCGGGGCGCGCCGGTGCTGGAAGCCTACCCGGTGACGACCTTGCCGCCGGGGGTGGCGCTCAACATGACGGTCGGCAGTTACGCGGGGAAACTGTTCTTCGGCCTGGTCGGCGGCCGTTCGGCGCTGCCGGACTTGCACCGCGTCACCGAACACCTGGAGGAGGCCTACCGGGCGTTCAGGGACTTGTGACGGCCGGCACCTCGAAGGGCTGGATTTTCTCGGCCCGCGGCCCATAGATGACCGGGCGGGCCTCGTCCGGCCAGTTGCCCATGAAAGGCACCGTCAGCACGGCCGGAAGTTCATGCCAGCTGACCGCGGCGGCGGTGAAGGCCCCGTCGTTCGTGGTGAGCAGATCGACGACCAGCGGGCCCTGCGGCGGATACACCAGACGCAGGATCGGGAGTTTGCGTACCTGCTTCCGTTCGAGCGAGGTGTCGAGGGCCAGGATGTCGTTGACCCAGGCTTTCTGCAGCCCGCTGTCGGCCGGGAAAGTCAGCTGCACGAAGCGCGTGTCCGGCGGCAAGTCGAGCCGCAGGCTGCGCCGCCACCCGCCCTCCGCCGGCACCGTGTCCCCGGCGGTCACCGTCACGCCCGGCAGGTCCAGCGCCGTGACCTCGCGCGCCGGCCGGCGCACGCTACCCAACCGCCCGTCGTTCAACTCCGTGTCCGTGAAATCGTGGCTCTCCGCAAAGTCCCGGTCCGGCCGCCCGACCAGGCTCTCCAGCACCAGGTGCCCGCTGCTCTCGCCCTCGACCTCGCTGTACATCAGCGTCATGCCGCGCGGGCGCTCGGCGGTATAGCCGGGCAGGAACAGGTGCACGAGGCAGCCGACCAGCACCGCGACCGCCAACCAGCGCGCAGGCTGCCAGTCGAGGTCGCGGTCCTTGACGTAGGCCAGCAGCATCGGCATCGCGACCAGCGCGGCCAGGCCCAGGGGAATGACCTTGAAGTGGCTCTTGTCGAAATTCATCACCACGTCGAGCATGAAGAAGTGGTGAAACGAGACGAAGGCGGCGCCGGCGAAACCAAACACCGAGGCCATCAGCACGGGCGCCGGCGACTTCTTGCGGAACAGGTCGATCAGGGAACCGAGGGCGAACATCGCCATGGGCAGCAAGGCGATGTGCGTCGTGGTGGGCAGCTTGCTGGCCAGGATCATGCCGAGCACGAACACCAGGGCCCATGCCAGAATCATCCACGCGCAGGCGGAGACCTTGCCGGTAAACACTTTCAGCGTCGTGTAAATGACCAGCAGCAGCATCAGGAACAGGGTCAGGCGCCCGACCCAGGGCATGGGGTGCTCCAGCGGGTGCAGGTCCGGCCAGCGGCCCAGGGGCCAGGAGAGGACGTAGCCGCCGAGGACGATGGCGGCGAGCAGGAACGGTATGGCCAGCACGCCCCAGCGCAGCTGCCGGTAGCGGAACTCCTTGCGAAAGGCCAGGGCAATGGCGAGCATCACCCACACGCCCAGCACCAAGGCCAGCCCGCCGGCGATGCTCACGGGATAGTGCGACAGTCGTGTGCCGAACAGGTCGATGTAGCCTGCGTCCTCAGCGTGGTAAATGGTGCCGAGGTCCCGCTCGCCCAGGGCCTTGAGCATGCCCCAGGCGTTATCGCCATGATGCTGCAGGCTGCCCGGATCCAGGTGATCCGCATCGTCCAGCGCCGAGTGGTACAGCGCCACCCCCTGGGCGAATGCGAAATTCACGCCCATCACGCCCTTGCGCTTGTACACGGTGTAGTCCGTGTCGTTGGGCATGCGCTTGTAGAGTTCGTAGACCAGCGAGTTCGCGACCGGGCGTTCGACGTTTTTCGACAGCATGCGGACGATGCTGCGGTTGCCGTCGCCGGTTTCGAACATGCCGCTGGGGCCGCTGACGCCGCGCGCTTCGAGGTTGATCACCGCCTTGACCCGGCCGAACAGGGGATGGTGCTCGGCGAAGGCGTCAGCGCCGATCAGGCCGTTTTCCTCGGAGTCGGAGAAGAGGAAGATGACGTCGTTGTCGAACGGCGGGAAGTCCGCCGCCATGCGGGCGATTTCGAGGATCGCGGCCACGGCTGCGCCGTCGTCTGCGGCGCCGGGACCGGCCCAGCCGCTGTCGAAATGCGCGGTCAGCAGAACCGCGTGCTTGCCTACCGCGCCCGGTTTGACCGCAACGATGTTGTCGACGGGGCTGCACGTGCCGTAGAGTGGATTGCAGTGAAATCGCGACTGGATTTCCGGTGCGTAGCCCGACGCCTCGAGCTGCGCGACCACGCGGTTGCGGATCACGGAGTTATAGGGTGAGCCCGCCACGTGGGGCTGCTTTTCGGGCAACAGTTCGCGCAGGATCGCTTCGGCCCGGTCGGCCGAAAAGACGACGTCGGGCGCACCGGCATCCAGCGGTGCAGGCGTCGAATAGGAACGCAGGACCCCCAGCAGTACCAGGGCGCAAATCAGCAACAGCGAAATCGGGTGGCGCAGTCTGAGCATGCGCGCAGTTTACGTCAGGCCGAGCTCCTCGGCCATTTTTTGCCGCATCTTGAACTTCTGCACCTTGCCGGTGACGGTCATCGGAAATTCGCGCACGAAGCGGATATAGCGCGGCACCTTGAAATAGGCGATGCGCTCCTTGCAGAAGGCCCGCACCTCGTCTTCCGTCAGGGTCGCTCCCTCGCGCCGCTGGATCCAGGCACACACCTCCTCGCCGTATTTCTCGTCGGGCACGCCGATGACCTTGGCGTCCTGGATATCGGGGTGCGTGAACAGGAATTCCTCGAGTTCCCGCGGGTAGATGTTCTCGCCGCCGCGGATGATCATGTCCTTGAGGCGCCCGACCACCTGCACATAACCATCGGCATCCATCACGCCGAGGTCCCCGGAATGCAGCCAGCCGTCGGCGTCCACCGTCTCGGCGGTGCGCTCGGGCTCGTCCCAGTAGTACTTCATGACCGCGTAGCCGCGGGTGCAGATATCGCCCTTGGCGCCGATCGGCACGGCCTGCCCGCTCGCGTCGATAATTTTGACTTCCAGGTGCGGCCCCGCCCGGCCCACCGTCTCGACCCGCTTCTGCAGCGGGTCGTCGGCCAGGGTCATGTGGTTGACCGGGCTGCATTCGGTTTGCCCGTAGGCGATCAGGATCTCGGACATGTGCATGCGGGAGATGACCTTCTTCATCACCTCGACCGGGCACGGCGCCCCCGCCATGATGCCGGTGCGCAGGGAAGACAGGTCGTAGCGGTCGAAGTCGGGATGTTCCAGCTCGGCGATGAACATGGTCGGCACGCCGTGCAGGGCGGTGCAACGCTCGGCCTGGACCGTCTTCAGCACCTCGCCGGGCTCGAACGCCTCGCCCGGATAGACCGCCGCCGCACCCCGCGTCACGCAGGCCAGCTTGCCCAGCACCATGCCGAAGCAGTGATACATCGGCACCGGGATGCACAGGCGGTCCTGCTCGCTCAGCTTCATGCCTGCGGCGACCTGGTTGGCGTTGTTCAGAATGTTGTAGTGAGTCAGCGCCGCGCCCTTGGGCGTTCCGGTCGTGCCGCTGGTGAACTGGATGTTGATCACGTCCTGCGGCGACAGGCCGGGCTGCACCTCGCGCAGCCGGGCCATATCGCCCGCGCCGCCGAGCCTGCGCAACTCGTCGAAGTTGAGCATGCCGGGGCTGCGCGCGCTGCCCATGCGTATGACGGCTTCCAGTGCCGGCAGCTTCTGCGAGCGCAGGCGCCCCGGCGCGCAAACGGTGAGCTCCGGCGCCAGGTAAGACAGCATTTCGAGGTAGCGGCTGCTCTTGAATTGCTCGGCCGCGACCACCGCCCTGCAGCCGGATTTCTTCAGCGCGTATTCCAGTTCGAACACGCGATATGCCGGGTTGATGTTGACCAGGATGGCGCCGATCTTGGCGGTCGCGAACTGCGTCAGGCACCATTCGTAGCCGTTCGGGGACCAGATGCCGACGCGGTCGCCGGCGCCGATGCCCAGCGCCAGCAGGCCGGCCGCCAGCTTTTCGATCTCGCGCAGGTACTCGGCATAGGTCCAGCGGATGCCCTGGTACGGAACCACCAGAGCTTCGCGGCCGGGGAAGCGCGCGGCGATGCCATCGAGGTAATCGCCGATCGTGACGTCGAGCAGGGGCGGTTGGTCGGCGCCCCTGAAATAGCTGGGTTTCAATCGGGTCTCGGTGTCCATCGGCAGTCCGCCTGGTGTGGATTAAGGCATATTATCCACTACCGTGCCGCAGCCATTCGCGGCCGGCATGAGATAGTATTGACCTTCGTCATCGGGAATTCCGCATGAGCACGCACGAAGATTCCAGGCACTGTTGCCACGCCCCGCCACCGGCCACGACCGGCCCAATCGCAGCCGTGGCTGCGCCAAAGCCGGCCGGCAAATACATATGCCCGATGTGCCCCGGCGTGGTGGAGGACCGACCGGTCCCCTGCCCCCGCTGCGGCATGGCCCTGGAAAAGGTGCCGGCGCCGGTTTTCGACCGGCCGACCCAGTACACCTGCCCCATGCATCCGGAAATCCGCGAGGACCGCCCGGGCAACTGCCCCATCTGCGGCATGGCGCTGGAAGCCGTCGCCGCGCACGCCGAGGGCCTGGCGGACGATCCTGAGTACCTGGACATGCGCAAGCGGTTCGTCGTGGCGGTCGCGCTGGCCGTGCCGCTGCTGTTCGTGGCCATGGGCGACATGCTGCCCGGTCGGCCGGTGAGCCGCCTGCTCGGCGAGGCCTGGCGGCCGCTGGCCGAGTTGGTGCTGGCCACGCCCATCTGCCTGTGGGCCGGCTGGCCGTTCTTCGAGCGCGCCTGGACCTCGCTCAAAACCCTCCGCCTGAACATGTTCACGCTGATCGGCCTCGGCGTGGCGGTCGCTTACCTGTACAGCCTGGTCGCCGTGCTGTTTCCCGGAATCTTTCCCGCGCAATTCCGCGACCACGACGGGCAGGTGGCCCTGTATTTCGAGGCCGCCGGCGTCATCGTGGCCCTGGTGCTGCTGGGCCAGGTGCTGGAACTGCGCGCCCGCAGCCGCACGGGTCAAGCCATCCGCGCGCTGCTCGGCCTGGCCCCGACCCAGGCGCGCAAGGTCACGCCCTGCGGCCACGAAAATGACATCCCGCTGCAGGACGTCAAGCCGGGCGACCTGCTGCGGGTGCGGCCCGGCGAGAAAATCCCGGTCGACGGCATCGTCGCCGAAGGCAGCAGCACCGTCGACGAATCGATGATCTCCGGGGAACCCCTGCCTGTCGGCAAGGGCCCCGGCGACCCCGTCATCGGCGCCACGCTCAACGGCACCGGCTCGCTGCTGATCAAGGCCGAAAAAGTTGGCGCCGAGACCCTGCTGGCGCGGATCGTCCAGTTGGTCAGCGAAGCGCAACGGAGCCGCGCCCCGATCCAGAAGTTGGCCGACCGGGTTTCCGCCTGGTTCGTGCCGGCCGTCATCGCCGTCGCCATCGTCACCTTTGGCGTGTGGGCCGTGGTGGGCCCGCAACCGGCCATGGCCTACGCGGTCATCAACGCGGTGGCCGTGCTGATCATTGCCTGCCCCTGCGCGCTGGGGCTGGCCACGCCCATGTCGATCGTCGCCGCCACCGGCAAGGGCGCCGAGAACGGCATCCTGTTCCGCAACGCGGAGGCGATCGAACATTTGCGTGCGGTGGACGTGCTGCTGCTCGACAAGACCGGCACCCTGACGGAAGGCCGGCCAACACTTACGGACATGCTGACGGCGAACGGATTCGACGCCGGGGACGTGCTTGCGCAAGTCGCCGCGCTGGAACGGCACAGCGAGCATCCGCTCGCGGCCGCCATCCTCGCCGGCGCCGCCGGGCGCGCCACGCCGCAGCGCGAGGCCAGCGGTTTCCAGTCGATGACCGGGCACGGCGTCACCGGCCGCGTCGACGGCCGTGACACGGCCGTGGGCAACCTGGGGCTGATGCAGTCATTGGGGGTGGACACCGGAGCGCTCGCCGCCCGGGCGGAGGAGTGGCAGCGCCAGGGGGCGACCGTGATGTGGGCCGCCGTCGACGGCCGCCTGGCCGCGATCATCGCCGTCGCCGACCGGATCAAGGACAGCACGCCCGACGCCATCGCGGCCCTGCACCGCGAAGGCCTGAAACTGGTGATGCTGACCGGCGACAACCGGGCGACCGCGGAAGCCGTTGCCGCGCGGCTTGGCATCGACGAGGTGGTCGCCGAAGTGCGGCCCGAGCAGAAGCTGGAAGCGGTGCGGCGCTACCAGGCCCAGGGGTATACCGTGGCGATGGCCGGCGACGGCATCAACGACTCACCCGCCCTGGCGGCGGCTGACGTGGGCATCGCCATGGGCACCGGCACGGACGTGGCGATGGAGAGCGCCGGGGTTACGCTGGTGAAAGGCGATCTG
>Ga0105090_10002234_pt1 | contig 10755 bp, 8 predicted proteins | sample PPLLak3March2015_FD_79110 | JGI IMG/M metagenome (GOLD analysis project Ga0105090, IMG submission 79110) | Freshwater sediment microbial communities from Prairie Pothole Lake near Jamestown, North Dakota, USA - PPLs Lake P7 Core (1) Depth... | ecosystem: Environmental > Aquatic > Freshwater >... | reverse complement strand
TTTTGCCGCCAATTTTCCACGATGATTGATGCAGGGCTTCCAATTATACAGTGCCTGGACATTCTTTATTCTCAGCAGGAGAACAAGACATTTAAAAAGATGCTGAAAGAAATCAAGGATTTCGTGGAAAGCGGGTCCACCCTTGCAGATGCCTTGAAAAAATATCCGGATCAATTCAATAATCTTTTTGTCAATATGGTTTCGGCGGGTGAGGCCGGCGGTATTTTGGATACCATCCTGAAACGTCTTTCAAATTATTTGGAGAAAGCTGCAAAGCTCAAATCCCGTGTTAAAGGGGCCATGACCTATCCGGTCGTCACAATGATTATTGCAGTCATTGTTGTGGCTGTTATTCTTGTGTTCGTTATACCGGTTTTTCAAGAAATGTTCGCCGGTTTTGGAAGTGAACTTCCTGTATTTACTCAACTTGTTATTAATGTGAGTGATTTTGTAACATCCAACATTTTTTATATCGTCGGCGCAGTTGTCTTATTTTTTTATGCCGTAAAAAGATTTTATAAAACCGAAAAATGGCGCGCCATCATAGATAGGAATGTTTTAAATCTGCCTGTTTTCGGATTGTTACTACGTAAAGTGGCTGTTGCAAAATTTACTCGGACCATGGGCACAATGCTGGCAAGCGGCGTGGCAATTTTGGAAGCGTTGGATATTGTTGCCCGAACCGCCGGTAATATGACTATTGAAAAAGCCATCTACAATGTAAGGAATGCTATTGCCGAAGGACGAACCGTGTCGGATCCGCTGGCCGAAAGCGGGGTGTTTCCAGCCATGGTCTGTCAAATGATTGCTGTGGGTGAATCTACCGGAGCATTGGATTCAATGTTGGAAAAAATTGCCGACTTTTATGAAGAACAGGTGGATCAGGCTGTCGATAATTTGACATCATTGATAGAGCCTTTCATGCTGGTTTTTATGGGCTTGACTATCGGCGGCCTTGTTGTGGCCATGTATTTGCCGATATTTAAGATGGCGGGTGCCATCACAGGATAGTTGATGTATGGGCTGTTTATTTTCGTATTTTGTTTCTTCTTTCTCTATTTTCTTTTAGTTATGTATCACTTTTCGGAAAAGGAAAAACCTGTCAGGAGCGCATTTCCATTCACAAGGATTATATTTCCGGAATGTGAGTCAAAAATGATGTTGAGTATAAAGAAAATAGAACCTCCAACTTAAGCTTGACACCTTCGATTAAATACGTTAGCAAATTCAGTTTGATCCTAAGTTTATGGAAAACAGGCGGTTTTTATTCTCGCACCTTGGATTTTATCTGTCGGTAGGGCAGCGAGGCAACTTTTTCAAGTTTGATTAATAAAGTAGAGTTGAAAATGGAAAAAGAAGGCACGATTTTGGAAAAACGAAAAGAGAAAATTCAGCAGCTCAAAGATCAAAATATTACGCTGTTTCCCAATGATTTCAAAGTTACTCATACAATAAAAGAGATCCTGGACATGGTCGAATCATCTCTTGAGACTACCGCGGCAAAGCCTGTTGAGTCTTTTACCGTTGCGGGACGAATGATGGCTGTCAACCGCTTCGGGAAAGCCTCCTTTATTCGATTCAGAGACCGTACCGGACAGCTTCAGGCCTATGTTCGCAAGGATTTGGTGGGAGATGATGCTTATGCATTGTTCAAGCAGCTTGATGTGGGAGATTTCATCGGATTAAGCGGTGAAATGTTTCAAACAAAAACCGGTGAATGGACTGTGTCGGCAAAGAATTTTCGACTTCTGAGCAAATCATACAAGCCTCTTCCGGAAAAATTTCATGGACTTCGGGACCCTGAAAAGCGCTACCGGCAGCGTTATTTGGATCTGATCATGAATAGTGACGTGCGTGATAAATTTCTGGTCCGGTCAAAAATCGTCAACGGTATCAGGGAGTTTTTAAAAGCAAGGGATTTTTTAGAAGTTGAAACCCCCATGATGCAACTTATTCCAGGTGGTGCGGATGCCACCCCGTTTAGGACGCATCACAATGCTTTGGATATGGATCTTTATCTTCGGATTGCGCCTGAGCTTTATTTAAAGCGCTTGGTGGTGGGGGGGTTTGAACGTGTGTTTGAAATTAACAGAAATTTCCGAAATGAAGGGGTTTCTACCCAGCATAACCCGGAATTTACCATGCTTGAGTTTTACCAGGCATATGCCGATTATCAGGATTTGATGGATTTGACGGAAAAAATGATTCGATACATAGCCGGACAGATCAACGGCACCGAGCAGGTGGTTTATCAGGGAAATGTTATAGACTTTTCCGGCCCGTGGCGTCGATTAACACTTACTCAGGCTTTAGAAGAACTTGGAGGTGTTAAACCCGGGATGCTCAAGGATAAGGAAGCGCTTTTGGGTCTATCGGCTGAAAAAGGGATTAAAGTAACCAAAACGAGACGGTTAGGAAAAATCATCACAAAAATGTTCGATGTTCTTGTGGAGCCGAAATTGATCCAGCCTACGTTCATTACCGGTTATCCCGTGGAAGTTTCTCCCCTTTCAAGAAAAAGTGATCAATTCCCGGATTTGACCGATCGCTTCGAATTATTTATAGCCGGGCGAGAATTGGCCAACGGGTTTTCCGAATTAAACGACCCTGAAGATCAACGAGAACGTTTTCTTCAGCAGGTTGCGGACCGTGAAGCCGGAGATCAAGAGGCCCATTTTATGGATGAAGACTACATAGAAGCCCTGGAATACGGAATGCCTCCGACAGCGGGCGAGGGGATCGGCATCGACCGCCTGGTGATGCTATTTACCGATTCGGCAAGCATTCGGGAAGTCATTTTTTTCCCGCACATGAAATCCATTGATAGGGCCTGATGTTATGTCTTTTGAAATTTTCGTCGGAACCCGTTATCTGAGGGCTAAACAAAAAGAGACGTTTATTTCTCTGATCACTATCCTCTCCATAGCTGGTGTAACCGTTGGAGTGATGGCCTTAATTGTGGTTATCGCGGTAATGGCCGGATTTGAATCCGATCTGAAATCACGCATTCTGGGAATAGAATCCCATTTGGTGATTATGCGCCATGGCGGTCATATGACCGATTATCAGGAAACCCTCAAAAATGTGGGTTCCCATGAAGGAGTAATAGCCGCCACCCCATTTATTTATACTCAAACTATGCTACGTTCCGCCTCGGGTGTTTCCGGTGCTGTTTTGCGAGGAATCGATCCGGATTCCGTCAAGGATGTGATCAATGTATTCAAAGATGTTGTTCCTCCGCAAAAACATGATAAGATAGAAGGGGAGCAAGACAATGACGTGCCCTCAATAGTGCTGGGAAAGGAACTTGCCAGGCGTTTGGGGGTGACCAAAAGTGATACGGTTTATTTGATATCGCCTGCAGGCATTTTATCTCCGATCGGCCATGTCCCGGCCATGAAACGGTTTCAGGTATCCGATATTTTCGAATCGGGCATGTATGAATATGACGGATCTTTGGCTTTTATACATTTAGAGGATGCTCAGAAAATTTTACGTATGGGAGACTCGGTAACCGGCATTGAAGTACGTGTCAGAGATATTTATAAAGCCGGAGATATTGCAGAGAAAATTGTTAGCGAACTGGGTTTTCCATATTGGGCTAGAGATTGGACGCAAATGAACCAGAACCTGTTTGCAGCGTTAAAACTTGAAAAAACAGTGATGTTTATTATTCTGGCGCTGATTATTCTGGTGGCTGCGTTTAATATTGCCAGTACTTTAATTATGATGGTTATGGAAAAAACCCGAGATATCGCCATTTTAAAAGCTATGGGGGCTACGGATAAAAGTATCGGGAAAATTTTTGTGATCAAAGGAGTTGTTATCGGCGCTATTGGAACATTCATCGGGGTAACCCTTGGTTTTGTTTTGTGTAAACTTTTGGAAAAATATAAATTTATAGAACTTCCGGGTGATGTTTACTACATAACGACACTGCCTGTGCGAATGGAACTACTGGATATTGTTCTGATTGCAACAGCCGCTATTGTCATTTGTTTTTTGGCTACGCTTTACCCGGCTCGTCAAGCTTCCAAGTTAAACCCGGTTGAGGCGATTCGTTATGGTTGATCAACAGGAAAGAAACTCAAAAGAAAACGGTGAAAAAGATGTTGGTAATTTTTCCCGTGCTTTTATCGAAGTTAGAGATCTGTGGAAAGGTTTTGACGATAAAAAAGCCCGCATCGATATTCTAAAAGGTGCCGATTTTCAAATTGCCTCGGCAGAAACCTTGGCCATTGTCGGACCCTCCGGTATCGGCAAATCCACTTTTTTAAATCTTTTAGGCACACTGGATCGTCCGGACCAGGGCAGTGTTTTATTTCAAGGTGAAAATGTTTTTCAGTTCGACAATGAAAAACTTGCAAAATTCCGGAATGAATCTATCGGTTTCGTTTTCCAATTTCATCATCTTCTTCCTGAATTCAGCGCCCGGGAGAATGCCATGATGCCCTGTCTAATCCAAGGGATAAGTAAAGAAAGGGCCATGGAAGCTGCCGAGCGTATTTTAGTTCGTGTGGGATTGGAAAACCGTTTACATCATCGTGTCACGGACCTGTCCGGAGGGGAACAACAGAGGGTTGCGCTTGCACGTGCTTTGGTACTAAATCCTTCGGTACTGTTGGCCGACGAGCCTACCGGTAACCTAGATAAAAAAAATAGCGAACAGGTCCACAATCTTCTTCTTTCTTTGAATGAAGAGTTAGGAATGGTCTTGGTTGTTGTCACGCATAATATGGAACTTGCATCGTTGATGTCCAGGCGTGTGACGATTTTGGATGGACAAATGGCTGAAATGGCGTGAGGTTTTGTTATGAAAAAACGTTATATTACCTTTTTACTGGTGCTGGCTTTAAGTTTTCCATCCTTGGCCTATTCATTGGAAAAAACGCGGGTGCTGATTTTTCCATTTGAGATTTTTTCTGTTCAGGATCGATCCCAACTTAAGGATGAAATTCCCTCTGTTCTTGGAAAGCAACTTGCAGAAGCAGGGGCTGAAATTGTCCGACTGCCCGACGGAGTTTCTTATCCTGAACCTATTGGACAAATTGAAGATATCCGGGAATTGGGCCTGGCAAGCGGAGCCGATCACTTAATTTGGGGAAGTCTGACGTGGATTGGAAATAAATTCAGCCTTGATGTAAAAATGCAGGAAACTTTTTCGGAGAAAGCTCCTGAAATTTTTTATCAAGAAGGAGAAGGGCCTGCTGATTTATCTCTTAAATTACAAAAACTTTCCGAGGAAATCAGTCTTAAACTTTTCAAACAGCAAAGAGTGGCCGATGTCCTTGTGGAAGGAAACAGCCGTATTGAAGCAGATGCGATCAAAAGACAGATATTGACCAAGCCGGGAGAGATATTTTTTGCCAAAAACCTTTCCCAGGATATAAAAAGAGTATTCGACATGGGGTTTTTCGAAGATGTCCGTGTGGAGTCTGAAGACAGGGCCGACGGGAAGGTAATCATATTCAAGGTAAAGGAGAAGTCTACGGTACGCCTCATAAAGCTAAAAGGAAACAATGTTTTCAATGATGATGAACTTCGGGAAAATTTGGATATACGCACCGGCTCAATTCTAAATCTTTTTCGGATCAACAGCAATATTGAGCGTATCGAAACCATCTACAAAGAAAAAAACTACCACAACGTTAAAGTGTCATATGAAATCGAAGAGCTGGAAAACAACCAGGCAGACTTAACATTTACAATAGATGAGGGAGAAAAAATCAGAATCAGGAGCATCGTTTTCGAAGGAAACAATACATATAGTGATAAAAAGCTTAAAGGCTTGATGAAAACTTCCGAAAAGGGATTTTTTTCATGGTTGACATCTTCCGGAGACCTAAAAAGAGAAGACCTGAGCCAGGACGTTGCCAGGCTTCAAGGTTTCTACCAAAACAATGGCTTCATTCAGGCCAGAGTAGGTGAACCCCAAGTTGATTTTCTGGAAGACCTAATCAAGATTACGATTAAAATTGACGAGGGTCCCCAGTTTAAGGTCGGGACAGTGGATATGAAAGGAGACCTGGTGCTTTCCAGAGAACAACTGATGGAAAAAATCCAGATAACCAAAGAAACATACTATAATCGTGAAGTTGTGCGGAATGATGTTCTGGCGCTCACTGATATTTATTCCGATGAAGGGTATGCTTATGCCGATATTGCTCCGCTTATCGAAAAAAACGATGAAACCCTCACCGTAGATATTGTCTATAATATCAACAAAAATCAGCAAGTCCATTTTGAAAAAATTATTATTACAGGAAATACCAAGACCAGGGATAAGGTAATCCGGCGTGAATTAAAAGTTCATGAGCACGAAATTTACAGTGGTCAATTGCTAAAGGAAGGAGTTAGAAACCTTTTCCGGCTTGATTACTTTGAAGATGTCAAGGTGGATTCGCAAAAAGGCAGTAGCGACGACTCCATGATTCTTAGAATCGATGTCAAGGAAAAACCCACTGGTGCATTCAGTTTCGGTGGTGGTTACAGCAGTGTGGAAAGTATGTTTGTCATAGGTTCCGTCTCTCAAAGAAATCTTTTTGGCCGTGGACAGATTTTAGAACTGAAAGCGTCACTGGGTGGTGAATCCACAAGATACACACTCAGTTTTACCGAGCCTTGGCTTTTTGATATCCCGCTTTCTTCCGGTTTTGATTTATATGACTGGAAAAGGGATTATGACGAGTATGATAAGGATGCCAGGGGAGGTGTGATCCGATTTTCTTATCCAATATTCGATCATACTCGCTTCTACACGTATTATAAATATGAAACTGCAAAAATCGATGACATAGACGAGGACGCCTCAAAATCTATCAAGGAACTGGCCGGGACAAATACCGAAAGCGCTATATCTGCAGCTATCCGGTATGATACGAGAGATAAGCTTTTTAACCCGACAGAAGGACAAAATCATGCTTTTACTGTTCAATATTCGGGGCTTGGGGGTGATATCGGATTTACAAAATATATCGCCGAACTTGGTGTTTACTTTCCTTTGTTCTGGGATACGGTTGGTTTTATTCATACTGAAGGCGGTTATATTAATGATGTTTCAGGTAAACTGCTTCCGGATTATGAAAAATTTTACCTTGGAGGCATTAATTCTCTTCGGGGTTTTGATTGGCGCGATATTTACATACCGGATGAAGACGGCGCAAAAACCGGCGGGCATAAGTATGTTCAATTAAACCTGGAGTATATATTCCCTCTGGTTAAAAAGGCGGGGCTAGTGGGTGTTGTATTTTATGACACCGGAAATGTCTATGGTAAGGATGAAAGTGTCGACCTTGGGAGCTTGAGGCAAAGCGCTGGGGCGGGCTTTAGATGGTATTCTCCCTTAGGGCCTATTCGCCTTGAATACGGCTATATTCTGGATCAAAAGGACACGGATGAAGGCAGCGGGCAATGGGAATTTTCCATGGGTGCTGCATTTTAATAAAACAATCGACAAGTCTGTTATTTAAATTAATAATTTAAACCGATAAATTTAATGCCACTGAATATTTTTTCAAAAACTAAAAAAATATATCCGGTAATTCAGGGAGGGAATCAAATGAAAGAATATTTGAAAATTACCTTTTTTTCCATGTTGTTTGTTTTATGTGCTTTCGTTAACCTTCAAGCGGCTGATCCGGCCAAGATCGGCCTGGTAGACTTTCAGAAAGTACTTGATAATTCCACTGCGGGAAAAGCAGCACAAGCGGAAATCAATAAAAAAGGCGAGACCATGGAAGGTGAAATCAGAAAGATGGGAGAGGAGGTTGAGGCGCTTAAAAACAATCTAGAGCGGGAGGCCCTTGTGATGAGTCGAGAGGCCAGGGAGGAAAAAGAGCGAGAACTTAGAATCAAAGTCAGTGATCTGAGGGCCATCCAGAATAAACATATGCAGACCTTCCGGGAGGCTGAAAGGGATTTGGTCCAAAAAATTCAAAACGAGGTTATGGAATTGGTAAGGGAGATAGGGGCCAAAGAAGGTTACCAACTGATCCTTGAAAGGCGTGAGAGCGGGGCGGTATATTTTCTCAATTCCATGGATATTACGGATCAAATTATAAAGGGTTACAATAAAAAGACCGGCAAAGGTGGAAATTAGAATCTTTTTATCGGAAACCAATGCCGGTTACGGACCAAAACTACAAAGACAGTGATGATTTAAATATGAAGAGCAACATAAGAAAATCAACAGGACAGATCGCACAATACCTTGGAAGTAATCTTTTGGGTGATACCGGAAAAATTATTACGGGTGTGGCGCCTTTTGAAGATTCAAGTCCCCATGATATTACCCTTGTCGGTGATGTTCATTTTTTAAAAAAATTGGACAAAACCCTGGCAGGGGCGGTTATTGTTCCCGAGTCATTTAAGGGCGTTGAAGGTCTTGTTGCCCATGGCCGCAGCGTCTTTCCCGTGAAAAATCCAAGAGCTGCATGGGCCATGGTCATGCAGCTCTTTTATCCGCCATTCCACCCGCAATGGGGAATGAGTAATTCGGCACACAAGGGTAAAAATTTTATTTGTGGAAAAGATCCCAATATTGGCCCTTTCGCAGTGATTGGTGACAATGTGATCATAGGTGACAGGGTTGTTATATATCCTCATGTTTACATAGGAGAGGGAGCGGTATTGGGAGATGACGTCACAATCTATGCAAACGTAACCATTGGCGACGGTACCAAAATCGGAAGTCGTGTTATTATCCAACCGGGAACGGTTATCGGCAGCGACGGTTTCGGGTTTGCGCCCGATGGTGAGAAATGGACAAAAATACCACAATTGGGAATTGTTCAGATCGATGATGATGTTGAGATCGGTGCTTCAAACACAATCGATAGGGCTACATTCGGAAAAACCCTGATTGGTTCAGGAGTAAAAACGGACAACCAGGTTCATATTGCCCATAATGTCACTGTGGGAGATAATAGCTTGTTGGTGGCCCAGGTTGGTATAGCCGGAAGCGTGACCATTGGAAAACATGTCATCCTGGCTGGACAAACCGGGGTTGCAGAACATTTGACCATTGGTGATGGGGCAATTATTGGTCCGGCATCCGGTGTTGCCAAAGATGTTCCTGATAAAGCAGTTTATTCCGGTGCTCCGGCGCAACCTCACCGTCATTGGCTCAGGGTTCAGAATGTGGTGGCGACTCTTCCGGAATTGAAAAAGAGAATTTTAAAGCTCGAAAGCCTGGTAGCCGGAAAGACCGATTCGGGTGAGTCCGAAAAGGATTAAGTGGGATTTGTAAAAAAGTATTTTTGATGCGGAAGGATAAAAACAGACATGGGAAAAAATCTGGATATAACTGAAATCATGGGTTATTTGCCACACCGGTATCCTTTTCTTTTAGTGGACCGGGTATTGGAGGTTACACCGGGGGATAAAATCGTTGCTTTGAAAAATGTAACGATCAATGAAGCTTTTTTTCAAGGTCATTTTCCGAATGCCCCGGTTATGCCGGGAGTTTTGATTGTGGAGGGTATGGCACAAGCAGGGGGAATATTATTTTTTGATGCGCTTCCACCTGAAAAGAGGGGAGCGTTGATATATTTTATGGGAATCGATAAAGTCAGGTTCAGAAAACCTGTGCTACCTGGTGACCAGTTGATTTTCACCGTGGAAATATTAAAACAACGAAGCAATGCCGTTAAAATGAAAGCGACCGCCATGGTAAATGAATTTACAGTGGCTGAAGCTGAATTTATGGCCACCATTGGAGAAAAAATATGAGCATTCATCCGACAGCGATAGTGGATCCGAAAGCGGAGTTGGACAGTGATGTCCAGGTTGGACCCTATGCGATTATCCGAGAGGATGTTTCTATTGGGTCAGGTTCCCAAATCGGTTCTCATGCGGTTATTGAACCTTTTGTTTCTATCGGAAGAGATTGCCGGATTTTTCATTTTGCATCTATTGGGGCCACACCTCAGTCTCTGAAATTCGAGGGGGAAAAAACCTATGTGAAAATAGGAAGAGGCACTATTATTCGAGAATTTGTAACGATTCATCGTGGTACAGGCTTTGGAGGAGGGATTACCGAGGTTGGTGAGCAAAATTTTCTAATGGCCTATACCCATATTGCCCATGACTGTAAGACAGGGCGTATGGTGGTTATGGCCAATAACGCTACATTGGCAGGCCATATTACCATTGGAGATTTTGCGACGGTAGGGGGATTGACGGCTATTCACCAGTTTGTAAAAGTGGGCGATTATGCTTTTATCGGGGGAAAATCCGCTGTGGTCAAAGATATTCCACCTTTTGTGATTGCTGCCGGAGATCGGGCACGCCTTCATGGAATGAATACAGTGGGGCTTAAACGCCATGGGTTTACACAAACCACCATTAATGAACTGAAAAAAGTCTATCGGATTATATTCAGAATAGGGTTGACACGAAATGAGGCCTTGGAAAGAGTTAAAGCCGAGGTGGAGCAAATTCCGGAAGTGGTTAAATTTCTGGAGTTTATTCAGTCATCCCAAAGGGGAATCACTCGTTAAAATTAAAAGGGTCGCTGGGATAGCCTTTCAGTTTAAAACCAGGTTGATGATTTAAAAATGAGACAACGGATAGGACTTATTGCGGGGAGCGGTCAGTTTCCAATTATTTTTTCGGAAAAAGCCCGTTTAAACGGTTATGAGGTTTATGCCGCCGCATATGTAAAAGAGGCGGATCCCAAAATCAAAGATCATGTAGATGTCATTGAGTGGATGCATCTTGGTCAGGTCAATAAGTTGATCAGGTTTTTTAAGGCAC
>Ga0105090_10002233_pt1 | contig 10761 bp, 9 predicted proteins | sample PPLLak3March2015_FD_79110 | JGI IMG/M metagenome (GOLD analysis project Ga0105090, IMG submission 79110) | Freshwater sediment microbial communities from Prairie Pothole Lake near Jamestown, North Dakota, USA - PPLs Lake P7 Core (1) Depth... | ecosystem: Environmental > Aquatic > Freshwater >... | reverse complement strand
GGCCGGGGCGGCAGTGCTGTCCAGGTCACCGCGAACGACGGGCAGGCGCGTCGAATGGCTCGATGGCGCGTCGTTGATCGTACCGGCCGAACGCAACGCACTCATGTTCGAGCAGCGGGGCGGCATGTTGCGCAACATCCTGACGCGATCGGTGCCGGCGCTCGCAGCGGAGTACGCAGCCCGCGTGCTGCTGACCGTCCTGGAACGCGCGGGCCTCACTGCCGGCGACATTTCAGCGTGGATCATGCACGCCGGTGGACGCGACGTGCTGCTCGCACTGGAGCAGCGACTGGACCTCGACGCCAGGGAACTGCGCTACAGCGCGGCCATGCTGCGCGAGTACGGCAACCTGTCGAGCGCCTTCGTCTTCTTCGTGCTCGAGGCCGCGCTGGCTGACGATGCGCCGGGCGGCCACTGGTGGCTGTCGTCGTTCGGCGCGGGCTTCAGTTGCTACGGCGCGCTGCTGAAGGTGCAGTGATGCTGCCGCGGCGAGTGCAGGCCGAGCTGCTGGACGGCCTGGCCGCCACCGATCCGGTTGCCGCGCGCTCGCGTCGCGACCTGAAGCGTGTGCACCGGTTCATGCGCTCGCGCACTCGCCTCGTACGCAAGATGCGGCAACTGGTGCCCGCACCCGCGAAGCCTCTGCGTGTGCTCGAACTCGGTGCCGGCGACGGCACCCTGCTGCTCGGCATCGCGCGAGAACTCGCTCCCGAGTGGCCAGCCGTCGAACTGACACTGCTTGATCGCCTGGATTTGGTCGACGGCGCGACCGTTGCGGAGTACGCGCGTCATGGCTGGACCGCACGCTCGAGCGTCGTGGACGTGCTCGATTGGGCGCGTGCGGCAACCGGATCATCGGCGCCCGCGGCATCCCGCTGGGACCTGGTGATCGCCAACCTCTTCCTGCACCACTTCGACGGCCCGGAACTCGCCGTGGTGCTCGAGGCGATCGCTGCAAGCGCCGATGAACTGCTCGCCTGCGAACCGCGACGCGGCTGGCGTGCGCTCGCAGGCAGCCACCTGATCGGCGTGCTGGGCGCCAACGCCGTGACCCGCACCGACGCGGTGCTGAGCGTGCGCGCGGGCTTTCGCGCGAGTGAGCTGAGCGCCCTGTGGCCGGGGACGACGGGCTGGAGCCTGCAGGAAGAGCCGTCGGGCGCATTCAGTCACTGCTTTCGCGCCACGCGCAGGCGGACGCAGTGAAACGGCCGGTGCGCGACGCAGTCATCATCGGCGCCGGACCGGCGGGATCTGCAGCCGCGATCCTCCTGGCCCGCGCGGGATGGGCGGTCGCGCTGGTGGAGAAGGAAGCCTTCCCGCGCCGCAAGGTCTGCGGCGAATGCGTGGCGGCGAGCAACCTGCCGCTGCTCGACGACCTCGGCATCGGCGGTGCATTCGACGCGGCGGCGGGACCTGCACTGCGCAGGGTCGCGCTGATGAGCGGTGAGCACACGATCGAAGCAGACCTGCCACCGCCGGTGGCAGGCACGCACCAGTGGGGTCGCGCGCTCGGTCGCGAGACGCTCGACGTGCTGCTGCTGGAGCACGCGCGCGCCATGGGTGTGGAGGTGCTGCAGCCCTGGTCCGTGCAGGCTATCGAGGGCGTGCCCGGCGACTGGCACTGCCGGATTCGCTCCATGGATGCCGACGGATCGGCGATCTTGCGCGCTCGTGTTGCAATCGACGCGCACGGTTCGTGGCAGGCGCTCCCATCCTCGCGTCAGCGGCACCGCCGCCAGTCGCACGGATCGGACCTGCTCGCATTCAAGGCCAACTTTCGCCATGCAGGCCTCGTCGACGGTCTGCTGCCCGTGCTTGCGTTCGAAGGCGGCTATGGCGGCATGGTCGTCGCCGATGGGGGCCTTGCCACCGTGGCCTGTTGCATCCGTCGCGACCGGTTGGACGCCTGCCGTCTCGCCGCGCCGGGCCTGCGCGCGGGCGAGGCCGTCGAGGCATATCTGCGGGCGCAGTGCCGCGGGGTGCGTGAGGCGCTGCAACGTGCGACGCGAGTCGGTCCCTGGCTCGCGGCCGGGCCGCTCGAGCCCGGCATCCGCGTCGACGCGCACGACGGGCCGTTCCGCATCGGCAACGCGGCCGGTGAGGCGCACCCGATCATAGGCGAGGGCATGAGCATGGCGCTGCAGTCGGCGTGGCTGCTCAGCAGGTATCTGCTCGATGGCGGCAAGCCGAATCGCGCCGCGATGGCGCAGCAACGCGAGGTCGCCCGCCGGTACGTGGCGAACTGGCGACGGCAGTTCGAACCACGACTGCTGTTTGCCGCGGGCTTCGCGCACCTCGCGATGCGGCCGTGCACCACCTCGCCTCTGGTCGGCCTGGCGCAAGCCTGGCCCGGGATGCTCACGCTCGGCGCGCGCATCAAGACACCCCTGACACAAAGGACGTGACATGAACACCACCATCGACCGCCTCCGACTGCTGCTGGTCAAGGACTACAAGCTCGATCCGGCCGCGCTGGTGCCGGACGCGCCGCTCGAAGCGCTGGGCATCGACTCGCTCGGCGTGGCCGAGCTGATGTTCAACATCGAGGATGAGTTCAAGGTCACGATCCCAGGCGATCCGGTCGCGCTGAAGACGGTCGGCGACGTCGTCGCTTACATCGACGACCTCATCGCCACGCAACAGGCGGGCGATGCCGCGGGCAACGTCGCTGCCTTGCGCGCCGCTCCGGGTCAATGACGCGGGTCGCCGTCACTGGAATCGGCGTCGTCTCGCCCTTGGGCAACAGCGCGGACGATGTCCTTGCCCGTGCCTGTGCCGGCCGCTCGGCCATCCACCGGCTCGACGCACCGTTTTCCAGACGGCTCGCCGGCCCGCTCGTGGCGTCGGCGCAGTTCGACGGCACGGAGCATTTCGATCCGCCTCGCTTGCGCATGCTCGATCGGGTCAGCCAGTTCGCGTGTTTCGCCGCACGACAGGCGCTGGCTGAATCACAGATCGACCTGACGCAGGCCGATCGCCGCCGCATCGGCGTCTTCCTCGGCACCGGCATGGGGGGGTCGCAATCGAGCGACGACGGCTACAGGTCGCTGTACGAAGATGGCTCCGATCGGGTCAAACCGTTTACGGTACTGATGGGCATGCACAACGCGCCGGCGGCCTGGATCGGCATCGAGCACGACCTGCGCGGGCCCAACTACACTTATTCGACGGCGTGCTCGTCCTCGGCAGTCGCAATCGGCGAGGCGTCGGCTCGGATCGCCCGCGGGGACCTCGACCTGGCACTCGCCGGCGGCGCCGAAGCACCGCTCACGTTTGGTTCGCTCAAGGCGTGGGAAGCGCTGCACACGCTCGCAACCATCGATGCCGGCGATGCGTCCGCCTCGTGCAAGCCGTTCGCGCTCGACCGCAGCGGCATGGTGCTGGGCGAGGGTTCGGCGATGATCCTGCTCGAAGCCTGGGAGCGCGCCGTCGCGCGCGGCGCGACCATTCTCGGCGAGATCGCCGGCTACGGCTTCGCGAACGACGCTGGTCACATCACGCGACCAAGCGTCGAAGGGCAGGCCGCGGCCATCGAGGCTGCGCTGATCGCGGCGGACATCGATCCGCTCGCGATCGACGCGATCAACGCTCACGGCACGGGGACGCAGGCGAACGATGGCGTTGAAACGGGCGCCATCAAAGCGGTCTTTGGCCCGCGGGCGGCGCGGATCCCGATCAGCGCGACCAAGGCCATGCACGGCCACCTGTTGGGCGCGGCCGGCGCCCTCGAGTGCGTACTGTCGTTGCTCGCGATGCAGCGCCGGGTCGCGTTGCCGACGATGCACCTGCAAGTGCCCGATCCAGAGTGCGACCTCGACTACGTGCCCAATCGCGTGCGCGAGTGCTCCGCCGCACGGACCATGATCTCGAACTCGTTCGCCTTCGGCGGCGCCAACGCGGTACTCGTGTTGCGGGCGGCGCCGTAAAGCACTGCCGTCGCTGTCTCAACCCCTGGGCAGCGGCCTGCTTTTCTTCACTGGCTGCCGGACCTCGGGTTGGAAGAACTCCATGGCCGCGCGGGTCTTGGTCTGCTGGTTGCCGGTCAGGTCGATGCCGATCTCCCGCAGGTGCGCCTTGAGGTCCTGGGCGACCTGGAAAGCCTCGGCCGGCTTGGCCTTCGTCGAGATTTCCAGGTTTCGGGAACCATCGGGGAACAGCCACATCTCGACCACGAGCCGCCGATCCAATGGCTTGACCCACAGTCGCGCCTTGAGCACGAAGGTCGGACCGAACGTCGCCAACGAGCGCAGCACGACACCCTTCGGGGCATGCGCCCGGTAGAAGGCACGCTGCTCCTTGGAGAACAACGAATCGAGGGGCATCTTGCCGCCGACCGCTTCGCGGACTTCCAGGGCCGTGCAGCGCCCCTTGAACGAACCCGAGCAGACGAATCCGCCCGGAACGACGTCGACTTCCGTCTTGAAGCTGTCCGAGCGCCGCAGCTCCTTGTCGATCGCGGCCGGGTCGACCGGTCGCAGCTTGATGACGGTGTCTCCCGCGCCGCCCTGGATGCGCCTGGCCCGCACGACGACGCCGGCCTTGTTCAGGTCCAGGTCAGGCGTGTCGAAGAAATAGACCTGCCGCACTTCGGCTTCGATCGGGTCCAGGCCAAGCTTGCCGATCGTTGCACGGTGCGTGTGCATCGGGGCGACGAGCTTGAGCTCCACGCTGTCGACATCCTTGAGGATCGTGATGACTTCATCGAGCTGGCCGCGGGACAGTTCCGCAACCGGTGCCTGCTTCGTGGTCTTCTTCGCCTTCATCGTGATGCTCCCTTCAGGTTCCGAAGCGCTCGGCCAGCACGCCGTGGCGCAGGCCGCGGTCGCTGACGGTGAGCGATGTCTTGCCGAGCTTTTCCATGACGGTCCGGATGACGCATGCGCCCGCCAGGATCACTTCAGCCCGGTTCGGCTGCAGGCCGACGATGCCACGACGGGTTGCAGCGTCCATCGAGCGATAGAGTTCGATCTGCCGGTCGATCTCTGCGCGTTCGAGCACCGTGCCTTGCACGACATCCGGATCATAGCGGGCGAGTCCGTGCTTCACTGCCGTGATGTTGGTGGTGGCGCCACCCATGGCCACCAGTGCATCGGGCACCGGGCGGTCGTCGAGCCGGGACAGGTCGGCAGAGACTGCCGCCAGGGCGTCCTGCAGCACACCGGGTGAGACGACCCCGCCGAGTCCGAACTTCTCTGTGTAGCGCACTGCGCCCACGTCGACGCTGAAGCGCTCCGCGACGTCGTGCCCCCGCCCGAACGTGAACTGGCTGCTGCCTCCACCCGTGTCGAATACCACCAGCGATCCCCTGGCGGACAGGTCGAGGCTCGACCGGGCGGCGAGGTACGCGAGCCGCGCTTCCTCTTCACCCGAAATCACCTCGATGCGCACGCCGGTGCGGGCTTCGATGGCGGCGACGACGTCATCCCGGTTCGCCGCGATGCGCAGTCCCGCCGTGCCGACGGCGACGATGGCGAGGGCGCCGTGCTTCTGCGCCTCCGCGACCATGCCCGTGATGGCTGCCACCGCGCGTTCGAGGGCGGCGTCGGAGATTCGGCGGGTACCGTCGAGTCCTTCACCGAGGCGCGTGACCTCCGCGCGATCAGCCACGGTGCGCCAGCCCCCGTGTGAAGCCTGCTCGGCGACGTGGAACTTGATCGAGTTGGTACCGACATCGATGACTGCATAGCGCGACGGCGTTCCATCCAGCAGTGCGGCCAGCCCGCGCGGGTAGCTCGTGTTCACGTACCCGGTCAATCCCAGGCTGCGGACTGCCGCGATGACCGCGGCGGGGTCCTCCGACTCGACGGCAAGGGTCCGCGTGCACTTGCCGTCGGCAACGACTTCGGACAACTCGGCCATGCACCCGCCCACCGTGTAGCGCGTGCGCCGCTTCTGCACGCTGATCGCACGGATGCGGCCACTGGGCACGGCAAGCTCTGCGATGAACTGCTCGACGTCGTAGCTCGCCCGTAGCAGCGGCGGCGGATCGAGACGCAGCGCCGCGAACACCCTGGCCACCTCGGCCGCTGGCAAGGGGAAACCGGCCTTCATGACCGGCGTCCATTGTTCCAGGCCCTCGCGATGCGTCTCCCGCAGGACCTTGATGTCCATGAGCCCGTCACGCACCTTCACGTTGTCGCCGGTCCCGGAGAGCAGGTAGGTCTCGCTGCTTTCCTGGACGGCACCTGGCGTCATGGCCGCAAGACGCGACTCGGCCGGCACGAACCGGCGCCCGAACCAGCGCCATTCCCATCGCGGCACGATCTCAGGCATGAAGGCGCTCCCTGGTACCGACTGTTCGTTGCTTCTTCTGGACCCAACTACCCCTCCGAACAAGGTGGCGCATCCGTAGTTTGGGCAACGTCCGCTGCGTTGGACGCCAATCAGCCGCTGCAGCCAAATCCAGCGGAGCGGACGTGACGAACGGCTCCGCACTCAGATACAATCAATAATCATTCGCATATACATATCCGGTAAGACCCTCATGAAACGCCCTCCGCTGCATCGGCTGCTGGTCGGCCTCGCCATCGCGGCCGCCGCCGTCGCCTCCGTGGTTCCCGCCGTCGCCATGGCGGAGAGCCTGGTCGTGTACTCGGCCCGCAACGAGCAGCTGATCAAGCCGGTCTTCGACCTGTATACGAAGGAAACTGGCGTGGACGTCAAGTTCACGACCGCGGACGCCGCCGTACTGGTGACCCGGCTTGCCGCCGAAGGGCGTAATTCCCCAGCCGACATCCTGATGACGGTAGACGCCGGGGAATTGTGGAACGCGGCAGAGCGCGGACTGCTGAAGCCGGTGCGCTCGCCTGTGCTGGAGCGGAACGTGCCGAAGCACCTGCGCGACCCGCACGGCCGCTGGTTCGGCTTCTCACAGCGCGCGCGGACCATCGCCTACAACCCGCGTAAAGTCGACCCGAAGTCGCTCAGCACGTACGAGGCGCTCGCGGACCCGGCGTGGAAGGGCCGACTGTGCCTGCGCACCTCGAAGAAGGTGTACAACCAGTCGCTGGTCGCGATGATGATCAAGACGCTCGGCGAGGCGCAGGCAGAGCGAGTCGTGCGCGGCTGGGTCGCCAACCTCGCCACCGACGTATTCGCCAACGACACCGCGCTGCTCGAAGCCATCGCGGCGGGCCAGTGTGACGTCGGCATCGTCAACACCTATTATTTCGGCCGCATCGTTCGCGAGCGCCCCGACTTCAATGCGCGGCTGTTCTGGGCCAACCAGGGTTCGGGCGGCGTGCACGTCAACATTTCGGGGGCCGGAGTCGTCGCCACTTCCCGCAACTCAGCCGCAGCGCAGCGATTCCTCGAGTGGCTGTCCGAGGGCAAGGCGCAGGAATTCTTTGCGGCCTCGAACCTGGAGTACCCGACGAACCCGCGGGTCGCAAAGGACCCCCTCGTGGTCTCGTGGGGCCCGTTCCAACCGAGCGTGATCAACGTGGTCGAGGCGGGCCGACTGCAGGCCGCGGCCGTGAAGCTGATGGATCGTGCCGGCTACCGCTGAGCCGTCGTGAGCTCGTTCCCCGCGCGGGCAGCTGCCGCCACGACGGTGCTGCTGCTGGCCGTCCCGGTGGCGGTGCCGGTGTTATCGGCGTTTGCTGCCTGGGCGGCTCCGGCCGCGGACGTGTGGTCGCACCAGTTGCAGCACGTGCTGCCGCGCGCCGGCTGGAACACGGCCCTGCTGGTCCTGCTGGTCGGCGTGTCCGCCGGTGCGCTGGGCACAACGCTCGCCTGGCTCGTGGCCGCGCACGATTTTCCCGGACGCAGGTTCTTCGGTTGGGCGCTGCTCGCGCCGCTCGCCCTCCCGGGATACGTGATGGCAGTCGTTTTCGCGGGCGCGCTGGATTTCTCGGGCCCGCTGCAGACCGCTGGCCGCGCATTGCTCGGTGACACGTGGCGCCTGCCCCCGGTGCGCTCGATTGGCGGCGCCGCACTCGTGCTGACCCTCACGCTGTACCCGTACGTCTACATGCTGGCACGTGTTGCCTTCGAGTCGACCGGCGCGAGGGCGCTCGAGGCTGCGCAGTCGCTCGGGCTCGACCGGCGCGCGGCGTTCCGGCGCGTCCTGCTGCCGATGGCACGACCCGCCATCGCTGCCGGCATCGGCCTCGTCGCGATGGAGACGCTCGCTGATTTCGGCGTGGTCGCTGCATTCAACGTGGACACCTTCACGACGTCCATTTACCGCGCGTGGTTCGGCATGTTCTCGCTGGCGGCGGCGCTGCAAATGGCCGCTTTGCTCGCCTTGTTCGCGCTCGTAGCGGCCGGCATCGAGCGTCGGCTGCGCGGCCGGCGTGGCTTCGCATCGCAACGCAGCTCGGGCGGGATGCTGCAGCGTCTGCGCCTCTCCCCGGGGCAGGGTCTGTGCGCCGCCGCGGCGGCATCGATGGTGCTCGCAGTTGCCTTCGTGCTCCCGCTCGCGCAACTGCTCGCGTGGGCCTGGCAGCATGCTGCCGTCGATCTCGACCGGCGCTACCTGGGGTTCGTCCTGCGCAGCGTTGCGTTGGCTGCCTCGGGTTCGATCGTCGTCGTGATAGCCGCCGTCGCCCTGGGTTATGCGCTGCGGAGCGACCGCCGCACCTGGCTGCAGTCCCTCGGCCGGTTTGCGTCGGTCGGCTACGCGCTGCCCGGCACGGTGCTGGCCGTGGGCTTGTTCGCACCGATCGCCGCGATGAATGGCTGGATGCAGGATTGGCTCGACGTGCGCTGGGGCGATGCGGCGCCGCAACTGGCGCTGCAGGGCACGCTGCTCACGATGCTGCTGGCCTACCTGGCGAGGTTTCTCGCCGTGGGTGTCGGCCCGGTGGAAAGCGGACTCGCGCGCATCCACCGCAACCTCGACGAGGTTGCGTTATCTCTCGGCGCCCGCGGTCCTGCCAGGCTCGCCCGTGTGCACCTGCCACTGCTGCGCGGCAGCTTGCTCGCGGCCGCTATGCTGGTCTTCGTCGACCTGATGAAGGAGCTGCCGATCACGCTGATGACGCGTCCCTTCGGGTTCGAGACGCTCGCGGTGCGTGTCTTCGAGATGGCTGCGGAAGGAGAATGGGCGCGAGCTGCCTTGCCGTCCGTCTTCATCGTGGCGGCCGGCTTGATTCCGGTATGGCTGCTCGCAAGGCGCTTCACCCATGTCACTTGAACTGCACGACGTCTCGAAATGCTTCGGGCCGCGGCCGGCCGTCGAACGCTTGTCGTTCGCGCTCGCCTCGGGCGAGATCGGTTGCCTGCTTGGTCCAAGCGGCTGCGGCAAGACGACGGCGCTGCGTTGCGTTGCCGGGTTCGAGGCGCTCGACGGGGGACGCATCGTCCTGCAAGGCCGAATCGTCAGCGACCGCAACGTGCACGTGCCGCCGCATGCGCGCGGCGTCGGGCTGGTGTTCCAGGAGCATGCGCTGTTCCCGCACCTGACGGCGCTCGGGAACGTCGAATTCGGCCTGGGTTCACTGTCCCGCCCGGAGCGACGGGCCCGGGCGGTGGAGACCCTGCGCCTCGTGGGACTCGACGATTGCGCCGAGGCGTACCCCGCGGAACTCTCGGGAGGCCAGCAGCAACGCGTGGCCATCGCGCGAGCCCTCGCGCCGCGTCCGGCAGTCCTGCTGCTGGACGAGCCCTTCGCGAGCCTCGACGCCACGCTGCGCGAACGGCTCGCCGGCGACCTGAGGACACTGCTCAAGTCCCTGGGGATGACGGCGCTCGTCGTTACGCACGACCAGCAGGAAGCCTTTGCGCTGGCCGACCAGATCGGCCTCATGCGCGAAGGCCGGCTCGAGCAATGGGCCACGCCCTACGAGCTGTACCACAGGCCCGTGTCGCGCTTCGTCGCACGCTTCGTGGGTCGGGCCTCGTTCCTGCCCGCAGCTCCCAACGGGGACGGAGTCCTGCAGACGGAACTCGGGCCGCTCATCGAGCAGGGTGCGGGCTCGGGTTGCGGGGAAGCGAATTGCGAGGTGCTGCTGCGTCCAGACGACGTCGTGCATGACGACGACGCGCCGCAGCGCGGACGAATCGTCGACCGCGTGTTCCGCGGCGCGAACTTTCTCTACACGCTCGAGCTTGCGAGCGGCCGACGCGTGCTGGCGCTCGTGCCAAGCCACCACGACCACCGCATCGGGGAGTCGATCGGCGTCCGGCTCGATACGGAGCACGTCGTCACATTCGCAGCCGGCGATGCGCACGTTTGACGCACCGACGAGGGTTCATGGGACGGCTCCCTACGGGCGCGGCTTCGCAGCCCAGACGGCACAAAGGCTGTCGCGCAGTATCTTTTCCGCAGTGCTCCCCAGCACGACGTCGCGCAGGTTGCTTCGACCCCGGGTGCCGACAGCAACGAGATCTGCATTGACCAGCGACGCAAACACCAGGACTCCAGACCGGTAGCCGGAATACGGAAAGATCTTCGTGTGCACCTCGAGTCCCGGATACTTGCGCGTCGTCTCATTCACGAACGCATCGAGGTCCGGACGGAGTTCGCCGGGCAAGCGAGCAGGAGTCTCCAGCCGAGCAGGCACGACGTGCGCCGCGTAAAGCTTTGCTCCCTCACCGTGCGCAATCAGCGCGGCGGCTTCAAGCGCGCGTTGACAGGTGGCCGAGAAATCGATGCCGACGACGACCGTGCGGAAGGGATCGCGATAATTGTCGCGCACGATCAGGCAGTCGGTCGGGACGCTGCGAACGCAGGCGGAAGCCAGCGTCCCCATGCCCACGCTGTGCTTCTGCTCGCGAAATGCACCGAGAACCGACAGGTCGGCCTTGTGGTGATCC
>Ga0105090_10002230_pt1 | contig 10765 bp, 9 predicted proteins | sample PPLLak3March2015_FD_79110 | JGI IMG/M metagenome (GOLD analysis project Ga0105090, IMG submission 79110) | Freshwater sediment microbial communities from Prairie Pothole Lake near Jamestown, North Dakota, USA - PPLs Lake P7 Core (1) Depth... | ecosystem: Environmental > Aquatic > Freshwater >... | reverse complement strand
TCTTGTGGTTGAAGTTGCCACCGTAGTTCGACTGGATCAGCGTCGTGCCGCTCGTGAGCGTGCCGTTGTTGAACGTGATCGCGGCGAAGCCGACCACCGGCAGGCCGTTGAACGTCGTCGGCGTCGTGCCCACCGTGGCGACGGCGGTCGCGGTGACCGGGTCGACGGTGATGACCGTCGACGGGCCGCCGACCAGCTGGTGCTTGCCGGCCGGGACGGTCGGGGCGAGGAAGTTCATGCCCACCCAGCCCGTCGCGAAGCCGGTGCTGATGTTCGCCTTGTTCGTCGAGTTGAACACGTTCGTGTTGTTGAACGTGACGACGTTGGCTTCCCAGCAGATCGAATCGGTCAGCGTCGGCGGCGGCGGCGAGAACGAGCCCGGCGTCGACACCGTGCGCTCTTCGCGGTCGTACTGCGTGATGACCACGTCGTCGCACGAACCCGAGTTGCCGTTGAAGTTGCGCTGGAACAGGCGGCCGGCGTTGTTGCCCGAGCCGGTCGTGATGTAGAAGCGCTTCGTCGGCATCGTGACGATCCAGTCGGTGCCCGACTTGGTGACCGTCTCGAGGGCGAACTCGTTGTAGACGTTGTTGTGCATCAGCACGGCCGAGACCGGGTCGACGGCGCCAAGCCCCGTCCAGTTCGTGACCCACGTGGTGTTGCCCGAGGTCACGATCGAGGTCTTCGGGTTGACGAACGTCAGCGTCGGGTCGATCGAGCCCGGCGAGGCCCACAGCGCCTGCGTCGAGAAGCCCTGCAGCGCGGTGGCGTCGACGCCGAAGTCCTCGCCGGCCAGCACGTTGATGAGCGTCATGCCGCCGAAGAGGCCGCCGTTGCCAGGCACCGTGTCCAGCGCAGCCTGCGTGCCCGAGATGACGCAGGTCGGAACACCCGAGATGTGGGTGACTTCGTCCTCGGTGTCGCTGCCGCCGAGAAGGTTGCCCATCTCGATGATTTCGACGTAGCCCTCGCGAGTGCGATCGAGCGAGGCGTCGGCGCCGTCGGCAGCGCTGCCCACGTAGGCGTAGTTGACGAACGCCGTCGGGCTGGTGCCGCTCGACGAAACCGCAGGCGTCGTGCACGACTTGTCGGGCGTGTAGATGCCGGCGCCCGAGGCCGTCGCGACGATCGCCGCGACCCAAACGTCACGGCGCGACAGGTAGAGGTTGAAGTCGAGGACTTCGCGGGAGTTCTTGCCTTCCAGGAAGCGGACCTTGACGGCCTTCGCCGAGGCGGTCGAGTTGACGACCGACAGCAGCGAGGCGTAGGGGGCACCCGCGACCTTGTCCCGCACCGTGTAGTACGGATAGATGAGGACCTGGCCCAGGCCGTCCGGGTTGACCGAGACCGCTTGCGCGGTACCGGTCACGCCCAGCGCGGAGACGCCGGCCAGCGCGGCGTACAGCGACTTCTGCTTGAACGTGTTCATATGCTTTGTGACTCCTTGGAGTTGCCGTTTTAAAGTGATCACTTTAAGACCAACAGCGCGCGAATCTTATAACAGCTTGTTTGCCATGGAAAGCGCCAGGATAACCTGGGTCGAGCCCCCTTGTGGAAATCGTGCAACGAACCTGCCCTGCTACTCCCGGTAGACCAGCCATGCCCGGCCGTCCGCGATCAACCAGGTTTCCTCGAGCGGGATCGTCACGCCCTGCATCGCCCGGTGGTCGAACGTCAGCCACAGCCTGACCTTGCAGGTCTCCGCGTCACAGGACGTCTTGTCCGGCTTGATGTCGCGGAAACTTGCCGTGTTCGTCTTCGCCTGGAAGCGCTCCAGCGAGGTGACCTCGCGGGAGGCCGGGGAGAGGAAGCCGTACGCCGTTTTCGTGTCGCCCTTGAGCAACGCGTCCCAGCGCTCCAGCGCCCGCTTCGTCACCGCCGCCTGCTTCGCCTCGGCCGGCGTGTCCTTGGAGAGGGACTCGCCGCCCGGGAGGCTCGCGCATGCCGCGATGCCCAGCACGCCCGCCGCGGCCACCGCCGCAGCCCACTGTCGCCTTCCGGCGACAACAAACTTCAACAAATCACGATTCCAGGTCATCGCCGCTTCGGTTACCGATTTCCAGCCACTTTAGGCCGACGCTCCCTTGCGGGACACCCCTGCGGGGTGCGGCAACTATCCGCGGCAGTGCTCGATTGCAGGCTAGCCCCCGCCCCCCCGGGCGTCAACGCGCAACCCGAAGGCGCCCGCCGGAGGCTGAACATGTTGCGGGGGCGCAACAACGGGTTTGTCACCGGGGAGCGACAAATTCAGGCGGCGGTGGCGGAACCGCCGGCGGACCGCCCGGCCGGGTGGCCGGGAACGTGGCGTCGAGCCGCTCCATGCGCTTGCGCATCTCGTCCACGACGCTGCGGACGTCGAATTCGTTCTCCACCACACGCGGAGTGACGAACAGCACCAGTTCGGTGCGGTTCTTGTTCAGCGCCTGCTCGCCGAACAGCCCACCAAAGAGGGGGATGCGCGACAGGAGCGGCAGCCCCCTGCTGTCGCGCGAGTCGGTCTCGAGGATCAGGCCGCCCATGATCATGGTCTCGCCCGAGGGAACGGCCACGTAGGTCTGGATCGAGCGCGTGTTGATCGGCGGAGCGGACCCGGGGGGGTCCGCCGTGCCCGGCTGGCTCACCTCGGCCTGCACCTCGAGCGTGACCAGGCCGCCGGCGTTGATGTGCGGCGTCACCTGCACCAGCACGCCGGTGTCGATGTACTGCGACGTCGTCGTGACCGCGTTGTTCACCGTGCCGCCGACGATGGTCTCCTGGCTGATCGGAATGCGATTGCCGACCTTGATCGTCGCCTTCTGGTTGTCGAGCGCCGCGACGTGCGGGTTGCTGATGATCTTCGCGGTCCCGTAGGAGTCGAGGACCCGCAGGACTGCCTGGATGCCCCCGGGGAACTTCGAGTTGCTGATCAGGTAGGTGAAGCCCGAGATCGCATCCGCGAGAGCCGATCCGCTTGTGCCGGTGCCGGGGCTCGTCGACGAGGAGTTCCTCGGGACGATCAATCCGCCGGAGCCGCGGCCGTCGGGCCACGCGCTCCTGAACAGCCAGTCGACGCCGAACTTGAGCTCGTCGGTGAGCAACACCTCGGCGATCGTCATTTCGATCACGACCTGGCGCGCCGGCACGTCGAGCTTCTTCAGCGCCGACTCGATCACCTGGTACTCGACCGGCGTGGCGACGATGATGATCGTGTTGTTGTCCTTGTCCGCGACGGCCTGCAGGTTGCGCACGATCCCCGTGCCGCTCGCCGGGCCGGTCGCCGGGGCCGTGGCGCGCACTGCGGTGGCCGCCGCAGCGGCGCTCGCCGCCGCCTGCGCCGTGGCCTGCTGCTGCTGCTGTTGCACCGGCGTCAGGTTGCCGAACGCCGGCGGCGACACGATCGAGCCGGCCGGCGTCCCGGGCGCCAGCGTCGGCGGCGGGGCGGGGCCCGCCGGCGCGCCGCGTCCGGTGAACGCCTGCTGCAGCAGGGGCGCGACTTTCTCTGCCCGGCTGTTCTGCAGCGGGTAGACGTACAGCCGCGGCCCGTCGCTGCCGCCGCCGCGGTCGAGGCGCTCGACCCACAACTTCGCCTGCTCGAGGTACTGCGGGTTGGGCGAGATCACCAGGATCGCGTTCATGCGCTCGATGGGCACGATGCGCAGGATCCCGGCGAGCGGGCTCTGCTGCGCCGGGCCGACGACCTTCTCCAGCTCCTGCATCACGCTCTTCACGTCGGCGTTCTGCAGCGTGAACACGCCGGCCGACATGCCCGCCATCCAGTCGATGTCGAACATGTCGATCGTGTCGAGGAGGTGCCTGAGCTCGCGCTCGGTGCCGGAGAGGATCATCAGGTTGCGCAGCTCGTCGGCGCGGATTGCCTGCGCGTCCTTGGCGAACGGCTCGAGCAGCCGCAGCATGTCGCGCGCGCCCACGTAGCGCAGCGGCACGATCTGCACCGAATAGCCCTGCGGCAGCGCGCGCTGCGAGCTGCCGAGCTGCGGCGTGACGTTGCCGCGCACCGACGCCGCCTGCGGCACGATGCGGAAGAGGCCGCCCTCGTTCACCATCGTCGCGCCCACCGTGCGCAGCAGCGTCTCCAGCGTCGGGTAGAGCGCGTCGCGCTGGATGCCCGAGGTCGTGCGGATCGTCACCTGCCCGCCCACCGCGGGGTCGATCGTGTAGCTCTGGCCGAGGATCTCGCCCAGCACGTTGCGGATCACCTCGCGCACGTCGGCTGCCTCGAAGTTCAGCACCACGGCGCCGCCTGCGTGCTGCACGACCGGGGCGGCCGGAACGCCTCCGCCGGGCAGCTGACCCCTCACCACCACGCCGGTGCCCTTGAACACGCGGTACGGATCGGAGCGCGAGCTGGCCGGCTCGTCGAGTCGCGAGGCGGAGTCGGCCAGCGCGGGGGCAGCCGCGGCCGAGGTGCGCCCGGGCTGGGGCTGCGACCGCGGCGCCGCGGGGTCGGCGGCCGGCGGCGGCAGCGTCTGGCAGGCCGCGAGCAGCAGCGGCAGGAAGAGCGCGGCGAGCGCAGCGTGGATTCGGTTCGGCATGCGGTCCTTTCGGTGCGCCACGGGCGCGCCGGTCGGGGGGTGCGGTCGGAGGGATCGGCGGGCGGACATGCTCTAGCGCCGGGGCTGCTGCATGCGCCGGTACACCTCGGCCCAGCTGTTGTCGCCGGCCGGGGCGCCGCCGCTGGCGGAGGCCTCTGCCGCAGCCTGCGCGGCACGTGCCGCGCGCCGCCTCTCGAGCAGCGACTGTGCTTCGGGGGACTGCGCGGGTTGCGCCTGCGGCGCGGCGGCAGTGGCTGGCGCCGGCTGCGCAGGAGTCGGCGCCGGCGTCGTGCCGGGGGCAGGCTGCGGCGGGACGGGAACCGCTGCCGCAGGCTGGATCGTCTGCCGCGGCCCGGTGGCGACCTTGAGCGCCAGCGGCTCGGTCTCGTCGCCCAGCGCCAGCACCACGCTGTCCGGGGCGATCGACGCCACGGTCAGCCCGTTGACGCTGTCGCCCTTGCGGACCGTGCGCGACTTGCCCGTCGACGCCTCGCGCAGGAACGCGATCGACACCTTGTCCACCACAGCGGTACCCGTCAGCACGAACTGCCCGCGCTGGATTTTCGGCTTCGGCGGCTCCTGCGCCGCCGCCGGCGGAGCCGGGCGGCGCGTAGGCACAAAGACTGGCCGCTCGATGGTGTCGCGGCGCGGCTGCGTCCCGTCGGCGAGCGTGTACTCCGGCAGCAGCGCGACGGTCACCGGCTGCGCGCGCGCCACCGGGATTTCGTGGACGGGCGAAACCTGGCGCCCCCAATCGGTCTCCCAGCCGATCACAGCGGCGAGTGCTGCGAGCGCGGCGAGCCAGGCAAGCGCTGCAGTCCGTGGAAAGTCGGTGGCAGGCATGGTCAGGACTTCGGCGCGGGTTTCGGGACGGCCGGAGCGGGCGCGGCGGCGGGCCGCGCCTCGGGAAACGCCCAGGCCACGGCGTCGAGCTGAACGATCAGCTCCGGATCCTGGCCAGGCGCGGGCTTGAAGCCGCGAAACGCGTTGACCGGCCGGACCGTGATGTTCGCGACGACCACGTAGGGCTGCTGGATTTCGAGCGCGGCGAGGATCTTCTGCAGGTTCGACGTCGTGGCGAAGAACTGGATGTTGGCGCCGATCTGCTTGAATGCCTCGTCGTCTCTGGGCTGCACGTTCTGCGAGGTGGTGATGCGCCCGCCGTTGCCCTCGATGACGGCCTTCACGGCCTCCGAGTGCTCGGCGCTGGCGAGGTTCGGCGCGGTGTTGCGCAGGTAGTACCGGCGGCCGTCGCGCGCGCGCACCGCCTCCAGGGCCTTGGCGAGTTCTCCCGCCTGCGCGGCAACGCGCCGGTAGCGCACCAGGCGGTCCGACTGCTCCTCGATGGCAGTGTCGTAGCGCTGGTGCAGCAGCAGCGTGGGCACCAGCACCAGCGCGACGACCGCGGCCAACGCCAGCACGGCGAGCGCCAGCGCGACGGCGCGCGACTGACCCGGTGCAAGTCGAGCGGTGAACGCGGGCGTCATGGCTTGGCGGCCGCCTCTGGCTTGGGCGGCGAGGCAGGCTTGGCCGCCGGCGCAGGGGCGGACTGAGGCGTTGGTGCCGAACTCGGGGCGGCCGCCGCCGGCTTGGGCGGGGATGCGGCCGCAACGGGCGCGGTAGGCTCGGCAGGCGCCGCGGGCGTAACGGTCCCTGCGGATGCAGGCGACGGCGCGGACCCTGCCGAAGGCGCCGGAGTCCCGGTCGGCACCTCGGCAGGCCGGACGCCATCCGCCCCCTCTGCGGCGAGCGTGACCGCGGCCGGCAGCGGCAGCGGGCGCAACTGGGCGACGAGGTCGAAGATCTCGCCGGGGCCCGGCTGGATCTTGGTGGTCGGCGAGCGCGGCGCGGCCTGCGTGAACACCTTCGATTCCTCGAACAGCGTGATCAGGCGCCCGGCGTTGCCCGACTCGCCGCGCAGCAGCAACTCGCGCTGCGTCTCCTTGCCGCGCGCGGCCGTCTTGAGCTCGAGCTGCGTGAGCCAGGTGTCGTCGGGCAGGAGCTTCGTCACCTCGTCGAGCGCGTGCGCGGCCGACGGAAACGCGAACTTGCGTTCCAGCGCGAAGTTGTGCGTCGCGACCAGGCGATCAACGTCGCGGCGCAACGCCTCCGAAACGGCGGCCTGCGCGCGCGCCCCGTCGACCTGCCGGCCGAGCGCGATCGCCTGCTCGCGCTTCTGCCAGACCGGCAGCGCGAGCGCGACCGCGGCGGTGGCGAGCACGAGCGCCAGCGGAATCCAGAACGTCCAGCGCGGACCGCGCCGCGTGGGCCTGCGCTCGTCGGGCAGCAGGTTGAGCCGCGCGCCCGCAGCCGTCTCCGGCGCATCGGGGACGACGGCAGCGACACGCCCCCCCCAGCTTTCGACCGCGGCGAGCGCCTTGTCGACGACCGGACGGCGCACCGCCGCCAGGTCCACCTGCAGCGTCCCTTGCGCGGGGTCGCGCCCGACCACCGCGGCGTCGAAGTAGAGGTCCTCCGCGCGAAACGGCGTGTGGCGGTCGAGGTCGTAGGCCAGCGCCTGGCGCAGGTTCTCCTCGATCGCGGCCGGCAGCGCCAGCGTGCGGCGCAGCACCTGCTGCGCCGGCAGCGCGATCGCCACGCTCGGCGAACCGGTGGCCTTCACGATCGCCTCGATCGCAGCGCGGCCGGCGGCAGCATCCCCCGTCGCAAAGCGCGCCATCCGCTCCATGCCGGTGTCGCCGCCGCGCGGCGACGGCTGCCAGACCGTGGCCGTGTCGTCGGCGAACGCCACGACGGTGCGCATGCGGCGGCGCTTGACGGCCGAACGCGTCGCGCTCGGCACCAGCGCGGCGAGTTCCGCCGCCCACCAGCGTACGAAGCCCGTCGCGCCCGTGCGACGTCCGACCTCCCGCAGGCGGGCGGTCGTGCTCACAGGAAATTCACGATCGGCGGGCATCGGTCGGGGCACCGGAGTCGGGCTTGGGGGCAGCGGCGGCATCCGCCGTCGCGGCAGGCGCGGCCGGGCGGTCGGCCTCGCCCCAGAGGAGCGCAAAGTAGGGCCGTCGCGGGTCGGCAGTGGCGCGCACGACCGCTTCGCGGACGAACGTTACACCATCCGCCATGCGCACCTGGGCGCGGATGCGCCACATCGGCGACGCGCCGGCGGCGAAGCCCTGCGCCGGCGCGAACGGCGGGACCGGCAGATTCGCGGCGATGGCGTCCGCGCGCTGCTGCAGGAACTGGTCGACCGCGTCCGGCGTCGCGTTGGGCAGGGTCAGCAGCACCTCGCGGCTCGCGGTGTGCGGGTTGATGCCCGCCTGCCCGGTGTGCACGGTGACGAGCCCGGCGACGCGCGAGTACACCGCGGGCGTCATCCCGAGCACGCGCGAGACCTCGCCCACCGTCTCGAAGCGCCGGTTCGACGGCACGTACTTCGAATTCGCGGCGCGGTAGTCGCCGGCCTCCGCGCCGTTCGGGCGCCGCAGCTCGTCCTCGTCGCGCCAGTCCGCCATCGCGTCGACCAGCGCCGCGGCGCTGACCTCGTCGAGCCCACCCTGCCGCACGAAGAGGCTGCGCAGCAGCACGTCCGAGGCGCTGTTGACGTCGATGCGCGCGTTCTCGTCGACCGCGACCACGGCCACCTGCGCGTCGCCGTCGCTCCACTCGCGCTCTCGCCCGTCCGCCCGCCACGCCTCCGGCGTGCGCGGCCGCAGCAGCTCCAGCGCCGTGCGGTCGACGGCGCCGTCGGCGACCGCGCGTGCCTGCGCGAGCGACACGGCGTTGCGCGCCGCGAGCGCCTCGCTGCGCATCGAGTAGGCGAGCGTGCCGCCGATCACCGTCAGCATGACCGTCAGCCAGAGCACGAGCACCAGCGCTATCCCCCGTTGTCCGGGCGCCATCCGACGCGGGAAAATGGAACGGTTCATGACATTCCGGCGCAGCGCTCGGCGGCGGCGTCCCAGCGCACGCAGCCCGACTCCGGCGCCTGGCGCAGCGCGACCACCAGCGGCGGCCACGCCGGCCCCCGCCGGGGCACGACCTCGATGCGCACCATCAGCGGCGGCCTGTTGCCGTCGTCCCAGCGGTCGCGCCACGTCGGTGCGACCGCCACAGCGGCGCCCGCGTCGCGGCCGAAGTAGCCGACCTTGAGCTCGCCGATGTCCTCGGCGAGGATCGAGCGGTCGGCGCCGTCGAAGCCGGGCGGCGACGCCGCGTCGACGTCGGGCACCGTGCGCTCGAGCGTGAGGCGCGAGCGCTCGCCCTCGCGTGTCACCGCGAGCCGGTAGTACCAGACGCCGCCGCCGGTGATGCGCGCGGGCAGCGGCGCCGTGTAGCGCAGCTCGTCGCCCGTCCCGCCGAACAGCAGCGGGAAATCGGCGACCTTGCGCATGCGCAACGGGTGCATCGACTCGAGCTGCGCGCGCAGGAAGCCCTCGGAGAGCCGCATCGAGGAGCTCGCCTCGGCCTTCGCCTCGCCGCCCTCCCAGCTGCGGCCGGCGAAGCCGAGCGCGCCGAACAGCACCGTGGACATCAGCGCGAGCAGTGTCAGCGCGACGACGAGCTCGAGCAGCGTGAAGCCGCCGGCCGGCGCAGGCGGGGACCCGGCGCCTTTCGCCCACCATGGCCGTGGATGCGGGCGCTTCACTTCGGGTCCTTCTCGGCGAGGCGCACCGTCGCCAGCGAGAAGCGGCGCTCGCCCTGGGCGATCCCCGGGAACGCGACGTCGACTTCGATGCGGTACAGGCGCGTGGTCATCGTCTCCGACACGCGGGCGAGCTCGGCGTCCACCCCCGGCGGGTCCCACGGCGTCACGCGCGACCGCCACTGGATGCGGCCGTCGTCGACCGCGCCGCCGTCCGTCGCCTCGCGCAGCGGGCGCGTGCTTGCCGCTTCGGCGAGCCGGCTCTCCGCGACGAGCACCGCGCGGCTCCAGTCGTCGGCAGCGGCCACGTTGCGCAGCGCTCCGCCGAACAGTTCGAACAGCGCCGTCGCGACGAGCGAGAGCACGACGAAAGCGGCCAGCACCTCGATCAACGAGAATCCGGCGTCCTTGGCCATGGTGCAGCGCGGGTTCATGGCTGCACCCGATTGGCGATGAAGCTCAGCTGGGGTTTTCGTAGCGAAGCCGGCACCCTCACCCCGACCCTCTCCCGCAAGCGGGAGAGGGAGCAATGCCCCCTCTCCCCCGGCATCGGGGGAGAGGGTTGGGGTGAGGGGGCGCCGCAAGCCACGGATGCTCAGGTTCATCGGTAGTCAGGTGGCGTCAATCGAGGATCGACACGCGGCCGGTCAGCCAGTCGACGTCCACTTCGTACTTGCGCTCGCCCGCGGCGAGCGTCACGCGCCCGCCGTTGCTGCCGCCATCCGGGTAGAAGCGGATGCCGCCGACCCTGTCGTCGACGATGTCCATCTGCGCGGTGAAGAGCTTGAGCTCCAGCTCGCCCGGCAGGCTGCGCGGCTTCGGATCGCTGCCGACGACGAAGCGGCGTCCCTCGAGGTCGATCGTCACCAGCGTCTCCTGGCGGGTCGCCATCGCCTCGCTGCGCGCCTGGCGCAGCGCCGCCGCGAGCTCGCGCGCCGCGCCCTTCATCGCGGTCGTCGACACGCCCGAGCCAAGCAGCGGCAGCGCCACGGTGGCAAGCAGCGCCAGCAGCGCGAGCACGACGAGAAGCTCGAGCAGCGTGACACCGCGCTGTGCCTCCCCGGCGTCGTCCCCGCGCACGCGGGGACCCAGCGTCTTCACGGCGTGCAGACGCCGGATTCCCGCGGAGCCTGTCCCCGCGGAGGCGGGGGCGGGAGTGACGAAGGGAAGATCCGAGCACCGCGTCATCGGCCCTCGCGCTACTGCGCGCTCGAGATGTCCTTGTTCGTGCCCTCGCCGCCTTCCCGGCCGTCGGCGCCGTAGGACAGGATGTCGAATGCCCCGGACTGTCCCGGCGAGGCGTAGCGGTACTCGTTGCCCCAGGGGTCCCGCGGCAGCGTGGACTTCTTCCAGTAGGGGCCGTTCCAGTTGGTCACCCCGGTCGGCGCGCCGACCAGCGCCTGCAGACCTTCCTGCGTCGTCGGATAGCGCCCGGTCTCGAGCTTGTAGAGGTCGAGCGCCTGCCCGATCTGGCCCATCTCGATCTTCGCGGCGTCGGCCTTCGCCTTCTCGCCGCGGCCGATGAAGTTGCCGCCGACGATGCCGAGCACCACGCCGATCAGGACGAGCACGACGAGGATCTCGATCAGCGTCATGCCGCGCGCGGCGGCGCGGGAGGGGCGGAAATGCG
>Ga0105090_10002229_pt1 | contig 10768 bp, 10 predicted proteins | sample PPLLak3March2015_FD_79110 | JGI IMG/M metagenome (GOLD analysis project Ga0105090, IMG submission 79110) | Freshwater sediment microbial communities from Prairie Pothole Lake near Jamestown, North Dakota, USA - PPLs Lake P7 Core (1) Depth... | ecosystem: Environmental > Aquatic > Freshwater >... | reverse complement strand
GACGCAGAAGCTGCGGATGCCCTTTTCGCGCGCCTCGAGCAGGGCGCGGCGGGTGTCCTCGATACCGTAGCGGCCGCGATATTCGTCGCCGTAATCGTCGGGGCGGCCGTCGGAAAGCGTCACCAGCAGTTTGTGGCGCGTGTTCTGGCGCACCAGCAGGCCGCAGAGGTGGCGCACCGCGACGCCCATGCGCGTGTAGTCCCTGGCCTCGATGCCGGCGATGCGCTGGCGTGTCGCGGCATCATAACGGTCGCCGAAACGCTTGATGCGGTAGATGTCGCAGTGCGTGCGCGTCCAGCCTGAAAAGCCGTAGATGGCGTAACTGTCGCCCAGGGCTTCGATGGCCTCGCACAGCAGCACCAGCGATTCGCGCTCGGCGTCATTGACCCAGCCCTTGGTCGAGCCGCTCATGTCGACCATGAACATCACCGCCAGCGAACGCTCGATGCGGCGGCGATGGATGAACAGGCGCGGCGAGGGCTCGGCTCCGCTCTTGCGGTCGGCGCGGGCCTCGACCTGCGCGTCGAGGTCGATTTCCTCGCCGTCGAACTGGCGCCGCTGCGGCTTGTCCTCGCCGCGCAGGGCCTCGAAGCGGCGGCGGATGCTGCGGATCAGGTGGGCGTGGCGGCTGCGCACTTCATCGACCCACTCAGGGTCGCCGGGCGGACCTTCCATTTCGTACATGTGGCACCAGCCGTGCCGCCATGAGGCGCGCCGGTAGTCCCACTCGTCATAGAAGGCGTCGGGCTGGGTGGTGACGCCCGCCGTAACCGGCTCGTCCACGCCGGCCACCGGTTGCCAGGCCCCCGGCCCGGCCGCGTGCAGGGCTTCCGGAGGAATCTCGCCGAGATCCTGCATCAACGATTTGGCCGCCTCGCGCGCCGCGGGCGGCAGGGCCAGCAGGTCGGCCTGCGGGTCGGGCACCTGCAGGTCGCCTTCCGCTGCCAGCGGCGGGTAGTCGGGATTGTCGGCGGCGCCGGCCTTGCTATCTGTCGCCGCAATCACGTTGAGGGCGCGGCGCACGACCGCCAGCTCGCGCGTGATGCGCGCCGCACGGACCCGACGCGCGGCAACAGGGTCGAGCGTGCCGACGTACGGAAAAATCGGCGCGTCGCCGGCGCCGTCCCAAGGGATACCGCCTTGCATGACTTTTCTGACTCCGGCCATGCATTCGAGGCTGTCCGCCACCGTTGCGGCGGGCCGCGCAAGCGTCGCGGCGGCTGCCGTCAAATTCGGCGGCCACGGGCCGCGCAGGCCGGCCATCTCCTGCGCCAGGCCGGGCAGTTCGCGACCAATGCAGGCTTCGAGACGCATGGCTTCGAACACGGCGAGCCAGGCCAGCGCCTGATCCCGCGCGGGCCACCGTTCGAGTTCCGGCTCGGGGTCGATGTTGAAGGTGCCGAAACGCGTCTGCGCCCACAGCAGCGCAGCCATGACCTTGTAGAGCCGGCGGTTTCCGGCCGCATCACCCGCCATGTCGAGTCGTTCCGGCAGCCACAGGATTTCGGTATCGGTCCATGCTTTCGGGCCGCTGATCAGCCGCAGAGGCCGTCCGTCGAGCGCATGGAGGAAGCGCGACAGGCGACCCTCCATCGCGCCGAACGCAACGCTGTCCTGCGAACGCAACGCGCTGGCCTTGCTCGCTTCGGTGAATTCGTTCAAGGCCTTGCGCGCGGCGGCCAGTCCGTTGCGGTCGTAGGCATCGAGCCCGGCGCGCACCCAGTCGTCGAGCTGCGGACCGAGGCCGGCCGCCTGCGTAGCGGCCAGCGATGCGATCAGCCAGCCGAGGTCATCCGAGGTTTGCGCCGCGATGCCGGCCCAGTGCAGCACGCGTTCCTGCAGTTCGCGCGGCAGGGCTTCGAGCAGCGCCGCCGGCTCCTCGGCGGAGCGTTGGCGCAGCGAGAGCAGCAGCAATTCGTCGAGCCGCGCTTCGAGTTCGTGGGCGAAGAGTTTCCGTTCCGGCATGAAGAGGCAACCTGAAAACCTTGTTTAGCCACAGAGGACACAGAGATCACAGAGAAGGCATGGTTCTTCGGCCTGTTGGCACACGGCCACCGGTTGATCCGGGAGGTCGAAGCGATGGCTTTTACTCTGTGATCTCTGTGTCCTCTGTGGCTGGATTTGTGGTTCTTTGCTTCAAAACACGGCGCGGATCAGGTCGTCCAGGGCATCGCGCGTGTCGGTTTCGTCGGCCAGCGGGCGGGCAATCGCCGCCGTGCAGGCGGTCAGCGGCGCCATGCCCCTGGCGATCAGCTGCGCGGCATGCACCAGCAGCCGCGTGCCGGCGCCTTCGTCGAGCCCGGCGCCCTTGAGCTTGCGCGTGAGGCCACCGAGCTTGACCAGCTTCTGCGCCGTGGCGGCGTCGACGCCGCCTTCGTGAGCAACGATGCGCGTTTCGGTTTCGGCGGCCGGATAATCGAAGTCGAGCGCGACGAAGCGCTGCCGCGTGCTCGGCTTCATTTCCTTCAGCACGCTCTGGTAGCCGGGATTGTAGGAAACCACCAGCATGAAATCCGGCGGCGCCTCGATGTATTCGCCGCGCTTCTCGACCGGCAGCGCGCGCCGCGAATCGGTCAAGGGATGAATCACCACCGTGGTGTCCTTGCGCGCCTCGACGATCTCGTCGAGATAGCAGATCGCGCCGGCGCGCACGGCCGCCGTGAGCGGGCCGTCCATCCACACGGTTTCGTCGCCGATGATCAGGTAGCGGCCGACCAGGTCGGCGGTGGTCAGGTCGTCGTGGCAGGCCACCGTGACCAGCGGCCGCTGCAGGCGCCAGGCCATGTGTTCGACGAAGCGCGTCTTGCCGCAGCCGGTGGGGCCCTTGAGCATCACCGGCAGGCCGCTTTGCGCCGCTGCGGCGAAGACATCGAGCTCGTCGCCGATGGCATGGTAGTAGGGCTCGGCGACGGGACGCACCAGCGGCGTGGCGAAGCGGGAAACATCGGCGCGGACACCGGATTGGCCCGACGATCTGGAAACGGACATTTGCGGCACCTATTTCGGCTTGGGTTCCTTGGCCTCGTCGGCCATTCGCTTCTTCAACTCGCGCAGCCGGGAATCCACTTGCGAGTGCTCGTAGAAATTGCCGTCACCGGACTTTTGCGCCAGTTCGAGCTGCTGCACCGCCGCCGGCAATTGTCCGCGCAGGGCATAGGCCTCGGCCTGGGCACGGTGCTGCTGCAGGCGCCGGCCCAGCATGGCATAGGTCTTCGCCTGCAGGAAATGCATTTTCGGGTCGGACGGGTAACTCAGCAGGTCGTCTTCGGTGAACTTCAAGGCGTCGTCAGGCATCCGGGCTTCCAGAAACGACTCGACCAGGCCATAAGCGATGGCGCGCTCCTGCGGGAAGCGCGGCTGCGCGCTGCGCAGAATCTTCACCGCACCCGCCGCGTCGCCCCGCTTCAGGCGCACATGGGCATCGAGCGTTTCGATCATGGGCGACACCGCGTTCAGGCGGCGCAATTCCTTAAGCTCTTTTTCGGCGGCTGCGACCCTGCCGTCACGCAGCAGGGACTGCGTCAGGCCATAGCGCACGGCGGCTTCGCTGCCGGCAAAGCTGCGATCCATGAGCCGGGTCTCGAACTCCGTCACCGCATCGCGCGGCGTGCCTTCCTGTGCGCGCAGCTTGGCGCGCACCAGCTGGAACTCGAGGGAATCCGGCACCTGCTTGTAAGGCCGGCTCTGGATCCGGTTGCCCATGTCGGCCAGGCGTTCCGTGGTCAAGGGGTGGGTCCGCAAATAGCCGGGAGCGCTGTTCTTGTCCTCGTAAAGGCGACTGAATTTCTGCAGGCGTTCGAAGAAGGCGCTCATGTCGCGAATGTCGAAGTCGGATCGCTCCAGCAGTTCAAGGCCGACGCGATCCGCCTCGCGCTCGAAATCGCGCGAATAGTTCAGCTGATTCTGTATCGCCGCGCCCTGCCCGGCCATCATCGCGCCGATTGCCAGATCGGGGCTGCTGCGCGCCGCGAGGATCGCCACGGCGAGGCCGAGCAGGCTGGTGATCTGGCCCTGCCCCGACTTGTTGATGAGGCGCGCCAGGTGGCGCTGCGTGACGTGGGAAATTTCGTGTGCCAGCACCGCGGCCAGTTCCGATTCCGAGGCGGCAGCGAGAATCAGCCCGCTATGCACGCCGATGAAGCCGCCGGGCATGGCAAAAGCATTGAGGGTCGGATCGCGCAGCGCGAAAAGCTCGAACTCCTGGCGCGAATCGCTGCTCTGCGCGGCGAGCCGGCTGCCCAGGCGGTTGAGGTAGCTGGCGATCTCGGGGTCATCGAGGAAGGCGGGATCGCGGCGGATTTCCAGCATGATCGATTCGCCGATGCGACGCTCCATCGCCGGCGAGAAATCGGATTGGGCCGCCTCGCCGAGATCGGGCAGGCCCTGGGCCACCGAGAGCGGGGACGCGACGACGACGCCGAGCACAAGGATCAGGGCCCGGCTGAGCGGATTCAGTTTCATCCCGCTATGATAGCGGCTTGGCAAAACCGAGTTGTGACAGGGTATTTCATGAATCCACCGCGCAAGTCCGCAGCAGCGCCCGCCGCCGGGCCGCTGACCCATTTCGACGGCACCGGCCAGGCGCACATGGTCGACGTCGGCGCCAAGGCCGAAACCACCCGTGTGGCGCGGGTGCAGGGCCACATCCGCATGGCGCCCGCCACCTTCGCCCTGATCAGGGGAGGCTCGGCGAAAAAAGGCGACGTGCTGGGCATCGCACGCATCGCCGCGATCCAGGCGGCCAAGCGCACCTCGGAGCTGATTCCGCTGTGCCACCCGCTGGCGCTGACCCGCGTCGCCGCCGAGTTCACCCTCGATGCGCGGCGCCATCGCGTGACCATCGAAGTGACGGCGGAAACGGTGGGGCGCACCGGCGTCGAGATGGAGGCGCTGACCGCCGCCGCGGTCGGCCTCCTGACCATCTACGACATGTGCAAGGCCGCCGACCGCGGCATGGTCATCGAAGACATCCGCCTGCTGGAAAAACAGGGCGGCAAATCGGGACACTGGACGGCCGACGGGGTTGCAGATGAGCTCAAATAATTCGCAACGCGCCGTGGCCTGGTGGCTGTTCGCCTGCTGCGCCATGGTTTTCCTGACCATGGTGGTGGGCGGCATGACGCGCCTGACCCACTCGGGACTTTCCATCGTCGAATGGAAGCCGCTGGTCGGCGCCCTGCCGCCGCTTTCGCATGCCGACTGGCTGGAACTCTTCGCCAAGTACCAGCAGACGCCGGAGTTCATCAAGCGCAATCACGACATGACGCTGGACGGCTTCCAGTTCATCTTCTGGTGGGAATGGGCGCACCGGCTTTCCGGCCGATTGATCGGCGTGGTCTTCCTGCTGCCCTACCTGTTCTTCCTCGCCCGCGGCTACCTCAAGGGTGCGCTGGCGGCCAAGGTCTTCGGCTTCTTCATCCTCGGCGGCCTGCAGGGCGCCATGGGCTGGTACATGGTCAAAAGCGGGCTGGTGGACGATCCGCGCGTTTCGCAGTACCGCCTTGCCGCCCACCTGGGCCTCGCCTTCGTGCTGTTCGGCCTGATGTTCTGGACCGGGCTGGGCATGCTGCAGCCGCGCACCGCGAAATTCGCCGTGTCGCCGGCGCCGACTTTTACCCATCACCTCGGCAACTGGCTGGTGGCGCTGGTCTTCATCATGGTGCTGTCGGGCGCGCTGGTCGCGGGCATCCGCGCCGGCCTGGCCTACAACACCTTTCCGCTGATGAACGGCCACTTCCTGCCGCCCGAAAGCTTCATGGTCGAGCCGTGGTGGCTGAACTTCTTCACCAACATGGCCCTGGTGCAGTTCGATCACCGCCTGCTCGCCTGGGTGCTGATGGGCCTGATTCCCTGGTACTCGTGGCGCCTCTGGAATGAATTCCCAGACGCGCGAACGCCCGTCGTGGTGCTCACGCTGTGGCTGGCGGTGCAGGTGGCCCTTGGCATCGCCACGCTGCTGCTGCAGGTGCCGGTGGCGCTGGGCGCGGCGCACCAGGCCGGCGCGATGGTGCTGTTCGGGCTGCTGCTGTGGGCGAATCACGCCATCCGGCGGGCTTGAGAAAACCTGTCAGCCACAGAGGTCACAGAGGACACAGAGAAAAACTTGAAAGACAGGGAAGGCGTAACTGATATGGAATAACGGAATTATTGATCCGGCTGCAACCTGCTTGAACGTTCGCCCTGAGCCGTGAGCTTGTCGAACGGTCGAAGGGCGCATGGGGCTTCGACCGTTCGACAAGCTCACGGCTCAGCCCAAACGGAAGTTTCAAGTTCACTCAGACCGGCTCGATAGGTCAGGTAGTCGCTACCTCCGCCCGGCAACTGAAGGCTGATCGCCAAGCCCCCGATTTTCTCTGTGACCTCTGAGGCCAATAGGTTTACAGCTTACTCATAGCGGACCGCGATCACGTCGAGTTCGCGCAAACCCCCCGGGCTGTCGAAGCGCACCGTGTCGCCCTCGCGCGCTTTGAGCAGCGCGCGCGCCAGCGGCGAGATCCAGCTGATGCGGCCTTCCTGGGCATTGGCCTCGTCGATGCCGACGATCTGGTAGCTCGCCTCGATGCCGTCGGCATCGCAGACGGTGACCGTGGCGGCGAAGAAGATCTGGTCGCGGTTTTGCTGTGCGGCCGGATCGACGATCACGGCGGATTCGAGGCGCTTGCCCAGGAAACGGATGCGGCGGTCGATCTCGCGCAGGCGCTTCTTGCCGTAGATGTAGTCGCCGTTTTCCGAGCGGTCGCCGTTGCCCGCGGCCCATGACACCACCTGCACGATGGCGGGACGCTCGACCTTGACCAGGTGCTCGAATTCGGCGCGGATTTGCGCGTGGCCGCGCACCGTCATGTAGTTTTTGGTACCGGCGGGCAGAGCCGATTCGGGCGCGTCATCGTCCTCGTCGTCCTCGGATTCCTTGACAAAAGCCTTGTTCATTTCGTGGAATTCTCAAGCGGCCGGAGATGTTAGCATCCCGGCGATAATGAGCACATCGCCTCCCACCCCCGATCGCTCGCTTGCCAGCGTACTGCTGTTCGCCGGACTGATAGTCACGGTCGCGCTGGGCATCCGCCACACCTTCGGCCTGTTCCTGACGCCGATGAGCATGGAGCACCAGTGGAGCCGCGAGGTGTTCTCCTTCGCCCTGGCCCTGCAGAACCTGATGTGGGGCGCGACGCAGCCCTTCGCCGGCTTCCTCGCCGACCGCTACGGCGCGCGCCGCGTGCTGTGGGGCGCCAGCCTCCTCTACGCGCTCGGGCTGGTCGGCATGGCCTGGGCATCGACCGGCAGCGGGCTGGCCGCCAGCGCCGGCCTCCTGATCGGCGCGGCGCAGGCCGGCTGCACCTACAGCGTGGTATTCGCCGCGCTGGGCGCGCTGGTGCCGGCGGCAAAGCGCAGCTGGGCCATGGGCGTGGTCGCGGCGGCCGGCTCCTTCGGCCAGTTCCTGATGATTCCGGTGGCGTCGGGCCTGATCGGCGGCCTGGGCTGGTTCGGCACCCTGCTGGTGTTCGCCGCCGGCGCGCTGCTCATCATCCCGCTGGGCAGCGCGCTGACCCGCGGCCTGGTCGCGGCAGCAGCCGGCAAGGGCCAGACCGGGAGCGAGGCCCTGCACGAAGCCGCCCGCGAAAAGGGCTACCTGCTGCTGAATCTCGGCTTTTTCGTCTGCGGCTTCCAGGTGGTGTTCATCGCCGTGCATTTTCCCACCTACCTGCTCGACAAGGGCCTCGGCCCCGAGGTCGGCATGACCTGCCTGGCGCTGATCGGCCTGTTCAACATCTTCGGCAGCTACGGCGCCGGCCAGCTCGGCAACCGTTTCCCGAAGCGCTTCCTGCTGTCGGCAATCTACGCCGCGCGCAGCATCGCCATCGCGCTCTTCCTCTGGCTGCCGCTGACGCCGGCCAGCGCCTACCTGTTCGCCGCGACCATGGGCCTGCTCTGGCTGTCTACCGTGCCGCTGACCAATGCCCTCGTGGCCCAGGTGTTCGGCGTGCGCTACCTGGGCATGCTCTCCGGGCTGGTGTTCTTCAGCCACCAGGTCGGCAGTTTCCTCGGCGTCTGGCTCGGCGGCCGGCTGTTCGACACCACCGGTTCCTACGACACGATCTGGGGCATCTGCATCCTGCTCGGCGTTGTGGCGGCGCTTTGCCACCTGCCGATCGACGAACGCAGCCTGGAATCGCGGCGCCTGGCAACGGCAGGCTGAACCGGCGACAGGCAGGCCGGACCCGGGCCCGGAACCCGATTTGCGGGGAAAACCGGCCCCAATTCGGCAGCTACCCGGCCTCCGGGACGGTTTTCGGTCAGGCGCAAACGAAAAGACCGATGATCCGGCCGCAGCTTGCCGCAACGGGGCGGGCGCGGGTGGCTAGGATATGCCGGATGCCTTCCCAAATCGAACTTTACGAAGAAATGAGCCTGCTCTCTTCGCGCATGGCCGTTGCGGCGCGCGCCAGCGACTGGGAGCACCTCATCGAGCTTGAGCGCGACATTCGCAAGCTGCGCGACGCCCTGCTGGCGATCAGCGATGACGGCAGCGACGCGGCCACCGACCTCGCACGAAAACACAACCTGATCCAGCGCATCCTCGACGATGACGCCGAAGTGCGCCGGCACACCGAACCCTGGATGGAACGCATTCTCTACTTCCTCGGCGACGGCTCGCCCCGGCGCGAGCTTCATCTGGCATCCGCCACCGGTTCCGGAGAATCCTCGAGCCCGGGCTGAACCCGTCAGCGCGCCTGCTGGTAAAGCGGCATGACCTCCGGCAGGTGTTTCTCGATTTCCCTGATGCGATTCTCGCCCGCCGGATGGGTTGAAAGAAACTCCAGCGGCGCGCGGCTGTTGGCGGCCGTCATCTTCTGCCACAAGCTGACCGCGGCGCGCGGATCGAATCCGGCCCGGGCGGCCAGGTCGAGGCCGGCCGCGTCCGCTTCCGATTCATCGTCGCGGGAAAACTTGAGCGACAGCAGGTTGCCGCCCGCCTGGAAGGCGCCGGTGTAACGTCCGCCGCCCACCAGCTCGCCGAGCAGGCTGGCGCCGAGCTGGGTCATCTGGCTCTTTGCAATGCGCTCACGCGCGTGCTCGCGCAGGGCATGGGCGATTTCGTGGCCCATCACCATCGCCACCTCGTCGTCGCTCAGCTTGAGCGTGTCGAGCAGCCCGGTGTAGAAAACGATCTTGCCGCCGGGCATGCAGAAGGCATTGATCTGCTTCGAGCCGACCAGGTTCACCTCCCACTGCCACTGGTTGGCGCGCGGATTGAAGCGGCCGGCGAAAGGAATCATGCGCGCCGCGATGGCACGCAGGCGCTTCACCTGCGGATGGTCGTCCGGGCCGAGGGCCTGCTTCTCGGCAGCCTTGCGCTTGAGCTCGCCGTATTGCTGCGCCGCCTGTTTTTCCAGCGCGCCGGCCGGCACCAGGTTGCGCATGGCCGAGGGCTGGCCGAGCTTGATGCCGTCGGCGCCGCGCGCCGGCAGGGCCATAGCCGCTGCGGCCAATGCAGCCAGCGCGATCAGCGTGCGCGGCATCTCAAACCCTAAACCTCTTTAGCCACAGAGTTCACAGAGGACACAGAGTAAAACCCGAACCTGCTTTATCTCTGTGTCCTCTGTGTCCTCTGTGAACTCTGTGGCGAGAAGTGCGGTTTTCGCTTTCATTCGCCCTCGCCTCCCAGTACGTCGACTAGATGCGCAAGCAACTGTGAAAGTTCGCCGCACATCAGCGTGAAGTTCGCGGCGAACAGGTCGTCGGCGTTCTCACCCTGGCGCTCGGCGTCTTCCTTGAGGACATCGAGGAAGGCCAGCTTCTTGATCTGCAACTGCTCGGTCAGCACCAGGGAAACGCGATCGTTCCAGGTCAGCGCCAGGCGCGTCGCCGTCTTGCCGCCGGCAATGTGGTTGCGCACTTCGTCGCTGTCGAGGTTGTGGCGCACGTAGCGCACGGCCGGGCGCTCTTCGGCGGCGGCCTGCAGTTCGCAGTCGCGGTCGATGCTGAAGCTGCCCGGCGCATGGCCCGCCGCCAGCCATTGCGTCATCGCGGTGGCCGGCGCGACTTGCGTCTTGAGCAGGGTCAGCGGCAACTCGCCCAAGGACAGCTTGAGCTGCGCCATGACCTCGTCGGCGCGACTGGTCGACGCGGCATCGACCAGCAGCCAGCGATTGACCGGGTCGATCCAGACATAGGTCAGGCCGCGCTTGACGAAGGCGCGCGGCAGCAGTTCCGCCTCGACCTGGTCGGTCACTTCGCGCGTCTGCTTGCGGCCCGGCTTGTAGCCTTGCGCCGCCGCGATCTGCTCGAGCCTGGCCTTCGCGTACTGGCGCACCACGGACATCGGCAGCAGTTTCTGTTCGATGCCCAGCGCGATCAATTGCTGGCGTTCGACACTGAACACCAGGTCGCCGTCCTCGCCGCGCGGCGGCACCCAGCCCAGGGCCAGGCGATCACCGGCGCCACAGCCCTGGAAGATGCCGCGCTTCAGGGCGGCGCTGAGGGCGTCGGTGCTGTAGGCCCAGTCGGGAGCGAGCCGGAAAATCTGGAGATTGCGAAACCACATGGCAGGAAGGCGCGGAATGAAAGGACGCCCATTCTAATCACCGCCGGCGCGGCAAACCTGGATCAAGCAAAAGTCGGCGCCGACGGCACGGCGATGAACCGCGAAAAAGGGGGAAAACGGAAGATGACGTGGGATCGTGTTTGTATGCAACGGCGGCAACGTGCCCGCTGCCGTCATTCCCGCGAACGCGGGAATCCAGAGGCGTTCGAGCAAGGACACTGG
>Ga0105090_10002226_pt1 | contig 10770 bp, 10 predicted proteins | sample PPLLak3March2015_FD_79110 | JGI IMG/M metagenome (GOLD analysis project Ga0105090, IMG submission 79110) | Freshwater sediment microbial communities from Prairie Pothole Lake near Jamestown, North Dakota, USA - PPLs Lake P7 Core (1) Depth... | ecosystem: Environmental > Aquatic > Freshwater >... | reverse complement strand
GCGCCACGCCGTGGATCTGGGCGCCGGAGTGCTCGAAGCCCCGATCATCAGTGGCCGCCGCGCGCACGAAATCTATAACGATACATAGTGCATTCGTGCGGATGAGGTCGCCTGGCGGGAAGGTGGCTTCGGCCCTGGCCGTGACGGTGTGCGCGGCGGCCGCCCTGGTACTCTGGCGGTTCGCGGGCGATGCTCTGGAGCCCATGCCGCCGAAGCGAATCGACACATCGGCCTATCGGCTGCATGTCGATCGCTGGCCGCTGCCGGCCGGCACCCGGCGCGCGTCGCTCGCCATCGCCGGAGAAGATCTCGTGCTCGCGTCAAACGACGGCTCGCTGTATCGCGCGCCGCTGCCGACGCCGGGCCGCGACGCTCCGCTCGAATGGGCCCGGCTGCCGTTTTCCGTGCCGATCGAGATGGCCATCCTCGAGCGGAAGTACGGCCCGGAATGGGGCATCGCACTGGGCATGCGCGACATCTTCGTGGACGAGCGCCCCGACGGGACGGCGGACCTGTACCTGCTCTACGGAGTCTATGTCCACGCCGGCGATTGCATCGTCACCCGCGTAGGCCGCATCCCGGGCTTTCTGGGCCAGGGCCCCGCCGCGCGGATCGAGACGATCTACGAAACGGCGCCTTGCCTGCCGCTCGTGAATGCGGTTGACCGGGCAGGCGGTCGGCTGACGGTTAGAGACGGTCAGATGCTGGTGGCGATCGGGACGCCGCAGGACGACAGCCGTCCGCAGGAGATGGGCGACCCGCGCACGGCGTGGGCGCAGCAATGGGACAACCCGTTCGGGAAAGTGCTGCGGATCGACCTGGGCAGCCGGGCCGTCAGCTACCACACGGCCGGGCACCGCAATCCGCAGGGCCTGTTCTGGTCCGAGGACGGACGCGTCTGGCTCACCGAGCACGGTCCCAGAGGCGGCGACGAGCTCAATCTGCTGCGCGCGGGCGCCAACTATGGCTGGCCGGCGGTCACCTACGGCACCGATTATCCCCGGTTCACCTGGCCACCTTCGCAGCAGCCGGGCCGGCACGCGGGCTACGAGCGGCCCGTCCACGCCTGGGTTCCCTCGGTGGGTATTTCGCAACTGGTCCAGCTCGAAAGCGCCGACTTTGGCCGGTGGCAGGGCGATCTGCTGATCCTCTCGCTCAAGGGCCAGACCCTTTACCGAGTGCGGCTGGAGGACGATCGCGTCGTCTTTGCGGAGCCCATTCCTCTCGGACACCGCCTGCGGGACATCGCGGTCGCTGAAGGCCGGGTTTATGTCGTCACAGACTTCGATGTGCTCATTCGCCTCGAGCCCGACTACGCCCGTGACTGATTCGCGCCGGGCGTGTTTATGCGCAAGGCGGTCTGGTATGATCTGGAACACTCCGGGCTGCGGGGCCGTGAGGTAGCGCGCCGTTGAGCCCGCAGTAAGGTACGCAAGATATTTGCATCCAGGTGATCCACGAGAATCTGTTTGGGGTCGTTATTGCATTTCTTAGAGGAGCGAGCAGTGGCATGAAACAAACTATAAAAGGCACAAGCGGCGTTACCGGATTTATGCTCAAGCCCTTGGTCGCGGCGTTGGGTTGCACCGTCCTGATTTCCGGCACCGCCGTGGCGCAGGTTTTGGAAGAGGTGACGGTCACGGCGCAAAAGCGCGAGCAAAGCCTGCAGGACGTGGGCATCGCCGTCACGGCGTTTACCGGCGACCAGTTGCGCGCGCTGGGCATCGAGGAAAGCCACGAGGTGGCGGCGTTCACCCCCAACGTGCACATCGGCGGCAGCATGGGCGGGCAGAACTCCCAGTTCACCATCCGCGGCGTGTCGCAAAACGACTACAACGACATCGTCGAGGCGCCGAACGCGGTCTACGTGGACGAAGGCTATGTCGCGATCGCGCAGGGCCAGACCTTCGCGCTGTTCGACATCGAGCGCGTCGAAATCCTCAAGGGCCCGCAGGGCACGCTGTTCGGGCGTAACGCCACGGGCGGCCTGGTGCACTACATCACGCGCAAGCCCGACTTCGAAACCGAAGGCTATTTCGACGTCACCTACGGCATGTTCGATTCCCCCGCGAACGCCGACCAGACGACGATCGAAGCGGCCATCGGCGGACCGATGACCGACAAGGTCGCCGGCCGCGTGGCCTTCCGCTACAACAACCAGGAAGGCTACCTGAAGAACATCTATCCCTACGCGGCCGTCGGGGCCGGGACCTTCGGTGCTTCCGACAGCAACTCGCCGGGGCCCGGCGCGGGCGTCGACCTGGGCGACGACGACACCTTCGGGGCGCGCGGCAGCCTGCTGATCGAGCCGAACGACGACGTGGAGCTGTCGTTGTCCTACAACCTGGCGAGCACCGACATCTCGACCAGCCCGTATCAGTCGAAGGCGACCATCGGCGTGTTGGATGAATTGGGCGAGCTGGTCAACGTGATTGACGCGGCGCCCGGCGAGACCCGCGCCACGATCGCTTTCGACGGTTCCGACGGCGGCTCGGACCAGGGCAACAGCGGTACCCTCGGCCCACCGTACGGACGCCCGGTGCCTGGCGGCGACTTCTTCGGCTACGTCGACCCGGACGGCGATGGATTCACGTTCTCCGGCGACTACGCCTTCAAGGACCAGGGGCAGATCGACACCAAGGGCCTCAATGCCAAGCTCGTGTGGGATATGGCGAACGAGCTGACCTTCGTCTCGGTCACCGACTACAAGGACTTCGAGAAGAAGATGTTCCTCGACGTGGACGCCGGGCCGGTCAACCAGCTGGTCAACTACCAGGGCGTAGACGCCACCACTTTCACCCAGGAATTCCGTCTCAACGCGGAGACCGAGCGCACGCGCTGGGTGGCCGGTTTCTACTACCTCAACATCGACAACTATTCCGACAATGGCCTGAAGGCGCCGGCCAACAGCCTGCCCGCGCTGTTCGGCTTCGGCCTGACGGATCCGGGCGTCGATATCGGCGTGTTCGCCGACATGGAAACGGATTCCTATTCGCTGTTCGGCCAGCTGGAGTATGACCTCGCCGACGACTTCATCCTGATTACCGGCCTGCGTTTCATACGGGAAGAGAAAGACTTTTTCATGGACCAGGCGTTCTTCCTGTCGACCGGAACCGATCAGTTCAACAACGGTCAGTTCCTGTTCCCCGCCCGGCCCGCGCCGTTCGCGGACGACACCAGCGACAATCTGTGGGCCGGCAAGGTGCAGCTGGACTGGCACGCGACCGACAATACGCTGGTCTACGCCGGCGTGAACCGGGGCATCAAGGCGGGCAGCTTCAATGCGCCCATCCCGGGCGGCCTGCCGTTCCCGGACACCACGATTCCGTATGACGAGGAAGTTCTGACGTCGTTCGAAGGCGGCTTCAAGACCACCATCATGGACGGTCGCGGACGGCTGAACGGCGCCGCGTTCTACTATGACTACGACGATTACCAGGCCTTCCTGTTCACCGGCGTCAGCGGTGTCGTGGTGAATGCCGACGCCGAGACCATGGGCGTCGAGCTGGAACTGCAGCTGTCGCCCGGCGAGGGTTGGGACGTCCTGCTGAGCGGCGCGTATCTCGATGCGACGGTCAAGGACGTGCCGTACCGCATCGGCTCCCCGTTGCCGCCGCAGGACCGCAATCCCACCTATTCGCCCGAGTTCCAGGCAGCGGCGCTGGTGCGCTACGAGTGGGAAGCCCTGGGCGGCACGATGGCGGCGCAGGGTGACGCGTCGTGGTCGGACGAGTTCTACTACAACCTGCGCAATTTCGACGCCGACAAGTTCGACAGTTACGTCCTCACCAACCTGCGCCTGAGCTGGTTCAGCGCCGACGCCGACTGGGAAACCTCGTTGATCGTGCGGAACGTCACGGACGAGCGGGCCGGCACCATCGGCTTCGACCTGGCCACCCTGTGCGGCTGTAACGAAGTCGCTTACCGCGAACCGCGCTGGTACGGAGTCAGCGTCCGCTATAACTTCTGAAATCCACGCCACGCACGCGTGGCGGAAGTGACCGATGAAAAGCCGGCGCCCGCAAGCGCCGGCTTTTTTTCAGCTCCCTTCAATCCAGGGCATAAAAGCCCTGCCAGGCCGGTGGAGCGGCGATGCCCAGGGCCGCGCAGAGTGCGTCGATCGCCCCCTGCGCGATGGCCGGCGAGGTCCGCCCATCGGCGGTGAACGCCGTCGCGTAGCTTTGCGCGGTCTCGGCCGCGATCGCCGGGGCGACGTCGAACCAGTCGCGCAGCACCGCAGCGGTAAGTTCGATGTCGGCATGCACCATGCGCAGGCTTTCCCGGTGGATGCCGACGAGCGCGCGCACCTGTTCCGGCGCGCGTTGCAAGAGCGCCTGGTTGACCGCCAGTCCGGTCGTGGGCCAACGCAACTCATCGCCGATGCAACACAGCGGATGGAAGCCGAGCCCGGCCAGGCGCGCCGGCGCGATCGCGGAGCTGATGACGGCGGCGTCGGCGCTGCCGCTGCGCAGCAGCCCGAGGCGCGCGAGGTCGTCGCGGGCGGGCAGCAGCGTGAGTTCGCGCTCCGCGTCGAGCCCGGCCTTGCGCAGGACGATGTTGGCCAGGGCATGCGGCGGCGCGAGCACCGGGAAAGTGGCCAGCCTGCGGCGCGCCAGCGCGGCCAGGTTCCCGAGCGGAGCGCGCGACCAGATCCAGAACAGCGGCCGATCGACCGCCACCAGTACGACCTTCTGCCCGCTGCCCCGCACCGCGCTCGCCAGGGCCGCCCCGCAACTCGCCTGGAACACGTGCTCGGGCAGCTCGGCGTCGGCGACGAAGGTGATGTCGGCGAGTTGCACGGCCATATTCCCCCGCTGATACAGCCCGGCCTGCACCGCGACGAAGTGGCACAGCAGTTCGTGCGCGTCGAAGGCTTTGAAACCCAGCGTGACGGGCGTCGTCACGCCGGCTCCAGTGCCGGCAGCACGCGCTCCGCCAGCGTTGCGATGATGCGGTCGGGGTGTTTCGTGGCGATCGGCAGCACGAAGTTCTCCACGCCGAGATCCAGCAGTTCACGGAAGCGCGGCACCGCCTCCTCCGGCGTGCCGGCAATGGCCACCGCATCGAGAATGCGGTCGGTGATCAGGCCGGCATGCTCGGCATGCATGTCGCCGTGCCGCTGGTAGTCGTAACGTGCCTTCATCCGCTGCAGGTCCGCGTAGAGGTCGTCCGGGATGTCCTCGCGGGGGATCGCGGACCAGAGCGTGCCGGCGGCGATCGAGGCATAGCCGCGCACCTCCGCGCGCACCGCCTCGCGATCGTCGGCGACGCCGCAGGCGAGGCGCTGGTAGAGCTTGATGTCCTGCGGCTTCCGACCGGCCGCGGCGGCACCGAGCGCGATGTTCTTCCGCGCGTAACGCACCAGCGCCGGGTCGGCGCCCACCTGGAAAAGCACGCCGTCGGCGATGCGCCCGGCAAGTTGCAGCGATTTCGGCCCGGTGCAGGCAAGTACCACCGGGACCTCGCGGGGCGGCCAGCTGACCTTGAGATCCTGGCCATCGAAGGTCGCGATCTCGCCGCGCAGCAGCGCGCGCAGCACCCCGATCACTTCCTCCAGCCGCTGCAGGCGGGAAGGCTTCTGCCCTATGGTGTGGATCGCGCTCTCTCCGACGCCGATGCCCAGCACCGCGCGCCCGCCGGACAATTCATCCAGCGTCGCGAAACTGTGCGCAAGCACCGCCGGGTGACGGGTCACGATATTGGTGACGCCGGTCGCCAGCTCCATCCGGCGGGTACAGCGGGCGAACAGCGTCAAGGCCATGAAGGCGTCGCGGAACACCGACTGGGAATCCGCAACCCAGACCCCGCCGAAGCCGAGCTCGTCGGCTTGCGCGATCCAGTCGACGAAGTCGTCCAACGGGCGGTTGGGCAGAATGCCGACGTGAAAGCAAACGGCCATGGGCTCACACCTCGATTTGGGCTGCGCCTGAAACAGGCATCAATCCGGCTATTCTTGGCGTTTTTTGCGGCTTTTTCCACCCGTTTGCTTGCTGCAGCCAGGCAATCTGTGCATCATTCACCGAGGAAATCGGGGCATCTCAATTTTTATCCGCCAATGAACAAAACAGCATACTCCCGGCCGCTCGCGCTCCTGCCTTGCCTGCTGGTCCTGGCCAGCGCCTGCGACATGCCGAAGAAGTCCCGGTTTGACGAGGTCGCCGGTGTCGATGTGTGCCAGCTGATCACTGCCGCGGAGGCGGAGCATATTCTTGGCCCGCTCGAGAGCACGGCGCGCGGGGCCGCTTCCGCGCAAGGAATCGCCGGTGAATGCACCTGGTCCTTCAAGGTTTTGGCCACCGGCGGCACGGGCACGCTGTACGCCATGATGGGGACGCGCGCCTCGTCGCCGCACGGACCCTCCGCGGCGAGTTTTTTCAAGATCAGCCAGCCCGAAGTCGAGGCCAGCCTCGGGGCCGCCCCGTGGGCAATGGAAGACCTCGGCGACAAGGCCTTCCTGTACCAGACGCGCCGGCCGGATCATTCGGAGCTGTGGCTGTTGCAGTCGGAGACCCTGTTCATTCTGCGCATGATGGGCGGCAGCGCCGCGCAGCTCGAGGAATTCGCCCGCGCTTTGTCCCGCGAACTGGAACCGAAGGAATAGCGGCAAGTACAGGAGTTCTATGGACAAAACCGAAGTCTGGTCCCAACTGGTCGCCGAGAAACGCCACAGCACGTTGTTTGCAGTGTTCCTGGCCATGGGGCTATACGGCATTTTCGGGCTTCTGGATCGTTATATTTTTCCCAGCGTGGCAGCCACCATTCTGCCCATCCGCGCGGTGGTAGTAGGCAGTCTCGTGCTGATGGTTGCCTGCATGCTGTTCGCCCCTGCGTTTTATCAGAAGCGCTCGCAAATCCTGCTGTCCATCTGCATGCTGGCGGGCGGCCTCGGCATCATCCTGATGAATCCCATCATCGCCGACCTGCCGCACAGCGGGAGTTACTACGCCGGACTGATCATGGTCATCGCCTTCATGTGCGTCCTGGTTCCGCTGCGCTTTTATTACGCGCTGGCGCTGTGCCTGGTTTTTTTATTCAGCTACAACTTTTCCCTGCTGTATCACGACATCCCGACGTCCATCGCGGTGAGCAACAATTTCTTCCTGGTGGGCTCCAGCATCATCTGCGGGCTCAGCAACTTCGATCACGAGCGCCAGGTATACCGGCGCTTTGAGCATGAACGCCTGATCGAGCAGCAAAAGAAGGACATCGAAACGCAAAAGCAGCGTGCCGACAATCTGTTGCGCCAGATCCTGCCCGATCCGATCGCCACGCGCCTGATGGACGGCACGCACACCATTGCCGACGGCTATGCCGACGTCACCGTGCTGTTCGCCGACCTGGCGGGATTCACGGAATTTTCCAGCACCGTCTCGCCGCGCACCCTGGTCAGGCTGCTCAACCAGATATTCTCGGCATTTGACGAGGTGGCCCAGCGCTGCGGGGTGGAGAAGATCAAGACCATCGGCGACGCCTACATGGCGGCCTGCGGGCTGCCCGATGAAGTGGACGACCATGCCGAGCGCATGGTGCGGATGGCGATCGGCATGCGCGAGGAGATGGCGCGCATCCGCGCGGAGTTTCCCGAACACGCGCTGGATATACGCATAGGCATACATACCGGTCCGTGCGTGGCCGGCGTCATCGGGCGGCAGCGCTTCATCTACGATCTTTGGGGCGACACCGTGAACCTCGCCAGCCGGATGGAATCGACCGGGATCACCGGACAAATCCAGGTATCGGAAACCACCTGGCTGCGCACCAGGAACACCTTCTCATATGAGCCGCGCGGCGAGCTCCATGCCAAGGGCAAAGGGACCATCAAGGCTTACCTGTTGAAGGTTTGAGCGTCGCGCTAGAATGCGAGCCTGGCGCACACCCGGGGTCCAGCTTGTTGTTCGATTACCTGCTTTCGCTCGTCAGCCTGTATGCGCTGGTCACGCTGATCGCCGTGACCCATATCCTGCTGTACAAGCGCGATTCGCGCGCGGCGCTGGGCTGGCTCGGCCTGGTCGTGCTGTTTCCCATCGCGGGCTCGGCGCTGTACCTGCTGTTCGGCATCAACCGCGTGCAGCGCAAGGCGCAGCGCATCTCGCTGCGGGTGGAGCCGGAGGGCGGCCGGCGCCGGGAAGGGCTGCTGGCGGAAGGCGGAGACGCGCTGCGCAACGTCGGCTACGGCATTACCGGCAGCGGCCTCAGCCCGGGCAATGCCGTGCGTTGCTACTACGACGGCGAACAGGCCTTCCCGGCCATGCTCGCGGCCATTGCCGGCGCGCGGCGGGAACTGCTGCTGAGTACCTACATCTTCGACAATGACGCCACCGGGCGGCAGTTCGTTGCGGCGCTGGCCGCCGCTCGGGAGCGCGGCGTGGAAGTACGTGTGCTGGTCGACGATTTCGGGCTCCGTTACAGCTTTCCCACCATCCTGCGGCAACTGCGGCAGGCGCGCCTGCCTTACCGCCGGTTCATGCCGCTGCGGCTGTTTCCCCCCAGCCTCAGCATCAACCTGCGCACCCACCGTAAGATCCTGGTGGTGGACCGCGCGCGCGGTTTCGCCGGCGGCATGAACATCGGCGACCGGCAACGGGTCAACGGTACGTCGCCGCACCGCGCCAGCGACCTGCACTTCGGTTTCGCGGGTCCGGTGGTCGAGGACTTCGCCGGGCTGTTCGCCGAGGACTGGAAGTTCGCCGGTGGCGAGGCGCTGCCCGCCATCCCCCCGGCCTGGCTGCCGGCCGGTTCCGCCGAGGTGCGGGTGATTTCGGATGGCCCGGACGAAACGCTGGACTCGCTCACGCTGCTGATCATGGGAGCACTCTCGAGCGCCCGGCAGCGCGCCTGGATCGTGACCCCGTATTTCCTGCCGGAACGCGCCCTGTTTGGCTGCCTGCAGGCCGCTTCGTTGTCCGGGGTCGACGTGCGCGTGATGCTGCCGGAGAAGAACAACTGGGCCGTGGTGCAGTGGGCCCTGCAGCACAACATGGCCGAACTGCTGGACCTGGGCGTGCGCATCATGCGCCGCCCGCCGCCCTTCGCCCACAGCAAGTGCATCCTGATCGACAACGACTACGTGCTGGTCGGTTCCATGAACCTCGATGCACGCAGTTTGAGGCTCAACTTCGAACTGGGCGTTGAAGTGTTCGACCCGGCGCTGAATCGCGAGCTGAGCGAGCACTTCAGCGCTCTGGAAGCGGGCTGCCGGCCGTTCACGCTGGCGCAGCTCAAAGGCCGGTCGGTACCCGCGCGGCTGCGGGATGCGGCCGCGGCGCTGTTCGCACCCTACCTTTGAATCGCACCCACTCGGTGCGCCATCGCACAGACGCCCCCGCACCTAATGGGGTATTTAATCTGCATGAAGTGCAGTTTCAGAACCCTGAAGGAGTACGCTGATGAATTCCCTGAAAATGACCGCAATCGTACTGATCGTGGCGGGTGCCCTGGCGCTGGCATATGGTGGCTTCACCTATACCAAGGACACACATGATGCCGATCTCGGCCCGATCCACATGTCCATCAAAGACAAAGAGCGGGTCAACATCCCGATCTGGGCCGGCGTGGGCGCTGTCGTGCTCGGCGGCGTGCTGCTGGCCGGTGGCTTGAAGCGTTAGCAGGAGAGGTTTGCCGCACCTGCTCATCCAGATGCCATGACAGAATGCGCAATACACGCTCAAATTAAAGGAGCCAAACTCAAATGATCACCAACTCGCACCGTTTAACCAAGATAATTGTCGTGACAACCGCTGTGTTTGCAGCTCTGTTGATGGTTTCCTGCGTTTCCACCCGTTCGTCACCTGAGCAAGTGGAGGCCAGCAATCCGACCGTTACCTATAAGTATCGCAACGACGATGAATTGATCCAGGCCAACCAGCGCGCCATCACATTTTGCGAACAGTATCCGTCCTCCCTGCCGCGGACGGCGAGTTTCAGCAATGATGCGGACGGCAGCAAGATTGTCGTTTTCGAATGTGTCCCTTCGGCGGCGTTTGCAGCTACCCCAGCGCGTCAGCCAAATGCTGATCTCACCTACAGCTTCCGGTCAGACCAGGAGCTGCTGGACGCGTCGCGAGAAGCTCAAATCCACTGTTTGAATAACGGGCTGCCGGAGATGGATTCCAACATCACGGTGAGCTCGAACGGCAGCAAAACAGTCACGTTCCGCTGCAACCCCAGGTAACGCCACAAAGCAAGGTGAGCGCGTTCGCGCTCCCTTGCACCGGGAAACGGGTCAACGAAAATCGGATCAGGGCCCTTTCCAACTTTTTCGGGGACCCATTGACTGCTTGATCTTCCGCCGCCGGCGCAAAGGCCGCGAACGCGAGGGCGCCCAACAGCAGGGCGGGTTTGAAGCGTTTAATGCGCATGGCCGTGAAGGGGAAGAGCAGGCGCACTGGCGCGGAAAATCCATTCGCACGGGTAGGGGTGTCGATAAAGCGGGAATTGAGAAATGCGCGGTAGCGCACCGAACTCACCGGGTCCGGATCGTATCTTTCTAAATTGACAGCGTGCCTGGCACGCGCCATCTGGATGAACAGGAAATCGCCATGAAAACGAAGTATGGCTTGGCTTTTATGATCGTGGGATTACTGGCAGCCGGTCAGGCTTTCGCGGATAAGCCCGCAACGGCCGGTGCTAATCAAATTAGCGAGCAACGCGGACAGCCCGAACAGGCGCAGGGTAAGAAGCCGGACGCCAGCGGGTGGCAGGACGTTGACGAGCGGCAGGATGCGGACAAGGGACAGGGTGCGGGCAAGGGGCAGGGTGCGGGCAAGGGGC
>Ga0105090_10002225_pt1 | contig 10771 bp, 10 predicted proteins | sample PPLLak3March2015_FD_79110 | JGI IMG/M metagenome (GOLD analysis project Ga0105090, IMG submission 79110) | Freshwater sediment microbial communities from Prairie Pothole Lake near Jamestown, North Dakota, USA - PPLs Lake P7 Core (1) Depth... | ecosystem: Environmental > Aquatic > Freshwater >... | reverse complement strand
CGGTCAGTACCTTGGAATATTCCCTCGGAGAACTCGCTCGGCATCTAGGTCTCATCCTGGAGGGCGACCCGGATACCCGGGTGAACCGCATCGCGACCCTAGGGTTGGCAGGACCCCGTGACCTCTGTTTTTACGCCGACAAGAAATACCGCGCCGATCTGACCAAAACCCGGGCCGGCGCCGTCATTCTGGGTCCGGGTGACCGCGCCCTCTGCCCGGTCCCGGTTCTGATGGGGGACAACCCCTATTTGGCCTATGCCCGGGCTGGCTGGCTCCTCCACCCCCCGGCAGAGGCACCAGCGGGGCGCCACCCCAGCGCCGTTGTCCATGCATCGGCCCAGGTGGACCCCACCGCCTGGATAGGCCCCTGCGCCGTGGTGGAGGAGGGGGCCGCAATAGGTCGCCGCGCCTTCATCGGGCCGGGTTCCGTCGTCGGCGCCCATTGCCTCGTCGGCGAGGAGGCGAAGCTGGTGGCGCGGGTCACCCTCTGCGCCGGGGTCCGTGTTGGCCAGCGCGCCCTGCTCCAGCCCGGCTGTGTCATCGGCCGCGACGGCTTTGGTTTCGCCAGGGACGGAAAGCGCTGGGTGCGCATGCCCCAGCTCGGTGGGGTGGTGATCGGCGACGACGTCGAAATCGGCGCCAACTCCTGCATCGATCGCGGCGCCCTGACAGATACCGTCATCGAAGCCGGGGCCAAGCTGGACAACCTGATCCAGATCGGCCACAACTGTCGCATCGGCGAGAATACCGCCATGGCCGCCTGTTCCGGCATCTCGGGTTCAACCCACATTGGCCGCGACTGCACCATCGCCGGGGCTGTGGGCATGGCCGGGCATCTGGAGATCGGCGACAACGTGCATTTCACCGGCATGGCTATGGTCACACGCTCCTTCCCGGCCCCCGGCGTCTATAGCAGCGGTATCCCGGCCATGGCCAACGCGGACTGGCGGCGCAACGCCGCGCGCTTCCGCCATCTCGACGACCTGACCCGGCGCGTCCAGCGGCTCGAGGCCGAACTGGCTAGATTGAACCAGGGGATGGAACCCGACGCGGACTAAACGGCGTCAAGCCGCGTATTGCCTGCTTCCGAGCCCTCCTCCACATAAGGGAGACAGCCTTGAACACGATGGATATCCATAAGGTGCTCAGTCATCTGCCGCACCGTTACCCTTTTTTGCTGATCGACAGAGTACTGGACTTTCAGTGCGACGATTATCTCGTGGCCCTGAAGAACGTGACCTTCAATGAGCCTTTTTTTACCGGTCATTTTCCGGTGAGGCCCATCATGCCCGGCGTCCTCATTATCGAGGCCATGGCCCAGGCAACCGGCCTGCTGGCCATGGAGTCCCGTCCCAGCGAGGTTGGCTCCAAACTCTACTATTTCGTCGGCATCGACAAGGCGCGATTCAAGCGTCCGGTCGAACCCGGCGACCAGCTCATCATGTCCGTCAAGCTGCGCACCGTGCGGCGGGGCATCTGGGTATTCACGGGCGAGGCCACGGTTGACGGCAAGCTGGCGGCATCCGCCGAAATCATGTGCACGGCCCGGGATTTCACCACATGATCCATCCCACGGCGATCATCGACCCCGCCGCTGAACTGGACGAGGGGGTGGAGGTTGGGCCCTACGCCATCATCGGGCCCAGGGTCCAAATTGGCGGGGGAAGCTCCGTTGGTCCCCATGTGGTGTTGCGCGGACCCACTTCCATCGGGCGGGACAATCGCATCTTCCAGTTTGCCTCCGTCGGCGAGGACCCCCAGGACAAGAAGTACGCCGGGGAGGAGACGCGCCTGGAAATCGGTGATCGCAACGTCATCCGCGAGTTCGTCACCCTGCACAGGGGCACGGCCCAGGACGCTGGTGTGACCCGCATTGGCAACGACAACCTCTTCATGGCCTATGTCCATGTCGCCCACGATTGCCAGATCGGGGACCATGTCATCATGTCCAATGCCGCCTCCCTGGCGGGCCATGTGCTGGTCGGGGAATGGGCCATCCTCGGCGGTTTCGTCATCGTCCATCAATTCTGCCGCATCGGCGCCCATTGCCTAGCGGGGGGCGGGTCCGTGGTGCTCCAGGACATTCCGCCCTTCATCCTGGTCAGCGGCCATCCGGCGCGCCCCCGGGGCATCAACTTCGAGGGTCTGCGCCGACGTAACTTCGAGCCCGAGGCCATTGCCGCCATCAAGCAGGCCTACCGTCTGCTCTACAAGTCCCGGCAGCGCCTGGAGGATGCCTTGACGGCCATGCGCGCCCTGGGCAGTCCGGATGTGGATCGTCTGGCCGATTTCGTCGCGGCCAGCCCGCGCGGCTTCGTGCGCTGACCCCGCCGCGCGATGCGCATCGGCATCGTCGCCAACGAAGCCTCGGGCGATCTGCTGGCGGCCTCCGTCATCCTCGCCCTGCGTGAACTGAGCCCCGACGCTCGTTTCGTGGGCGTGGCCGGACCCCGCATGGCCGCGGCCGGTTGCGAGACCCTGTTCGACCAGGAGCGTCTCTCGGTCATGGGGTTGGTGGAGGTCCTCAAGCATCTGCCGGAGCAGTTGCGGCTGCGCCGCCAACTCGGCGACTATTTTCTTGCCCATCCGCCGGACCTCTTCATCGGCGTGGATGCCCCGGACTTCAACCTGACCCTGGAGCGGCGCCTGCGCCGGGCCGGGATCCCCACTGCCCATCTCGTCAGTCCTACGGTCTGGGCCTGGCGGCCGGGGCGGGTCAAGGGCCTACGCACGGCGGTGGATCTGGTCCTGAGCATTTTTCCTTTCGAGGAGCCCTTCCTGCGTGAGCGGGGAGTGCCAGTACGCTACATAGGCCACCCCCTGGCGCAGGAGATCCCCTTTGAGACGAATCGAGCCGGGGCGCGCCGGGCCTTGGATTTGCCAACCACAGGCCAGGTGATCGCCCTGCTACCGGGTAGCCGCGTCAGCGAGGTCAAGCTTCTGGCCAGGCCCTTCATCGAGACGGCCCATTGGTGTCAGGCGCGCCGGCCGGGCCTCCGCTTCATCGTCCCATTGATATCGCCGCGCCTGCGCCGCCTCTTCGAGGAGGTCCTCGCCGGGAGCAGCCTGGCGCCGGACCTGACCCTGGTCGATGGCCAGGGCCGCGAGGCCATGATCGCCGCCGACGCGGTCCTCGCCGCCTCGGGGACCGCTACCCTGGAGGCCCTGCTCCTCAAGCGCCCCATGGTGGTGGGCTACCGGGTTGATCCCCTGACCTATGGTCTGGTGAAGGCCCTGAACCTCATCAAGGTGCCCAATGTGGCCATGGCGAATCTCCTGGCTGGCCGAGAGCTGGCACCGGAATTTCTTCAGGAGCGATGCCGGGCCGAGCTGATGGGACCGGCCCTGCTGGAACTCCTGGCGGATGGGCCGCGTATCGCCGAGATCCAGGAGACTTACGCCCGCATCCACCGGGCACTGCGCCGCGACGCCAGCCGCGAGGCGGCGAAAGCCCTGCTGGAGTTGGTCGGGAGGCCATGATGGATTCCGGCGCCATGGGCGGTCCCCGGTCCTGTCTGATCGCCGGTATCGACGAGGCTGGCCGGGGCCCTCTGGCGGGTCCGGTCACCGCCGCCGCCGTCATCCTGGACCCCGCCCGCCCCATTCTGGGCCTGGATGACTCCAAGCGCCTTTCCGCCGCCAGCCGCGCCGGCCTTGAGTCCGAAATCCAGAAATTTGCCCTGGCCTGGTCCGTCGCCAGCGCCAGCCCCGCGGAGATAGACGCCCTTAATATCCTGCAAGCGACTCTGTTGGCCATGCAAAGGGCGGTTCTGGGCCTTGGGTTTCCTCCAGACCTTGCCCTGGTGGATGGCAACCGCTGCCCCCGGTTGTCCTGTCCCGTCGAGGCCATCGTCGGTGGCGATGGCAAGGTGGCCGCCATCTCCGCCGCCTCCATCCTGGCCAAGGTCGCCCGGGATCGGGAAATGCAACGTCTCGACGCCCGCCACCCTGGCTATGGCCTGGCCCTCCACAAGGGCTACCCGACCCCCGATCATCTCGCCGCCCTGCGCGCGCTGGGCCCCAGCCCCATCCATCGCCGCTCCTTCCGCCCCGTACGCGAGGTCTTGGATCTGTTCGCCTGAAGGGGGCTGGGGAGGGACTTAGGAAAGCAGGGGCCGCGGCTCGCCGATCTGGTCGGCGAGGTCCTTGAGGGTCAGACCAGACAGGGCCTGGTCCATGGCCTCAGTGAGGCGGGTCTCGATGGGGGCAGTGCCGGGGTAGGATGGCAGGGGTGGGGCGGATTGCAGAGTCTCCTCATAACCCCGCGCCAGGTCCAGCAGAGGCTTGAGGGGCAAGGTTTCGGGGGCCTGGGCAGGGACATGGCGGGGAGGTTCCCCCGCGAGCCGGATCACATAGCCACCAGCCTCCAGCATATCCAGGGTGCCCCTTAGGCCGTCTGCTGGCCAGGCCAGGGCCCGGGCCAGGCTCTGGCTGTCCCAGGGTGTCCCGCCCTGGTAATAGCGCCGTGCCACCTGCCCGGCCACCACTAGGGCCAGGCGCTCCCGGAACCGGCCGCTGGGTTGCGGTTCCCGCGTGCGCATCGCCAGGTATTCCGGGTTTTGCAGGTAAAAGGCGATACTGGCCCCGGCCAGAAGGATGAGCCAGGCGACATAGACCCATACCATGAAGAGGATGGCGATGGCCAGGCCCGAGTAGATAACGGTGTAGCGGGTGGAACTGGCCATAAAAAAGGTGAAGCCCCAGCCCGTGAGCTGCCATAGGGCTGCCGCCACCAAGGCCCCGGCCAGGGCGTGGCGAAACAAGACCTTGGTGTTGGGCAGGAAGACATAGACGAAGGCGAAGGCCAAGGCGAGGGTCAGGGAGGGCAGCAGCCCCCCGGCGAGGGCGATCACCTCCGACAAGGGGGCGATGGCCAGCAAATGCTCGAAGGCGGGGCTGGTCTGGATCGAGTTGGCGAGGCCCAGGGCGGTAAAAATGAGGACGGGTCCGATCAGGATGAAACTGAGGTGCTGAGTGAAATTTTCCCCCAGGGACCGGGGCTGGGTGACGCGCCAAATGTCATTGAAGGCCTCCTCGATCTTCCGGATCAGGGTGAGCGAGGTATAGATGAGGAGCAGCAGACCCAGGGTGCCGAGCACCCCCACCTGGACGTTTTCGACAAATTCGATGATGCGGGCGACGATGACCTCACCCGTTTCCCCCAACGGAACCATGGTCTCCAGGAGCAGGGGCTGGACGCGGTTGTGGACGCCGAAGCCCTTGAGGATCGAGAAACTCACCGCCAGAAGGGGCACCAGGGAGAGGAGGGTGGTATATACCAGGCTCATGGCCCGCAGATTGAGTTGACCGCTGGTGAAGTCCCGCAGGAGGGCATGGAGGAGACGCAAGGCTGGCACGGCAAGCCGCCGCCAGGGCGGCGCCCGACGCCAGTCCCTGTCCCAGAGATAGGTATCGAGGCGGCTGATAAGGCTTCTGGGCTGATTCATGGGTTCTGGGCTAAACGGGGTCTCGGGCAAGGTCGCCAGCGGTGGTCACGGGCAAGCAGTTGGCGGATGCGGCTTGGTTGATCGGCCCTCACTCTAACCGGGGGCATCCTGGGCGGCAAGCTGTTGCCGCGTCCTTACGGTCAGGTAAGGCCGACGGGAACCCGGACGGCGGAGGGGCACCCTTGCCAGCCCGCCAAGTCCGGCGGCCTGGTAAAATGGTGACCAAGCCACCACAACTTTTCGGCAAACGCCTTGTCTCTGGCTTGCACGCCCATGACAAGCCCACCCATCCCGGACCCGGAAACCGAACCATGCCCAAGAAAGGGACCCACCCCAATGCCCCCACCGGGGGCCGTCAAGCATCGAGACCAGCCCTCGTCTGGACCCTGGCCACTGCCCTCCTGGCCCTGTCCGCCGCCATTCCGGCGGCGCCCAGCGGCGAGGAAAGGCTGCGGACCTATTTGAGTAACCTCGCTACCCTTTCCGCCGAGTTTCGCCAGTTCACCCTGAGTGCCGACGGCGGGCGCATGATTGAGTCCGAGGGTACCCTCTATCTCCATAGGCCTGGCCGCTTCCGTTGGGAATATCGGGAGCCCATGGCGCAACTCATCGTCGCCGATGGCAAGCGGATCTGGCTTCACGATATCGAGCTCGATCAGATCTCCCACCAGAATCAGTCCAGAGCCCTGGATGGCACACCGGCCCAGTTGCTGGCCTCCGACGAACCCATCGAGCGCTACTTCGAGATCTTGAACTGGGACCCTGGCGATGGGCGCGACTGGGTGGAGTTGCAACCCAGGAAAGCGGATGGACAGGTGACCCGCATCCGTATCGGCTTCATTGGCGATGCCCTGGATACCTTGCTTATGGAGGACAGCTTTGGCCAGATCACCCGTTTCAGCTTCCTAGCCACCAGGCGTAACCCCAAGCTGGATGAGGGGCTATTCAAGCTCGATCTGCCTCCGGGGGGGGATTTTCTCGAGATCCGCTGAATGCCGGCCAGCCCCGTAACCCTAACCAGCTTCCTCCCCACGGCACCCCTGGCGGAGCGCATGAGGCCCCGTGCCCTGGCGGAATTCCGCGGCCAGGCCCACCTGCTCGCCTCTGGCAAGCCCCTGCGCCGCGCCATCGAGATGGACCGTCCCCACTCCATGATCTTCTGGGGGCCACCGGGCACCGGCAAGACGACCCTGGCGCGGTTGCTGGCGGGCTGTTCCGGTTCCCATTTCATGCGGCTCTCGGCGGTCCTGTCCGGGGTCAAGGACATCCGCGAGGCGGTGGAGGAGGCCCGGCGGGTGCGCGCCACCGAGGGGCGCGGCAGCATCCTCTTTATCGATGAGGTCCATCGCTTCAACAAGGCCCAGCAAGACGCCTTCCTGCCCCATGTGGAGGAGGGGACCCTGGTCTTTATCGGCGCCACCACCGAGAACCCTTCCTTCGAACTCAACAATGCCCTCCTGTCCCGCGCTCGGGTCTATGTCCTCAAGGGCCTGGAGGTGGAGGATCTGGAAGGCGTCATCGACCAGGCCCTGGTCGATCGGGAGCGGGGCCTGGGCCAACTGGGCCTGACCCTGGCGCCCGAGCAGCGGAGGGTGTTGGCCCAGGCGGCGGATGGGGATGCCCGCCGCGCCCTGAACCTGCTGGAGCTGGCGGCGGACTTGAGCGAGGGGGGTGAGGTCGCCGAGCGGGTGGTGGCGGAGGTCATCGCCGGCCATGCGCGGCGTTTCGACAAGGGGGGCGACATCTTCTATGACCAGATCTCGGCCTTGCATAAATCGGTCAGGGGTTCGGCGCCGGACGCCGCTCTCTACTGGCTGGCGCGCATGATCGACGGCGGTTGCGACCCTCTCTATGTGGCTCGCCGGGTGGCGCGCATGGCCAGCGAGGACATTGGCAATGCCGATCCCCGGGCGCTGGAACTGGCCCTGAACGCCTGGGATGTGCAGGAGCGCCTGGGCAGTCCCGAGGGCGAGCTGGCCATCGCCCAGGCCGTGGTTTACCTGGCCTGCGCCGCCAAGAGCAATGCGGTCTATCTGGCCTGGAAGGCCGCCTTGGAGGACGCCCGCCAATCCGGTTCCCTGGAGGTACCCGTTCATTTGCGCAACGCCCCGACCCGGCTCATGAAGGAACTGGGTTACGGTCACGCCTATCGCTATGCCCACGACGAGCCCGAGGCCTATGCCGCTGGCGAGGTCTATTTCCCCGATGGCCTGCGGCCACGCCGCTACTATGCGCCAGTGGATCGCGGGCTGGAGATCCGTATCCGGGAGAAGCTGGCCCATCTGCGGGAGTTGGACCGGGCGGCCAGGGCAAAGGGGCTTGGCGCGGGTGGCGCGGCGCCGGTGGGGGAGGGGTCCGGCACTTCTGTCCGGGGGACGCCGTGAATCCATCCAATTATTTCCACGCCATCCCAGCGATAGATCATGGGTCGCTAGTGATCATGAAGTACTGTGCGCTGATGGCGTCGGTGTAAATCGGCCCGACTTCTGGTCGATGTTCCTTTTTTTTACCATCAGGACAGAGGTTTATGAAAGAATTGGTATGGGACATGACGCTGAGTGTCGATGTTCCTGAAATCGATGAAGATCACCGCAGACTGGTGGACCTGTTTAATCTTCTCAACCATGCTGTCGCGGAAGGAGAGTCCAGAGACTATACCGAAGCGCTGCTGGATGAGCTAATTGCTTGTACTATCTGGCATTTCAAGCACGAGGAGCGACTGATGCTGAAGTACGGCTACAAGGGTCTTGCGGAGCACCAGTCCGAACATGCGGGGCTGATCGACAGTGCCATGGCACTCCAACAGAAGTTCCTGAGCGGGGGGAGTCCGGCTTCGAGTGAAGACATCGAATTTTTAGAGCATTGGTTGACCGGGCATATCTACGGTGCTGACATGGATCTGGGCGCGTATCTCGGCGAGGTGATGTGAGGACTGCCTGAGCCAGCGGGCAGCGAGTCCCGACCGATCAGACTTTAGATAAGGCCTGTTGAGCTTCCACGCCGTGTCATCCGTATGCCGTGTCATCCGTATCGAATAGGTAGGAGTATGCCATGGCGGGCAAAGAGGGCGATGAGTTCGTTGGTGGCTGTCTGGGCGCGTGCCAGTAGCTTGTTTCTGGGCCAGGCTGTGGTCAACTCCTTGGGTGGGGTGAGACGGCCCTGGAGCAGGTCGTCGGTGAGGGCCTGGGCGATCTCTCCGGGGGTGCGGGTGCCATCCAGATAGCCGATGAGCTGGGTGGCGAAGGCGTCCAGATCCAGGTTGGCATGGTTGAGGGTGGTGACGCGGCGGGCGCCTTGGGCGAGTTGGGCCTGGGCCAGTGGCCAGACCTGGGGACAGTCGAGGGCCGGCGGGGGCTGGTGGCGTGGGTCCGGCTGGGCGCCGATGGCGTTGTGGGCGAAGAGGCTGAAGAGTTCCTGAAGGCAGTCATCGACCACCTGGGCCAGGGCGCCGCCGCCCGCGGTCTCGACGCGCTGGATGGCGGCGGGCAGGACCTCCGTCAGGGTCAAGGAGTCCGGGAAGCGGGCGCTGAGTTCCAGGATCAGGGCCTTGGTCAGGGGTTGACTGACCTGAAGGGCGTTGCCCGTAGGGGTGAGGAAGGGGCTGTCCTTGACCCGACGCAGGTCGGGTTTGACCGCCGGGCGCAGGTCGGCGCGGAAGGCCAGGCCGGCGAAGCGCTCCAGGTCGATGGCGATCTCCTCCGGCAGGTCCGCGTCCGCACGGCACAGCAGGCTCTGGCGGAAGTTGCGGTTGGTGACGAAATCCAGCCATTGCTCCAGTTCCAGGCCATCCTCAATGGGAGCCAGGGCCTGGTCCACCCTAGCGCCATAGGTGGAGGGGAAGAGGGTGCGCGGGTCGGTATCGCAAAGGTAGCGCAATCCGGCCTTCTCGGCATCGGTGGCGAAGTCGCTGAAGAGAAATGCCCGGTTGTGCTCGGCCAGGTACTCGAAGAGCAGGTAGCTGGGATGGACCTGATCCAGGTGGGCGATCTCCGCTTGGAGATAGCGGGCGCTGAGGGCATCGAGCCCATGGAGGGCATCCCGCAGACGTGCCAGGGCGGCGCGCGCGGCGGCGATGCGCTCGGTGGGCGTTACCGCCTCGCGGCAGGCATAGCGCAGGATATCGCGCAGCATGCCCCGCATCCGCCAGCCCGGCAGGCAGTTGTAGCTGACGTAGAAGACCCCGGCGGGGGTGAGGAGGCGGTTCCCCAGTTGTAACAGTTTTTCCCGCACTGGATCGGGGACCCAGGAATAGACGCCGTGGGCGATGATGTAGTCGAATTGGCCCAGGCTGGCATCCAGGTCGAGGATGTCAGCCTGGCGCAGTTCCACATTGGCCAGGCGGAGGGATCGGACCAGATCCTGGCCCATCTCGATCTGCCGCGCCGAGAGGTCGATGCCCAGGCAGCAGGCATGCGGCAGGCTGTGGGCCAGGGGGATAAGATTGCCGCCGCCAGCGCAGCCGATTTCCAGCACCCGCGCCGATTCGGGGGTGGCCGTTTCCAGCCCCAGCAGCCGGCCGAGCACGGCCAGGTGGTTGGGGTGCGTCTCCGGGAAGGCGATGCTTTCGTAAGGGAAGGCGTCGTAGGCGTCCAATTGGGTGGCTGTCCTGGAGTTGGTTTGGCCCATCAAGGGGGGATGAGGATTGTATGTCATGACGCGACCGGTTGAACGTCCGGCCTTGCTGATCCGGCCCGTGTCCTCGCGGCGGCTTGCCCTCTTTCTGCTGACCCTGCATGGGCTGGTCCTGGCGGCCGTCCCCATGCTCCCTTTACCCTGGTCTTGGCGCGCACTGCTGGTCCTGGCCCTTGTCCTTGGGCTTGCGCTGGGCCTCGGCGGCGCCGTCTGGCATCTCTGGCCCTGGAGTCTGCGTCAAGCCGTCTGGCAACCAGACGGAACCTGGTTTCTGACCCTGGGCAACGGGCGGGAACTGGAAGGGCGCTTGCTGGGTTCGACTTATGTCAGCCCGGCGCTGGTGGTGCTCAACTTCCGGTGCGGCCCCTGGCGGACCCGGTCCCTGGTCCTCCTGCCGGACAACCTGGAGCCGGATCTGCTAAGGCGGTCGCGGGTGCGGCTGAGGCTGGAAGGGGCGCGGACGGGGAGGGTAATGGTCCTTGACGCCGAGTCCGAATCCCGCATTCGTTGAGAGGTGGCACGCCTCTTGACCTTCCCTAAGTGGCCAGGGCTCTGCCTTCGCGAGCCGTCCAGACGTAAGACGGTATCAGTTGATCGTTCGCCTACGTATCACCAGCGATGAGCCGATGCCGACCACGGCGATGCCGACGAGGGTCATGAGCATGGCATTGTCATCGAAGAAGACGATACCG
>Ga0105090_10002224_pt1 | contig 10771 bp, 7 predicted proteins | sample PPLLak3March2015_FD_79110 | JGI IMG/M metagenome (GOLD analysis project Ga0105090, IMG submission 79110) | Freshwater sediment microbial communities from Prairie Pothole Lake near Jamestown, North Dakota, USA - PPLs Lake P7 Core (1) Depth... | ecosystem: Environmental > Aquatic > Freshwater >... | reverse complement strand
TCGATGGTGGTATCGCGCAGGGCGATGCGGCACAACAGGGAATTGGCGGCGAAGGCGATCATCGCCAGCGTCGTCAACAGCATTACGCGCGCAGCCGTCATGCTGCTGCCGGGAACAGTCATGGCATGTTCAGGAACTGCGCGCCATCACCTTGAACATCGCCCAGTCGAAATCTTCGCCACCCTCGACCAGTCGCGAAGGCATCAGCAGATAGGCTTTGTTGTTGACCACCATATCGAGACTGTCACGCGAATTGTAGATGCCGTCGCGCAACACCACGCCAACCTCGCCTTTGCTGTCCGGTGTTGTTGAAAGCAGCAACCCTGAATCCGTGGCAACAGCTGGACCGGAAGCAAAAGCTCCGCCCGATTTGCCGACACGCACCGGAATCGCCAGTTTCGACAGCACCTGTACGCCCACACGGCGCTGCTGATGTTCGTCACGGATGACGCGGCGGATGATGCCGATGCCCCAGTGCCGGGAAATTTCGGTTTTGACGCCGATCAGTGCGCCGACGCGCACCCAGTCGCTTTTCGCCGCCGGGATGATCGCGCCGCAACCGCCGTCGCTGACGTTTTCGACAATCCAGCTCTCGGCAGAGGAACCGGTGCTGAAATCCAGATCATCGCTGTTCGCCGGATCCAGGGTCTGCAGGATTTCCGCCATGCCGTGCAGCACCGTCATCCGTGTCACCATCTGGCGCCGCTGCGCACTGCGCGCCGGGGCGTCATCCGACCAGTACGAAATCAGGTGGCGCAACACCGGCAACACCGTGTCGTTGTCGTAATTTCCGCCAAGATGTACTGCCGATGGAATGGCCCCGGTTTCGCGGATGGTGGCCTCGACTTTCTGCAATTCCGCCAACGCGTCACCAGCGCCGAAATAACGCGCCGTTTCCGGCAACGTTTTTTCACCGACCACTCGAAACGGCGCTTTGCCGCCGGCGATGTCGAAACAGTAGCCGCAACCGGACCCCGACCGGCGTGCAATGCGGAAGCCGGGAGAAAAATGCGCAACCGCACGTTCAGCCAGTTCCTGACGCATGGGGCTCAGCCCGTCCGTCGACGACACGCTGAGCATCAACGCCTTGAGGAATTCCTGCCGCACGGATCCGCCGCCGTGGGCTCCGGGATAAACCGCGATGACGTTGTCGGCAAACCCCACGGCTTCGGCAACCTGGTAAAGACGGCCGATGTCGGACCACACCCGTGGATCGACCGGACCGTAACGCACCAGTATCCATTTCAGTTGCAATGTCAGCGCACGCAATGTGCGCGCGACGATCACTGGCAGGTTCTTGCGAAATGCCGTGCCGCCGGTCTGCCCGGTCTCGAATCGCGATACACATTCCAGGTAGGCGTCGCTCAAAGCTTTCCAGAAGGCATAACTGCCGGTCCACAGCCGGTTTTCCTGGAATTTCTGCTGTCGCGAGGTCGCGAAATAATCCTGCGCGAGTTTGCGCTGATTATTTTTTGCGGCAGCGTCGAGCAGGTCAATGTTTTCGAACAGGCGGTCGAATTTATAGGCCTTGGTTTCACGCAGGCTGTCGAGCCAGTTGGTGATGTCGCCCAGCGCTTTCATCGGGTCGGATGGCAAATCAGCGATGATCTCCCGGGCCTGTTTGATATCGGCCATCGGATGATCCACCTTGCCGCCCGTCAGAAATCCCAGCATGGTTATTGTTCCCCTGTCATAACGTCTCTGTCATTTTTCTGCCGTATTGCGCTGCTGCGTTGAATCTCACCGTTGATTCCATTCTATCCACCGCCCCCGCCAGCGCCAACTGGATAAAAGCCCGGCAACCACCATCATTTCATGAGTGCGGCGGCACGCCCGCGTGCGGCATCCACGCCGGCGACGATGGCGATGCCGGCGAGGAAATAAGCGCCGGTGATCAGGATGGCCAGTCGGTGATCCCCCCCCGAAAGCCAGGTCACCACGCCATAGGTCAGCGGGCCGAGGATCGAGGAAAACTTCACCGCCAGTCCCCACAGCCCGAAAAATTCGGCCTGCCGCCCCGGCGGGCTGAGGTAACCCACCAGCGCGCGACCCGCGGACTGGCTGGAACCGAGACAGATTCCGACCATGTTCGCCGCGACCCAGAACAAGGCCGGCCCCTCGGCCGCCCACGCCAGCAGCACGGTGATGATCCAGCCGATCAGAGTCAACACGATGGTGCGCACATGGCCGAGGCGATCCTGCACATAGCCGAAGGCAAAGGCACCCGCTGCTGCAGTGACGTTGACCACCAAAATCAGCAGCAGCGTGTCGCGGGTGGTGAAGCCCATCGCCTGCTGCGCATAAATCGCCGCCAGTGCAATCACCGTCTGAATGCCGGCCTGGCTGAACACCAGGCACAGCAGAAAACGCTGCAGGTCGCGGTAACGGTGGGCGGTACGCAGGGTTTCGCGCAACTGCGCAAAAGCTGCGCGCACCGGCAGGCCGCTGCCGGGTTGCGCCACCGCACGTTCTTTCAGCAGAAAAAACGTCGGCAACACGGCCAGCGCAAAAATCGCCGCCGTGATCAGCATGGTCACCGGCACAAAATCGGTCGCCGGCATGTCCTGCCCCTGCGCCCAAGTCACATAGGCCAGGCTGACGCCGAGCGAAACCAGCCCACCGAGGTAACCGAGACTCCAGCCCCATCCCGAGATCCGGCCCATGGCTTCGCCTTTGGCGAGTTCGGGCAGGAACGCGGCGATCAGGTTTTCGCCGGTGCCGAAGAAAAAATTCGACAGGATGATCAAGGTGACGCCGATGGCCACATCACCACGGCCGGCCAGCGCCAGTCCGGCGGTAAAAGTCACGCAGCCCAGCGTGGTGACGGCAAGCAGGCGTTTTTTCGCGGCACGGGCATCGGCATACGCTCCGATCACCGGCGCCGTCAGCATCACCAGCGCATAGGACACCGCCAGTGCAGCGGTCCATGCGAACGTCGCCCACGGCGCATTGCCGGCAACCTCGGCAACAAAATAAGCGCTGAACACGGCAGTGATGACCACCGTGGTGTAACCGGAGTTGGCGAAGTCATACATCGCCCACGCCCAGACTTCACGCCGGCGTACGCCGGGGGCGAGGCTGTTACGCAAGGGTTCGGCGTTCTCAGTCACCTGTGACTTTATAACGGGCAGGCATGGCGCGTTGCATGGTATCAGTCTGGCATAACATCGCGGCGCACCACTGCGCGCGCAATAATCGATACAGCCGGGGCGCGGCCCACAGCAGTACCAATCCGAAATAAATCATCAGCAGGGTCAGCAACATACTCATGGTACACCTCACTTTCCTGGCGCTTTGATTACGCCTTTACGGCTTGCGCAGCAAACACACGCATAAGCCGTACCCGGATGCAGGCCGACAGGCGCAGGGAGATGGCGGACTAGCGGCAGGCCGGGGCGAATGGGTGCCGAAGGCCGGACAACACCGGCGATTTCACGACAAAACCGGATGCCAAGTATTGCCGTCTCTGGCGGGAGACAAAAAAAACGAACAGAAACAACAGCTTGTCCAAGCCTCTTGGAGCCTGTCGGGTTTCGGCGACAGCTTTGTCGCGAACAATATCTGTAAGTATATGTTTTTATTGATATTTTCGTGCTGGCACGGTGTCTGCAATAGGAAGTGGTATTAAACCATCGCCCCACAACCAGCCATAAAAATCAGTGAAAAAAATCACCACCAACAGGCAGTCGACTGGCTCCGTGGCGGGCCACGAGATGAGTAAACACCTATAGCAAGGCGCGGATACCGAATCCTCCGCAGGGCAATACGCAACGAACCCCTGTTTTCCCCGGCGCAAGCCGGGGTTTTTTTGTACGGCTCATTTGTACTTTCCGCGGCTTGAGGTGCCACAACCCGCTATTCCGCCCCTTCGGTATCGGCATTCTTGACCACCACGCGGTTGCGTCCGTTTTGTTTGGCTTCGTACATCGCGTGGTCCGCGATACGCACCATGCCTTCGGCGGTTTCACTCAATTTGCGACTGACCACAACACCGAATGAAGCGGTGATCGGGCCCAGCGATTCACCGCCGTAGGTCAATTTGAGTCCGGCGATCTCCAGACGCACCGCCTCGGCACGCGCCTGCGCGATGTCCTCGTTCGCTTCGGGGAGCACAACCACAAATTCCTCGCCGCCGTGGCGAGCCACGATGTCGGAGCCGCGCACCACGGCACGAATCGCATAGGTCACGTTTTTCAGCACCATGTCGCCAGCCTCGTGGCCCCAGCGGTCGTTGATCTGTTTGAAATGGTCGATATCCAGCAGCATCACAGCCAGCGGGGTTTGTTTGCGGCGCGCGCGCATCAGTTCGGCACCCAAGGCCTCCCACAGGTAACGCCGGTTCGGCAGACCCGTTAATTGATCCGTTGCCGCCTGGTGATTGAGACGGTGCATGGCCGCCTGCAATTCACTGTCGCGAAGCTGCAACTCCTGTGCCATCGCATCCACTGCCGAGCCGAGCCGGGTCAACTCCTCAGTGCCCGCACCAAAGCCGGTGCGCGCAGACAAGTCACCGGTGCGGATCCGGTCGGCGACGGCAAGCAGCGTACGCACACGGCGCAGCACCAGGACCTCTGCGCCAAACCAGGCGACAACCACCAGCAGGATGGTAATGACCACAATGCCGATGGTTGTGCGCAGCAATGTCCTGTCCGCCTCGGCAAAAATCAAATGTGATGGCGTACTGACGATGACGCGCAGTGGCGCAATACCGTCGGGATTCATGCCGACGTTTTCAACCGCATACAGGCGCGACACGCCTTCCCGGTCCGTCGCGGCAAACAGTCTGTTTCCAGGCTGGAACAAGGCCTCCACAACCAACGGATTCGGATACTTTTCGCCGGTACGCGCCCCGCTACCCGGGTATTGCGCGAGCACGACGTTGTTGCGGTCGAGAATGGTCACCAGCCTGCTGGTTGAGGATTGCAGATTTTCGCGGCGGGATTCGCCCTGCTCAATGAATGTATCGATGTTCAATCCGGCGAATACCACCGCCAGCGGCCGGCCTTCGGCGTCCAGCACCGGATAGGCAAAATTGATTCCCTGCGCACTGGTCACGCGACCGACCTGGTATTCACCGACGCTGAACTGGCCGCTCTCGATCGCCATCCTGAAATGGGCGCGGTCTTTGACGTTGATGGCATCACTGCTCTTGCTGACGATTGAGCTGCAGAAAATGTCGCCATTGGGCTGGATCAGTCCCATCGACCGGTACAAACCGCTGCTCTCAGGCAGCAGGCGATGGAAATAACGATGACATTCCTCGCGGTTTGTCAGCAGGTGATCGACATGTCCACCGATCGCGAACAACAGCTGGTAGACACTTTCGATGATCAGTTCAGGGCGTTTGGCAGTCAGTTCGGCGATCAGCTGCAATTCATGCCGTTCACTGCGTTCGGCGGCATCGCGCTGCATCACGCCGCTGTAAATCGCCAAAATCAGGATGGGCAGCGCCGATACAACAATCAGGATTGCAATACGGGCGCGGGTGCTGAGATTCTTCAAGGTTTGACCGGTTATTTTTTACTGGTTTGTTCAAGCATACCAATGTTCCGCAGTCCCGACGATTGACCCGCGTGAAACCGGGAACGGATTCCCGCACGACGCGTGATCCCCAATGCGGATTCAGCGTCAGCGCGGGTCCAGCGGCGTCCGGGCAGCGACATCCAGCAGTTGTTCAAGGTAGGCCCCGTGCCTGAACAAAGCCGCCTCGCCGCGCGGTTTTCCGACAATCTGCAGACCGACCGGCAGGCCGCCACGGGTAAAACCGCCGGGTATCGCCAGCACCGGACAGGCGGTCATGGTCAGTGCATAAGTCAGCACCAGCCAGCCCATGTAGCCGTCGAAGGCCACGCCATCCCAACTCTCGGGATAACGCCAGTCGACATCGAAGGGCGGGCACAATGTCGCCGGGCAGATCAGCGCATCGTATTGCTCAAAAAATGCCGCGGCGCGACGGATGATCTCGCCCTGCGCAATTTCGGCAGCGACGACGTCGGTCAGTTTCAGGCTGAGACCAAATTCGGCATTTTCGACGACCTCCGGTTTGAGCACATGGCGGTACTGCGCCAGTAGCGGCGCCACGCGCGCGATATAGACAGCACCACGCAGCGTCAGGAAATTTTTACCGGCTTCGTTGAGTTCGGGATGTGTGTGTTCGACCGTAACACCATCAGCCGCAAGTTTTACGGCAAGGGCATCGATGACACTCCTTACATCGCGATCAACCACCGGCGCCACACCAAGGTCAGCGCTGACCGCCACGCGCAGCGGCTTCTCGGGTTGTGCTGCGGCCTGCGCAAACGACGGCAGCGATCCCTGCGGTGACAAGGGGTCACGTGCATCAAATCCGGCTTCGGCATCAAACATCAACGCGACATCTGCCACGGTGCGCGCCATCGGCCCCTCGACCGACAGCGGATTGAAAGGCTGTTTCTGGATGCGTGCCACCATGCCCGGGCTGGGACGCAGGCCGCTCACCGAACAGAATGCCGCGGGGGTGCGGATACTGCCGCCGAAATCATTGCCCGTCGCAAGCCACACCTGCCCGGCAGCCAGCGCCGCGGCACTGCCGCCGGAAGATCCGCTGGCGCTTTTGCGCACATCCCAGGGATTGCGCGTCGCGCCGAACACGTCGTTGAAGGTATTACCACCGGCAGCGAATTCAGGAAGATTCGTTTTGCCGATGACGATGGCGCCATTGGCTTCGAGCCGGCGCACCACCGGATCGGAGGCCGGCGCGATGCGGTTTTCAAACACGCGCGAACCGGAGGTGCAGCGCACGCCTTCGACATCGGTATTGTCCTTGACCGCGATCGGCAGGCCATGGAGGAATCCAGCCGGTACATCGGCACGCCGCTGCTGCATCAGCCGCTGCGCCTGCTTCCGTGCGCGGTCGAAACACAGCGTGACCATGGCATTGATGCGCGGATTGGTTTCGGCGATACGCGCTTCGGCGGCATCGATCAGCTCCAGCGGAGACACCTCGCCGCTTTTCAGTCGCGCCACCGCTTCGTTGGCAGTCCATTTTATGAATTCGTGCATCATCCATTCCTCCCCGCATGCGCCGCCCGCGGACACCGGCCGCGCACTGTCCACATATGACGGTTTTCGTCTGCAGTATAGCGGTCGGGAGCGCCACGAACGTGATAGGCTTTCGCTCCCCGTACCACCCAAAATAAAACAGTACAGGAACGCACCCCATGACGGCCAAATCCGCCACCCGCCCGCTGCTGCAGACCGGCGCGCAAATTCTCGTCGATTCATTGATCACCCATGGCGCCAACATCGGTTTCGGAGTACCCGGCGAATCCTATCTTGCGGTGCTGGATGCGATCTACGAACGCAGCGACGAATTCAAATTCATCATCTGTCGCCAGGAAGGCGGCGTCACCAACATGGCCGATGCCTACGGCAAACTGACCGGACAGCCCGGCATCGCCTTTGTCACCCGCGGCCCCGGCGCCACCAACGCCTCGATCGGCGTGCACACTGCACATCAGGATTCAACACCGTTGATCCTGTTCATCGGCCAGGTCGACAATGATGTCGTCGAACGTGAAGCTTTCCAGGAAATCGATTTCCGCCGCATGTTCGGGCCGATGTGCAAATGGGTGGCGCAGATCGACCGCGCCGACCGCGTCGCCGAATACATCAGCCATGCCTTCCATGTCGCGACTTCGGGGCGCCCCGGCCCGGTGGTGCTGGCATTGCCCGAGGACATGCAGACCGAGATGGCGCCGGCATCGAATGCCGGCCGTTACCAGCGTGTCGCCGCCAATCCCGGCGAGTTCGACATGCACAAACTGCGCGACCTGCTGGGCAAAGCCAAAAAACCGCTGATGATGGTCGGCGGCGGCGGCTGGAACAAACAGGCGAGCGAAGACATCCTCGCCTTTGCCCGAGCTTTCAACCTGCCGGTGTGCGCTTCCTTCCGCTGCCAGGACCTGGTCGACAACCGCGACTCGCACTACGTCGGCGATGTTGCGGTGGGCCTCAACCCGAAACTCGCGGAACGCATAAAAACCTGCGACCTGATGCTGGTGGTCGGCGCGCGCCTCGGGGAATGGACCACCGCCAACTACACCCTGTTCGACATTCCGCGCCCCGCACAGAAACTGGTACACGTACATGCCGGTGCCGAAGAACTCGGCCGCGTCTACCAGGGCGAACTGCTGATCAACAGCGGCATGCCGGAGTTCGCAGCGGCGGCCAAAAAACTGGCGCCAGTGAAACCGGTCTGGGACGCGTGGACCAGGGAAGCGCGCGCCGACCTCGAGGCCTGGCAGCAGCCGGTCAAGGTGCCGGGAAAACTCAACATGAGCGAAGTCATCGCCTTTCTGCGCAAACGTCTGCCGGCGGAAAGCATCATCACCAACGGCGCCGGCAATTTCGCGATCTGGGTGCACCGTTTTTATCCCTACCCCGGCTTCCGCACTCAGCTCGCGCCGACCAGCGGCGCGATGGGTTACGGCGTGCCCTCTGGCGTCGCCGCAAAAATCACCCATCCGAAACGCCCGGTGATCTCGTTCTCCGGAGACGGCTGCTTCCTGATGAACGGCCAGGAACTCGCCACCGCCGCGCAATACGACGCCCGGGTGATTTTCATCGTCGTCAACAACGGCATGTTCGGCACCATTCGCATGCACCAGGAACGTGATTTCCCGGAACGTGTCAGCGGCACACAGCTGAAAAATCCGGACTTTGCCGCACTCGCCCGTGCCTACGGTCTGCATGGCGAGGTGGTCGAAAAAACCGAGGATTTCGAGGCCGCCTTTGAACGTGCCTGGTCGGCAAAAACCGCCTCTCTGCTGGAATTACGCGTCGATCCAGACGCCATCACGCCGCGCACGACACTGTCGGCGATCCGCGCTGAAGCGAAGAAAAACAAAAAGGCTTGAGGAGTCCGCCATGGTGCTGTTCCTGAATGAAGACCATGTCAAAGAACTGATCACCATGCCACTGGCGCTGGAACAGGTCGAGCGCGCATTGAAGGATCGCGCTCTGGGACGCGCTGTCGACATGCCCCGTGCGCGCATCCAGACCACTGCCGGCATCCAGCATGTGCTGCAGGCCTGTGCGCCGGAACTGGGCTACATCGGTTTCAAATATTATTTTTCGCCGCCCGGAAAACGTGGAGCCACCTACGTGCACCTGATCAACATGCAGAGCGGGAAACTGGAAGCGATCGTTGAAGCCGCACTGCTCGGCATGACGCGCACCGGGGCCGCCAGCGGCGTGGCATCAAAACACCTCGCCAATCCCGGCGCCTCGGTGCTCGGGCAGCTCGGTGCCGGTTATCAGGGCATGGGACAGCTCGAAGCCGTGGTCAAGGCATTAAACATCCGCGAAGCCCGTGTCTATGCGCGCACCCGCGAAAAACTCGAAACCTGGTGCAAAAAAATGAGCGATCAGCTCGGCATCCCGGTCATGCCCGCAACCTCTGGCGCCGAAGCCGTCAAGGGCGCGCAGGTGGTCAACATCATGACCAAATCAACAACACCGGTGATCGACGGCGACTGGTTGGAGCCGGGGCAGCACATCAATGCGGCGGGATCAAATGCACTTTCCCGTTCCGAGATCGACGCCAAAACCATCGCACGCTGCAAACTGATCACCGTCGATTCGCGCGGCACCGCGCGCAACGAATGCGGCGACCTGATTGCCGCAGTTGAAACCGGCAAGTTAAGCTGGGACACGCTACCGGAAATTGGCGACGTCATCGCCGGCCGCGTGCCGGGTCGCGCCGCCAAAGACGACATCACTTTGTACGAATCCCACGGCATGGGCATCCAGGACATCTATACCGCGGCGAAGCTGGTCGAACTCGCACGCAGCCGCAAGGTCGGCACTGAATTACCGATGCAAACAAGAACCACCGACTGAAAGACAAACCCGATTGAACCGCCGATAAACGCAGATTAACGCCGATAAAACCAAAACATCGCCAGCACTTACTGTCGAATCGAATTGATCGGCGTTAAATATTTTTTTCCTCGATGCTCTCTATAATATATTGTTTTAATTGATATTTTTATGACCATCTCTTATGACTAACTCGAATGATGTGATTGGTTTTGTCGGCATCGGTGCGATGGGCACACCGATGGCCGGCAATCTCGCCCGCGCCGGCTACAAGCTGGTGGTGTATGACCTCGATGCCGCGCGCACTGCGGCGCTGGGCGGCACATCTGGCGTGACGGTTGCCAAAAATCTCGCCGAACTCGGCGCCACCGCCAACATCATAATCACCATGCTGCCCGACGGCAAAGCCGTACGTGCGGCGCTGTGCGGCAAGGACGACAGCTTCAAGGATTGTTTGCTGGAGCGCACGCAAAAAAATACGCTGGTGATCGACATGAGTTCATCGTCGCCTATGGGCACGCGCGAACTCGGTGAAGTGCTGACCAAACGCAGCTTGCAGTTCATCGACGCCCCGGTATCCAACGGCGTCAAAGGTGCGGTAGCCGCGACGCTGTCGATCATGGTTGGCGGTGACCGGAGCATTTTTGACCGGATTAAACCCATGCTCGAAAAAATGGGCAGTCAGATTTATTACGCCGGCCCGCTGGGCGCCGGCCACGCGATCAAGGCACTCAACAACTATGTGTCCGCTGCCGGGCTGATCGCCGCATGTGAAGCGATGCATGCGGGCCAGGCCTTCGGCATCGACCCGAACGTGGTGGTCGACATCATCAACACCTCGAGCGGCATGAACAACACCACCAAAAACAAGTGCAAGCAGTACATGATTTCCGGTACCTACAACGCGGGG
>Ga0105090_10002223_pt1 | contig 10772 bp, 10 predicted proteins | sample PPLLak3March2015_FD_79110 | JGI IMG/M metagenome (GOLD analysis project Ga0105090, IMG submission 79110) | Freshwater sediment microbial communities from Prairie Pothole Lake near Jamestown, North Dakota, USA - PPLs Lake P7 Core (1) Depth... | ecosystem: Environmental > Aquatic > Freshwater >... | reverse complement strand
GTCGATCTGGAACGCTCGACGCTGGCCGATTGGGTGGGGCAATGCGCGGCGCTGTTGCGCCCGCTGGTCAATAACCTGCAGCAGCATGTCCTGGGTGGAACGAAGATTCATGCCGACGATACGGACACCGGCCATGCCGTTGCCGATCAGGACGAGACGGGGTTTGCTCATGGTTGACTCCAACGTTGCGCGCACCGCAAGGTGCAAGATTCATCTCAGCGCATGACGTCGTTGCCATCGAGCCGCCTGCGTTGGCGGTTGATTCGCTGTACCAGCGTTCTGTTGCTATCAGCGTGCCAGCTGTTCATGACATTGATTTTTCGCTGTTTTCTTGGGTCGACCGCGACAGCGTCGCACCAGAACCGTGCATTTCGATCAGTTGCGGTGCATCGCCGGCTCAGTTGCCGCCGACCAGGAGGCCAGTCGACTCGACGGCGACGATGGCCTTGGCCTGGTTGAAATTCTCCGCATAGCCGCTGGCGAAGAGCAGGCAGGCCAGCTGGTTGGCAATCGGCTTGGGCAGCGGCAGCTCCTTGTCGAGTACGCGGCGGATCCAGCGTGCCGTGCTCGCCGTGTCAATCGCCTCTGGCAGGCATGGCAGGGCGCGCAGGCTGTCGTGCTCGCCCTCGAACAGCACGTCGGCGCGCCCGTCGTGGATATGTTCGAGGCGCGGTCGCCGGCGTGGGTTGGCGAACGGCTCGCCCTCCGTGGCACGCAAAAGGATCGCGCGGCGGTCGCAGGCGACGAGGACGTTGCGCATCAGGTCGATGAAATCCGGATGCGTCGCCGCCGCCACCACAACGCCTTCGCCGCGGAACGGATCGAGCAGCTTGACCAGGCTGTGCGCGCTGTTGCGCACACCCATGCGTGCGCGCATACGGAGCAGGTCGTTCGCCCCTGACGACAGGGCACTAAGCGGCATGAACGCCAGTCGCTTTTCATCGAGTGTCGCCTGCGCCTGGGCGACCGAGATGGTCGGCATGATGCCCAGTTCGCGGAAGACTTGGCCCGTGGTCACCCGGCCGTAGCCTTCGAGCAGGCCATGGACCAGCACCGGAACGCCGAAGCGCTGCAGCATCAGGGCCAGCAGCGGCGTCAGGTTGGCTTCCTTGCGCGCCCCGTTGTAGGTCGGCAGGATCACCGGACGGATACGGCCATGCGGCCGCTGCATGGCCGCGGTGCGTTCCTCGGTGGCAGCGAGGAAGCCAAGCATTTCCTCCAGCGATTCGCCCTTGACGCGCAGACCGAGGATGATGGCGCCCATTTCTAGATCGGGCACGCCGCCATCGAGCAGCGCGCCGTAGAGCCGGTGCGCATCTTCGCTCGAGAGATCGCGCGCACCTTCGGCACCACGCCCGATTTCCCGTATGTATTGAGCGTAATTCATGGTCTCCTCCTGCTGCGCTCAGGCTGGCGCGGTCTCTTCGCTCTTGAATTCGGCTGCCCTGCGCTTGAGGTCCGGCACACAGGACCCACAGAAAGTGCCGCATTTCAACCTGTCCTGGAGGACGGCCAGCGAGCCGCCGCGCACCAGTTCCTTCTGTATCTGCACATCGCTGACATCCGCGCATTTGCAGATGATATTGCGTGGTGCGATGCTGACCGGCGCCCGCGCGCTCGGGGCCAAGGCCAGCCGGATCAGGCTGGCGTCGAGTTCGTCTTCGGCCATGGCCTGCTTGAGCCACGCCTGCGCCAGCGTCTCGCCGGCCAGGCGCACGCCCAACAGCCGGCTGCTGCGCCCGTAGAGGGCTAGCGTCGCGTAGGGGAAGCCGGCAAGCATCGGCCGCGCATCCTGCATCAAGTTCAGCGCCTCGGCCCGGCTGGCGCAACGGCGGACGATGGCGAGCGGATAGGGCAGGTCGAGTCGGCTGATCTGGACGGCGGCATGCTTCAGTTCCGGCTGCAGCGAATACGGATCGGCCGCGTCGCAGGCGACGGCGTTGACGCCGGGCGAATTCATGAACTGGCTGCCCCAGTGCATGGGCATCCAGGCGCGGCCGCGCAGCAGCCCGGCCCGCTCGGCGACGCGCACCGTCATTTCGCCCCGCGCATTGGCGACCCGCGCAATATCGCCGCTCGCCAGCTGGCGATGACGCATGTCGCAGGGGTGCATGGCGAAAACCGGTTCGTCCTCGAGATTTAACAGGCGCGGGACGGTGCCGGTCCGGCTCATGCCGTGCCAGTGATCGCGCATGCGCCCTGACAGGAGGCTGATCGGCGCATCCGGCGTCAGGCCATCGGCGGTCGGGGCATGCTCGATGGCGACGAAGCGCGCCTTGCCATCGGCCGTCGGAAAGCACCCGTCTTCGTAAAGGCGCACCTTGCCTTTGACCGCGCCTTCCGGATAAGGCCATTGCTGCGGACCGTCGCCATCAAGCAGGGCATAGCTCAGGCCGGTGATATCGAGGTCACGCCCACGCGTGCTTTCGCGATGCTCGTTGAAGATGGACTCGGCATCGGCGTAGGGGAACAACTTGTCGGCACCGGCATGATCGAGCTTGCGGCCAAGGCGAAGGGCAAAATCAACGACGATCTCCCAGTCGTGGCGCGCCTCCCCGGGTGGGGCAACCGCTGACTGGACGCGGGTGATGCAGCGTTCGGAATTGGTCACCGTGCCGTGCTTTTCGCCCCAACCGCTGGCCGGTAGCAGGAGATCGGCGTAGTCCGCGGTGTCGGTGTTGGCGTAGGCCTCCTGGAGCACGACATACTCGGCCGCCCGCAACGCCTCGCGTACTGCTGCCTGATTGGGAAGCGATTGCGCCGGATTGGTGCAGGCGATACAGACCGCCTTGATCTCGCCGGATTTAAGGCTTTTGAACAGGTCGACCGCAGCCTTGCCCGGCTTTGCCGGTACGAAGGGCACGCCCCAGAAACGCGCCATCTCGGCGCGGTGGGCCGGGTTGCCCAGGTCGCGATGCGCCGACAGCAGGTTGGCCAGGCCGCCGACCTCGCGCCTGCCCATCGCATTGGGCTGTCCGGTCAGCGAGAAGGGACCGGCCCCCGGCTTGCCGATCTGCCCGGTAGCCAGGTGCAGATGGATGATGCCGGCGTTGTTGTGCGTGCCATGCACCGACTGGTTGAGGCCCTGGCAATACAGCGACAGCGATGCATCGCTATCGCCGAACCAGCGCGCCGCCTTGACGATATCCGCCGCGCCCACGCCGCAGATTTCGGCGGCGACCGCCGGTGGATACTTCGCGGCGATTTCGGCCAGCGCCGCGAAGCCGGTCGTGTGGGCAGCCACGTAGGCCTCCTCGACCAGTTTTTCGGCGATCAGCAGGTTGAGCATACCGTTGAACAGGGCGATGTCGGTGCCAGGTCGCAGCGCCAGATGGAGATCGGCAATCTCGGCGCTTTCCGAGCGGCGCGGGTCGGCGACGATGATCTTCAGGTCGGGATTGGCGGTGCGGGCGTCCTCTATGTAGCGGAAGATGATCGGGTGGGCGACGGCCGGATTGGCGCCGGCGATGAAGATGAGCTTGGCCTGGAGAATGTCCTCGTAGCTGCACGGCGGTGCATCGGCGCCCAGCGTCTGCTTGTAGCCAGCGACTGCAGAGGACATGCAGAGCCGCGAATTGGTGTCGACGTTGTTGGTGCCGATCAGGCCCTTGGCCAGCTTGTTGAAGACGTAGTAATCCTCGGTCATCAACTGGCCGGAAATGTAGAAGGCGACCGAATCCGGGCCGTGGGCGCGGATCGTCTCGGCGAAACGTCCGGCCGCCTCGTCGAGCGCCACGTCCCAGGTCAGCGTTTCGCGCAGCCCGTGCCGCACGCTGCGCCGTTCCGGGTGCAGGAGCCGGCAGGCCGGGCCAGCGGTCTGGGCGAGGGTCGCACCCTTGGTGCACAGGCGTCCGCGATTCGCGGGATGGTCGGGGTCGCCGCGCACGCCGGTGATCGCGCCGTTTTCAGTCTCGATGAGGACGCCACAGCCGACGCCGCAATAGCAACAGGTTGATTTGACTTGCCGATTCATGATCTTCCTTCTGGACAGCCATTGAGCAACAGCCGTGCCATGCAGAAAAATCATCGGTTTGGATGCAAAACGGGGAAATTTCCTTCAGAAATCTCCCCGTTTTGGTGCGTCGACCGCAACCGGCATCCCTATTTGATGCGTTGCAGCTTCGGACGCCCTCCTTCGGGGCGCGGCGGCTCCGCCGGCTCGGTCGGCGCCTCTTCGGCAACTACCTCGGGCACATCGCCGGCGGCGAACCCGCCTTCTTCGTCGATTTCGAAAGCCATGCCGGCGCCGTTCTCGCGCGAATAGATGGCGGAAACCTGGTCGACCGGCACTGACAGTTCGCGGGCGACCCCACCGAAGCGGGCCTGAAATTCGATCCGTTCGTTGCCGATCTGCAGCTTGTTGGTCGCGTCCGGCCCGATGTTGAGGACAATCTGGCCGTCGCGGACGAACTCGCGCGGCACACGCGCCCGCTCATCGACCCGGACGGCGATATGGGGCGTGAAGCCGTTGTCGCAGCACCATTCCCAGATGGCGCGCAGCAGATAGGGTTTGGTGGACGGCAGTTCCATGCCTTACTTGCGCATCGCCTTTTCAGACGGAGTCAGCGCGTCGATGAAGCCCTGGCGGCTGAATATCCGCTCGGCGTATTTCATCAACGGCGCCGCTGCCACTCCGAGATTGATGCCGTAATGGTCCAGGCGCCAGAGCAGCGGCGCGATCGCCACGTCGAGCATCGAGAATTCGTCGCCGAGCATGAACTTCTGCTTGTTGAAGATCGGGATGATCTCGGTCAGGCGGGCCTTGATCTCCTGCCGCGCCTTGTCGGCGCTCTTGCCGTGCTTCTCGATCACCTCCATGAAGGCGAAGATCTCGCGCTCCATGCCGACCAGGAGCTGACGGGCGCGGGCGCGCATGATCGGGTCGGCGGGCATCAGTTGCGGATGCGGGAAGCGCTCGTCGATGTATTCGTTGATGATGTTCGGCTCGAACAGCACGAGGTCACGCTCGACCAGCACCGGCACCCGGTTGTGCGGGTTGATGACGGCCAGATCTTCCGGCTTGTTGAACATGTCGACATCGATGACCTGGAAATCCATGCCCTTTTCGTAGAGGACAATCCGGCAGCGATGGCTGAATGGGCAGGTCGTGCCCGAGTAGAGGTTCATCATGTGCAGAAACCTTCAAAATGAGATTCGGCATCGGGGGCCGACCTGAGCCAACCCGCGATGCCGTCAGCTAACCCGGAACGGGGATTAGTGAATGTCTTTCCAGTAGTTCTTCTTCAACGCGTAAGCCAGGAGGAAGAGCACGAACAGGAAGGCCAGCACGCCGAAACCGAGCTTCTGGCGAAACTCCTGTTGCGGCTCGCCCATCCAGACCATGAAGCCGACCAGGTCGGAAATCGCCTTGTCGTATTCGGCCGGGCTCATCTTGCCCGGCACGGCGAGTTCCAGCTTGTGGGTCTCGTGGTTCATCACCTGCGTACCCTGCAGTTCCCAGAGGATGTGCGGCATGCCGACAGCTTCGAAGGCGACGTTGTTCCAGCCGGTCGGCCGCTTGTTGTCCTGGTAGAAGGTCCGCAGGTAGGTGTACAACCAGTCGGCACCGGCACCGGCATTGCCGAGTTCGCCCCGGGCCCGGGCGATGATGGTCAGGTCGGGCGGGGTGGCGCCGAACCACACCTTCTGCTCGTCGGAACGCGCCGCAACAACCATCAGGCCACCGATCTTGTCGGAGGCGAACATCAGGTTGTCCTTGACCTGTTGCTCGGTCAAGCCGAGGTCCATCAGGGTTTGGTAGCGCATGTAGGACGCGCCGTGGCAGTTCAGGCAGTAGTTTACGAACATCTTGGCGCCGTTCTGCAGCGCCGCCTTGTCGCTCACCGAGCCTGGCCACTTGTCGAGGTGGACGTTGCCGCCGCTGGCCAAGGCCAGCACCGGCGCGAAGAGCAATGCGATAAGGAATTTTTTCATTTTGTGCATCCTCACTTCATCGTCACACGTTCAGGCACGGGCTTGAACTTGTCCATGCGTGACCACCAGGGCATGGCGAGGAAGAAGCCGAAGTAGAACAGCGTGCAGATCTGTGAGACCAGCTCACCCGTCGGTGACGGCGACTGCGTACCCAGATAGCCAAGGATGAAGAAGCAGATCACGAACAGGGTGATCATCACCTTGGTGATCGGGCCGCGATAGCGGATCGACTTGACCGGGCTGCGATCCAGCCACGGCAGGAAGGCGAAGATGACGACCGAGGCGCCCATCGCAACCACACCCCAGAACTTGGCATCGAGGCCGAAGAAGTTCCAGACGACGGCGCGCAGGATCGAGTAGTAAGGCGTGAAGTACCAGACCGGCGCGATGTGCGGCGGGGTCTTCAATGGGTCGGCCGGATAGAAGTTCGGCGTTTCCAGGAACATGCCGGCACCTTCGGGCGCCCAGAACAACACTGCCGAGAAGACCATCAGGAAGACGACGACGCCGACGATGTCCTTGACCGAGTAGTACGGGTGGAACGGGATGCCGTCGCGCGGGATGCCGTTCTCGTCCTTGTTCGCCTTGATCTCGATACCGTCCGGGTTGTTCGAACCGGTTTCGTGCAGCGCCAGGATGTGGGCAGCGACGAGGCCGAGCAGGATCAGCGGGAAGGCGATGACGTGGAAGGAGAAGAAGCGGTTCAGCGTTGCATCACCGACGACGAAGTCGCCGCGGATCAGGATGGACAGGTCGTTGCCGATCACCGGGATGGCGCCGAACAGGTTGACGATCACCTGGGCACCCCAATAGGACATCTGGCCCCACGGGAGCAGGTAGCCGAAGAAGGCTTCCCCCATCAGCACCAGGAAGATGCCGACGCCGAACAGCCAGGTGAGTTCGCGCGGTTTGCGGTACGAACCGTAGATCAGACCACGGAACATGTGCAGGTAGACAACGATGAAGAAGGCCGAGGCGCCGGTCGAGTGCATGTAGCGTATCAACCAGCCGCCGGGAACGTCGCGCATGATGTACTCGACGGAAGCGAAGGCGATGGGCACGCCATTGGCGTTCAGCGCCGCATCCGGCTTGTAGTGCATGGTCAGGAAGATGCCGGTGACGATCTGGATGACCAGGACCAGCATTGCGAGCGAACCGAAGAAATACCAGAAGTTGAAGTTCTTCGGCGCGTAGTACTCGGACAGGTGCCCGCGCCACATCGAGGTCGCTGGGAAACGGGCATCGACCCACTCCAGGACGTTGCCGCCAATGGAGCCGTCGGACTTGTACTTTTCGTAAGTGCCACCAGCCATGTTAAGCCCCCTTCTTGTCTTCGCCGATCAGGATACGGGTATCGGCGAGATACACGTGCGGCGGAACTTCGAGATTGGTCGGCGCAGGCTTCGCCTTGAAGACGCGGCCGGCGAAGTCGAAGGTCGAACCATGGCAGGGGCACAGGAAGCCGCCCTGCCAGTCGGCCGGCATGCCTTCCTCGGCACCGTTCTTGAACTTGGAGGAGGGCGAGCAGCCGAGATGGGTGCAGATGCCGACGACCACCATGATGTCCTTCTTGATCGAGCGGGTCTCGTTCTGCGCGTAAGGCGGCTGCATGTCCTTGGCCGATTTCGGATCCGCCATCTGGTCATCGAGTTTCGGCAGGCTATCGAGCATTTCCTTGGTCCGGTTGATGACCCAGACTGGCTTGCCTCGCCATTCGACGGTCATCATCTGGCCGGCCTCGAGCTTGCTGATATCGACTTCAACCGGAGCGCCTGCCGCCTTGGCGCGCTCGGACGGAAGCAAGCTGGAGACGAACGGCACTAGCGCGGCAACCGCACCAGCCCCGCCGACGGCCGCAGTAGCGACGATGAGACGCCGCCGTCCGCAGTCCATTTTTCCTTGATTGCTCATAACGCTGACCCCTAAAGGAATTGGATGGGATAAGAAATTAACGGTAGATTATACTTCATCGGAACCCGCGATAAAAGCCGCTGTCACCCCGCGCAACTCTTGCGCTCCCGCATGGCCTGAGCCAGTGTGCCGCTATCGACGTATTCGAGCTCACCGCCGACCGGGACACCGCGGGCGATCCGCGTCACGTTGATCCCCTTGGGCTTGAGCATGGCGGCAACATAGTGGGCGGTCGCCTCGCCCTCGTTGGTGTAGTTGGTGGCCAGGATGACCTCGCGTACGACGCCATCGAGCGAGCGCGACAGCAGACGCTCGAGGCCGAGTTCCCGTGCGCCGACACCGTCGAGCGGGGAGATCCTTCCCATCAGCACGTAGTACAGCCCCTGGAAGGCGTGTGTCTGTTCCATCATGTTCATGTCGACCGGCGTCTCGACGACGCACAGCAACGCCGGGTCGCGCCGCGGCGATGCGCACCGCTGGCAGATCTCCGCTTCGGAGAAGTTGTTGCAGCTCGTGCAGTGCCGGATCGACGCGAGAGCATGCAGGAGCGCGTCGCCCAGGCGCTGCGCCCCGCCCCGGTCACGTTGCAGGAGATGATAGGCCATGCGCTGCGCCGACTTCGGCCCGACGCCCGGCAGGCAGCGCAGCGCCTCGATCAGTGCCTCGAGTCCCGACGGGCTCACGGTCTAGAACGGCAGCTTGAGGCCGGGCGGCAAGTTGAGGCCGCTGGCGAAACCCGCCATCTTTTCCTTGCTGAGTTCCTCACCGCGCCGAACGGCATCGTTCATGGCGGCGGCGACGAGATCCTCGAGCATTTCGCGGTCGTCGAGAACCGACGGATCGATGCTGACACGCCGCACGTCGTGCGCGCAGGTCATCACGACCTTGACCATGCCGGCTCCGGACTGCCCTTCGACCTCGGTCTGGGCAAGTTGCTCCTGCGCCTTCTTCATGTTGTCCTGCATCATCTGCGCCTGCTTCATCAGCCCGGCCATGCCACCCTTCATCATTTCCAGATCTCCGCTATACGATGGGTTTGATTGACGACTCGACCAGCGACGCATCGAAGCTTTCGATGACATCGCGAACGAAGGAATCCTGCTCGATCGACGCTATCGCCCGCTCCTGCCGTTCGCGCTTCTCCCGTCCGGCAGTGGCGGCAGGCGTATCGGCTTCGGTCTGGGCCAGTTCGATACGCAGGGTCACCCGGCGTCCAAGATAGTCGCCAAGCGCCTGCTGCAACCTCTCGGGTGCCGGCTTCATCTGCAGGTGGGCATGCCCCGGGGCGAGGCGCAGCACGCAGGCCGACTCGCCCAACTCGCGCAACTCACAGTGCTGGGCGAGTTCGCGCGCCAGCCCGTTGAGCTGCAAGGCCGCGATCATCTCGTGCCAGCGGTTCGACGGGACGCCCTGTGGGGAGCCATCCCCGGAAGAGCGCTCGGGTTCGCGGGCGGGTGCGCGAACCGCCGCCGATGGTTGCGCCTCCGCCAGCGGCCGGCCAGTGCCTTGCCTGACGGACTGGATGGCTGAAACAACATCGGCCACGGTTTGCGGCCTGAAGCTGTGCAATCTCAGCAGTGTCATGACGAAGCCGGCGTATTCGTCCGGCGACAACTGCAGGTCGGCTCGCCCTAGGATCACGATCTGATAGGCCAGTTGCACGAACTCGGGTGAAAAACTGGCCGATAGCTCGAGAAGCCTGGCGCGATCCGGATCATCGTCGTCCAGCGAGCCCGGCGCGCACTGGGCAACCTGGATAAGGGTCAGCAGCCCGGCCAGCTCCTGCAGGGCGGCGCCGAACGAAAGGCTGCGCAACGCCATGTCGGCGGCGAGGCGGAGCAGTTCGCCGGCATTGCCGGCGTGGACTGCCGCCAGTATGGAGTAGAGGTAATCGAGATCGACGGTGCCAAGCATCGCGCGGACCTGCGCCTCATCAACCCGCCCGGCGCCGTGCGCGATCGCCTGATCGAGCAGCGACAGCGCGTCGCGCATGCTCCCCGCAGCCGAGCGTGCAATCAGGCCAAGCGCGGGCAGTTCATAGGACACCTCCTCCGACTGAAGGACATGCGCTAGATGCGACGCGATCGACGCAGGCGGCATCTGCTTCAGGTTGAACTGAAGGCAGCGCGAAAGCACAGTGACGGGAATCTTTTGCGGATCGGTCGTTGCAAGGATGAACTTGACATGCTCCGGCGGCTCTTCGAGCGTCTTCAGCATCGCGTTGAAGGCGGAATTCGAAAGCATGTGTACTTCGTCGATCACATAGACCTTGAAGCGCCCCCGCGTCGGCGCATAAACGGCGTTTTCCAGGAGCTGGCGCATCTCGTCGACACGTGTATTGGTAGCGGCATCGACTTCCAGAAGATCAACGAAGCGCCCGCTGTCGATTTCCTGGCAAGCAGAGCAGGTTCCGCAAGGCGTCGGCGTGACCCCGGCTTCGCAGTTGAGCGCCTTGGCAAGGATCCTGGCCAGTGTTGTCTTCCCGACGCCGCGCGTGCCCGTGAACAAGTAGGCGTGATGCAGGCGCTGGCTGGCTAGGGCATGGGTCAGCGCACGGACGACATGCTCTTGACCGACAAGGCTGCTGAAGCTGCGCGGCCGCCATTTGCGTGCGAGGACCTGATAACTCATGCGCCCCAAAACGGTTCCAAAATGGAAATGGCGAGCCTAACCCCCGGCACTTGCAGTAAGTAGCTGTGGCTGCTTCCTTCCGGACCTGACCAGATTCACCACCCTGCAATGCGGGGAGACCCGCCGCGGAAGATTCTAACACAGGGGGAATTTACCTGCCTGTAAACGTCTTACCCCCCGTCGGGAGTTATGTGACGGGGGGTTTGAGGGGTGGGGTGCCTGGCGATGACCTACTTTCTCGCACGAGATGTGCAATATCATCGGCGCGGTTTCGTTTCACGGTCCTGTTCGGGAAG
>Ga0105090_10002222_pt1 | contig 10773 bp, 6 predicted proteins | sample PPLLak3March2015_FD_79110 | JGI IMG/M metagenome (GOLD analysis project Ga0105090, IMG submission 79110) | Freshwater sediment microbial communities from Prairie Pothole Lake near Jamestown, North Dakota, USA - PPLs Lake P7 Core (1) Depth... | ecosystem: Environmental > Aquatic > Freshwater >... | reverse complement strand
TACCTGACCCGCGGCTGGAACCGCAGGCCGAACACATTGATGTATTCATTCGAGCGTGAGTTCCCGATCCCGAACGACGAATGGGACGATCTCCGCGTCGGTGACGTCGCACGATTCAAGCGCATCGAGCCCATGAAGCGATGGCAGATCTCGTTCGACGACGGTCAGAGATGCGCGCTGACCCTCGACGTCGACCTGCACGCCGGAAGCTGGCATTGGATAGACAATCTCTACGAGACGCCGAAGTTCCTCGCTGGCGACAGGTACCACCGACCTTACGCGGCGAACGGCATGATGAATCTCGACGGCCGCAGCTATCCGCTCGAACTGACCGGGGACTCGGATCATTCATGGGGCCCGCGGCGGTGGGGTCCTCTGTTCAAAAGCAAGTACGTCGCGGGGCAGTGCGGTCGAAACTGGGCGATGTCGTTCATCGAGATCGTCGCCGAGGATGGCAGTGTCCGTCCGTACGGCTTCGTCTGGGACGGGAAGCGCTATTCCGCGATCAGCAGCGTCGAGATTGCGGCCGACTACGACGACGACGGCATCCATCGGTCCGTGCTCATCAATATCGTGGACGAGGAGCGGCGATTGACCCGGGTGGAAGGCGCCTGCTTTGCATCGGCGCCGACGGAATACGACGTCATCTCGAATAACGATTGTTACTTCAATTTCGAGGTCAATCGGGGTCAGCACAAGGGCTCGGGAATCCTGTCTTTCTTCTGGAACCACGACTATTACCACCGGGTCATGCACCGGGTGGCCGCCGCCGACCCAACATGAACCGGCGACGGCTTATTTTCGAACCCGAGCACGAGATCTTCCGAGATCAGGCGCGCCGATTCTTCCTGGAGCGCATAGCTCCGAACGCCGCAGCTTGGCGTGCCCAGGGTTACGTCGACCGCGAGGCGTTCCAGTGGGCAGGCGAGCATGGCTACTTGCTGATGTGGGCCGCTGAGCGTTACGGCGGCGCCGGAATCGACGACTTCCGGTACGAGCAGATCCTCTACGAGGAGAACGTCAGGCACGGGGAGTTTGGCTTCTTCATGACCGTGCACTCGAGGCTGGTCGGCCCCTACATCGGCAAACTCGGTACCGAAGAACAGAAGCAGCGCTGGCTGCCCGCCTGCATCCGCGGCGACACGATCCTGGGTGTCGCAATGACGGAACCGGACGCGGGCAGCGATCTCGCCAGCATGCGCACCCGCGCCGAGCGGCACGGCGACCGCTGGGTCCTGAGCGGCGCGAAGACTTACATTTCGAACGGCCAGATCGGCGACGTCTTTATAGTTGCAGCTCGAACCGTGCCGGAGGTGCGTCATGGACTCGGGCTGTTCGTTGTCGAACGCGGCATGCCGGGATTCCGACGCGGCCGACGACTGCAGAAGATCGGCATGCATGCGCAGGACACCTCTGAACTGTTCTTCGATGATGTCGAGGTGCCGGCGGCCAACGTGCTCGGGGACCCAGAATGCGGCTTCGAGTACCTGACCAGGTTCTTGTCGGAGGAACGGCTGCTGAGCGCCACTGCATCCATGGCGAGTGCCCAGACGGCGTTCGACATCACGCTCGAGTTCATCCGGGGACGCCGGGCGTTCGGTCGCCCGATCGGTGCGTTCCAGAACTCCCGCTTCAAGATGGCCGACATGCGCACGCAGCTGGATGCGGCGCAGACGTTCCTCGATGCCCTGGTGCTGCAGCATAATGCGGGCGAGCTGTCACCGACCTTGGCCGCCGAGGTCAAGCTGCTGGCGTCTGAGCTTGAGGGGCGCGTCATGGACGAGTGTCTGCAGCTGCATGGCTCCGCGGGCTACATGCAGGAATACCGCATCGCACGACTTTACACCGACGCGCGCATCTCTCGAATCTATGCAGGAACGAGCGAGATCATGCGTGAGATCATCGGTCGTTCGCTTGGGCTCGACGAGCGCAAGCTCACTTGATGACTTGATCGGAGCGGGACTCGTCGATCCCAGATGCGCTGCCGCGATCGGGCAGCGCGACCCAACCTTCGCTGCCATCGAGGACGACCTCTTCACCATCCTGGATTTCACACGTGGCAGACGAGACCGCCGTCACACACGGGAGCCCGTATTCGCGGCACAGCGAGGCACCGTGGGCCAGCACGCCGCCGGTTTCAAGAACGAGTCCCGCAAGGCGCGAGAACGCCGGCGTCCAGCCCGGGTCTGTCTGGCGCGCCACGAGAATCTCGCCGTCGCTGACGCGCGACAACTCACTCACGTCGCGCACGATCCTGGCCTTGCCCCGGGCCCGGCCCGGGCTTGCGCCGAGCCCCAGCAGTTGATTGGACCCGGCCCGCAGGTCCTCGCCGCCCTCGTCTCCGACGTAACCTCGTCGCAGGAAGATCGGTGGCGATTTAAGACGCGTCTCTTGCCACTCGTGGCGACGGGTTTGAATGCGCGCCTCGACGGCGTTCCGCCCTAGTTTTCCTGCGCTCAGCTGGTCGATTTCCTCGCGAGAGAGGAACCAGACGTCGTCTATGGTCGCCAGGTGACCGGTGGAATGGAGACGCCGGCCTTTCTCGAGGTAGACACGACGCACAAGCCACCACACGTGGTCGTAGTAGAAACGGTGGTTGTCGCGGATTCCCGCATAGATTTCGTTGGCGCGGAAAAGCAATCGAAGTGCCACCCGCTTCAAGGAGGCGGCGATGCCTCCCACGGCAGTGAGCGCCGCGGCCTGAGCCCGTTCGCGCGCTCGGGCGCCGTTGGCGTTGACCGCGCTCGGGCGCAGGGAATTTCCACGCAGAAACGCACGCACGTGACTCCAGAGCAACTCCGGGTCGTCACCCCAGCGTGGATAGATCAGGTCCTTGTAGTTCGCGCCACGATGGCGGTGCTGACGGAGGAATTCATCGAAGCGCTCAGCGAACGGAACGGCATGGAGAGTCGCGGCATTGGATCGAAACGCCGACCATGGCTGGTCGAGTGCCGCCGACACGACGCGGGGATCGGCGTTTCGTAGCGAGGCGGCCAGATCCCATATGCAGTCGGCTTCACGCACCGTCTCGCTCCGAGACAGGCCGGCTGACACCGCGCCATACCGGCGTTCGCCGTCACCGCACCATCGGTCAAGCACGCCGCTCAACAGCAGCTTGAGATCATGGGCGTAATAGAGCACGGCGACTTCGCACTCCGGGGCCACGCTCAGGGCCAATTGCCACACTCGACCCAGGAACTCGTCGAGCGCCAGGTCAGAAATTGGTGCGAGGTCCGTGTCGCACAGCGGCTCGGCCTGAGCGAGAAAGGCCGGCCAGGCTTTCGCTAGAAACCGGTGGTTGCGAGCCAGACCAAAGGTGCGGCCTTTGCTCACCTCGAATCGCCACAGCCGGCCCAGCGCACCGCGCCAGTTCCATGGTGTACGTCGAAGGGACACGCGATGTTCGGGTGCGAGCAGCGATTCCAGCTGGGGCCGTCGCGCGATCGGCGGCAACGTCGCATACAGGCGCTCAAGCACCTTGGAGTCCATGTAGGCCGCCGCACGGTGGTACTTGAAGACATCGGGTGGAACCGGCGCCAGGTCGCCGGCATTGGCGATCTGCTGTCCCGTCACGAGCGTGAGGTTCTGGATGTCGTAGAAAAGCGGGGTCAGCGGAGCCGCCCAGACCTCGTCGGCGTACGCACGAGTCCATACGCGTTCGACGGCATCCGGAGATCCACCAGACCTCCATGGTTCGAGCGGACGATCATGGAATACGCCGGCGATCGTCGAGATCGGGCGGCTTTGCAGGAGGTAGAGGCGGCTGTTTTCGACGGCCCATTCGAGGTCCTGGGGAAATCCGAAGGCGCGTTCCGCATCGCGCGTCACCGACCATACCGCGTGCCTCAACGATTCTGGGAACGCCGGCTGGCCAGCGGGAACGTAGTGATCGACGATCGTGCCGGCCGCGTTGTCGAGACGGACCTGCTCAGGATCAATCTCGCCGGAAACGAGTTTCTCTCCCAGTCCCGGTGCCACGTTGATGACGCTGATTGAAAGCGCCTGCGTGACAGGATCGGCAGAGAAGCTGACTCCGGCCCAATCGGCGCGCACCATCCGCTGGACGACGACCGCCATCGCAGCATCGTCGATGACATGGCGACGAGCGCGGTAGGCATCGGCCACCAAGCTCCGGTGCGAGTTCCAGCACCGTTCGACGGCCATGATCAATGCGTCCTCGCCGACGACGTCCAGCACCGTCTCGAAAATTCCGGCAAAGGATGCGCTCGCCGAATCCTCGGCCACGCTAGAGGACCGCACCGCACACGGAGTATGCGCGCCGCCCAGTTCGCGCCAGGCCTGGAGGATGGACGCACGCAGGTCTGGTGCAATGCCGACGTCGGCGAACCCGCGGTACGCCTCGGTCGTGAGCACGAAAAACGGCGGAACCTCGAACCCGTGCGCCAGCAGTTCGAACAAGGACCCGGCCTTGCCGCCTACCAGGCGAGCGTCGGAAGGTCCGCCTTGCGCACCGGTGACGATCTGCGGGTCGGGCATGCCCGTGGCGCTAGGGGGAGAGGAGGGCGCTTTTCAGGGCGCTCGTGTAGCGGGAGCCGAGGACGCCGTCGACGATGCGGTGATCGTACGTTATAGCGATGTGAAGGGTCGGCCGCGCCGCGATTCCTTCCTCGATCACGAAGGGACGCGTCTCGAGCGAGCCCACGAACACGATCAGTGCATGCCCGACCGGCAACAACGGCGTGCCGTAATCGACGCCGCGCGTGCCAAGGTTGGACAGGGCGACGATTCCGCCCGTGGCTTCGTCGGGGCCGAGTTTCGCCTCTCGCGCACGGCTCACGAGGGCCCGCCACGCAGCGCGGCGCTGCAGCAGGTCAAGCGCGCCGGCATTCCGCAGCACCGGCACCAGCAGGCCGCGGTCAGTCGCCGTTGCAACGGTGATGTCGATCGAATCGCGAAGTTCGAGGTTGCCACCGACGATCCGTGCCAGCACCTCAGGTACCGCCCGGGCCGCACGCACCATCGCATCGAGGAAAAAGTCCATGTAGCCGAGGTCAGCGGCGGAGTGTCGCGCGGCGACGAGCGCGCTGGCGTCGACGAGGATGCCCTGAGTGAACTGCGGGGCCTGCCATGCTTTCTCCAGCGACGCGATCATTGCCCGTGCGACTGGCGTCAGAGGCGTGGTGCGCGTTCTGCCCGTCTTCTCTGCGGGCTGTGTCTGTGTCGCCCCAGCAGCGCGTCGAATATCGTCCGGCAAGACCGTGCCGTGCGGACCGGAGCCGTCCACGCCGGGCAGACTGACGCCGAGTTCCGCCGCCAGCGCGCGCGCCCTTGGTGAAACCGGTACTTTGGTCTCGCGGTGAGCGTGCTGTACAGCTGCGCCAGAGGCTACTGAGTCAGTCGTCACGACCGCGTCGATTGGCCTCGATTCCTGCGGTTGAGAGAGGAGGGCATCCACCTGCAGGTCGGTCACCGACTCGCCAGGCTCCGCGGCGATTGCCAGTAACGCGCCAACCGTGACGGTGTCGCCCGGTTGTGCGACGAAACGCACGATCCGGCCTGGGCGGGTGGCCTCGATGGGAACGATGGTCTTCTCGGTCTCGATCTCGTAAAGTTCGGCGCCAACGGTCATCGCCGCATCGAGTTCGAGCATCCACCGGACGATCGTTCCTTGCTCCATGGTCTGCCCTTGCCGGGCCAGCACGATCTTGAACATCTGGTCCGCCGGTCAGGTGGTGACGCCCGACATGCATGCCCGCACGGCCATCACGATGTCGTCGACCTGTGGGATCACCGCCTGCTCGAGCAATGCACTTTGTGGGATCGGCACGTCGAGCGCCCCGACCCTGCGAATCGGGGCCTCCAGGTACATCAAGGCTCGTTCGGCCACGACCGCCGCGACTTCAGCTCCGGGCCCGCCGACGACCGGCGCCTCGTGCACGATCACGAGGCGCCCGGTCCTGCTGACGGACTCGATGATTCGATCGAAATCGAAGGGGCGGATTCCCCTCGGATCCAGGATTTCGATTTCAATGCCTTCCTGTGCCAGTGTCGATGCGGCCTTCAGTGCCTTCGGCACCATCACCGACCACGCCACGACCGTGACGTCGCGACCTTCGCGACAGAGCGCGGCCTGACCGAGCGGGACGACGTGATCGCCGTCAGGTACCTCGCCCGAAACGTTCAGCAACGCCTTGTGCGGCATAACGAGCACCGGATTGTCATCACGTATCGCGGCCTTGAGAAGGCCTTTCATGTCGGCGGGTGTACTGGGGGTCACCACGTACAGGCCGGGTGCCGACCAGAACAGCGCTTCGGGACATTGGGAGTGCTCCGGGCCCGCGCCGCCCATGGCCCCCTCGGGTGCGAGGATGACCAACGGCACCTTGAACTGACCACCGTGCATGTAGCGCCATTTGGCAGCCTTGTTGTACACCTCGTCCATCGCCACCGCGACGAAGTCGGCAAACTGCAGTTCCGCGACGGTCCGCGTGCCGGTTATCGCGGCTCCGACGCCGGCACCGACGATCAGGCTTTCGGAGATCGGGGTGTCGATGACACGATCCTTGCCGAAGCGTGCCTGCAGGCCCTTGGACAGGCCGAAGACACCGCCGAAGCCGATGTCTTCGCCAAGATAGATCATGGTCGGGTCGCGCTCGAGTTCTTCGGCGAGCGCCTCGGTGATCGCTTGGGTATAGGTAATGGTGCGAGGCACGGGTCGGCCCTCAGGCGTAAACGTACTGGAAGACGCGATCTTTGTCCGGCGCGGAGCCCGTCAGGGCCTTGGCAGCCGACATAGTGACCTCCGCAGCGACGCGGGAGCGCACGAGCTCCATCTGTGCATCCGCGTCGGGCAGGGCCGCACGCAATTGCTTCACGACGACATCCAATGGATCTCGCTCGCGCCGGAGTTGTTCGAGTTCGCCGCGGTCGCGGTACTCCTGTGCGTCGCCTTCGTAGTGACCGCGAAACCGGCAGGTCAGTGCTTCGATGAGCGTCGGTCCGCCGCCGCTGCGCGCCCGATCCACTGCCTCGACCACGACCTTGTACACGGCCGCTGCGTCCTGTCCGTCGACGACCACACCGGGCATTCCGTAGCCCGCCGCGCGATCGGCGATGCTCCGGACGGAGCATGTGTCCTCGAAGCGCGCGGACACGGCCAACCCGTTGTTCTCACACAACCAGACCACGGGGAGCCTCCAGACGCTCGCGGCGTTCGCAGCCTCGTGAAACGTACCGCGATTGGCGGTGCCGTCGCCGAAGAAGCAAAGGGTGACCGCGTCGGACTTGTGCGCCCGCGCCGACAGCGCCGCGCCGACGGCGATTGGGAAAGACCCGCCGAGCGTCCCGCTCTGGCCGAGTATGCCGAGCTCAGGCCAGGCAATGTGGACGATGCCTGCGCCGAGCCCTCGCGTGGACCCTTCCCTGTAACCGAGGAAGTCTGCATACAGCACGTCCATCGGCATGCCGCGCGCAACCATATAACCGCAACCCCGGTGCGCGTAAAGCAGGTAATCCTGCGGTCGCAGTGCGGCAATCGCGCCGACCTGGACCCCTTCCTGACCCCGCCCCGCGTGGTAGAACCCGGACAGACGACCCTCGGCCTGCATGTCGAGCAGACCCTGTTCCCAGAGCATGCACCGCGTGATGCCTGCGAATAGTTCCAATAGGTGCTGTGATCCACTCATCACGAATCCCCTGCATCGAAGCCGCGCGGCTCGTCTTGCATTTGGCCACGTGGATGCCGAATGCGGCACTACACGAATGGGTAGTGCCACCGAACCCAGGAGCGGGCGGGATGAATGCGACGAATCAGCCGACGACGCCCATCTGGCGCGCGGCGGAGACCGCCTGCACACGCGAAGTCACCGAAAGCTTCGCATAGATGTTCTTCAGGTGAAACTTGACCGTGTTCTCCGAGACAAACAGGCGATTGGCGATGCCCTTGTTCGATATCCCGTTGGCGAGCAACGTGAGCATCTCGCACTCGCGATCGGTCAGAAGAGGCAGTGCGCCTGCGAACTCGCTTCTCGGTGCAGCCACGGCGCCGGCTGCATCCAGCAAAGTCTCAAGGAACTCGCGCTCGTGGTCCGGGCTGGGCCGGCGCGAGCTTTCGTTGACAAGATGCAGCTCGTGCTGCAGCAGCCGCACTACCTCGGGTCCCTCATCGATGAAGACGCGGATGTAGCCGCCCGGCCGGGCCAGGGCCAGGGCCATCCGGAGGTGGCGGTGGTATGTGGCCTCATCCCGGGATCGGTTCGCGACGAGCGCCGACATCAGATGCAGCTTGATCTGTCGCAGCGTGCGGCCGCGCTGCCGCCTGAGCTCGAACTCGATGCGCGCCGACGCTTCGGCGAAGTCGCTCACCGCGATGGCCAAGCGGATTTCACCGAACTCACGCGATTCGATGTCGCTGCCGATCGGTATCCAATCATCCGGCAGCTCGGAGTCGAAGCGTGCAGTCGAGGCGATCGCGATCGCCTCGTCGACGCTGTCCTGCTGCAACACGCGTCGCACCCGCTCCCATTTGACCGTACAGACGATCGACGACCAGCTGTTCTCCCGCCCGATCGCCTCGGCCTCGTCTAGCACTGAACCTGCGCGGCCAGGCCGACCGAGTGCCTCGTACACCCTTGCTGCCGCGACGTAAGCGACTGTCAGGAAATCGAACCTGGTTGAAGACGCAATGATGTCGCGGTGCTGGACGAACAGCGCCTCCGCCGCCGTGAGCTCGTTGGCCTCGTACAGGGACCAGACTTGCGTGGCGAAGGCGACGGCGGACGCGACGGAGCGATCCGCCGCATCGGCGGGGTCGTTCGCATCGTCGCGAAAATTCGCGAGCGCCTCCCTGAGGCGACCCTGTATGACGAGCGCAGCGGTGGCCACCGCCGTGGTGTAGCCGCGACTGAAGGGTGCTTTGACGTGGTCGTTGTACATACGTGCCTGGGCGAGGTAGTCCTTCGCAAGCACATATTCCTGTCGCGTGAGCGCGCAGTAGGCACGGAGATTCGCGGCTGCACTAAGTTCGAATGCCGCAAAGCCGGTGGACTCGGTCTCGTGCAGCGAAACTTGCTCGCTGAGTCCGTAGGCGACCTGGATGTCGTTGTCCAGCATCGCGGCCATGGACAGCACGATGCGTGGACTGGTCGTGGTCGCGACCGCGCCGTTCGAAACGTCGGCCTGCAATAGCTCGAGGAGGGGACGAGCCCGTTGCCTGCGTCGCAAGAAGACCAGCGCGTAGGCGACCTTGATAGCGAGATCGCGACGTGCCGTGATCTTGTCGTAGGGCAGGCGCTCGCTCCATTGCTCCAGCGTAGCGAGCTGGGCATATGCAACGAGGCGGGAAGCCCACTTGTTCAGTGCGTCGGCCGCAAGGTCGTATTCTCTGCAGGTCGTGGCATGCAGGACAGCCTCCTCGAAGTAGTCGTTGCGCATGTACCACCGCGCCGCCCGCCGGTGCACATCGTCGGCCACGTCTGCGGAGTGCATGCGCAACTGCTCCGCCAGGATCGAAGAGAAGAGTGTGTGGTACTTGTACCAGCCCCCATGAGGGTCGACGCACCGCAGAAACATGCCGGAACGCTCCAGTTGAACGAGCAGCTCGCGCGAGTCATTCCACCCGAGAACCTCGTCGCATAGTGCAGCCGAGAGTCGCGTAAGCTTGGACGTATGCAGCAGGAATTCCTGGACACGTGGCGGCTGCAGAGCCAGCACGTTCTCGGCGAGATACTCGGCGAGCTCACGTGGCGGTCGCAGGTTCTCCTTACCTAGTGAACTGCGGATGTGCGGGCTGCCGAGCGTCAGTCGAAACAGTTGCAGAGCCGCGGGCCACCCTTCGGTGCGCTGATAGATCGCATCGACTTCGTCGAGGTCGATGCCCAGGTCGCCGGCGTTCGCAAAAAACTCCTCGACTTCTTTAGGCGTGAAGCGCAGGTCGTCACCGTGGAGGATCAACGCACGGTTGTTGACCACGAGCCGGGCAAGGCCCACGTCCGGCAGGGAGCGTGAGCCGATGAAGATTCGGACGCGATCGGTTGCAGTCTCGAACAAAGCCTTGAACTGGTCTAGCGCCGTCCGTTCGGTCAGCGACTGGAACTCGTCGAAGAACAGCGCGACGGGTTGCGCGAAGGTGGCGAGGCGTTCGATCAACCAATCGCCTCGATGGCGCTGTCGGGGACCCCGGCCCGGTTTCGGTATTTCGGAACCAGTTCGGCTCGCTAGATCATCGAAAAACGCCGTCAGCTGGGCAATGAAGCGACGCGGGTCGTTGTCGCCCACGTCGAAGGTGAGCCAGCCTGAAATGCGACCCTCGGCTTCCTGTACATCCTTGAGTTGCTGCAGCGCAGTACTCTTGCCATGGCCGGCTGGGCCCTGCAACAGGATGACGTTGGCACTGTGCGCGGCTGCCACGCGGTCCAGAATTCGCGCACGTCGAATGACGCCGGCATAGGCCACAGGCGCGAAAAGCTTGTAGTGCCGAACTTCGGCCCATGCCGCGTCCGCGGACCGCCGCATTCGTTCACCCCCTGCAACGGCGCGTCCGGCCGCGCCGTACTCAGTCGCGCCGTTCGGCGAGGCGAACCTGCGCGCTATGAATTCACACTATCAGAAACGATCGGGAACACCTACTTGATGACGATCGGGTTTACCGGCGAGCCCGCCGCCTGGACCACCTTGAGCGGAGCGGCCACGTACAAGCATTCGTACTGGCCATCCTGAGCGCAATCGTCGGCCAGCGCATCCAAGGCCGCGATCTCCGTGAAACTGATTCCGAGGTAGGAGAGCAAAGCGACGTGCAAAGGCAGCACGGTACCC
>Ga0105090_10002221_pt1 | contig 10773 bp, 12 predicted proteins | sample PPLLak3March2015_FD_79110 | JGI IMG/M metagenome (GOLD analysis project Ga0105090, IMG submission 79110) | Freshwater sediment microbial communities from Prairie Pothole Lake near Jamestown, North Dakota, USA - PPLs Lake P7 Core (1) Depth... | ecosystem: Environmental > Aquatic > Freshwater >... | reverse complement strand
TCCAGCGCCTGCTGGATGGCATAGATCAGCGGCCGCGTGCCTTCGCCACTGATTGCGGCGATCGCGAACACCGGGCCGTCGTACTTGGTCGCCTTCTTGTAGGCCTTGACGAAGTCCTTGACCTTCTTCTCCCGCTCTTCCCCGGGAATCAGGTCGATCTTGTTCACCACCAGCCAGCGCGGCTTGGCGGCCAGCGCCGGGTCGTGCTTGCGCAGCTCACCGACGATGGTCTTCGCGTCGCGCACCGGGTCGGCATCGGGGTCGAGCGGGCAAAGGTCGACCAGGTGCAGCAGCAGGCGCGTGCGCTGCAGGTGCTTGAGGAAGCGGACGCCGAGGCCGGCGCCGTCGGCGGCGCCTTCGATCAGCCCCGGCACGTCGGCGACGACGAAGCTCTTCTCGGTATCGACGCGGACGACGCCGAGGTTCGGATGCAGCGTCGTGAACGGGTAGTCGGCGATTTTCGGCCGGGCGGCGGAAATGGCGGTGATCAGCGTGCTCTTGCCGGCGTTGGGCAGCCCGAGCAGGCCGACGTCGGCGAGTACGCGCAGTTCCAGCTTGACCTCGAATTCCTCGCCGGTTTCGCCCTTGGTGCACTGGCGCGGCGCGCGGTTGGTGCTCGACTTGAAGTGGATGTTGCCGAGGCCGCCCTTGCCGCCCCTGGCGATCAGCACCTTCTGGTCGTTGCGGGCGAGGTCGGCCAGCACCTGGCCGCTGTCGAGGTCGCAGATGACCGTGCCGACCGGCACGCGCAGCACGATATCGTCGCCGCCGGCACCGTAGCAGTCGGCACTGCGGCCGTTCTGGCCGCGCTGGGCGAGAAACTTGCGTGCGTAGCGGTAGTCGATCAGCGTGTTGATGTTGTGGTCGGCGACCGCGTAGACGCTGCCGCCCCGGCCGCCGTCGCCGCCGTCGGGGCCGCCCCGGGGGGCGTACTTCTCGCGGCGGAACGAGGCCACGCCGTTGCCGCCGTCGCCGGCCTTGACGTAGATCCGTGCCTCATCGATGAATTTCATTCTTTCCGCCTCTGAAAACTAAAAAGCCCTATCCGGCGGATAGGGCTTTGCGGTTCCGCCGTGCCGAATTATTCGGCAGCCGGAACGAGGATGGTCACCGTGCGGCGATGCTTGGCGCCCTTGACCGAGAACTGCACCGTGCCGTCCTTGAGCGCGAACAGGGTGTGATCCTTGCCGCAGCCGACGTTGTCGCCGGGATGGAACTCGGTGCCGCGCTGACGGACGAGGATGTTGCCGGCGAGAACGAACTGGCCGCCGTAGCGCTTGACGCCAAGGCGCTTGGATTCCGAGTCGCGGCCGTTGCGTGAACTGCCGCCTGCCTTCTTGTGTGCCATTTGCTAGCTCCTTGTCTGAACTCAGGCAGCGATCGAGTCGATGCGCAGTTCGGTGTAATTCTGACGATGGCCCTGGTGCTTCTGGTAGTGCTTGCGACGGCGCATCTTGAAGATCTTGATCTTGTCGTGGCGACCTTGCGAAACCACGGTGCACTTGACGGAAGCCCCTGCGACCAGGGGGGCGCCTACCTTCACCGACTCGCCTTCGCCTACCATGAGGACCTGATCGAGGGTGACTTCTGCGCCAACTTCTGCCGGTATCTGTTCTACTTTGAGTTTTTGGCCGGCGGAAACGCGATACTGCTTGCCGCCGGTTTTTATGACCGCATACATGGGTTGGACTCCGGAAATCAAACAAAGGGTACTACGAAGAACCGCGCATTATACGGAAAAACGCCGGCAAGTCAAAGCCTTGTGTCGGCTTGTGGTAGACTGCCGGCCTTTCTGACTGCCCTCTCCCCCGACCCCTCTGCCGGCGGGCGAGGAGATTCGCGAGTCGCCAGCGACTCGACAACCAAGGAGATCTGCATGGCTGAAATCACCACGGCCTCCGGCCTGACCTACGCGGACACCGTCGTCGGCGAGGGCGCCGAAGCCACGGCTGGCGCCCACGTCACCGTCCATTACACCGGCTGGCTGACCAACGGCAGCAAGTTCGATTCAAGCAAGGATCGCAACGACCCCTTCAAGTTTCCGCTCGGCCAGCGTCAGGTCATCGCCGGCTGGGACGAGGGCGTGCAGGGCATGAAGGTGGGCGGGACGCGCAAGCTGACCATTCCGCCGCAGCTCGGCTACGGCGCGCGCGGCGCCGGCGGCGTCATTCCGCCGAACGCGACGCTGGTCTTCGAGGTCGAACTGCTCGGCGTGCAATGAGCGCCGGCGACGACAAGGGCGCACCGCCCGACGATCCGTGGGCCCGCTGGCGCAAGCCGGGGGCGACGGCTGCGGTCGACGCCGAAAAAAGACCGAAAAGGCCGGCGGATACGGCGCCGCCGGCGGCCGAACCACCGCGTGCCCGGGCCGCAAGCGCCCCGGCGCCGCGCGGCCCGCGTCCCGGCGCCGCGCCGGCGCCACGCAAGGAGGCCCGCCCGAGCGTGCCCGAACGGCCTGCGCGGGCAGCCACACCGGCTGCGCCGGTGGTGGCGGCGACGCTGCCAGCCGGGCTCGCCCGGGAAGGCGTGCGCCTGTCGAAGGTGATGTCCGAGCGCGGCATCTGCTCGCGGCGCGAAGCCGACCTGTGGATCGAGCGCGGCTGGGTGTTCGTCGCCGGTGAGCGGCTCACTCAGCTTGGCACGCGCATCGATCCGGCAGCGGAGATCACGATATCGAAGGAAGCGCAGGTCGACCAGGCGAAGCAGGTGACGATCCTGCTCAACAAGCCGGTCGGCTACGTTTCCGGCCAGCCCGAGCCGGGCTCGACGCCGGCGGTGACGCTGGTCACGGCCGAGAGCCAGGTCCGCCAGTCCGGCGACCCGGAGTTCAAGCCGTGGATGCTGCGCAACCTGGCGCCGGCCGGGCGCCTCGACGTCGATTCGACCGGCCTGCTGGTGCTGACGCGGGACGGCCGCATCGCCAAGCAACTGGTCGGCGAGGACAGCCAGATCGAAAAGGAATACCTGGTGCGCGTCGCCGGCACGATGATCCCGGACGGCCTGAAACTGCTCGCCCACGGCCTCGAACTCGACGACCAGCCGCTCAAGTCGGCGCGCGTCCGGCAACTGAACGAGGACCAGTTGCACTTCATCCTGAAGGAAGGCAAGAAGCGCCAGATCCGCCGCATGTGCGAACTGGTCGGCCTGCAGGTCACCGGCCTCAAGCGGGTGCGCATCGGCCACGTCAAGCTGGGCGAACTGCCGACCGGCAAGTGGCGCTTCCTGCGCGCCGACGAGTCGTTCTGAAGTGCGCCCGGCCGGCCTCAGGGCGCGGTGCCGGTGAGGACGGCGTGCTTGGCCGGCGGCATCATCACCGCCTCGCCCTCGATGACGACGCGCCCGCCGACGGTGCATACCGTCTCCAGCGTCACGCGGTTCTTCTCGACGAACACTTCCTTGACGGTGACGGTCGCCCTGACCGTGTCGCCGGCCCGCACCGGTGCCTTGAAGCGGAGCGTCTGCGACAGGTAGATGGTGCCGGGGCCGGGCAACTGGTTGGCCAGCACGGCCGAAATGAAGCCGGCCGACAGCATGCCGTGGGCGATGCGGCCGCCGAACTGCGTCCCCTTCGAGTATTCCTCGTCGAGGTGGGCCGGATTGATGTCGGTCGACACCCCGGCATAGAGGAGGATGTCGGCCTCGGTGACGGTCTTGGCGGTGCTGGCGGACATGCCGGGCTTGAGGTCGTGGATGTGGTGGACCATGTCTGTTCTCCTGCGGTTATCGGCTGCGAAGATCGCGGCAGCGAACTTTAGCACGTCGCTCGCAGCCGGCGGCAGCGGGCTCATTCGGCGCGCAGCGCCTCCACCGGGTCGAGTTGCGCCGCGCGCCGGGCCGGCAGCACGCCGGCGGCGAGGCCGATGAAGATGGCGACGCCCTCGGCGAGCAGCACGAAACTGAGCGGCGTATGCACCGGCAGCGCCGGCAGCGCGACGTGGATCACCTGCGCGAGGCCGACACCGAGCAGCAGCCCGAGTACGCCGCCGAGCGCCGACAGCGCCACCGCCTCACCGAGGAAAAGCAGCAGGATGGTTCGCCGCGGCGCCCCGAGGGCGACCAGCAGGCCGATTTCACCGGTCCGCTCGGCGACGGCGATGGTCATGATGGTGACGATGCCGACGCCGCCGACGAGCAGCGAGATGCCGCCTAGCGCGCCGACCGCCATGGTCAGCACATTGAGGATGTTGGACAGGGTGCCCAGCATTTCCTCCTGGGTGACGATGGTGAAGTCCTCGCGTCCATGACGGCCAATCAGGCGCTCCTTGATCCCGGCGGCAACAATCGCCGATGGCACGCCCTCCTCGGCGGCGATGTTGATCTCGTCCACGCCTTCGCGGTTGAACAGTTCCTGGGCGCGAACGGCGGGGACGAAGGCGGTGTCATCGAGGTCGATGCCGAGAAACTGCCCTTTCGGCGCCATCACGCCGATCACCCGGAAATGCAGGCCGCCGATACGCAGGCGCTGGCCGAGCGGGTTCTCGCTGCCGAACAGCTCTTCCTTCAGCTTGGATCCCAGCACGACAAAGGCGCGCGCACTGCCGGCCTCGTCGGGTGGCAGGAACTGACCGCTGTGCACGGTCGACCGGAACACTTTCGGCAGGTTGGCGTTGACCCCGTAAATCAGGGTGCGCCGCGTGCGGCCGTTGCCCTCGACTTCGGCATTGCCACGCACGTTGGGAGTGACGGCGACGACGTGCGGCAGCCGCTCGAGCGACTGTGCATCCTCGACCGACAGCGGCCGGGCGCTGGTGGGGAAACCAGACGGATGGCCGCCGGTCTTCGTCTTGCCCGGGGTGGCGGTGATCACGTTGGTGCCGAACTGCGTGAATTCGCCGAGCACGAGGCGATGGATGCCCTCGCCGATCGAGGTCAGCAGGATCACCGCGGCAATGCCGACGGCGATGCCGAGCAGCGTCAGGAAACTGCGCAGGCGCTGCGCGGTGATGGCGCGCACGGCGAGTTGGAAGGAGTCGGCAAAGAGCATGACTAATGTTTCATCAAAGCCTGCACCGGGTCGAGCTGCGCAGCACGGCGCGCGGGCATGACGCCGAACAGCAGGCCGGTGCCGAGCGCCGTCGACAGGCCGGCGATCACCGCCCAGTCGGGCGGATAGGCAGGAAAAACCGGGAACGCCTGGCGCAGCGCGAAAGCGCCGACTTGCCCGAGCAGGTAGCCGACCAGCGCGCCGACCGCGGAGAGCATCGCCGCCTCGGCCAGGAAGGCCAGGCGGATCGCCCCGCCGCTGGCGCCGAGCGCCTTGAGCAGGCCGATCTCGGCGGTGCGCTGGGTCACCGCGACGAGCATGACGTTCATCACCAGGATGCCGGCCACCGCCAGGCTGATCGCGGCGATGCCGGCGACGCCCATCGTCAGCGCCCCGAGCAGCTTGTCGAAGGTGGCGAGTACGGCGTCCTGGGTGATGACGGTGACGTCCTCCTCACCGCGGTGGCGCTGCTTGATGATGTCGAGCACCTGCTCCTTGGCGTCCGGGATCGCCTCCCGGCTCTTGGCCTCGACGAGAACGCGGAACAGGGTGTTCGAATTGAACAGAGCCTGCGCCATGGCGACCGGAATGAACACCACTTCGTCGGTATTCATGCCCAGGCCCTGGCCGACCGTCTTGAGGACGCCGACCACGCGGACGCGGCGGTCGCCGACGCGCACCAGTTGACCGATGGCCGGCTCGCTGCCGAACATTTCCTGACGGATCTTGTCGCCGATCACCACCACCGACGCACCACGATTCCAGTCGTCGTCGGGCAGGGCGCTGCCCTGGGCCATTTCGAAGCCGCGGATGGCGAAGTAGCTGCCGCTCGTCCCGGCCACCATGACCTCGCGCAAGCGGCCACCAAAACTGATTTCCGAGGTACCCACTGCCAGCGGCGCCACCCGGCGCACACCCGGCGCACGCAGCAGTGAGGCAGCGTCGTCGATGGTCAGGTCACGGGGCGTCGTGGTGATGGCGTTGGCCGGGTTGAAGCCGCCGGTTCCCGAACGCCCCGGCAGGACGATGACCAGATTGCTGCCGAGCGACGAGAACTGGCCGACGACGTAGCGCCGCGCCCCGTCGCCGAGCGCCGTCAGCACGACGACGGCAGCGACGCCGATCGACATCGCCAGCACCGACAGCGTCGTGCGCAGCGGATAGCCGGCGGCGGCGTCGCGGGCGAAGCGCAGGGTGTCGGCGAAACGCATGCTCAGACGTCTGCCAAGTCAGCGCTGTCGCGCTCGATACGGCCGTCTTCCATCAGCAGTTGCCGGTGGGCGCGAGCGCCGAGAGTCTGGTCGTGGGTGACGACGACCAGCGTGACGCCCTGGCGGTTGAGGTCTTCGAGCAGGTGCATGACCTCCTCGCCGGTGTGGCGGTCAAGGTTGCCGGTCGGTTCGTCGGCGAGGATCAGCGCCGGCCGCATGATCGTCGCGCGGGCAATGGCGACGCGCTGGCGCTGGCCGCCGGAAAGCTGGTCGGGACGGTGGCCGGCACGGTTCTCCAGGCCGAAGCCGGCGAGCGCGGCGGCGACGCGGGTGGCGCGCTCCTTGGCCGGAATGCCGGCCAGCGTCATCGGCAGCGCGATGTTCTCGGCCGCCGTCAGCCGCGGCACGAGATGGAAGCTCTGAAAAACGAAGCCGATCCGCTCGCTGCGCACGCGCGCCTGCTCCTCGGCCGACAGCGTCGTGACATCGGTGCCGGCCAGCCGATAAGTTCCTTCGTTCGGGCGGTCGAGCAGACCGAGCAGGTTGAGCAAAGTCGACTTGCCGGAACCCGACGGCCCCATCACCGCGACGTACTCGCCGGCGTCGATGCGCAGATCCAGCCCGGCCAGCGCCTTGACCGTGGTGTCGCCGAGCTGGAAGTGGCGCGCGATGCCGGCAAGCTCGATCAGTGGCATGCCGCCCCTTCACCGCAGCGAATCGCCTTCATTTCTTCTCTTCCGCCGTCACCCGGGCGCCGGCCTTGACGCCGGTGCGCTCGAGCGAGGTAACGATGCGGTCGCCGGCGGCGAGGCCCTCGAGGACTTCGGTGTATTCCCAGTTGGCGAGGCCGGCCTTGATCCGGCGTTCCTCCAGCGTGCTGCTGGCGGCGTCGAAGAGCAGTACGCGGCCACCCTCCTGGATCGCGGCGGTGGGGATGCGCAGCACCTTGTCGCGGCCGTCGAGGATGATCTCGACGTCGGCGCTGTAGCCGACAAGCAGCTTGCCGGCCTCGTCGGGCTTGTCGAAATCGACCTCGATATCGACCGTCCGTGCCTGCTTCTCGACCGCCGACACATACGGCGCGACGCGCCGGACCTTGCCCGGCAGCACCTTGCCCGGTAGCGCGTCGAGCGTCACCCGCACCGGCTGGCCAATGCTGATCTTCGGGGCATCCACTTCGTCCATCGGTGCCTTGACGTAAAGGCAGGAGTCGTCGAACAGGTCGATCGCCGGCGGCGTCGGCACGCCCGGCGGCGATGGCGTCGAGTACTCGCCCAGTTCGCCGACGATCTTGGCGACGGTGCCGTCGAACGGCGCGTAGAGCGCGACACGGCCCTGCTCGACGCGGGTGGCCTTGAACTTCGCCTCGGCCTGGGCGACATCGGCCTTCGCCGTATTGCACGAGGCGCGGCGGACTTCGGCATCGGTGCGGGCGATCTCCTCGCGGCTGGCCGAGACGAAGCCCTTGGCGCGCAGCTCGGCCTGCCTTTTTGCCTCTTTTTCGGCGTTGACCGCAGCAATGCAGACTTCATCGACGCGCTTGCCGGCCAGCACCACCTGGGCCTGCGACAGCGCCGCCTGCGCCTGCTGGTCGTCGTTCCACAGTTTGAGGAGCAACTGCCCCTTCTTCACCTTGTCGCCTTCCTTGACCCCGAGATACTCGATGCGGCCGCCGATGATGGTGGACAGCTTGGTGCGCAGGCAGGCCTCGACGGTGCCGGCACGGGTGTTGGCGAGGGTCGCCTCGACCCTGCCTTCGGCGACTTCCCTGAGCACCACCGGAATCGGCTTGGACCGTGTGAACCAGGCAACGGCAAGCCCGAGCACGGCAACGATGGCGATGGCAATGGCGATACGGCGCATGAAGAATCCTCGAGTCAGGCCGCCTTCATGACGGCCGGGGTTGCCGGGAAATCATCTTTCCGCTGGCTATTTTCGCAAAACGTGCTAATCTGAAATTGCCCCGCGGACCGCAGCAATCCCGGCGGCGTCTGCAACAACAGCTGCGCAACAAGGGATTCTATGGCAGTTTTCCCGAAATTATTTCGCGAGATTACCGAGTAGCGCCACTTGCCGGCTAACCGCCGGATACTCCGGCCGGGAAGGCCGGGGTTGCAGTCCAAGAAGCCCATGCACATCAAGGCATGGGCTTCGCTTTTCCGGGACGCGCGTCGCGGCAGGCTGTCGCCGGAACCACTTCCCGCCCGCCCGATCAAAGCTGAACACTCACAGCCAGGAGACCCGCATGAAGAGACTGATCGCCACCCTGCTCGCCGCCATCTTCACCGTCGGCAGCGTGTCCGCCATCGCCTGCGGTGACAAGGCCAAGGACGAGAAGCAGATGAGCACGCCGGGCAAGCCGAAGACCTGAGCGCCGGCTGCGCCACAAACACGGGCGGCTGCGGCCGCCTTTTTCATGGGCGGGCCAGGAAGAGTTCAGGGTCGACCGCCGTGTTGTTGAGGAACACGGCCCAGTGCAGATGCGGGCCGGTGACGCGCCCGGTGGCGCCGGCAGCACCGACGACCTCGCCCTTCGCGACCACCTGGCCGGGCCGCACGGCGATGCGCGAGAGGTGCATGCTGGCGGTGATCAGCCCCTGGCCGTGGTCGATGAAGACGGTGTTGCCGTTGAAGAAGTAGTCGCCGGTGTCGGCGACGATGCCGGCGGCCGGCGCCCTGACCGGCGCACCGGTACCGACAGCGACATCGAGCCCGGCGTGCGGGTTGCGCGGCTGGCCGTTGAAGACGCGCCGCAGGCCGAAACGCGACGACAGCGGGCCGCTGGCCGGCAAGGCGAAATCGGTCTGCGGCATGTCCGCGCTGAAGCGGCGCTTGAGTGCATCGGTGATTTCACGTTCGCGCGCGATGCGCGCCAGATCGTCCGGATCGGGATCGACCTTGCGCTTGTCCTTGATCGTCAGACGCTGTTCCGGATAAGCCTTGGCGCGAACCGCCACGTTCCTGATTGTCGCGGTCGACCCGGAAAAAACGCTGATTTCCGTTTCTCCCGGTACCGTGTCGAGCGGAATGCCGAACAGCGCGAACCAGCGCCCGCTGCCCTTGACCACGGCCAAAGATTGTTCGCCCCGGCGCGCGGTCGGCGCTGGCTGGCTGGCCGGACCGAGGTCGATGACGGCGACGCCACCGGGAACCGGAGTGTTCCCGGGCAGCGCGAAAGCCGGGGTGGCAAGTGCCAGCGCCAGGACCAGCCACAGCGTTTTCATGAAGACCCCCGACCCGCCCACCACAGGCGCAGGCGCAGGCCGAGTTCGCTGGTGTAGCCGAGCGAGACGAAGCGGACGTCGCCGGCCGGGTTGATGATGATGAAGGCCGGGGTGCCGGCCAGTCCGTATTGGCGCAACACTTCGCCCGCCGGATCGGGCAGGGTCGGCCAGCGATAGCCCTTCCCGGCCATGACCCTGGCGACCTGTTCCGCCGTTCCCGACTGGATGGCGACGCTGGTCACCGGCCAGTCGGCGCTGATGTTGGTGACATTGCCGGCGGTGGTCTTGCAGATCGGGCACCATTCGGCCCAGAAATAGAGCAATACGGGCCGGCCGGCATGCGCGGCGCGCCAGGCGGCAAGATCGAAGGGCTGGCCATCGACCAGATGACCGGCAAATTCCGGCGCCGGCCCGCGCGGCGCGTCGCGGGCCTGCCAGAACTGGACGCCGGCCACGATGGCGATGAAAAGCAGCGCCTCGCCGGCCCAGCGGCGCCAGCGGGGAGTCGTATTTTCCGGTTTCGCGGGTGCTGCGTTGTCGCTCAAATCGCTTACAGCTGGGCTGCCTTGAAGGTATTGCACTGGTTCATGTCGCCGCTTTCGAAGCCGCGCTTGAACCAGCGGACGCGCTGCTCGGAACTGCCGTGGGTGAAGCTTTCCGGCACGATACGCCCTTGCGTCTGCTGCTGCAGACGATCGTCACCGATGGCGGATGCCGCGTTCAGCGCCGCTTCGAGGTCACCCGGTTCGAGGACGCCCTTCATGGTGTCGGTGTGCTTGCCCCAGACGCCGGCCAGACAGTCGGCCTGCAGTTCCATGCGCACGGAAAGCGCGTTCGCCTCGGCCTTGCTGGCCCGTTGCCGCGCCTGACTCACCTTGTCGGCGATGCCGAGCTGATTCTGCACGTGATGGGCGACTTCGTGCGCGACGACATAGGCCTGGGCGAATTCGCCCGGCGCCTTGAAGCGACTCTTGAGATCGCGGAAGAAGGTCAGGTCGATATAAACTTTCTGGTCGCCCGGGCAATAGAACGGACCCATCGCCGACTGGCCGGTGCCGCAAGCGGTCGGGGTCACGCCGGAAAACAGCACCAGCTTGGGTTCTTCATACTGGCGGCCGCTGGCGCGGAAGACTTCGTTCCAGGTGTCTTCGGTCGAGGCCAGCACTTTCGAGACGAAAATCGCCGTTTCATCGCTGGCCGGCGGCTTGGAAGCCGGCGGCGCGCTCTGCTCGATGGCCGGCATGCCGCCGCCGCTCAGCATGCTGAGCACCGTCAGCGGATTGATGCCGAGGAAGTAGCTGGCGACCAGCGCGATGGCGATGGTGCCGAGACCCAGTCGCCCGCCGCCCAGGCG
>Ga0105090_10002220_pt1 | contig 10774 bp, 12 predicted proteins | sample PPLLak3March2015_FD_79110 | JGI IMG/M metagenome (GOLD analysis project Ga0105090, IMG submission 79110) | Freshwater sediment microbial communities from Prairie Pothole Lake near Jamestown, North Dakota, USA - PPLs Lake P7 Core (1) Depth... | ecosystem: Environmental > Aquatic > Freshwater >... | reverse complement strand
CGCAGCCCGAGACCGAGCACCGCATGCTGCTGGAGCAGCTGCGCCTGCAACTGCCCGCCCAGCCGCCACCGCGAATCACCGCCAAGGACACCACTGTCGCCCTCGCCGTGCCGGCGCTGTAGTCAAGACCTGCGCCCTCGGCGCAAAAAGAATCAAACACTTAGCAGCGCTTTGCCGGCCCAGTTGAGAAAGACGGGCTAGAGCGCTTGCTCCCCTGGTCAAGCGCTCCGGCGCGCTCGCATCGCCACGCCAATCGTGGCAGCCCACGCTGCTGGCAGCGAGCAAATGGCTCTCAGCCTCTGAGCCGGCCTGGCCAGCTTACGCCGACCGTGCACGATGTTGGCATCGATCCCCTGCGACAACGCCACCTTGGCCACCAATGCACCTGGCCCGGCGCGCTCGAAAACGATCTGATGCTTCAACTCACGCCTATAGCGCCTGCGCTTGTACGACTGCTTCCGGCCACAGATGAGATCAGACGCCGTATCCCCATGAGGGGTCACGGCGCAAACATGGCCTGCAGGGTCTGCAGCGTTGCAGCCCGCGTGACCGGCCGCAGCGCACCCAACCGCTTGATCAGGCGCGCACGGTCGAGGCTTCGAACCTGATCAAGCAAGACCAGGCCTTGCTTGCCTTGGAAGGTGAGCGCGATGCGAAAGCGCGCCGGTCGCGATCCCGTGGTCATCGGCGCCACGATGACGGTGCGCAGGTGGGCGTTCATGTCGTCGGGCGAGATCACGACGCAAGGCCGTGTCTTCTGGATTGCGCTGCCCACTGTCGGGTCGAGCTGGGCCAGCCAGATGTCACCGGCCTTCATCACCAGACCAGTTCGTTGTCGCCTTGGTTGGCAAACTCCGGCCAGACCAGCGCGTCATCGCCCTGCTCGGCAATCTTGCGTGCGTCATCGGCCCAGCCCTCTCGCGGATTGCGGTGGATGGCTCGAATCTCGATCACCCCGTCGCGCACCTGCAGGTCGGCCGTACCCTCCAATCCCACCTGGGCCAGGATGGGTTTCGGGATCAGGACACCCTGCGAGTTCCCCATCTTGCGGATCGCCACTTCCATGATCGTGTTCCTGCAACTCCAAGTACGCACAATGGTAGCACGAGGCAGAGCTATGCATCGACGTCGAGTTGGCAATGCGGGCGCCCTGGGAACTGAAGTGCGGCAGCGATACGGCCTGGCCCGAATTCTTCACGATGAGCGTACGGGATGCTTTGGTGAAGCTGATGTCATGGCCTGCTCGGCGACTTCACCTACGACCGCAGATGGCAAGAGACCTTCACACTTGCCGCGCGACGGCCAGCACTGCGCCGTTCGCGCCACTCGGTCCAATGCTTTCCGAACGCGAATCGAAATCAGCGATGCCGTGCCAGGTGTCGCGGCGTCCAGGCGTGCGGCTTGCGATGCACGAAGTGGTGCCGCGCCACGTGGTAGCTCGGGTCGAAGCCGTAGAAGTTACGCTGCATGCGCTGCAGTTCGGCGCCGCGGTGCGCGGCCAGCGGGCGCCGCGCCTCGTCGGCGGCCCGGCGCTCGGCCTTGGCCGCCAGCCGCTGCGGCAGGCCGGGGTCGGCCGCCAGCCGCGAGGCGCGCTCGCGTGCCAGGCCTTCGAAGGCGGCTGCGTCGGCGGCGAAGCAGGCGTCGATCAGGCCTTCGCGCTGCGCCTGGCGCGCGCCGGTCGGCAGCCGGCGCTGCATGATCGCGCCGGCGCGCGCGTCGCCGACACGCTGCGGCAGCGTGTAGGTCCAGTACTCCGAGCCGTACAGGTTGCCCATGTTCTTGTAGTGCGGGTTCAGCACCACGCCGTCGTGCGCCCACACCTCGTCGGCGGCCAGCGCGACGAAGCAGCCGCCGGCGCCGGCATTGCCGCGCAGCGCGCTCACCGTCAGCCGATCGGTCAGCGTCAGCAGCTCCAGCACCACGTCGTCGATGGCCTGGATGTTGCGCCATGACGCGTCGGCGGCGCTGTCGCCGTCGCGGTGCGTCGCGGCCTCGATCAGGTGCAGGTGGATACCGTTGCCGAAGAAGTCGGCGCCGCCGGCCAGCACCAGCACCTGCAGCGGCTCGCTTCGCAGTTCGCGCAGCGCCTGCACCAGGCGCTGGGCCTGGCGCTCGCCCATCGCGCCGTTGTGGAAGTCGAACTCGAGCCAGCCGACGCGCGCGCCCGGCTCTCCCCAGCAGTTGAGGCGCAGCTCGTCCCACTCGTCGTCGGCATGCTGCAGCGGCACCGCCCATTCGGGCAGCGCCTGCGCGGCCGCGCCCAGCGCGTCCACCGCCGGCAGCTTCAGCGCGTCGAGCGGCGTCTCGCCGAGGCCGCGCAGGTGGCCGACCCACAGCGCCGCATCGCGCGTGGTCACCAGCAGCGCCGGGCCGCGCCTGGCCAGCAGCGTGCCCGGCGCGCCGCCGCGCCCGGCCTCGGCCACGGCCGCGCTGGCCTGGTGCGCGTCGAACAGCCGCCAGGCCCGGCCGTCGAGCGCGGCCACCGCGCCGGGCGCGCCGTCGGCGCTGCGCAACTTGCGCAGCACGGTGGCGGTGTCGTCGGCAGGCCAGTCGATCATGCGCTGCGCGCGCGTCAGCAGCGGCTGCCAGCCGGTGGGCTGATGGGGCCAGGCCGGCGTGGCCATGGCCATCGCAGCGGCCGGCGTGCCGTGGGCGAAGCGGCCCACGGCTTCGAGCACCGCGGCCACGGCCTCGCGCGTGATTTCGTGGCGGTACAGGCTGGACTTGGTGGCCCGCGGCCGCAGCGCGAACTCGCGCCAGGCCCACACCGGCCCGGCGTCCACCTCGGCCGTCGCCTGCAGCACAGTCACGCCCCAGCGCGGCAGCGCGCGCAGCACGGCCCAGTCCAGCGACGACGGCCCGCCGTCGCCCGGCGGCCCGGGGTGCACGATCAGGCAGGGGCAGCGCCGCCACACCGATTCGGGCAGGCGGCGCTTCAGGTACGGCGCGATCACCAGCTCGGCCTGCCACAGCGCCACCGCTTCCTCGGTGACGGCATCGGCGATGTCCAGTTCGACCGAGACCTCGTGCCCGGCCTCGCCGAGCTCGATGAACAGCCGCTGCGCCAGCGCGTTGAAGGCGTGCGTCAGCAGCAGGATGCGCAGGCTGCGCATTCAGCAGATGCGCGGCAGGGCCTCGCCGGCCAGCCAGTCGACGATGCGCCGGCCGCCGAAACGCGTGCGCATCTGCACGAAGCGGTGTGCGTCGTCCTGCACGCGGCCGATGCACGCCGCCTGGCGGCCGAGCGGGTGCGCGCGCATCACCGCCAGCAGCGCCCCGGCCGCTTCGGCCGCGACCACCGCCACCAGCTTGCCCTCGTTGGCGATGTACAGCGGGTCCAGGCCGAGCAGCTCGCACGCGGCCTCGACCTGCGGCAGCACCGGTATCGCCGCCTCGTCGAGCTCCATGCCCACGCCCGACTGGCGCGCGATCTCGTTCAGCGTGGTCGCCAGGCCGCCGCGCGTCGGGTCGCGCAGCGTGCGCACCGCGCCTTCGGACACGGCCTCGAGCATGGCCGCCACCAGCCCGTGCAGCGCCGCGGTGTCGGAGACGATGGCGGTCTCGAAAGCCAGCGACTCTCGCTGCGACAGCACCGCCACGCCGTGCTCGCCGATGGTGCCCGACAGCAGCACCGCGTCGCCCGGGCGGGCCAGCGCGCCGCCGATGCGCCGCCCCTGCGGCACGACGCCGACGCCGGTGGTGGAGATGAACACGCCGTCGCCCTTGCCGCGCTCGACCACCTTGGTGTCGCCGGTGACCACCGGCACGCCGGCCTCGCGCGATGCGGCGGCCATCGACTCGACGATGCGCTGAAGGTCGGCCAGCGGCAGCCCTTCCTCGAGGATGAAGCTGGCCGCCAGGTACAGCGGGCGCGCGCCGAGCATCGCCACGTCGTTGACCGTGCCGTGCACGCTCAAGCCGCCGATGTCGCCGCCCGGGAAGAACAGGGGCGAGATCACGTGGCCGTCGGTGGACATGACCAGACGGTGCCCGTCCGGCACCTCCAGCAGCGCCGCGTCGTTGCCCTGGCGCAGCCAGTCGTTGTCGAAGGCGCGCGCGAACAACTCGTCGACCAGCTGCGCGCCGACGCGCCCGCCCGCGCCGTGGTTCATGTCAATGCGACCGTGCTTGAAGTCGATCGGCCGCTGGTAGTCCTTCTTGCCCGCCATCGTCGGCACCGACCCTAGCCGGCGACCACGGCCGCGTCCTTGAAGCGGCCGTAGGTGTAGTGCGCGGCGCAGGCGCCTTCGGAGGACACCATGCACGAGCCCATCGGGTTCTCCGGCGTGCACACGGTGCCGAAGAGCTTGCAGTCGGTGGGCCGCTTGACGCCGCGCAGGATGGCGCCGCACTCGCACTGCTTATGGTCGGGCACGCCTTGGTAGACCAGGCCGAAGCGGCGCTCGGCGTCGAACTCGGCGAAGGCCGGGCGGATCTTCAGCGCGCTGTACGGCACCTCGCCCAGGCCGCGCCACTCGAAGCGCTCGCGCAGCTCGAAGACCTCGGCCACCAGGCGCTGCGCGGCCAGGTTGCCCTCGCGGGTGACGGCGCGCGCGAACTCGTTCTCGACCTCGGCACGGCCCTCGTTGACCTGGCGCACCAGCATCAGCACGGCCTGCATCACGTCCAGCGGCTCGAAGCCGGCGATGACCACCGGCTTGCGGTATTCCTCGGCGAAGTGCTCGTACGGGCCTGAGCCGATGACGATGCTGACGTGCGCCGGGCCGACGAAGCCGTCGATCGGCACGGTGCCGTACTGGCGCACCTCGGCCGACTCCAGGATGTGGGTGATCGCGCTCGGCGTCAGCACGTGGCAGCAGAGCACGCTGAAGTTGCGCAGCCCCTCGGCCTGCGCCTGGCGGATGACCACCGCCGTCGGCGGCGTGGTGGTCTCGAAGCCGATGGCGAAGAACACCACCTCGCGGCCGGGGTTCTCGCGCGCCACCTTCAGCGCATCGGCCGCCGAATAGACCATGCGGATGTCGCCGCCGCGCGCCTTGGCCCGCATCAGCGACAGGCTTTCGGAGGCCGGCACGCGCATCGTGTCGCCATAGGTGCAGACGATGGCGCGATGCTGCAGCGCCAGGCCGATGGCCTGGTCGATGCGGCCGATCGGCAGCACGCACACCGGGCAGCCGGGGCCGTGGATCATGCGCAGCTGCGGCGGCAGCAGCTCGCCGATGCCGTAGCGCGCGATGGCGTGGGTGTGGCCGCCGCAGAACTCCATGAAGTGGTAGCGGCGCCCCGGCTGCAACTCGGTGGCGATGCGCGCGGCGATGCGGCGCGCGACCTCGCCGTCGCGGTACTCGTCGACGTACTTCATGGCGCGGTGGCCGCCGCGGCCGCGTCCTGCGCCGCCATCTCGGCAAACAGCGCCAGCGTGCGCTCGGCCTCGTCGGCATCGACGCGGCCGATCGCAAAGCCGACGTGCACGATGACGAAGTCGCCCACCTGCGCGTCCTCGACCAGCGCCAGCGACACGGGCTTGCGCACGCCGCCCAACTCGACCAGGGCCTGGTCGCCGTCGAGGCGCTCGACGATGCGCGCCGGCAGGGCTAGGCACATGCGCGGGCCTCCGCGCCGGCGCGCGCGCGCGCCAGCAGCCAGTCGAGCCAGGCGTTCATGCCGTGGCGGCGCGTGGCCGAGACCTGCAGCACATCGATCGCCGGGTTCACGCGCCGCGCGTAGCCGATGCAGCGCTCGACGTCGAAGTCCAGGTGCGGCAGCAGGTCGACCTTGTTCAGCACCATCAGTTGCGCCGCCGCGAACATGTCAGGGTACTTCAGCGGCTTGTCCTCGCCCTCGGTGACCGACAGGATCACCACCTTGGCCGCCTCGCCCAGGTCCCACATCGCCGGGCAGACCAGGTTGCCGACGTTCTCGATGAACAGCAGCTGCGCCGGCATGGCGCCGTGCTCGTGTTCGTGCTCGTGTTCGTGCGTGTGGTCGTGACCCTGGCCGTGGCCGTGATCGTGGTCATGACCGTCACCCGGGCCGTGATGATGGTGCGCATGCCCATGCAGCGGCAGCTGCGCGAAGGCGGCCTCGACCATCGGTGCGTCGAGATGGCAGCCCTTGCCGGTGTTCACCTGCACCGCCGCAGCGCCGGTGGCGCGGATACGGTCGGCATCGTTCGTCGTCTGCTGGTCGCCCTCGATCACCACCACGCCGAGCCCGGGTTCGTACTGCTTCAGAAGCTCGATGGTCGCGCACAGCAGCGTGGTCTTGCCCGAGCCGGGGCTGGACACGAGGTTCAGCGCCGTCACGCCGTGCGCGGCGAAATGCGCGCGGTTGCGCGCCGCGACGCGGTCGTTCTCGCCGAGCACGTCGGCCTCGAGCTTGATCGCCCGTTCCTGGCTCATGCCCGGCACCGACACGCGCGCCGCGCCGGCGCCGAAGTGCAGGTCGCCGGTCTTCGCGTCGACCGCCACGCCCGCCGGCCCAGGGCCGCCGGGGTTGCCACAACCGCAGACCACGCACATCGCCTTTGTCTCCGTCAGTCCAGCACCTGCATGTCCACCACCCGCAACCGGTCGCCGCCGTTCGTCATCAGCTGCCAGCCGCCACAGCGCGGGCAGGGCTGGCCGCGCTCGTGCACCTCGACATTCTGCGCGCAGTTCATGCACCAGCCCTGGCCCGGGGGTTCGTCGATCAGGACTTCCGCCCCCTCCAGGCAGGTGCCGCGGGCCACCACCTGCAGCGCGAAACGCAGGGCCGACAGCTCGACGCCAGCCAGCTTGCCGGCCTCGAGCCGCAACTGCGACACGCGGCCGAAGCCTTCGCGCAGCGCCGCGTCCTCCACCAGCTTCAGGATGCCGCCGGCCAGGCTCATCTCGTGCATGCGCCCTCCGGCGGCGGCGCCACAGCCAGCCTGACGCAGGGGTCGAAGGCCGCGCCGAGCAGTTCGACACGCGCCGGCGCGGCCTGCCGCGGCAGGTCCGACAGCAGCCGGGCGAACGCGCCGTAGGGATGGAAGTTCCACTCGGTCGGCGCCAGCACGTGCAGCGCGGCGACACGCGGCTCGCTGCCGCTGCCGTCGAGCCGCACCCAGTGCAGCAGCAGCCCGCGCGCCATTTCGCACCAGGCCAGGCCCTCCTCGGGCCCGACTTGGGCAGCACCCAGCGCCAGCCAGTCCTCGCCACCCGGGGAGACGAGGTGCGCGACGTCGGCCACCCTTGCCGCCAGGCGCATGAAGACCGCAGCGTGGTTGCCATGCCGGTCGGCGAGCCGCGTCCACGGACCCGTCTCGGCCGTGTGGCCGCGCCACAGCGGCTGCAGCGCAAAGCCATCGTCGTCGCGCAGGTGCGCGGCCAGGTGCTCCAGTTCGTGGTGCGAGGCGTGCGCCGCCAGCGCCATGCACGGCGCGCTCAGGCCCAGGAAGGCCGGGCGGGCAGCATGCAGCCAGCGCGCGGCGAAGGTGGCTCCCTGCTCGGCCCATTCGGCCACGAAGGCCTCGGGCCCCGCGTCCCAGCCGGCGAGCCAGTCGGCCACCGGCATGCCCAGCACCTGCCGCTCCACCCAGTCTAGGCTGGCACCGACGGCCGACGCGTCACGCAGCAGCGGGCAGGTGGCCAGCACCGCCGAACCGGCCTCGCCGTTCGCCGGCGGCAGGACCCGCGGCCAGTCCAGCCCCATGCGGCGCAGGTGTTCGCGCAGCGTGTCGGCGCGCAGCAGCTGTCGAGCCTCGGCATCGACCGCCGAAGGCGCGCCCGTCGCAGCCGCGACGGCCAGGCGCGCCGCGACACGGTGGGCGCCGCCGCACAGCGCATACAGGCTCGACAGCAGGCCCGGCAGGGCGTGCGCCGGGCGGCCGCGCGCCACCTGGGCGGCCCATTCGCGCCGCGTCGAGGAGAGCGCCGGCAGCGACTGCCCGGGGCGGGCGGTGATCAGCCCGCCCAGGTCGGCGGCTTCGACGGGGCTTCTCACGGCGCAGTCAGGGTGGGCCGGACGGCCTCATCGGCACGGGCTCAGCCGCAGGAGGCGCCGGGCGTCGCGCTGACCACCGGGATGCCCACGGTCGGCCGGCGCGACGGCCGCGCCGCCAGGGCCTCGCGCACCTCGGCCACGAACGGCTCCCAGTCCTTCATGCGCGACAGCGTCGCCAGGTACTCGCCGGCGCGCAGGAACACCAGCGAGGGCCAGCGCTGCACGCCCCAGCGCCGGGCGATCTCGTCTTCGCACTCGCGCGGCACGATGCCCACGCGGAACGAGCGGCCGAACAGCGCGTGCAACTCCGGCAGCACCACGGCCACGTCCAGCGCCTCGGGAAAGCGCACCGGGTCGCCGCCGAAGAACAGCACCGCCTCGCCGGGCGCCGACTCGAAAGCCGCCACGGTGTCGGGTGCGACGACGACCGCATCGGTCATCTTCGCCAAACGGGCCAGCAGGGGGTGCAGTTCCATCCGGGGCTCCAGCTCGGGATTCAGCGGGGGCGGGTCAGCGCCGCCAGTTCAGCCGCGCTCATCGCCGAGGGCAGCGTGAAGCCGGGGTCGGCCGGGCGCGCCGCGTCATGGTCGCCGGCCAGGCCGGCTTGCAGCAGGTCGAGCGCGGAGTCGATCTCTGCGGCGCGCTGCGCATCGAGCCGCTCGCGCGCCGCACCCTGGAACACCAGCAGCCACTGGCCCCGCTCGACGTCCCCGACCAGCCGCAGGTCGACCACCTCGCTGCCGTTGCGCCCGCAGGCCAGCGCACTCAGCCCCATCGTCTCGACCACCTTCATCGGAATGCCGATGCACATGCTCAACCCTCCGGGTGTGGGGCCTCGGCCTTCTGGCGCCGGGCCAGCACCCGTGCATCGCCGATGCGGCAGGCGTCCTCGGACGCCGGGCGCCCCGACTCGTAGGCCGCGATCCCCAGCGCCCTGGCCGTGACCGGCTCGGCCTGCTCCAGGTCGGCGTCGCACGGCACCGGCTCGGCACCCCACGCGTCGAGCCAGCGCAACGCGACCTGCAACGCCGGCTCGAGCGCCGCCTTGACGGTGTCGCTGAGGCTGCCGCCGAAATCGGCGAGCTCCTGCGGCTGGCAGCCGATCAGCACCAGTTGCCCGGGATACTGGCCGCTGAGCTGGGCCAGCGCCAGCACCTCCTGGAAGCCGGTCTGGTGCAGGCTCATCTTCTTCGCGCCGAGGAACGCGGGCACCTCGTCGTCCTCGACGACCTTCAGCGTGCCGGGCTCCAGCCCGTAGTCCACCGCGTCGAAGACGATCAGCCGTCCGGCGCCCTGCACCAGCGGCAGCAGGTACAGGCCCTGCGTGCCGCCGTCGGCCAGCGACACCTTCGGCGCGAAGCGCCAGCGCGATTGCAGAGCCTCGACGCAGCGCACGCCGAAACCCTCGTCGGCCCACAGCACGTTGCCGATGCCGAGCACGAGGATGCTCGCGTCGGTGCGGTCGCCAGGTGCATCGGGAGTCGGAACGGGAACGGCGGGCATGAGCGCGGTTTCAGTCAGCGGGTGCCCGGCATCTTCGCGGCTGCGGCCGGGCGCTCCTTGATGGCGATCAAATGCGCATCCGGTCGGCCGGCCGTTCGGCGGCTTTCGTCCAGCTCAAGAAAAAAGGGGCGGCCCCGGCCGCCCCTTCTGCGAACGGCTTGCGCCGTCCGGATCCTCACTCACCCCCGGCTTCGCCGGCCGACTCGGCCGCCTGCGCCGCCGCCATCGACGCGTCGACGTTGGCCATCTGCACCGCGGCCAGTTCCTCGGCCTCCTGCAACGCGATCGAGCGGCGCTCGGTCTCGTCCATCGCCTCCTTGGCCTTGCGCGCCTGGTGGAAGGCCATGCCGGTGCCCGCGGGAATCAGGCGGCCGACGATGACGTTCTCCTTCAGGCCGCGCAGCTCGTCTCGCTTGCCCATGATCGCCGCCTCGGTGAGCACCCGCGTCGTCTCCTGGAAGGAGGCGGCCGAGATGAACGAGTCGGTGGACAGGCTGGCCTTGGTGATGCCCAGCAGCAGGTCGGCGTAGGAGGCCGGCACCTTGCCTTCGGCACGCAGCGCGTCGTTGGTGCCGAGGAGCTCGGAACGCTCCACCTGCTCGCCGCCGATGTAGCTGCTGTCGCCCGGGTTGGTGATCTGCACGCGGCGCAGCATCTGGCGGACGATGACCTCGATGTGCTTGTCGTTGATCTTCACGCCCTGCAGACGGTAGACGTCCTGCACCTCGTCGACGATGTAGCGCGCCAGCTCCTCGACGCCCAGCAGGCGCAGGATGTCCTGCGGCTCGGCCGGCCCGTCGACGATCGACTCGCCCTTGTTGACCACCTGGCCCTCGTGCACGAGGATGCTCTTCTCCTTGGGCACCAGCTCCTCGTAGACCTTGCCGTCCGGGTCGGTGATCTGCAGCCGCACCTTGCCCTTGGTCTCCTTGCCGAAGCTGATGGTGCCGGTGATCTCGGCCAGCGTGCCCTTGTCCTTCGGCGAACGCGCCTCGAACAGCTCCGCCACCCGCGGCAGACCGCCGGTGATGTCGCGGGTCTTCTGGCCTTCCATCGGGATGCGCGCGAGCACCTCGCCGGGGGTCAGCTCCTGGCCGTCGCGCACCTGGATCAGCGCGCCGACCGGGAAGCCGATGGTCACCGAGTGGTCGGTGCCCGGGATCTTCACCTCGTTGCCGGCGGCGTCCAGCAGCTTGACCTGCGGCCGCACCACCTTGGTCGAGCCACGGCGCTTCGGGTCGATGACCACCAGAGTCGACAGGCCCGTCACCTCGTCGACCTGGCGCGCCACGGTGACGCCTTCCTCGACGTTCTCGAACTTCGCCTTGCCGGCGAACTCGGTGAT
>Ga0105090_10002218_pt1 | contig 10776 bp, 12 predicted proteins | sample PPLLak3March2015_FD_79110 | JGI IMG/M metagenome (GOLD analysis project Ga0105090, IMG submission 79110) | Freshwater sediment microbial communities from Prairie Pothole Lake near Jamestown, North Dakota, USA - PPLs Lake P7 Core (1) Depth... | ecosystem: Environmental > Aquatic > Freshwater >... | reverse complement strand
GGGGCCGGCCGGCGCGCCGGGGGTGATCGGGCACTGGCCGGCGGCCTGGCTGGTGGGTCTGGGCACGCCGTGGAACACGCTGCAGCCCTCGGGCTCGATCCGGCTCGCGACGCCTGGACTGGCGGTGGAGTCGGTCCAGGGGCGCTGGCTGTTCAGCGGCCGCGCCGAGGTCGACCTGGAATCGATGGCCTCGCGTATCTCCACGCTCGACGAGCTGGGAAGCTATCGCCTGGTGCTGCAAGGCGACGCCGCGCAAGGCGAGGCGGCGAGCGTACAGCTCAGCACGTTGCGCGGCGCGCTGCAACTCTCCGGCCAAGGCGAGTGGGCGGCGTCCAAGCTGCGCTTCCAGGGCCAGGCCGGTGCCGCAGCCGGTTCGGAAGCGGTATTGAACAACCTGCTGAATATCATCGGCCGGCGCCAGGGCGCGCTGTCCGTCATTTCGATCGGATGAAAATGAACCGACCGCACAAGACCGGCGCGCGCGGCGCCACCCTTGCGCTGCTCGCCGCGCTGACCTGGACGGGCGCCCAGGCACCGCTCTGGGCCCAGACGCCAACGGTGCGTTCGCGCGCGCCGGTGACGGTGAACTTCGTCAACGCCGACATCGAGGCGGTGACGCGCGCCTTCGCGGCCATGATCGAGCGCCCGATCCTCGTCGACCCGCGGGTGCGCGGCACGATGACGGTGTACAGCGAGCAGCCGCAGAGCGTGCGCGACGCCTACCTGAGCTACCTGGCGGCCCTGCGCGGCCTGGGCTTCGCCGTGGTCGAGAGCGGCGGCATCCTGAAGCTGGTGCCCGAAGCCGACGGCAAGCTGCAGACCGGCACCGTGTCGGTGGGCGACGCGAGCGACAAGCCGATCCGCGGCGACCAGATCATCACGCAGATCTTCACCCTGCGCCACGAAAGCCCGAACAACCTGGTGGCCGTGCTGCGGCCGCTGATCAGCGCCAACAACACCATCAACGCCAACGTCGGCAGCAATTCGCTGGTCATCACCGACTACGCGGAGAACCTGCAGCGCATCGCCAAGATCATCGCCGCCCTCGACCAGCCCGGGGACACCGGCCTGGAGATCGTGCCGCTGCAGCACGCCGTCGCCGCCGACCTGGCGCCGCTCGTGCAGCGCCTGGGCGACGGCGGGCCGGCCGCAGGCACCCCCGGCGTGCCGGCGGGGCGCGCCGGCGGCGCCACCGTGGTGGCCGATTCGCGCAGCAATTCGCTGCTCATCCGCGCCGCCAATCCGGCGCGCCTGGCGACGCTGCGCGCCACCATCGCCAGCCTTGACCGGCCGAGCGCGATGGGTGGCATCGGTGGCAACCTGTGGGTCGTGCACCTGAAGAATGCCGATGCGACGCGGCTGGCCTCGGTGGTGCGCGCGGCCTTCGGCGCCATCGGCGGCGGTGCCGGAGGTGGCGGTGCCGGGGTCGGGGCCGGCGCGCCGGCCGCGCGCACCGCGGTGGGCACCGGCACGGGCACGGGTGCCGGCTCGGCGGCGGCCACGACCCCCGTGGCCACCGTGGCCGAGCCCAGCACCGGCGGCTTCATCCAGGCCGACCCGGCCAGCAATTCGCTCGTCATCACCGCGCCCGAGCCGCTGTACAAGCAGGTGCGCGCGCTCATCGACCAGCTCGACACGCGCCGCGCGCAGGTCTACATCGAAAGCCTGATCGTCGAACTCGCCGGCAGCGACGCGGCCGAGGCCGGCTTCCAGTGGCAAGGCCTGTTCGGCGAGAGCGGCGACGAATACGGCATCGTCACCGGCACCAATTTCGACAATCCGGCCGGCCCCAGCATCATCGACATCAATGTGGGCGCGGCGCAAGGGCAGGTCAACCTGGGCTCGGGCCTGAATGTCGGCCTGCTCAAGGCCTACAACGGCATTGTCTCGCTGGCCGCCATTGCGCGCTTCCTGCAGACGCAGGCCAACGTGAATATCGTCAGCACGCCCAACCTGATCACGCTGGACAACGAGGAGGCCAAGATCGTGGTCGGCGAGAACGTGCCCTTCATCACCGGCCAGTTCACCAACACCGGCACGGCGGGCGCCGCCATCAACCCCTTCCAGACCATCGAGCGCCAGGACGTGGGGGTGACCTTGCGCATCCGGCCGCAGATCGGCGAGGGCGGTGCCGTGCGCATGACCGTGTTCCAGGAGCAGAGCAGCGTCAAGTCCGACACCGCGGCAGGCACCACCAACGCCGGCCCGTCCACCAGCAAGCGTTCCATCGAAGGCACGGTGGTGGTGGACGACGGCCAGATCCTGGTGCTCGGCGGCCTCATCGAGGATCGCTACATCAACACCCGCAGCAAGGTGCCGCTGCTCGGCGACCTGCCGGTGCTGGGCGCGCTGTTCCGCAGCGAGAGCCGTGAGCGCCGACGCACCAACCTCATCGTCTTCCTGCGCCCGATCGTGATGCGCGACGCCGATTCGGCCAACCGCTTCTCGACCGACCGCTACGAGCAGATCCGCGGCCGCCAGCAGACTTCGCAGCCGCCGCCCAGCGTGCTGCTGCCGATCAACGATTCGGCGGTGCTGGAGCCCAAGGCGCAAGGCGTCATTCCCACGCTGCCGACCGACAGCTCGGCCGTGCCGCCGCCCGCACCACGGGCGCCGCAGGCCACGCAGACGCCCGCGACGGGAGGGGAGGGCTCGCCCGGCCAGCCCACGGCACCCTGAAGCGGTCGGAAGACAACCATGGCCGTCCGCCACCCCCTTCACTACGCCTTTGCCAAGGCCAACCACCTGCTGCTCGAAGACGACGGCGAACGCCTCGTGCTGTGGGCCGGCGAGACCACGCCGGCCAGCGCGCTGACCGAGGTGACACGCCACTTCGACATCGCCCGCTTCGAGCACGAGGCGGTGGCCACGCTGGGCCAGCGCATCGCCGCGGCCTACGCCGGCGCCGAGAGCAGTGCCGCCACGGTGATCGGCGAAGTGGAGAGCGGCGTCGACCTGTCGCGCATGATGCAGGACCTGCCGGCGGTGGAAGACCTGCTCGAGGCCGCCGACGACGCGCCCATCATCCGCATGCTCAACGCGCTGCTGACGCAGGCCGCCAAGGACGGCGCGAGCGACATCCACATCGAACCCTACGAGCGCAGTTCGTCGGTGCGCTTCCGCGTCGACGGCCGGCTGCGCGAGGTCGTGCAGCCGAACAAGGCGCTGCACGCGGCGCTGATCTCGCGCCTCAAGATCATGGCCGAGCTCGATATCGCCGAGCGGCGCCTGCCGCAGGACGGCCGCATCAGCCTGCGCATCGGCGGCCGTGCCATCGACGTGCGTGTGTCGACGCTGCCTTCGTCGTATGGCGAGCGAGCGGTGCTGCGGCTGCTCGACAAGACCGAGTCCAAGTTCACGCTCGAAGGCCTGGGCATGAGCGGCGACGTGCTCTCGGCCTACGAACGCCTGCTGCGCCAGCCGCACGGCATCGTGCTCGTCACCGGGCCCACCGGATCGGGCAAGACGACGACCCTCTATGCGTCGCTGGGTCGCATCGACACCGCCAGCACCAACGTGCTGACGGTGGAAGACCCGGTGGAATACGAGCTGCCCGGGATCGGCCAGACGCAGGTCAACCCGAAGATCGAGCTCACCTTCGCCAAGGCGCTGCGAGCCATCCTGCGCCAGGACCCCGACGTCATCATGATCGGCGAGATCCGCGACATCGAGACCGCGCAGATCGCCATCCAGGCCTCGCTCACCGGCCACCTGGTGCTGGCCACCGTGCACACCAACACCGCGCCGAGCAGCGTCACGCGGCTCATCGACATGGGCGTGGAGCCGTTCCTGCTGAGCAGCAGCCTGCTGGGCGTGCAGGCACAGCGGCTGGTGCGCAAGCTGTGCCCGCAGTGCAAGCGGCAGGGCGACGACGGTCGCTGGCACCCCGTGGGTTGCCTGCACTGCGGCATGAGCGGCTACAAGGGCCGCACCGGCGTCTACGAGCTGATGGTGGCCGATCCCGCGGTGAGGCTGCTGATCCACAACCGCGCGCCCGAGCACGAACTGGTGGCGGCCGCGCGCGCCTGCGGCCTGCGCTCGATGCGCGAGGACGGCGAGCGGCTGGTGCGCGAAGGCATCACGTCGCTGGAAGAGGTCATTCGCGTGACCCGGGACTAGCCAGCCGGCCCATGCCCGCCTACCGTTTCGAAGCCCTGGACGCCGCCGGCAAGTCGACCAGCGGCCTGCTGGAAGCCGACAACGCGCGCACGGCGCGATCGCAGTTGCGCGCGCGCGAACTGGTGCCGCTGGCGGTGACGCCGGTGAGCATGGGCGCCAGCGACGCCGGCGGGCCGCGCTTCACACGCCGCGTCTTCTCGGCCACCGGGCTGGCGGTGTGGACGCGGCAGCTGGCCGGCCTGGTGGGCTCGGGCCTGCCGGTGGAGCGCGCGCTCACGGCGCTGGCCGACGAGTCCGAGAGCGAGCGCCAGCGCGAACTCGTGGCGCACCTGAAGAGCGAGGTCAACGCCGGCAGCCCGTTCGCGCGCGCGCTGGCCACGGCGCCGCGCGAATTCGACGACATCTACCGCGCCGTGGTGGCGGCCGGCGAGCAGAGCGGCGCCCTGGGTGCCGTGCTCGACCGCCTGGCCGACGACCTGGAGGCCCAGCACGCACTGCGCGCCCGCCTGACGGGCGCGATGCTGTATCCGGCGATCGTCTCGACGGTGGCGCTGGTGATCGTGATCGTGCTCATGACCTACGTCGTGCCGCAGATCGCCGGCGTCTTCACCAGCTCCAAGCGGGCGCTGCCGGCGCTCACCGTGGCCATGCTGGCGATCAGCAGCTTCGTTCGCCATTGGGGCTGGCTGGTGGCGCTGGTGGCTGCCGGTGGCGTCACGGCCTTCGTGCTGGCGAGACGCGGCGACGCCTTCCGCGTGCGCAGCGACGCCGCGCTGCTGCGGCTGCCGCTGGTCGGGCGGCTGGCGCGCGGTTACAACGCGGCGCGCTTCGGCGGCACGCTGGCCATGCTGGCCGGTGCCGGCGTGCCCATCCTGCGGGCGCTGCAGGCGGCGGCCGAGACGCTGGGCAACCGCGCCATGCGCGCCGACGCGATGGACGCGCTGGTGCAGGTGCGCGAAGGCGCGCCACTGGCCAGCGCGCTGGCCGGCAAGAAGCGCTTTCCGGGCCTGCTGGCGATGTTCGCTCGCCTGGGCGAGCAGACCGGTCAGCTGCCGCTGATGCTGGGCCGCGCGTCGGCGCAGTTGTCGGCGGAGGTGCAACGCCGAGCGGTCGCGCTGGCCACGCTGCTGGAGCCGCTGCTGATCGTGGCCATGGCCGTGGTCGTGCTGCTGATCATGCTTGCGGTGCTGATGCCGATCATGCAGCTCAATACCTGGGTACGCTGATCCCCCCCGAGGCGCCTGCGGCGCTCCCCCCAGGGGGCACCGCCAGCGGCCCGGCGGAGCCGGTTCCGCGGCGGTTACTTGATCCGCTTCGACTGGCAGGACTGGGCTTTATGCGGCTGGCTTGTCGCTGGTCGCTTCAGCCGCCGCGTCGGGCGCCTGCGTTTGCTTGACGAAGATGCGGGCGGCGACGATGCCCAGCTCGTACAGGATGCACATCGGCACTGCCAGTGCCAGCTGCGAGATCACGTCCGGCGGCGTCACCACTGCGGCGACGATGAAGGCGCCGACGATGAAATAGCCGCGTGCCTTCTTCAGCTGATCGATCGTGACGATGCCGATGCGCACCAGCACGATGACGGCGATCGGTACCTCGAAGGCGATCCCGAAGACCAGGAACAGCGTCAGCACGAAGCCGAAATACTGCTCGATGTCAGGCGCTGCCGTGATGCTCTCGGGCGCGAAGGCCTGGATGAACTTCGACATGCCCGGGATGACCAGGAAATAGCAGAAGGCCACGCCGACCACGAACAGAAAGGTGCTGCTGATCACCAGCGGCAGCACCATCTTCTTCTCGTGCGAATACAGGCCCGGCGCCACGAAGGCCCACACCTGGTAGAGCACCACCGGCAGCGCGATCATGAACGCCGCCATCAGCGTGATCTTGAGCGGCACCAGGATCGGGCTGATGACATTGGTGGCGATCAGCGTCGCGCCCTTGGGCAGGTGCGCCACCAGCGGCGCGGCCAGCAGGTCGTACAGGCCCGAGGGCCCGGGCCAGAACGCCAGCACCGCGAACGCGACGGCGATCGCGATCACGGCGCGGATCAGCCGGTCGCGCAGTTCGATCAGGTGCGAGACGAAGGGGGCTTCGGTGCCCGCCAGTTCGTCCGGGCTCTCGCCGCCGCTCATCGCCCGGCCCTGGCGCCCGGCGGCCTGAAGCGGGCCACCCGCGCCGCGCCCGACAGGGCCCGGGTGCGAATGCCCTGGCGCTGCTTGTACCACTGCGGCGTCGCGCCGCGTTTCAGGCGCCAGTTCTTGTTGGGGCGCTGGTATTCCGGGGGCGGCGGCACATAGGTGCCCGCGGCCGGCGTCGAGTTGTCGGTGAGGCCCGCGGTGGCTTCGCTCCACTCGGTATCGAACGAGGTCTTGGCCTCGTTGACCTCGCTGCGCACGGTCTGCTCGACGTCCCGCGCAGCGTCCTCGAACTGGGTCTTCATCTTCTTGAGCTCGTCGAGCTCGATCGAGCGGTTGACCTCGGCCTTGACGTCGGAAACGTAACGCTGCGCCTTGCCGAACAGGTGGCCGACGGTGCGGGCCACCTTGGGCAGCTTCTCGGGCCCGATGACGATCAGAGCCACCGCGCCGATGAGGGCGATCTTGTCGAAACCGAAGTCGATCATCGTGTCAGACGGAGGTAGCCTCGTCGCACGAACCGTTGCAGTCCAGTGGACGCCGGGGATCCGGCTTGGCCGGCCCACCGGCGTTGCCCCCTTGAGGGGGAAGCGCCGCGGGCGCTTCGGGGGTGGTCCACCTCAGCCCTTCGACTTCGCTTCGACGTCGACGGTCTGGGCGTCGGCGCGCTTGGCCGTCGTCACCTGCGGCGGCGGCGCATTGGCGGCATCGGCCGCCTCGTCGGCGCCCTTCATGCCTTCCTTGAAACCCCTGACCGCGCCACCGAGGTCGGAGCCGATGTTGCGCAGCTTCTTGGTGCCGAAGATGACCACGACGACCAGCAACACGATCAGCCAATGCCAGATGCTGAACGAACCCATGATCTTTCTCCTGAAAGCGAACTCTCGATTCTAGGTGAGCGCGGCAACGCGTTCGCGGCACCGCGCCATTCACCCCCGAAGCCAGGGCCGGGGACCCCCCAGCACGTGCATGTGCAGATGCGGGACCTCCTGCCCGCCGTCACGCCCGGTGTTGATGACGGTGCGGAAACCGTTCTCGACCCCGAGTTCCCGCATCATCCGCGGCGCCAAGCCCAGCATCCGCCCCAGCAGGGGCTCGTGCCCGGGCCCGGCATCGGCCAACGAGGCGATGTGCTGCCTGGGAATCACCAGCACATGCACCGGCGCCCAGGGATGGATGTCGTGGAAGGCGATCAGTTCCTCGTCTTCGAAGACTTTCCTGGCCGGGATCTGTCCGGCGACGATCTTGCAGAAGATGCAGTCGGGATCGGCATTCATGGTTCGGTGGCGTCCTCGCTCGGATTCAAGTGCCGTCGCCTTCGCGCTGCCGGGTCTTGCGCAGGGCAAATTCCTCCAACCCCGACTGGCCTTCGCGGCGTTCCAGCTCGGCCAACACCTCGGCCGGACCGAGCCCGAAATGGCTCAACGCCACCAGCGTGTGAAACCACAGGTCGGCCGTCTCGCCGACGATGCGCTGGCGATCACCATCCTTGGCGGCCATGACGACTTCGGTCGCTTCCTCGCCGACCTTTTTCAAGATGGCGTCGGTGCCCTTGGAAAACAAGCGTGCAACGTAGCTCTGGTCGGGATCGGCGCCGCGCCGGCCGTCGATGACCGCGGCCAGGCGCGCAAGCGTGTCGTTGCCGTTCATCGGTAGATCGTCTCCGGATCCTTCAGCACCGGCTCCACGGCTTGCCAGCGCCCCGTTTCCAGGCGCTGGTAGAAGCAGCTGTGGCGCCCGGTGTGGCAGGCGATGCCGGGCTCGTGTCCGAGCTGCGTGACCTTCAGCAGCACGACGTCGTCGTCGCAGTCGATGCGGATTTCGTGCACCTGCTGGAAGTGGCCTGATTCCTCGCCCTTGTGCCACAGCCGCTGTCGCGAGCGGCTCCAGTACACGGCCTGGCCGAGCGCCGAGGTGCGCGCCAGCGCCTCGCGGTTCATCCAGGCGAACATCAGCACGTCACCGCTGCCGGCCTCCTGCGCGATCACGGGCACGAGGCCGTCGCGGTCCCACTTGATGCGGTCGAGCCAGTCCATGGCCCTAGTCTAGTGGGTGGGGCCGACATGGCCGCGCTCGGCGGCAAACCACCCCAGCACCGGCAGCGTTCCCGGCAGCACGGGCGCCACCTGGACCGGCAGCGTCTGCCAGGCCATGGACTGGCCCTCGCGCATCTCGAACGGCCCCTGCCAGCTGAAGACCTTGCAGAAATGGAGGCGGACCCGCGCGTGCGGATAGTCCACGATCTCCTGCTGCCAGGGCTCGACCGCGCCGATGCGGATGCCCAGTTCCTCGTGCAGTTCGCGCCGTAGCGCCTGCTCGACGGTCTCGCCGGCTTCGAGCTTGCCACCGGGGAATTCCCAGTGGCCGGCGTAGACCTTGCCCGCCGGACGCGAGGTGAGCAGGAAACGGCCCTCGGCGTCGATCAGCACGCCCACCGCGACGTCGACCGGCTGGCGCTCACCCGGCATGCCGGCCCGCGTAGTCGCGCGCGAACTGCTGCGCGACGCGCCCCGAGCGCGAGCCGCGCTCCAGCGCCCACACCAGCGACTCCTGGCGCGCCGCCGTGATGGCGTCCTCGCCGGCACCGAAGTGGCGCAGCCACTGCGCCACGATCGCCAGGTACTCGGCCTGCGTGAAGGGGTAGAAGCTGATCCACAGCCCGAAGCGCTCCGACAGCGAGATCTTCTCTTCCACGACCTCGCCCGGATGCACCTCGCCGTCCTCGGTGTGCTGGTAGCTCAGGTTCTCCTTCAGATATTCGGGCAGCAGGTGGCGGCGGTTGCTGGTGGCGTAGATCAGCAGGTTGTCGCTGGACTGCGCCACCGAGCCGTCGAGCACGCTCTTGAGCGCCTTGTAGCCGGGCTCGCCCTCGTCGAAGCTGAGGTCATCGCAGAAGACGACGAAGCGCTCGGGCCGGTCTGCCACCAGATCGACGAGATCGGGCAGGTCGATCAGTTCGGCCTTGTCGACCTCGATCAGGCGCAGGCCCTGCGGCGCGAATTCATTGAGGCAGGCCTTGATCAGCGAGCTCTTGCCGGTGCCGCGCGCGCCGGTCAGCAGCACGTTGTTGGCGCCGCGGCCGGCCACGAATTGCTCGGTGTTGCGCAACAGGCGTTCCTTCTGCGGCTCGACCTCCTTCAGGTCGGCGAGCCGGATGGTGGCCACGTGCCGCACCGGTTCGAGCACGCCGGCCGAGGACGAGCCCGCGCGGCGGCGGTAGCGGAAGGCCACCGAAGCGTCCCAGTCGGGCGCGGTGGCGGCATGTGGCAGCACGGCTTCCAGCCGCGCGAGCAGCGACTCGGCGCGCGCGAGCAGCGAATCGACGGCACTCTGGGTCAAGGGAGCTTCCTCCGGGCCGGCGCCGGGCCTCAATGGGTGAGGCGCTGCAGCGTGGCTTCGAGGTGCTCGGTCGGCAGCCGCTTGAAGCCCGAACGGGCGTAGCGCTGCAGGCGGCCGACGAGCAGCGCCGTCAGTGCCGAAGCCAGCGCCTGCGCGTCGACGGTCGGCGTGGGCGAGCCCGCGGTCTCGGCCGCCAGGCGCAGGCTCTGCCGCAGCTGCGATTCGAGGCGGTCGAAGAACTGGCTCATGCGCGTCGTCAGCCGCTCGTGCTCGAACACCAGGGCATCGCCCACCATCACGCGCGTCATGCCGGGGTTGCGCTCGCCGAACTGCAGCAGCACGGCGGCGATCTTCTGCGCCTGCACCGATCCCGAGGCCTCGCGCTCGACGATCTGGTTGACGAGCGTGAAGATGCTGGTCTCGATGAATTCGATCAGCCCCTCGAACATCTGCGCCTTGCTCGCGAAATGCCGGTACAGCGCGGCTTCGCTGACCTCGAGCCGCGCTGCCAGCGCCGCCGTGGTGACGCGCTCGGCGCCCGGTTGCTCGAGCATCAGCGCCAGCGTCTGCAGGATCTGCACGCGGCGCTCGCCGGGGCGGGGGCGTTTGCGGGTGGCGGCAGGCGGCACCTCGGGTTCGACCGCCGGCACGACGAGGCTGACACCTTCGTCCGGGTTCGATGCTTCGGGGCTGGCGGTCACGAGGGTCGGTGGGCGAAGGGGGCACGGCCATTCTGGCACACGGCCCGTGGGGCCTTCGGTGCAGGTAAACACTGACATTCAGGGCGATGCACGGTGTCATTCCGAGCTGCCACGGGCCCCGGCGAGCGGCCCGCGCCGGCTTCAGCGCAGCAGTTGGCGCAACGAGCCGACGCGCCGGTCGATGCCGGCGGCGGGCCGCAGGCCGGGCCGGTAGCGCCGCATCCACACCGTGCCCATGCCCAGGCTGCGCGCGGCCTTCAGGTGGCCCAGCGTATCCTCCACCAGTACGCATTGCGTCGGGTGCACGCGCAGCCGCGCCGCCAGCCGGCGCAGCATCCGGGCGTCGGGCTTGGGCCGCAACTGGCCGAACATGTGCATGTCCTCGATGGTCACGATCTGCTGGAACCAGCGCGCGATGCCGAGCACGCCCAGCACGCGCGCGGTATAGGCTGCCGGCGCGTTGGTCAGCAGCACCTTGC
>Ga0105090_10002217_pt1 | contig 10776 bp, 10 predicted proteins | sample PPLLak3March2015_FD_79110 | JGI IMG/M metagenome (GOLD analysis project Ga0105090, IMG submission 79110) | Freshwater sediment microbial communities from Prairie Pothole Lake near Jamestown, North Dakota, USA - PPLs Lake P7 Core (1) Depth... | ecosystem: Environmental > Aquatic > Freshwater >... | reverse complement strand
CCTCCTCGGCGATGTCCCGAGCGCCGCGCAGCGTGCCGTCGCCTCCCACCGCAAACAGCATGCCCAGGTTCATGCGGTCCATCGTGTCGACCATTTCGGAGACATCCTGGTTCCCGCGCGATGAACCGAGGATCGTCCCGCCGTATTCGTGGATGCGGCTCACGGCGGCCGGGTCCAACACCACGGGGGTGTGGCCGAAGCGGTAGGTCAGCCCCTCGTACCCGTAAGGAAAACCAAAGACGGTGCGCACCTTGTAATTGTGGTAAAGGCTCAGCACCACCGCGCGGATGACATCGTTCAACCCCGGGCAAAGCCCCCCACAGGTGACGATGCCGCACTTCAGCTTGGACGGGTCGAAGTAAATCTTCTCCCGCGGGCCCGCCTGCTCCATCGCCAGCAGCTTGCCGTCTTTTGCCAGCATGCCCTGGAGTTTCAGCGGGTTTGAATTCAGCACGACCTGGTCCCCGTCACCGACGAAGTGCGCTCCGGAGATGGGGGACTGGATGCGGCATGCCCCGAGCCGCTGAACCTCGAGATCCTCTGGTTTCAATTCCATCGTGATACGCGCTCCTCTGAAGATCAGCCCTTGAAAAGGGTGGTCCCCTCTCCCCGCAGGTCTTTCACGGCCTGCTTGACTCGCGCCGCCATGCCCTTCTCCGCGGCGGCCAGATAGTTGCGGGGGTCGTAGGCCTTCTTGTTGCCCACTTCGCCGTCAACTTTGAGCACTCCATCGTAATTTCGGAACATATGCTCGACGATCGGCCGGGTGAAGGCGTACTGGGTGTCCGTGTCGAGGTTCATCTTGACCACCCCGTAGTCGAGCGCCTCGCGGATTTCCGCCAACGTGGAACCGGAGCCGCCGTGAAACACCAGCGCAAAGCGTGCGCCGGGGCCATGCGCCTTGACCACCGCGTCCTGGCCGTCTTTCAGGATGGAGGGCTTGAGCTTGACGGCCCCCGGCTTGTAGACCCCGTGGACGTTTCCGAAGGTGGCGGCGAAGAGATACCGCGCGCCTTTGACCGCGTTGAGGCGGCGCGCCACCTCGAGCATGTCCTCCGGGGTCGTGAAGAGCTTGGTGGAAACGTCGCTGCCCTTGACCCCGTCCTCTTCCCCGCCCACGACACCGGCCTCGATCTCGAGCATGATCTGGCTCTTGTGGCAGCGTTCCAGCAGCTTGACGGCGATGTCGAGGTTGTCCTTGAGCGGCAGGGCGCTGCCGTCGAACATGTGGCTGTTGAAGAGGTTCGGCAGCCCCTGGGCCCGGCGCCGCTCGGTTTCATCGATCAGCGGCCGCACGAACGTGTCCAGTTTGTCGGCCTGGCAGTGATCGGTGTGCAGGGCCACGTAAATGGGGTAGCGCGCGGCGACCCGGTGCACGTACTCGGCAATGGCGATGGCCCCCAGGGCCATGTCTTTCACCGCAGCCCCGGCGGCGAACGCCCCGCCCCCGGTCGACACCTGCACGATCCCGTCGCACTTGGTTTCGGCCAGGCCCTGCAGCACGGCGCTGGCGCTGGTCATGGAGGTGACATTGATGGCGGGATATGCATGCTTGCCCGCCAGGGCGCTGTCGATCATTCGGCAATAGGTCGCATAGTCGGCAACCGGCATGGTGGACTCCTTCCTCTATGGGAAATTTCCTCGCAGACGGCGAATAACCGTCCATCGGTCCTCGCCTGCCCATCCGTAATATCAAATCACGACCACCGGGAGGCGTCAAGAGAAGAAAGGTGAGAATTCGAAAAGGGAAACTGTTTGTTTGAGGTTGCCTGATGAACACCATCCGCCGGATGGGCCTTATCCGTGACCAATGAAAAGCAGGCAGAGAATGCCGACCCCGAGTGCAATGCGGTACCATCCGAAAACGTTAAACGTGTGTGTCTGGATATAGCGCAACAGCCACCGCACGGCGATGAACGAAACAAAAGCGGAGACGATGAAACCGAGCGCAACCATGTCCCAGTTCTCAGGCGCGGCTCCAGCCGGCGGGTGATGGAGTGATCGAAAAATTTTGAGGGCACCTGCAGCAAGCATCGTTGGAATGCCGACCAGAAAAGAGAACTCCGTCGCGGCCGGCCGGCTTAAGCCCAGCACCAGCATCAGCAGGATCGTCGCACCCGAACGCGAGGTGCCGGGGAATACCGCGGCAATCAACTGGCCCAGACCGACGACTGCAGCAATGGACCAGGTCACCGAGCCATGTGGGTTGCGCCCGCGCAGCCACCGCTCGACCAGCAGGAAGCCGATGCCCCCCACAAGAATCGCCCACGCGATCGGCCACAGCTCCTCCGGCAGTTTGAACCCCGCCTTGTCCAACGCATACCCCCCGATGCCGGTGATGACGAATGCCAAGAGAATTTTGCCCGCGTAATCTCGGGCGGCCTTCTCGCGCCATTGGAAAACGAATTGATGCAGCCGCTCGGGGAAAAGCGGCAGTACGGAGATGACCGCACCGCTCTGGATAACGATGTTGAAGAGGTCGCTCTGCCGCGGCAGCCAATGTTCGGCGATCAGCAAATGGGCGGTCGAAGAGATCGGCAGGAGCTCGGTGAGCCCCTCAACGATTCCAAGAAGGATGACAGCAATCCAATCGTGCATGTGTAAAAGGCCTCCACAACCTGTATTTCACCAACCGTCGCACCAATGAGCCGGCATATGCCGCCGATCCGGGGTCATTTTTACGGAACCATCAAGATTGAACAATACCGAGAAGAGCGGCACTATTTCGGTAAAACACCTTTTCCTTTTCGTCCCGGTTGTATCCCGCCAGATCGAGCAGTCTTGCGATTAGAGTCAGTTCCTTTTGGTGGTCAAACCAGGGCCAGTCGGTGCCGAAGATAATGTGGTCCGGGCCATGGATTTCGAGCAGACGGAGAAAATCCCTTTCGGACAAGGTGTGCGCGGCATTGGATGTGTCGAGATAGAGGTTCTTTGACGGCACCAGGTGCTTAAACGTCTCTTCCGGGGGGGCGGCAAGCCCGCCCATGTGGGCCGCCACGAAATCGATGCCCGGGTATTTCCGGACGATATCGCCCAGCAGCAGCGGGGTCGTGGTATGCCGGTCCGGCGTCCCGAAATAGTCGTGGGCAAGCGAAAAGGTGTCCAGTATGACGAAGGTGCCGCCGGTTGTCGGGCTGTTTGCCGATTCGATGATGTTGAAGAGACGGTATGTTTCCGGGGTCGACAGAGCAAACCCCTGAGAAAAGGAACAGAGTTTTATCGCCCGCACTCCATGCTCCCGCAACCGCAACAGCTCTTCTTTGTTGTCCCCGTAAAAAGGATGCAGGGTGCCCGCGGTGAGAAGAATGTCCGATCCGGCGGCAAGTTGAATGAATGCCGTATTGACGTTGCGCACATTTTCCACGGAGGCCGTCGGGAGGATGAGGCAGGCGTCTATGCCGGCTGAGCGGCAGTCATCCTCGAGTGCCGAAGTAGTCGTTCGCCCCTCGGCAAATGAGGCCTGCAGCTTAAGTTTTTCCACCATCGCGGATTTCGCGGTAACAGCGGAGATAATCCGGGAGGAAAATATATGGGCGTGGCCGTCGATGATCATTCGAGCTTTTTCTTGACGAAACGTTCCAAACCCATTTCCTCGCCAAAGGCGTCAGCCAGTTTTTCGGCAAGAGCTGTCATCTCCGGTTCGCCCTCGGTTTCCACCACCAGATGGGTATCGTCGAGCAATTTAAGTTTCCCGTACTGCCTGACGATTTCGATTACCTGCCGGACGTCCACGGTGAACCATCCCTTCATGCGCGACAGCAGCTCTTCTCCTCTCATAAACCGCTCTATCACCAGATCGATTTGACGGAACTTCGCTTCCCAGCCTATGACAGAAGGCCCTTTCAGAACAGGCCGAACGGGATCGTGCATGGCCGCACACCTGAACCATAATAAAGCTCTTTCCATAACTTCTCCCGGGTGTTAAATTAAAACGGTTTTCGTCTCAGGTAACATGATGCAAATCGCTCCCAACCCAAACCGGCAAACAACAGAGATGGTACCCTATGGATATTATCAATGCCATGCAGCAGCGCAAAAGCACCCGGGCCTACCTTGCCAAAAAAGTTTCCCGGCGTGACATCGAAGAGATCCTCTCCTGCGCCGCACGCGCGCCGTCGGCGATCAATCTCCAGCCCTGGGAGTTTATCGTTACCCATGGCGATGAAAAGGAGCGGCTGGTGCGAAGGCTGCTCAAGGCCCGGTTGGAACGGCAGGTCAAATGCGGGCCCGGTACCGAGAAGCCGCTGCCTGAAAGAATCAACCGGCGCGCGAAGGCGGCAATGGCCGTCATGGAGCCTCATATATCAGCACCGGGGGTGACGTTCAACCGGTTTGTCGAGGAAGGAAGCTGTTCATTTTACGACGCGCCGGTGGCCATTATCGTTGTCATCGACAAACTCTTTCCGGCGATTCGCTACCTGGATGTGGGGCTGGCGGTCTCCTACCTGCTGCTGGCCGCACAGGCAAAAGGCCTGGCCACATGCCCGATCGGGCTGATTACCGCCTACAGTGATGATATCTCCCGGATGCTCAGTATTTCCGAAGAGAAGGAAATACTCCTCGGCATCGCACTCGGATATGCAGACGAGACTGCTCCGGCAAATGCGTTCCGCACCGGGAGGGCCGATTTGAAAGAAATAGTTACCTGGTACGAGTAATGCCAGAGACGTTTTTCAAGGTTCTCCATCAACTGGTTTCCATTTGAAATTTCCGCATAGAGCGCCATGTGGACCGCGAAAGCGAGCGCATTTTAAAAAAGACCGCATTCCTTACGGTCGAAGATTCCCTGCACCTTGCTGCGGGGATCTTCAATTTGTCAAAGGATTCTGCATGGTCAGGCCTGAGGTTGTCCGAAAGCGATTGAACAAAGTGGCTACGCATGATTGGTTTCCGCAACACGCTGGTTCACGGTTACATGGATGTCGACCGGACCATCGTATACGAGGTGCTTCAAAACGGACTCGGTGACATTGAAGAATTAAAGCGCGTCTTTGCACGTTTTCTTTAGCGATTTCCTGCCATAAAGGCCCGCACAGCCTCCGCATGCTCCGCCCGAATTTTTGGACCACGCCATTTATCTATTACGAACCGGAATCCAGTTTGCAGATCTTCGTCAGATAGTCCGCCACCGCTTCGGCCCGCTCACGGGAAAGTTTAATATTGTAATCCGGCGCACCCCTGCTGCGAAAAAGCTCTGCAGGGCAACGTTTTTCAAGGTTGGCCTGCAGAAATTTACCCAACTGACCGAGTTCCCCCTTCTTCTGCGGCTTCAGTGCGAACGTTTCGTGATCAAAGTAGAGGCTGCCGACCTTGATGCCCGCGATTTTCTTCTCGGACTAAATGGACCTAACGACTTTCTGAAAAGGAAACTATCCGTTTGAGATTAACTGACGAACACCATCAGAATTCCTAATATTCCACTTGATTCTATTAATCGCCGATAGTCCAATCAATCATCAGCATCCAATCGCGCCGTAAGGGTTTAGACCCGGGCACCTTTCTTATCCCGCCATATCTCTAATATTGTTATGTCATCGTTAGCAGGTGCATTTCCCTGCCATAGACGCACTGATTCCAAAATATCTTTACCCCAAGGAGGTCCTTTTAAATTAGTTATGCAATCGGCCAAGCGACCATTGCCAAGGAGTTCCTTATTCGCATTCCACGCCTCGGTAACTCCATCTGTGTAAAAGAGTACCGACTCACCAGGAGAGAGTAAGATTTCACTTTTTTCGTATCTGGCATCAGGCGTTACGCCCAAAGATATTCCACTTAATAGAGACATCTTGCGAACGCCACTTTCATCTATCCACAATGGAGGCAAATGCCCTCCAACAAGGATCTGCATCTTTCCGGTATCAGGCCAATACCTTGCAAGAACAATTGTTATGAAAAACCCCTCTTCGGACATTAACTGGTATGTGCTTTTGTTTATATTTTCAATCAGCTTGTCTACTTCGTTCTGCAATTGTGCTTCGCTGCGGATTTTGGTTGACAACGCTGCCATAATCAAAGCAGCCGGAACACCCTTGTCGGAAACATCAGCAACATAGGCCAACACGCTTCCGTCTGAAAGGGGGATGACATCGTAAAAATCACCCCCAACATACGCGGCTGGGACAGAGATTCCCCACATGTGGCTGCCGGCCTTCAGTTCCGGCATTTTGGGCCAAAATAAGGATTGGATCTTCGTTGCAGTCTCAAGTTGAAACTTTAGTTGGGCTGATTGCTCATGAACTCTGTCGTGTAGTTCCTTGATCCGAAGCATCGATTTTACCCTGGAGACCAGTGCCCTATGATCCAGAGGTTTGGTCAAGTATTCATCTCCACCCGCTTCAAGTCCGGCCACAATATCCTTTGATTCCGCTTTGGCGGTAACCATAATGATGGGCATAAAGGGCAGAGAGGTATCTGACTTGATGTGCCGGCAGACTGAAACGCCATCCATTTTCGGCATCATAATATCGAGCAGAATCAAATCCGGCAGATGGTCCTTGGCCATCCGGAGTCCCGCTTCGCCGTCCATTGCGGTAATAATTTTATAATTGTTGGCCGCCAAGCGCACCTGAAGGATTTCCACATTCGTTGGATTATCATCTACGATCAGAATGAGGGGCGGCGATTTCATGTTTAACGCTGCTCCATCCTCATGGGAGATATTCCCGAATCTTCGATAGGATTACACGGGGGCTGAAGGGCTTCGCCACGTAAGCATCGCAACCCGCCTCAAACGCTTTCATATCATCTCCGCTCAGCGCATAGGAGGTCATCACGATGATCGGGATCTTTCTGGTTTCTGAGTTCGCCCTGATCCGCTGCGTCGCCTCATAGCCGTCAATGCCGGGCAACTGGATGTCCATGAGTATTAAATCCGGGCGAAAGGTCTCGGCTGCGTTGACTCCATCGACACCGTTGTCTGCTTCAATCACATCATAGCCATTGCTCGTGAGGATGTCGCGCAGGATGCGTCGATTGTCCTCATGGTCCTCGATCATCAGGACCCGCTTGCTCATATCGCCCCCTGTCTTGCTCCATGCGAAATGGAATCGTAAACGAAAAGGTGGAGCCCTTCCCCGGACTAGATTCTACCCAAATGCGCCCACCGTGCATATTGACTATGCGCTTAGAGATGGAGAGCCCCAAGCCTGTGCCTCCCTTCTTCCGGGTGCTGGTGCTGTCTACCTGATGGAATTCTTCAAAGATCTTCGCCTGATCGGAAAGAGGGATGCCCGGCCCAGTATCAGACACAGCGACCAGAAAGGCACTGTCGAAGGCCTTCGCCTCGATATTGACTTCGCCGGCCTCGGTGAACTTGATTGCATTGCCGACGAGATTAAGGAGCACTTGGCTGAGCCGCCGTTCATCCCCATGGCCCAGGGGGAGGTCCTGGGCTGCTGTGGCCTTCAGGGACAGCTTCTTTTCGGCTGCCAGGGACTCCACTCCCGTGAAGACTGTCTGCACGATATCCTGCATTGAGTACTCGCTCAGCGAGAGCGTAAGCTGTCCCGCCTCGATCTTGGACAGATCGAGGACGTCATTGATCAGGTCGAGGAGGTGGCGTCCGCTCTTATCCAGGCGTGACAGCACGTCCCGCACCTTTTCCGAGATGTCGCCGTAGATGTTGTCCAGGATCAATTCTGTGTACCCGAGTATCGCGTTCAAAGGAGTCCTGAGTTCATGGCTCATGTTGGCCAGAAACTGAGACTTATGCTTGCTGGCAGTCTCCAGTTTCAGCCTCTTGTCCTCGACCTCGCGAAAGAGCCTAGCGTTCTCAATGGCCAGCACCGATTGGGTGGCGAAAGTCTGAAGCAAGCCCACGACCTCTGCTGAAAACCTGCCCGACTTTCGACGCCAGACGACCAAACCGCCTACGATTCGCTCCTCTCGCAAAAGCGGCACGGCCAAAAGCGACCGATAGCCCAGCCGGACTATGATAGGCCGGAGATGTGCGGCACCATAATCCTGGTCATCCAGTATGTCGGGCACTTGAAAGGGGGACCGGCTGATCGCAGCCCGCCCGATCCCCGCCTCCCCCAATCGGATCGGTCTCTCTCTAATGGCCTCTACCAGCTCTTCCCCCATCTGATGCGTGACTTGCGGGTGAAACTCTTGAGTAGCCTCGTCATATTTGTAGAAAGCCCCGCCAGCCGTTCCCGATAGCTGAACCGCCCGAGTGACAATGGTGGTTAGCAACGTCTCCAGATTAAGGGACGAACTGACGGCCTGGCTAACCTCCCAAAGAGCTTTCAATTGGTTAAGTGCCTCGGTCAGCTCCTGCGTTCGCACCTCCACTTTCTGCTCGAGATTCGTGTATGATTCTTGGAGCCGGGCAGTCATGCTGTTGAATTGGTTGGCCAGCATCTCCAGTTCATCCCCCGTCCGCACTTCAATTCGGTGATCCAAGGCGCCAGCCTCTATCAGGGCGGCGCCGGCATGCAGTGCCTGGATTGGTCGGACGATTTTACGTGCCAGAAATAAGCTGGCTACCACGGACAAGGCTATCCCGATAAGCAATAGTGCAAGCGTACCCAGGATGGAGTCATAAAGCAGTGAAAAGGCCTCACTGAGGGGCTGTTCCACCAAAACGGACCATCCCAGGAAACCAATAGGGAAAGAGCCCGTAAGCACCGAGTCCCCGCGCGGATCCTGACCGATCACAATCTCAAACGCCTCTGCACCAGTGCCGTGAAAAGTCGCGAGGGCAGCCTGAACTTGCGGCAATTTTGAGAGGTCCGTCTTCTGTAGCACCAAGCTGATGTCGGGATGGGCGATGAGAATGCCATGGGAATCCACCACATAGGCATACGCCTTCTGCCCGGCCTTAATCTGAGAAACTACGTCCCAGATGAGCTTCAGGTTCAACTCCGCCACCGTAACGCCGGCGCTCTGACCCAGACACCTCATCGCTAACGTCATGTACGGTTCGGAGTACTGGAGGAAATACACGGGGCCAAAATAATTCTTTCCCGTCATGGCCTGGAGAAACTTTAGCTCGGTCGAGTAGTCCTTCTGGCTTCTCACCTCGTCCACACCCAATCGCGAAACCCGAAGCTGCTCCTTGCCTGTCGCATCCAGGTAGCTGACCTCGGAGACCGATGGGACCTGACGCAGAAGCCAAAGGAAATCCAATCGACGCTGCTCTGCTGCTTGCTCCTGCGCGATGAAGATGGGATGCGAGGCCCACCCGACTTGCCATTCGATCTGACGAATGAAATGCTCGATTCTGAGGGCCGCGCTTGCCGCTTTCTCCTTCTGGAGGCGAACCACGGCGGCCTTGTTGTCCCGATAGGAGATGTACAGTTCAACCATCCCGCGGATGATCAGCATGCCACCGATAGCGGCCACGAAGACGAGAACGTATTTTCGGAAAAGCGTGCCCCGAATTCTCATGAATATGCATTCCGAAATGGTTTCAGTCGATCACCTCGTCCACTATCATCAGGAGCGTCGGAGGAATGGTCAACCCGAGGGCCGCGGCGGTCTTGAGGTTAATGATCAGATTAAATCTGGTCGGCTGCTCCACCGGGAGATTGCCGGGATTGGTTCCTTTCAGGATCTTGTCCACATAAAACCCGACACGCCGGTGGATAGCAGTCTCGTCCACACAGTATGACATGAGCCCCCCCGCTTTTACGAACTGTCTTCCCTGATAGGTAGATGACAGCCTGTTCTGTGTGGCGAACTCCGCGAAGCGTTGTGGAGTGTCGCCCATTTCCCAAATGCCCGACGGCACCACAAGGAGCGCTTCTTCCCCCGCCTTGGTCATCGCAGCGAAGGCACCCGCCAGTTCCTCGGGACCACTGACGGGATAGGTCTGCAGCCTTAGTCCGAGCGCCCGCGCCGCAGCCTCATAGTGCTCCATCCAGCTTATTATCCGACCTTTACGATAAAGAACGGCAACGCGGGAGAGGGTCGGGGCGGCCTCCTTAAGGAACTGCAGCCGTTTCCCCTCCATCTCAATGAGCGAGTCTGTCAGTCCTGTGACGTTCCCGCCTGGGCGGGCGAGGCCGGGGACCAGTCCGCGTCCAACGGGGTCAATGACCCCTGTCATCACGATGGGAATCGTGCGGGTGGCCTGCTTCGCTGCCCGGACCTGCACGGTACCATTGGCAACCATGAGGTCAGGCTTAAGACTCACGAGCTCAGCCGCGAGAGGCAGGGCTCGATCATCCAGGTCTTCCGTCCACCGGCACTCGAGGATGAGATTCTGCCCCTGGGTATACCCGCACTCTCGCAACCCGGCTATGAGTGCCTGCCATTTAGGGCTGCCAACTATTGGGCAATCACGGAGGTCTCTTTCATAATCACCAGGGGAGATTGAGAGGTACCCGATACGATAGACCTTCCCCGGCTGCTGCGCCTCGCAGGCGGACGGTTCCATGAGGATGCTGAGAGCGATGACGACGCTCAAAGCGATCTGCCAATGCTTCATGGTGACCTCCCACTTTGAACTCCCTACATTCATAGGGTACTGCTGTTATTAAAACTACCGAGATGCATGCCAAATTAGGAGCCCACCCCGAATGACTATGCATTGCCTGCGTACGAGATGTGAAGGTGAAAACAAGAACCCCCAGTATGCAAAACCCACCTTTATGCGTTTTATCTTGCCGTGCCGCCCCCGCTTTTAGCATCAAAGCAATTTTAAATAGAACGCTGATTCATTTTACGGTAAAGACAGCAACTATATAGACAACCTCACGATCAGCTTTACATGAGGTCTTCGAGCATGTCAGTCGCATCCATAACTAGCTCATAAACGCGATCCTGCGCCGT
>Ga0105090_10002214_pt1 | contig 10778 bp, 4 predicted proteins | sample PPLLak3March2015_FD_79110 | JGI IMG/M metagenome (GOLD analysis project Ga0105090, IMG submission 79110) | Freshwater sediment microbial communities from Prairie Pothole Lake near Jamestown, North Dakota, USA - PPLs Lake P7 Core (1) Depth... | ecosystem: Environmental > Aquatic > Freshwater >... | reverse complement strand
GATTGCCCTGAGGTCGGGAAGCTTCCGGAAATCTGCCAAGGACAACAGCTGCGGCAGGGCCAGCTGGCGCCAGCTTTGCCACAGCCGGCCAGCCGCGGCCGGCAACGAGGTCAGCACGCTGCCGGGCGCCATCTGCGCCATGAACACCTGATAGACGCCTTCCTTCGCGGCTGCCAACGCCTTGCTGGCAACCACGGTGCGGCCCGCGACCAGATAGGTCTGCAGGTCACCGAACGCGATCAGCACGGGCTTGGGCGCCGGCTTGAACGGCTTGAGTGCGCGCCCGTCGAGGAAGCGCGAGACATTGGCCGCCGCGAGCGCACCCATGTCGATGGCGTTGTAGGCCTGCTTGCCGACGGGTCGCGGCAGCTGCGCCGCGTCACCGACGACAAAGGTGTTGTCGAAGTGGCGACTCTGCAGAGTCTGGTGCACGTCCGCCCAGACCTGCGGTGGCCGCGTCAGGCCCGACTCACGCAACAGGGCTGGCGGTGCCAGCCCGGCCGTCCACAGCGTCAGCTCGGAGCGCAGCCGCGTGCCGTCGGCCAGGCGCACGCCCTTGGCCGACACGCTGGCAATCGTCGTGCCGGTACGGAACTTCACCGCATACCGTTCGCAAAGGCGACGAAGGTCCGGATCCAGTGCCGGCGCCATGCCGGGCAGCAGCCGGGCGCCAGCCTCGACCACCTCGATGGACAGGTTGGCATCGTCGCGGTGGCGACGCAGTATCTCGCCCAGCGCCTCGATGCCCGAGATGCCGCCGCCGGCGATCACGATGCGCAGCGGCTTGCCCTGCTGCACTAGCGTGTGCAGCCGCTGCTCGATCGCCAGGCCGTCGGCGACGCTGCGGAACGGCATGGCATGGCGGGCGACGCCCGGGATGTGATGCGTGTTCCAAAGCGCGCCCACCGCCACAATGCAGGCATCGAAGTCCAATTCGCGGCCGCCGGCCGTGGTCAGCCGGCGCTGTGCCGGCTGCAGCAGGGTGACGCGATCCCGCAAGAAGCGGTGCCCCGCCTGCTGGACGATGGCAGCGCGGTCCAGACGCAGCCCCTTGGGCGTCTTCACGCTCGACAGGACCTCGTGGATGTTGGGCATCCACTCGAAGTGCCGGGACGGATCGATGACCGTCACAGCATGGCGTCGCGACAGCCTAATCGCGGCCGTCAGGCCGGCGAAATTGCCGCCGACGATGGCGATGCGCTTGCCTCTTTCGGCCATGGGGTCCCTGTCGCCGCGGTCTCGATCATGCGCAGTATGGCCGAGCAGCGTCCCAGCGAGCGGCGGCCAGTCGTTCCTCAACGTCGCGACCCTGATCCCTCGAAGAGGCCGCGCCGGGGCCATGTTCGAGTCCAGCAAGCTGCCACTGACACCTTGGGCCATCCACTTCGGGGCGTCGAGTGAGCGTCAGGAGTGGGTCGATAGCTCGCGTCCCGATCAGTCCGCTTCCGTGGACATGGCGAGGTCGCGCAGCCTGCGCAGCGCGGCGCGGCAGACAGGCACATAGAAGGGCGCCCACGCCGGGACCGTGAACGTAACCCGGCAGCGCGCGGGGCCGATCGTGGCCACGATGTGACCGGTGGCCGGGAGACCGGCGACGCGCCACCGCCACCGCCGGCCCGCCTGCCAGTTGATTATCTCGAACGGCAGCCACAGGCCCAGCGCCGTGCGCACTCGCCCGCGCATCCCCGGGCCGATGAAGCGCGCCGGTGCGTCGACGGCGAGGACGCTTGGGCCCCAGCGCGGCCAGGCCTGCGTATCGGTCAGCAGCCGCCAGGCGACTGCGGCGGGGACGGGGATCTCGAGGCTGGTCTGGGCCATGCGGCGTCTCGGCGGCAACGTGCGCAGCGGGCGGTGCGTTGCGATATCTTCGCGTGCGCTCGCTCAGGAGAAAAGCATGAAGCATCGCGGCACGCTGTCCTTGGCCCTTCTCGCGCTGGTCGCCGGCTGCGTCTCGACGCCGGGCCATCGACACGGGGGCGCAGACTACTGCGCGGAGTACCGCGCGACCATGGCCAGCAAGTCCGTCGAGGAGCAGCGCAAGGCTGCCGAGGCGCACATCGTCAAGATGCACGACAGCGCCGACGCGGCGCACGTCGAGCGTCACATGAAGATGATGGAGCAGCGGTGCGGTAAGCCCACTTCGTAGGCCGCAGGCTGGCGCTTGCGCGCCCCCAGGGGCATGCCGATCCTGCCGGAGGTACCGACCGCAAAGCCCGGCTCAAGCCCAGATCGGGTTGACCACGGCAAAGACCTCGATCGCTTCGGGGAAACCCACTATCGCGGTCCGGCCAAGAGACTTCGCCTGCATGTTGGCGCCCAGTGCTGCGCGTGTCGCCGCATCTACCAGGACCGGCCGCTGCGCGACCTTCGTGTGCGCTTCCAGCCGCGCCGCCAGGTTCACCACATCGCCGACGCAGGTGTAAGTGGCCCGCCGCTGCGTGCCGGTGTAGCCGGCGACCATCTCGCCGGTGGCGATGCCGATGCCGATGGCGATCGGCGGCTTGCCCTCCAGCGCCCGCTCGGCGTTGAAGAGTTGCACCATCTCGATCATGTCGAGCGCGGCGCGCACCGCGGCGGCAGGCGCGTCGGCGAGCGGCAGCGGCGCGCCGAACACCGCCATCAGGCCGTCGCCGATCATCTGGTTGACCACGCCGCCCTGGCCGCTGATGGCGTCGAACATCAGCGTGTAGTAGGTGTTCAGAAGCTCGATCGTCTCGTCCGGCAGCTGGGTTGTGCTGAGCGCGGTGAAGCCGCGGATGTCGGAGAACATCACCGTGGCCTGCACATGCCGGCCACCGAGAGCGAAGCCGGACTGCTCCAGGTCCTGCGCCACCTCGCTGGTGGCGAAGCGCTGCAGCAGCTCCTTCTGCGTATCGCGCAGCCGCTTCTTCTCCAGGCTGGAGTGCACGCGGGCGCGCAGCAGCACCGGATTGACCGGCTTGCGCAGGTAGTCATCGGCGCCCAGCTCGATGCAGCGCACGACGCTGTCCATGCCCTCGACCGCCGAGGTGACGATCACCGGCAGGTCGCGCAGCCGCGAGTTGGCAAGCATCCGCTCCAGCACCTGGAAGCCGTCCATCTCCGGCATGGCGATGTCGAGCAGCATCAGGTCGAACGTTTCGCGTTCGAGCCGCTCCAGCGCCACCCGGCCGTTCTCGGCGCCGACGGCGCGGTGGCCCTGCAGCTCGAGGTTGCGGATCAGCAGCAGGCGGTTGACCTTGTTGTCGTCGACCACCAGCAGGTGGCCGCCCTCAGCCACGGGTGAGCTCCCTCAGCATCTCGGCCGCGTCGCGCCAGGCGACGTCGAGCGCGACGATCGCCGCCTCGTCGGCCGCCGGGCTCGCGTCGAGGCCCTTCAGTTCCAGCGATCGCGCCAGCCTTCCCAGCGTGGTCGCGCCGAAGGTCATGCTGTTCGATTTCAGCGAATGCGCGGCGCGGCGGAAGCGCTCGGCGTCGGACGATGCGCGCGCGTCGCGCAGCTCGGCAAGCATCAGCGGCGCTTCCTCGAAGAAGGTGTCGACCAGCTCGACGACGAACTCGGCACCGGCGGTGTCCTGAAGCTCGCGGAACACGGCGAGGTCGATCGCATCCGGGGTCATGTCAGCTTTCCTTTCGTGTCGCCTGCATCAGCGCCGCGACCAGCGCCTCGACGCGGATCGGCTTGGTGATGTAGTCGTCCATGCCGGCGGCGAGACAGGCCTCGCGGTCGCCGGCCATGGCGTTGGCGGTCATCGCCACGATCCGCGGCCGGCGGCCGTCGGGATGATTCGCGTTGATCCGGCGACTCGCCTCCAGGCCATCCATCTCCGGCATCTGCACGTCCATCAGCACCACGTCGTAGGGCTGCCGCTCGACCGACTCGACCGCCTCGATGCCATTGGACGCCAGATCGGCGCGGTAGCCCATCTGCGCCAGCAGCCGCAGGGCGAGCTTCTGGTTCACCGCGTTGTCCTCGGCCAGCAGGATGCGCAGCGGGTGGCGGCCGGCCATCTGCGGGTCGAGCGTCGGTCGGGCCTTGGGCTCGACATGGCGGACGGCCCGCTCGGTGCCGAGCAGCGTCACCAGCGTGTCGAAGAGCTGGCTCTGCCGCAGCGGCTTGGCAAGCGTCGCCGCGAACAGCCCCTCGGCCGCTGTTTCCCTGCGGCCGAGAGAACTGAACAGCACCAGCGGCATCGAGTTGCCGGCCTCGCGGATGCGGCGGGCGAGCGCCGCTCCGTCCATCTCGGGCATGTGCATGTCGAGGATCGCCAGATCGAAGCGCTCGCCGGCGGCCAGCCAGCGCAGCGCTTCCTCGGGCGATTCGGTGTCGCGGGTCGCCATGCCCCACTTGCCGGCCTGCAGGCTCAGCACGCGGCGGTTGGTGGCGTTGTCGTCGACGACGAGCACGTGGCCGCCGGTCAGTTCCGGCTGCGTGCCGGCGAAGTCGCGCCGCGCCGGCTGCGGCAGTTCTGCCAGCGGCGCGCGGATGGTGAAGCGGAAGGTCGAGCCTCGGCCCGGGCCGTCGCTCTCGGCCCACATCGTGCCGCCCATCAGTTCGGCGAGTCGCTTGCTGATGGCCAGCCCCAGCCCGGTGCCGCCGTACTTGCGCGTGGTGGACGAGTCGGCCTGGCTGAACTTCTGGAACAGCCGCGCCTTGCCTTCTTCGGACAGGCCGATGCCGGTGTCGCGCAGCGCGAAGGCCAGTTCCACTTCGCCGGCGGCGGCCGGCGCCGCGGCGACCGTCAGCACCACTTCGCCCGCCTCGGTGAACTTCACCGCATTGGCGAGCAGGTTGAGCAGGATCTGCCGCAATCGGGTCACGTCGCCGCTGACGGCGCGCGGCACCTCGCCCTCGAAGACGTAGGCCGTCTCCAGGTGCTTCTCCGCCGCCCGCGGGGCGACGAGATCGAGCGCCGACTCGACGCACTCGCGCAGGTCGAAGGGATGGTGCTCGATGTCCATCCGCCCGGCCTCGATCTTCGAGAAGTCGAGGATGTCGTTGATGATGGTAAGAAGCGCATCGCCCGAGTCGCGGATGGTGGCGGCGTAGTCGCGCTGCTCGTCGTTCAGCGGTGTGTCCAGCAGCAGGCCGCTCATGCCGATCACCGCGTTCATCGGCGTGCGGATCTCGTGGCTCATCGTCGCCAGGAAGGCGCTCTTGGCTTCGTTGGCGGCTTCCGCCGCGGCGCGCGCCGCCTGCGTCTGCTTGAACAGCCGCGCGTTCTGGATCGCGATCACCGCCTGATCACAGAAGGTTACGAGCAGCGCCAGCTCCTTGTCGGAGAACGGCCTTGGCGGGCGTCGCATCACGTTCAAGGTGCCGATGCCTTTGCCGTCCCACAACAGCGGCGCAGTGCAGCCGGCAAAGTTGCCGTTGTCGCGCGCGATCTGCTTCATGTACTCAGGCACTTCGGGCGCGGCGAGCGTGTCGGGCCAGTACATCATGCGGCCGCGTTCGAGAACCATCCCGGTCAAGGTGCCGGCCAGCGGCCGCGGGTAGGTTGTCGTGGCCCAGGTCGCGAACGCGCCGCGGTAGGCCACGGGCGGCTCCAGCGTGTCGCCTTCACACAGGAACACCGAGAGGTCGTTGGTGCCGAACAGGCGCGCGCAGCCGTCGAGAATCTTGTCGAACACCGGATTGGCGTCGGCCATGGAATTGCTGATCACCTGCAGCACGTCCGCGGTGGCCGTCTGGTGCTCCAGTGCCTCCTGCGTCTCGTTGAACAGGCGCACGTTCTCGATCGCGATCAGCGCCTGGTCGCGGAACGACTCCGCCAGCGCGATCTCCTTCTCGGTGAACGCGCCCGCCTCGCGGTTGGCGAAACTGAGCAGGCCGACGCACTCGCCGTCGCGCAGCATGGGCAGATACAGCGCCGCCTTGATGCCGAACTTGTCGCCGATCGCGCGCTCGAAATCGGGCACCCGGATCGCCGCCCAGTCCGGCAGGTGCAGCATCCGCTTCTCGACGATCACCCGCGACGGGAAGTTGAGATCCGGGTCGATCGGCAGTCCGGAAGGCAGACCGTCCAGCGGTCCCTCCGGTGTCGCCGCCGCCACCGCGGAGAAAGTGTTGCCGTCGCGGCGCATGACGAATGCCGAGTCGCAGACCAGCAGCTTCACCGCGTTGGCCACGATCGCCTCGAACACCGGCCGCACGTCGGTGAGCGAGCCGCTCATCACGCGCAGGATCTCGGCGCTCGCCGTCTGGCTGGCCAGCGCCTCGTTGGTCTCGCGGAACAGGCGCGCGTTCTGGATTGCGATCACGCCCTGGTCGGCGAAGGTCTGCAGCAGATCGATGTCCTTCTCCGAGTAGGCGAGGGCAGCCTGCCTGGCAATCGAGATGCAGCCGATGCGCCGGCTCTCCCAGATCATCGGCGCAACCAGCAGTGAGTCGTAGCCGGCCTTCTGCGCGAATCGCCTGACGACGTCGGGTACGTCTTCGGCTGTGCGGGCTTCCGGGTAGTACAGCGGCCGGCGCGAGTCGAACGCCAGCCCGAGCACTGTCCGCTCGATCGGACGCGGGTAGCCGCGCTTGAACATGCCGTCCGTGTCACCGTGGACCGCGCCGACTTCGACCTGCTGCTGGTCGTCGACGACCAGAACCGCGCCGCCGTCGCTCGGGATCAGCCGTGTGCAGCTTTGCAGAATCTTCTCGAACACCGGCCTGGCGTCGGCCACCGAGCCGCTGATCACCTGCAGCACCTCGGCCGTTGCCGTTTGCCGCTCCAGCGCCTCGCGCGTCTCGTTGAACAGGCGCACGTTCTCGATCGCGATCAGCGCCTGGTCGCGGAACGATTCGGCGAGCGCGATCTCCTTGTCGCTGAACGCGCCCGGATGCCGGTTGGTGAAGCTCAACAGGCCGACCGACTCGTCGCCGCGCACCATCGGCAGCAGCAGCGCCGCCCGGATGCCGAACTTCTCGCCGATCTCGCGCTGGAACTCCGGCAGCTCGATCGCCGACCAGTCCGGCAGGTGCAGCATCTTCTTCTCGAGCATCACCCGCGACGGGAAGTTGAGCCTGGGGTCGAGCGGCAGTCCGGCAGGAAGGTCCGCCAGCGGCCCGTCCGGCGAGGCCGCCGCCACCACCGAGAAGGTGTTGCCGTCGCGGCGCATGACGAAGGCCGAATCGCACATCAAGAGCTTCACCGCACTGGCGACGATCGCCTCGAACACCGGGCGCACGTCGGTCAGCGAGCGGCTCATCACCCGCAGGATCTCGGCGCTGGCGGTCTGGCTGGCCAGCGCCTCGCTGGTTTCGCGGAACAGCCGAGCGTTCTGGATCGCGATCACCGCCTGGTCGGCGAAGGTTTGCAGCAGGGCGTTGTCGCGCTCGCGCCGGGTGTCGGATTTCTTCCGGAACATGGTCAGCGAGCCGATGCCCCGGCCCTCCCACATGAGGGGCGCGACGACGACCGAGGTGCCGGGAGTCATTCGGCGGGCCGCCTGCACGGCCGGCTGCGACTCGTCGACGCCGTCGAACAGGTCGTCGACGACCAGCAGCTTGCCGTTGCGGATCGCCCGTTCGGTCAGCGTGCCGGCCACGGGTCGGGGAAAAGCGGCCTTCACCATCTGCTCGACAGCGGTGGCTTCGGCTTCGCCCAGCGCGGCGCGCGCGGCGGCGGTCAGTCGATACCCTTGCATCGATACCCGATCCTGTTCGTCGACGATGGCCAAGCCGAACGCCTGCGCCGGGAACAGCCGCTCGCAGCAATCGACGATCTTGCCGAACACCGGTTCCGGATCGGCCATCGACCGGCTGATCACCCCGAGCACTTCGGCGGTTGCCATCTGTTGTTCGAGCGCTTCCTGGGTCTCGTTGAACAACCGCACGTTCTCCACCGCGACCACCGCCTGGCGGGCGAAGGTCTGCAGCAGCGCGACCTCCTTGTCGGCATAGCGGCCGGTCTCGGCGCGGTTGACGGTGATGGCGCCGATCACCTGGTGGTCGCGGACCATCGGCACGCTCATGCCGCTGCGAAAGCCGGCGACGTCGACCACCCGCTTCATGTCCGGCGCGTAATCGGCGTCGCTTTCCGCGAGCAGGTCGGCGACGTTGACCACGGCGCCGCTGCGCATGGCGCGGGCGGCGATCGACGTGCTGTCGGCGAGCGGCTGCGGCCAGACCTCGCGCAGTGCTGCCCGGCCGGCTTCGCTGACGCCGTGCAGGCCGACCAGGTGCACCGAGTCGCCGACCAGGCGCGTGACCAGGCAGTACCGGCCGTGCGTCAGCGCGGCGGCGCGCTCGGCAATGATGTCGAACACCGGCTGCACGTCGGTCGGCGATTCGCTGATGACCTCGAGCACCTCGGCGGTGGCCGTCTGCCGCTCGAGCGCTTCCTTGGTCTCGTTGAACAGGCGCGCGTTGTGGATCGCGATCACCGCCTGGTCGGCGAAGGTCTGCAGCATCGCCAGTTCCTTGGCCGAAAACGGGCCTTGGGATCGGGCAACGCCTATGGCGCCGATGCCGCGGTCGTTCCACAGCATCGGTGCAAAGGCCATCGACTGGTAGCCGGCGAGCCTGGCCATCTTGCGCAGCACGCCGGGCACGTCGGCGCCGCCGGCCAGATCGGGCCAGTGCAACACGCGTCGCGCGGCGATCGCCCGCCCGGCCGGCGTGCGCTCGACCGGCGCGGGGAAGGTGGCGGCGACGACGTCGTGCACCTTGCCGACATAGGCGGCGATCTGCAGCTGGCCCTGCTCGTCGACCAGCAGCACGTCCATCTCGTCGCTGCCGAACAGGCGATGGCCGCTGTCCAGGATCTTCTCGAACACCGGCTGCGTGTCGGCGACCGAGCTGCTGATGACGCTCAGGATCTCGGCCGCGGCCCGCTGCTGCTCGAGCGCCTCGTTGGTCTCGTTGAACAGTCGTACGTTCTCGACCGCAATCACCGCCTGGTCGGCGAAGGTGCGCAGGAGCTGCTGGTGGTGCTCGGCCCAGGGGCCGGGCGCCTCGCGGGTGGCGGCGATCAACCCGACCACCTGGCCGTCGCGCAGCAGGGGCACGTAGAGCATCGCGCGGTAGCCGCGCAGCCGCGCCAGATCGCGCAGCATGGCCGGCACCCGCTGGTCGGCATCGGTGTCCTCGATGGTGGCGATGCTGCCGTCCTGGACCAGCGCGATCGGCGGGAACTCGGCGATCGGCCGCGGGAACATCGCGGTCAGGGCCGCGTCCGCTTCCGCATTGGTCGGTGTCCAGGCCTCGAGGTGCAGCACGCCGTCGATGATGCGGAACACCGTGGTCGAAAAGGCGCCGAGCAGGCGCTTGGAGCTTGCGGCGATGGCCTCGAATACCGGCTGCACGTTGGCGGGCGACGCGGCGATCACCGCAAGGATCTCGGCGGTCGCGGTCTGCCGTTCGAGCGCCTCCTGCGTCTCGTTGAACAGGCGCACGTTCTCGATGGCGATCACCGCCTGGTCGGCGAACGACTCGATCAGCGCCACTTCCTTGTCGTCGAAGACCTTGGCGTCGGGGTGTGCCGTGCCGATGGAGCCGATGACCTGGCCGTCGCGGATCATCGGTGTGAACAACACGGAGTTGAAGCCGAACTCCCGCCCAAAAATCCGTGTCCCCGGCGGCGTCGCCGGATCGTCGAGCGCCATGAACTGCCGCGTCTGCCGCGCCAGCATCACGAGGCCGCCGATCGTCGTGTCGTCCAGCGGCCGGGGATACTTCTCGGCCAGCCGCTCGAATCCCTCCTTGCCGCCGGCGGCGGGCATCTCGATCCGGCCGTCGTGCAACAGCTGCACGGCCGCGAACTGCGTGCCGAACAGCCGCAGCAGGTTGGCGACGATCGCCTCGAACACCGGCTGCGTGCTGGTCGGCGAACCGCTGATGACCTTCAGGATCTCTGCGGTCGCCGTCTGCCGCTCGAGCGAAGCGCGGGTCTCGTTGACCAGCCGTTGCGTTTCGTCGAAGAGCCGCGCGTTCTCGAGCGCCGTGCCCATGGCTGCGACGACGGTAGAGAGCAGCCGCACCGCGTCCGGCCCGAAGGCGTTCTCGCGTTCGTAATCCTCGAGCACCACGCTGCCGAGCACCCGGTCGCCGCCGACAATGGGCATGATCAGCGCAGAATGGCTCTGGTCGGTGCCTTCGAGGGCGTGCAGGCCGATTGCCAGCGACTCGGCGCGGTTGTTGACGTGCAAGGTCTCGCGCCGGTCGAGCACCCGCTCAATCGGATCGCCCGGCGGCAGGACATGGGGAGCGTGGTGGTGCCGCACGCCGTGCTCGAAGACGTAGAGGCCATGGCCCGTTCGCTTCTCGGCGTCCCACCACCAGATGCCGATGTCGCCGGTGGCGAAGATCTCGCGCAGCTTGTTGCCGACGAGGTCGATGATCGCCTGCAGATTCAGCTCGGCGGCGATGCCCTGCTGGATGCTCGCGATCACGGCGAGTTCGGCGTTGCGTTGCTCCGTCTCCTTGAGCAGGCGCTGGGTCTGGTCGAAACGCAGCGCACTCTGCAGGGCCACGCCCATCGCCGTGGCCACCGTGCTGAGCAGGCGGATCTCGGGGTCGCCGAAGGCGTCGGCGCGGTGGTGATCCTCCATCACCACCAGGCCGAGCACCTGATCGCCGCCGATGATGGGCACATAGATCTCGGACTGCGCCGTCGCGGTGCCCGGCATCGCCCGGATTTCGGAACCCGTCAGCACCAGGGGCCGCCGCGTCGCCAGGACGCGCGACCAGGAACTGCCTCCGCCCGCAAAAGCGGCCGGAACGTCGAGGCGCTGACCCAGTTCGATGGCGTACGGTATGCGCAGCTGCCCCGTGGCGTGATCGAACCAGCGGATCGACAGGCTCT
>Ga0105090_10002213_pt1 | contig 10781 bp, 12 predicted proteins | sample PPLLak3March2015_FD_79110 | JGI IMG/M metagenome (GOLD analysis project Ga0105090, IMG submission 79110) | Freshwater sediment microbial communities from Prairie Pothole Lake near Jamestown, North Dakota, USA - PPLs Lake P7 Core (1) Depth... | ecosystem: Environmental > Aquatic > Freshwater >... | reverse complement strand
TACTCGCGGCGTCCCGGCAAGGACGATCCGGGCAGCCACCCGACACCAACGCGTCCGCGCAGTCACGCCGGGCGTGGGCGAATCGCGTGGCGCGCTACTCGAGCGACCCCTCGACGACGACGTTGCCGCCCTGCCCCTTCGCACCCGTCAGGGCACGCTGCGCCGCCTCGAGCAGCGCCTCGCACGACTGCGTGCGCGGAGCGGATGCCGTCACGACGCCCGCGCTGATCGTGAGCCAGCGGCCCGTGCGCGAACGGGGATGGTGGATCGCGAGCGCACGCACGCGCCCGATGATGTTCTCGGCGTGGGCCCTCGCGCTCGTGGGCTCCATCGAGACGCCGAGCACGACGAATTCGTCGTCCTCGAACCGCGCGATGACGTCGCTCGTGCGCCGCATCGCCGAGGCGATCGTGCGGCCGATCTGGCGCAGCACGTTGTCCGCGGCCGTCCGGCCGAAGACCTCCCGGTACTCGCGGCTGGCGTCGAGGTCGAACCGCATGATCGTGAGGGTCCGGCCGTCGCGCTGCGAGATCGACCAGTCGCGACGCAGCACTTCCATCAGGTGTTCCGGTGTGCTGAGCCCGCTCGAGCGGTCCACCGCCGCTGCGAGCGCGCCCGGCGCCGTGCGCGGCAGCGGCCGGTAGTGGAGCGCGAGGCGCGAGTCCGGCAGCAGCAGGGCCCAGCGCTCGCACTCGACGGTCGAGCCGTCCGCGCGCCGGAGGCTCACGCGCAGACCGACCCCGACGCCGGTGCCGTTCGGGTCCGCCGGCGCCTCGATCTCGATCTCCTCGAGCGCGCGCCCGGGGGGCCACTCTTCCGGCCGCCGCAGCAGCGCGGCCAGCGTCGCGTTGACGTAGACGACCCGCGGGGTGCCACCGTTGCTCTCGACGATGGCGATGCCGTCGAGCGCGTGGCGCAGGACTTCGGCAAGCAGCGCGGGATCGGGGGTAGTCATCGCGGTCGAACCTCTAGGCGTCGAGTTGCAGCTGCGGCGTATCCCGGCAGCGGTCCACGGCCGCGCGACACTCGAGCCACCGCGGGGTCTGGTGCAGTTCGAGCCGGCCCGGCCCCGGCCGCCCGTGCAGGCGCGCGAGGCGGACCTGGCTCAGCGGGTCGGACTCGCCCGCGAGCTCGTCGAGCACCGCGAGCACCGCGTCTCGATCATTGCAGACGGGCAGCACGTCGCAGCCTGCGGCGAGCGCGCGCCGCGCGCGCTCCGGGACGGACCCGGCGAACGCGGCCCCGCCCATGCTCAGGTCGTCGGAGAAGACGGCACCGGTGAACCCGAGGTTCCAGCGCAGTTCCTGCTGGATCCAGCGACGCGAGAAGCCGGCCGGCGCGTCGTCGATCTCGGGGAACAGCACGTGCGCGACCATCACCGAGGCGAGGCCGTTCGCGATGAGCCTGCGGTACGGCAACAGGTCGTCCGCGAGTTCGCCGAGGGAACGCCGGTCGACCGGCAGCGCCTTGTGCGAATCCGCGACGACCGCGCCGTGGCCGGGGAAGTGCTTGGCCGTTGCCACCATGCCGGCCGAGCGCATGCCCTGGAGACTCGCGATCGCAAGCCGGCCGACGATCTCCGGGTCCCGGTGATAGGCGCGGTCGCCGATCACCTCGCTCACGCCGTAGTCGAGGTCGACGCACGGGGCGAAGCTCATGTCGACGCCGACCGCGCGCAGCTCGGCCGCGAGCAGCCAGCCGCACTGCCACGCGAGGCGGCGGCCGGCATCGGGATCGAGATCGTAGGCGTGGCCGATCGCCCGTTGAGGGGGCAGTTCCGTGAAACCCGTGCGGAAGCGCTGCACGCGCCCGCCCTCGTGGTCGACGGCGACCAGCAGCGGCGGCTTGCGCACCGCGTGGATCTCGGTCACCAGTGCCTCGAGCTGGAGGACGCTCTCGAAGTTCCGCGTGAAGAGGATCGCCGACCCCACGAGCGGATGCGACAGCACGCGGCGATCCTCGTCCGTGAGCGACGTGCCGGGGACGTCCACCATCAGCGGGCCGAGCGTCATGCGCGACTCCCGTCGCGGCCCGGCCAGCTGCGCCACGGCTGCCGCGCGAGCTGCGAGTTGAAATAGCGGACGTCGTGCGTGACCTCGAGGCCGAGCCACTCCGGCCGCGCGTAGGGTTCGTCCTCGGCGTCGAGCTCGAGCTCCGCCACGACGAGGCCCTGGTTGGCCCCGAGGAACTCGTCCACTTCCCACTCGTGCCCTTCGTGCGGCACCCAGTGCCGGACCTTCTCGACCCGGCCGTGCATGCACAGCGAGTCGAGGATCTCGTGCGCCTCCGCGAGCGGGATCGGGTACTCGTATTCGAGGCGCGTAGCGCCGTCCACCCGGCCCTTGAGCCCGAGCCAGGCGCTCTCGCCGCCGACGCGCACGCGTACCGAGCAGGCCTCGCCGCTCGACAGGTAGCCCTGCCGGTACAGCTCGCGACGGCGCGTCGCGGCGCGCCATGCGTCGCTCAGGACGAGGAATTTGCGTTCGATCTCGGTCGGCATCTTTCAGCGCGCGAACACTGCCATCGCTTCGACGTGGGTCGTGTGCGGGAACATGTCCATCACCCCCGCCGCGACCAGGCGGAACCCGTGCTCGCGCACGAGAATGCCCGCATCGCGGGCGAGACTGCCCGGATGGCACGAAATATACACGACGCGGCTGGCCCCGCCGGTCCCGACGACCGGCAATACCTCCCGGGCGCCGGCCCGCGGCGGGTCGAGCAGGACGCGGTCGTAGCGGCGCCGCGCCCAGGCGGCCTCGAGCGTCGGCGCCGCAAGATCCGCCGCGACGAAGTCGACCGCCTCGAATCCCTGGCGCGAGGCGTTGCGGCGCGCGCGTTCGACGAGCCCCGCGTCGCCCTCGACCCCCGTGACCCGCGCCGCCCGCCGCGCGAGCGGCAGAGAGAAGTTGCCGAGGCCGCAGTACAGGTCGAGCACGTGGTCGTCGGCCTGCGGTTCGAGCGCCTCCACGGCCCGCTCGACCATCCGCTCGTTCAGCGGCCCGTTCACCTGGATGAAGTCGGTCGGCTCGAACTCGACCGTGAGGTCGAACGCCGGGAGCGCATAGTGCAGCGGCGCGCCGCCCGGGGTGAGGGGCGCCACGGTGGCGGGTCCGCCCGGCTGGAGGTAAAGCCGCACGCCGTGGCTGCGCTCGAAGTCGGCAAGGAGCGCGAGGTCCGTGTCGGACGGGGCATCGAGCACCCGGAGCACGAGCGCGCAGGCGCCCTCCGCCACGGCCACCTCGGCCTGTGGTACGCGGGTCGCGATCGACAGCGCCCCCACCATTGCCGCAAGCGGTTCGATGAGTGCGTCGGCCGGTGGCGCGAGAACACGGCAGGACTGCAGGTCGGCGACGTATGGCGCCGAGCGCTCCCTGAACCCGACCAGTACCCGTCCCTTGCGAGGCACGTGCTTGATCCCCAGGCGCGCTCGACGACGATAGCCCCAGGCCGGGCCCGTGAGCGGTTCGAGCCGCCGCTCGGGCTCGACGCCGCCGAGGCGCGCGAGGTTCTCGAGGAGCTGCGCCTCCTTGAAGTCGAGCTGCGACGCCGACGCGACGTGCTGCAGGGCGCAGCCGCCACAGGTGCCGAAATGGGGGCACTCGGGCTGCACCCGCATCGGGCTCGGCTCCAGCACGCTCTCGAGCACCGCCTCGTCGAAATTGCGGTGGCGACGCACCCGCCGCAGCCGGACTCGCTCGCCGGGCAGCGTGTCGGGCACGAACACGGCCTTGCCGTCGAGGCGCGCGACGCCGTGGCCCTCGTGCGTGAGGTCGACGATGAGGGCCTCTTCGGAGGCCGCGGAAATCCGCTTCATCCGCCGGACGCGCGCCACTCCGCGAGGAACTCGGCCAGGTGCGGCCGCCCCGCGGCGCCGAGCCAGCTGCTCACGAGGTTGCATTCGCGGTCGTGCTCGTCGGGCGTGAGCCGGCCGCGCATCAGCTCGAAGCGCAGGTAGACGAGGTAGGTGTTGATGACGTCGGTCTCGCAGTAGTTGCGGATCGCCTCGACGCGGCCGTCGAGGAACGCGTCCCAGACGCCCTCGCCCGACATGCCGAGCTTTCCCGGCAGCCCGAGCAGCTGCGCGATCTTGTCGAGGCCGACGCGCCCGCGGCCCTGGAAGCCCGAGAGCACGTCCATAAGGTCGACGTGGCGCCAGTGGAAGCGGCTGATGTAGTTGTTCCAGCGGAAGGCGTTGTCCTCCTCGCCCATCTCCCAGTAGCGCGGCGCCTGCACGCGGTGGCGCAGCGCCCGGTAGTGCAGCACCGGCAGGTCGAACCCGGCGCCGTTCCAGCTCACGAGCGTGGGCGTGTAGCGATCGATGCCGTCGTAGAAGCGGCGGACGAGTTCGGCCTCGGGCGAATCGGGGTCACCGAGGCTCCACGCCCGGAACCCGTCGCGCGTGCGCATCGCCACCGAGATGGCGACGACGCGCTGCTGCTCGAGCGAGAGGAACTCGGAGCCGGTCTGCTCGCGCTGTCGCGTCTGCATGACGTAGCCCACCTGCTTGTCCGTCAGGCCCTCGAGCCCGTACAGGCGCCGCCCGAACTCCACGTCCGGCACGGTCTCGATGTCGAACGCGAAAACGTTGCTCACCGGCATCTCACGCCCTCCGCATCAGCACCGCCACGGCGACCACGAGCCCGGCCTCGTCGGTCAGCGTGACGTGGCCCTCGCCAGCGCCCAGTGCATCACGCACGGCGCGGCCGCGGTCCGACCAGGTCACCTCGGGGCGCCCCCACGCGTTCGGCACGATGCCGACGTCGCGGATCCACACGCCGTGCGCGAATCCCGTGCCGAGCGCCTTCACGATCGCCTCCTTGGCCGCGAAACGCATCGCGAGGAACCGGACGGGACGCCTGTGCCCGGCGAACGCCGCGGCCTCCTCCGGCAGCAGGAGCCGCCGCACGAAGTGCTCGCCGAAGCGCGCGTAGGTCTGCTCCACGCGCGCGAGCTGCACCACGTCGGTACCGATGCCGAAGATCATGCCCGGCTCACGCGGAGACCGCCGCATGGTGCCGCGCGGCCGTCATCGCCGCCTTCATCTCGCGGACCGCCGCGGCCATCCCGTCGAACATCGCTCGCGCGATGATCGCGTGGCCGATGTTGAGCTCGACGATCTCCGGAACCGCAGCCACCGGCTGGACGTTGTGGTAGTGCAGTCCGTGCCCGGCGTGGACCGTGAGGCCGAGGCGCGACCCGTAGCGCGCCGCCTCGACGAGGCGCATCAGCTCGACGGCGCGCCGCTCGCCGGTCGACTCCGCGTAGGCGCCCGTGTGCAGTTCGACCACCGGAGCGCCTGCCTCGAGGGACGCCTCGAGCTGGCGCGGGTCGGGATCCACGAACAGCGAGACGCGGCTGCCGGCTTCCGCGAGCGCCGCGCAACAGTCGCGCAGCCGCGCCGCCTGGCCTGCGACGTCGAGCCCGCCTTCGGTCGTCAGTTCCTCGCGGCGCTCGGGGACGAGGCAGCAGTCCTGCGGTCGCAGGCGCCGCGCGATCGCGATCATCGCGTCGGTCGCCGCCATCTCGAGGTTCATGCGCGTCTGCAGGGCGGCCCGCATCCGCTCGACGTCGTGGTCCTGGATGTGGCGTCGATCTTCCCGCAGGTGCAGCGTGATGCTGTCGGCGCCCGACTGTTCGGCGACCAGCGCCGCGAGCAGCGGGTCGGGATACGCGGCGCGGCGGACCTGCCGCAGCGTGGCCACGTGGTCGATGTTGACGCCGAGGTGCAGGGGATGCGTGAGCAAGGCGTCAGCCTCCAGCCGGGGGGCTCTGGTGAGCGCGCATCGCCCGCAGCACCTCCCGCGTCCGCAGTTCGCGGCCGTCGAGGCACTGGTCGAGCGCCGCCCGCAGCAGTCGGCGGGCGTCCGCGAGGCTCCGGGCGTCGTCGAGGTTCCCGTCCGCGAGCGAGAGCAGCGAACGTCCGGAAAACACGAGTTCGCCCTCCGCCACGCCCGTCACGGCCTCGGCACCGCCGTCGATGCGGTAGCGGTAGGCCCGGTCGGGCTCGATGGCCCGGCCGTCGCGCGCGTCGTGGGCGAGGTCGAGGCCCCAGCCGAGTTCCTCGAGCAGCCGCTTCTCGAACAGGCGCAGCGCGCGGGCGGGATCGGCACCCTCGTCATGCAGGCGCTCGACCAGCCGCGCGTAGGCGTCGTAGAGGTCCGGATGCGGATCGTGGCGCGGCAGCAGCTTGAGCAGCAGCTCGTTCACGTACCAGCCGCTCATGAGGCGGTCCCCCGAGAGGAACGCGCCGGCACGCACCCGTTCGGCGCCGGTGAGGTGCCCGGCATCGCCCCGGGCGCTCCACGAAGCGAGGACCTCCCCGAAGGGCTGCAGCGTCGCCGGCAGCGCCGAGCCGCCGCGCCGCGCCGCGCGGGCGAAGACGGAGACCCGGCCGTGGGCGCGCGTGAAGAACTCGAGGATGCGGCTCGAGTCGCGCCAGGGATGATGGTGCAGCAGGTACGCGGGTTCGAGCTGCACGCGGCGCGTCGCCGCGCTCACGACTCGTACCCGAAGCGCCGCAGCGCGCTCTCGTCGTCCGACCAGTCCTCGCGGACCTTCACCCACAGCTCGAGGTGCACGGCCTTGCCGAAGTACGACCGGAGCTCGAGCCGCGCGGCGCGCCCGACCTCCTTCAGCATTTCGCCGCCCTTGCCGATGACGATGGCCTTCTGGCCGGTTCGCTCGACCCAGATCACCGCCTGCACGATGAGCTTGCCCGGCTCGTCCTCGGCCTCGCCGATGCCCTCCACCTCGACGACGAGGCCGTAGGGCAGTTCCTCCTGCAGGCGCCGCGTGAGCTTCTCCCGCACGATCTCGGCCGCCATGAAGCGGTCGCTCACGTCCGTGAGCTGGTCCTCCGGATAGAGCAGCGGCGACTCGGGCAGGAAGCGGGCGATCAGGTCCGGCAGGCGCTCGATGTTGTCGCGCTTGAGTGCCGAGAGCGGGACGATCTCGGCGAAGTCCGCGCGCGTCGACAGCTCCGTGATGAACGGCAGCAGCCTGTCCTTCGGGTGGGCGCGGTCGACCTTGTTGATCAGGAGAATCACGGGCCGACCTGCCTGCCGGACCTCGCCGAGCACGCGCTCGTCCTCCTCGGTCCAGCGCAGTGCCTCGATCACGAACAGGTTGACGTCGGCGTCCGCGAGCGAAGCGAGCGCCGTGCGGTTCATGTAGCGGTTGATGGCCTTCGGCTGCTTCGAGTGGATGCCGGGCAGGTCCGCGAACACGATCTGCAGCCCCGGCCGCGTGAGGACGCCGTGGATGCGCGTACGCGTCGTCTGGGGCTTCGGGCTCACGATGCTCACCTTGCGGCCGAGCAGCGCATTCAGCAACGTCGACTTGCCCACGTTCGGCCGGCCGACCAGCGCCGCGATGCCGCAGCGCGTGACGCCGTCGGCGCCCGATGAGGAATCAGTCATGCGCCCTCCCCGGGCTTCGCGATCTCGGCGAGCACGCGCTGCGCGGCCTCCTGCTCGGCGCGGCGCCGGCTCGAACCTTCCCCGCGGCCGCGGACGGCGAGCGACGGCACCTCGCAGCTCGCGACGAACCAGTGCTCGTGCGGCTCGCCACTCACTTCCTCGACCGCATACAGCGGCAGGCGCAGGCCGCGCGCCTGCAGCAGCTCCTGCAGGCGAGTCTTCGGGTCCTTGAGCTCCTGCGCCTCGGGCAGCTCCCCGAGCCTGCCTGCGACCAGCGACTCGATCACCCGGGAGGCCTGGGCCACGCCCCCGTCGAGGTACACCGCGCCGAAGAGCGCCTCGAGCGCGTCCGCGAGGATCGACGTGCGCCGGAAGCCGCCGCTACGCAGCTCGCCGCTGCCGAGACGCAGCTGGTCGCCGAGGCAGAGCCCCGCCGCGATTTCGGCGAGCGAACTGCCGCTCACGAGCGCGGCCCGATAACGGCTCAGGTCCCCCTCGTCCGCCTCGGGGTACTCGCGATAGAGCAGGACGGCGACGGCGAAGTTGAGCACGGCATCCCCGAGGAACTCGAGACGTTCGTAGTTGCGCTTGCTCGCGCTGCGGTGCGTGAGCGCCGCATCGAGCAGCGCCGGGTCACGGAATTCGTAACCGAGCTTCGTGCCGGACCATTCGACCGCGTTCAGCAAGCGACGCTCACTGCTGGATCGTGACGGTCCTGTCGAACTTCGTGACCAGGTAGACGTTGGCGACGAACGGCCTCTCGACGTTGTAGGCGGCCCGCACGGTGTAGCCGTCCTGGGTCTTCTTGATCTCGATTTCCTTCCAGCCGATGCCCTTGATGTCCTCGACGTCCCAGCGGCGCTCGAGCGAATTGCGGATCAGCGTCGGGTTGGTGTCGATCGTCGAGTGCTCGTCGCGCACCTGCTCGAGGGACCGTGCGACCTTCGTGTACTCGAGGTAGACCGGCACGAGGCGGATCGCCGCATAGAGTCCCGCCCCGAGGATCAACAGGATGGTGACCAGGCCGAGAAAGGTCATGCCACGTTGGCGCTGTTTCATTGCGGAACTCCCTGGAGATTTCAGTGGATCCGGGTGCCGGTGCGGCTCCAGATCGGCGCGTTGGGCAGATTCCAGTTGAGCCAGATCAGCACGGCCTTGCCGACGACGAGATCCTGGCCGACGAACCCGACCTCGGGGAAGCGGCTGTCGCGACTGTTGTCGCGGTTGTCGCCCATGAAGAAATAGTGGCCCGCCGGCACGACCTCGTCGAAGTCGTACGACGGGCGTTCCGGGATGAAGAGCACGCGGTGCGGCACCGCGCCGAGGCGCTCGGTCGCGATCTGCGCGCCCGTGTGGCCGAAACCCTCGAACACGCCGTCGAGTTCCACGGGCTGGGGCTCGCCGTTGATCCAGACGCGCTTGTCGCGGACGACGACGTGATCGCCGGGCAGGCCGACGAGGCGCTTGATGTAGTTCGTCGACGGCTCGGAGGGCAGCCGGAAGACGACGACGTCGCCCCGCTCGGGCTGCCCGAGGTCGACGACCTCCGTGTTCAGGACCGGGAGGCGCAGGCCGTAGGTGTACTTGTTCACGAAGATGAAGTCGCCGTCGAGGAGCGTCGGCATCATCGAGTCGGACGGAATGCGGAAAGGCTCGAACAGGAACGAGCGGATCAGCAGCACGATCAGGATGATCGGGAAGAAAGACCGGGAGTACTCGACGAGCACGGGCTCGGCGGGCAGCGTTCCGGGCGCAGCGCGCGCCATGCGGCGCGGCCTGAAGAGCCATGCGTCCGCGGCCCAGACGAGGCCGGTCACGAGCGTGGCGAGCACCAGCACGAACGAAAAGTCGAAAACCAAGGTTCACCTCAATCGGGCCGCGGCAGTATTGTGCATTTTCCGCAGCGCATCAACGCCTTGCATCACATGTTCGGACGCGGACTCACTCCTTGCGGCCGACCTGCAGCACCGCGAGGAAGGCTTCCTGCGGGATCTCGACCTGCCCGAGCTGCTTCATGCGCTTCTTGCCCTCCTTCTGCTTCTCGAGCAGCTTGCGCTTGCGCGTGATGTCGCCGCCGTAGCACTTGGCGGTCACGTTCTTGCGCAGCGCCTTCACGCTCGACCGGGCGATGACGTGGGCGCCGATCGCGGCCTGGATCGCCACGTCGAACATCTGGCGCGGGATCAGCTCCTGCATCTTGTCGACGAGTTCCCGTCCGCGCGCGTAGGCGCTGTCGCGGTGCGTGATGACCGACAGCGCGTCGACGCGGTCGCCGTTGATCAGCATGTCGAGCTTGACGAGCGGCGCCGCCTGGAAGCGGTCGAACTCGTAGTCGAACGACGCGTAGCCGCGGCTCACGGACTTGAGCCGGTCGAAGAAGTCGAGCACCACTTCGGCGAGCGGGAGCTCCCACTGCATCGAGACCTGGCTACCGAGGTACTGCAGCTTCTTCTGCACGCCGCGCTTGTCGAGGCAGAGCTTCATGACCGGCCCGACGTAGTCGGGCGGCAGCAGCAGGTTCGCGACGATGATCGGCTCGCGCACCTCGGCAACCTTGTCCGCGGGCGGCAGCTTCGCCGGGTTGTCGACGTACAGCGTCTCCCCGGACGTCGTCAGCACCTCGTAGACCACCGTCGGTGCGCTCGTCACGAGTTCCATCTCGTACTCGCGCTCGAGCCGCTCCTGCACGATGTCCATGTGCAGCAGCCCGAGGAATCCGCAGCGGAACCCGAACCCGAGCGCGGTCGAGACCTCGGGCTCGAACTGCAGCGCCGAGTCGTTGAGTTTGAGCTTCTGCAGCGCGTCGCGGAACTGCTCGTAGTCGTCGGAGCGCACCGGGAAGAGCCCGGCGAACACGCGCGGCTTGATCTGCTTGAATCCGGGCAGCGGCTCGAGGCACGGACGCGCATCGAGCGTGATCGTGTCGCCGACCGGCGCCCCGTCGATCTCCTTGATGCCCGCCACCACGAAGCCGACCTCGCCCGTGTAGAGCGCCTCGGCGGCCAGCGCCTTCGGCGTGAAGCGGCCCACCTTGTCGACCTGGTGCGCGCGGCCCGTCGACCACACGCGCATCTTCTGCCCCGTGCGCAACGAGCCGTTCACGACGCGCACGAGCGACACGACGCCGACGTAGCTGTCGTACCAGGAGTCGATGATCAGTGCCTGCAGCGGGCCGTCCGGCTCGCCGCTCGGCGGCGGGATGCGCGCGATGAGCGCCTCGAGCAGGTCCGGCACGCCCTCGCCCGTCTTCGCGCTCACGCGCAGGGCGTCCTGCGCCTCGATGCCGATGATCTCCTCGATCTCCTTGATCACGCGGTCGGGGTCCGCGGATGGAAGGTCGATCTTGTTGAGGACGGGCACCAC
>Ga0105090_10002212_pt1 | contig 10786 bp, 10 predicted proteins | sample PPLLak3March2015_FD_79110 | JGI IMG/M metagenome (GOLD analysis project Ga0105090, IMG submission 79110) | Freshwater sediment microbial communities from Prairie Pothole Lake near Jamestown, North Dakota, USA - PPLs Lake P7 Core (1) Depth... | ecosystem: Environmental > Aquatic > Freshwater >... | reverse complement strand
CGTCATCCTCCTCTCCCAGCTCACACACATCGTTCGCCTCACTCTCCTCACTCACATCCTTGCACTTCTTTGGTCGACGCGCCTTCCGCCCACCCTTGGGGGTGGCCGCGGCCACACTGGGGGTCCCGCCCGCTAATGGCAACGACACCACACTCAGTGCGCCCAAGGACGACGAGGGTCGCTTCACACGCCGCGCAACCTCTTCCATCCCATGACTCGACGGCCGCATGGAACGCAGCATCAACTGGTTCTGCTGCGTAAACTCCGCCAACTCTAGGTTCGCATCGTGCAGCAGGCGTGTGAACACGTCGTGCGACAATGGCGCACAACCATCAGGGGGAACATGTAACAATAAGATTAAAGGGTACAGGCACAGCGAGCTGCACAGGGATGGTGGTAGCGGTGTTACCACACGCTCGCCCTCTGTTGAGTTGAACGGCGTCACCTCAAACACGGTCAGGGGGCTGTGCGGCGGGTGGAAGCCAGACAACCATGCGCGCTGATACTGGATGCGGCCTTGGCTGACAGGCACGGTGATGGGGTGGAACCCGGTGGCATCCGCCAGAATGCCCGCGAGCGACATGCGGTACAAACAAATGCGCCCCTCTAACACGGGGGCGGGGGGAGGCGAGCACAAAAAAATTATGCAGTCAGCGGCAACATGCGCACCGGCTTGCCACCCCCGAGTAAAGACCACAGCTTCAACAGCATGGACAGCCCCACATACTCAGGCGACAGGGTAGACAGCAGGGAGGGCGAACACACACACTCGACCTCCACCTCAAACGTACAGAAACTGCGCGCCTGGTTGGCCTCCGCAATGGAACGAGTGACGCCAGACCAGACTTGCGTCAAGTCAAACCGCCACTTGTCCAGCCAAAACGAGTGCCGCTTCTTTAACCTCACCAAGTACGGCTCCACCATGTCCGGCAGCGCGCCCACATCCACCGCCTCCTCCCGTTTAAATGACACCCGCGCGTCACACGCATGGTTCAGCAGCTTAATGTCACACGCAGCGACGCCCACTTTGTGCATGTGCTCCACAGACACGTGCGTCCCCCGAAACACGACGCTTGTGCGCACCTTGTTGCCCGCGGTGTCACAGTAAAAGTAATCGTGCGAGTCGCAGTCCACCTCCTTGCGGCACCACCCGTCGTACCCGTGCAGCAGGTCCAGCAAGTTGTGAAACACGACCGAGCCGACGTTCGGCTGCCACACACGCTCCCCCTGCTCATTCTCGCTCGGTTGACCCAGCCGCACCTCCAGCTCGCCACCCCAGTTCTCGCTCGTCGCCTCTTTCTTAAACTGCTTCACCACCGGCAAAATAAACTGCAGCACACTCGCCAACTCCTCCGGCACCTGCATTTACACTTTCCCGCGCAAATTTTTATACGCCTGCAACAACCTGGGTGTACGTAGAATCGCCCATTGATTCTCATTTTGTGCGCTACTGGGAAACGCGCATGGACTCGTCCGACGAGCGGGACAGCGAGGATGATGACATCCCCAGCGGACCTGCGGTGCGCTCCGTCCTTGTCAGGGGGCCGCCCGAACCCGCTGTCGATGACATTATGGAACCGGAGGTTGAAGACGAGCAGGACGAGCCGCAGGACGAGGAGGAGGGGGGTGGCGACCCTGCGCTTCTCCCGCTGGTCCCCGCGCCACCTGGATTGCCCGGCGGCGAGGCGGTACCCCTGCCACCCAACTGCACTATTTTGGACCACCACCTCGACCAGATTCGTGACTACTCCGTCGCCGTCCCCACCGACATCCTCTTGCAGGCCATGGATGAGTTCATGGCGCGCTGGATCGGCTACCCAAAAATGTATGAGCAAAGCTTGATCGACTGCGCATACAAGCTGTTTGGGTACAACAACGAGAATGACATTGCGGTGCCGGAGCACGTGACCGCCAAGGAGACGACGTTTGTGGAGAAGGGCCTGTTCCTTTACTTTCGCATGCAAAACGCGGGGCTGGTCATTGCAGACGTGGAGGAGTCGGTGATCGGGCTGAACTTTACGCGCACGCTGGAGACGATCAACAACCTGGCAACCATGATCAAGCTGCATGCGCGCAACAAGGTGGTGACCGACCTCAATGTCTCGCTCGGCAACACCAGCGCGGTGCACAAGTGGGAGCTTGCCATCAGCACCAGCGACGAGGATGCGACGCGGTACCAAAAGTTCCTGCTCTACCTGTTGCGCACCGCGTACGACCGTAATTTGAGGAAGTACAACGGGCGGCTGTACAAGCAGATCATTGTCCACCCCTACCGCACCCATGCGTGGGAGTTGGAGTGCGACATTGCCGAGTACGTGTACGGGTGCGCCAAGAAGGAGGGCAACTTTGAGATGTGGCTGAACATGACCTCCTCGCACTCCAACATCAGCAACGCCATTGAGTATCTCAAGTCGTGCAAAGACTTTGAGCTCCCGACGCTCGTCCCCAACAGGCACGTGTTTGCGTTTAAGAACTGCTTGTACGACGCGGAGAACAACACGGTGTACGAGTACGCTGATTCCGAGTGCCACATCCCCTCCGCCATGGTGGCCGCCAAGTTCTTTAACATTGAGTTCCCCATCGCCCTGGCGGACGTGGAGCAGGTGGACTGGCGCGACATTCCCACCATCAAGCTGGACTATATCTTGGACCACCAGAAGATCCCGACGGAGCCGCACATTGTGAACAAGAAGGAGTACTTTGTCAACGCCGAGGGGAAGCGCAAGTACAGGCTAGTGCCGGATGAGGACAAGCCGCTGTTCTCCGCCAAGGACTGGTTCTACATCTTCATCGGACGCATGGTGTACGAGATCCATGAGCACGACGACTGGCAGGTGCTCATGTTCATCAAGGGGGTGGCCGGGTCCGGCAAGTCGACGCTGGGCAAGATCGTCTCCTACCTGTACGACGCAAACGATGTCGGCGTCCTGAGCAACAACACGGAGAAGAAGTTTGGGCTGAGCGCGCTGGTGGAGAAGCTCATTTATGTCTGCTACGAGGTGAAGAACGACTTTGCGCTAGACCAAGGCGAGTTTCAGTGCATGGTGTCAGGCGAGCAGATGAGTATCCCGTTTAAGCACGAGATGGCGCAGTCGGTCATGTGGCGGACGCACGGCATGTTCATGGGTAATGAGGTCGCGTCGTGGTGTGACAACTCAGGCTCCATGAGTCGCCGTATCGTGCTCGGCCTGTTCAATGAGATTGTGACGGATGGTAATCCCAAGCTGTTCTCGGAGCTGCAAGAGGAGATGGGTCACATCTTGGTCAAGTGTAACCGCGCCTATCGTGAAGCCTCCTTCTTCTTTGGGCACATGGATGTGTGGAACGTGCTGCCCCACTACTTTGTCTCCAACAGGCGCCAACTGCGCGCCAACACACACCCGCTCGCATACTTCTTTGAGAACACCACCGAGCTCCTGTGGGACAAGAACGGGTACATGTCGCTCCAAGACTTGCAACTCATGATGAACATTTTCCTCTCCTCCGACGGCTCCTTCAAGACACACAAGAAGGGGTTCAACGCCGACTTTTACCAGTGGGTGCTGGATGCGTATGAGCTGCGGGTGGAGACGGATGTGCGCGATTATAAGGGCAGTGTGAGCACGCTGCCGTTTGTCACAGGATTGACCGACAAGAGCGCGCCACACTTGATTACTGCACCCCCCCTGGCCTCGCCGCAGCCTCAAGGCGGTGACAGCGTTCCGTTGATTCAAGCGGATTAGGTTTACAGTGACAATAAAGGATGTCTTTTGAACTTAGTTACGTTGAACTGTGCTACGCGGCGAGCTACGCGCGTTTCAGGGGTTTGGACCCGTCGCCGTCTTTACAACTTATGCTGCAGGAGTCGCGTAACGCGTGGTGGCACGCGTTAGGCCGAGACATGGTCACCATGGCACCATGGACACCACTTGATTTAACATCTAATGCCGACCTCGTCGCGTTGTGCCGGGCGGCGTACGCCAAGTGGACCGAACAAACCGTTTGCACCCACCCGTGGAAACCGTGGTGGGATTATTTTCTCCCAGACGTAATAAACTAGTGTCTACCATGTCGTGTTGCGACAACAGATATGCACCTTTGAAGGCTTCGGGCGAGCTCACAGAAGAGCATTTGACCGCCCTGCGTAACTACTCCAAGACAACCAAGCCCGTGTTCCGTGCAACTTGTCCGCCGGGGTACACGCACTGCACTCGCGCGTTCCCCAAGGATAACGCCGCGTCAGTGGCAAACAACAACCTGTGGTTCATTGATGGCCACGGCCACCTGTGCATGCCCAAGTGTGGCTGGGGGTCGCAGCCGGAGCTGCGCATGAAAGACAAGGCAGCGCAGATGGTGCGCAGCAACGAGATTGACCTGAGCAAAGTGACACCAGAGAAGATTCAGGCGGCAGCGGCGCAAATGCAGTGTGACCCGTGTGGCAAGGGCACCAAGAACGTGTCCCGTGTGGCCAACATGCTCTCGTGCACGCTGCGCGACCTCCAGCGCGTGGACGCCGAAATGGCTGCAAAGGACACGGCTGGATCTCCTCTGGCTGGGGGTGGCATGGGCGGGTGCTGGTCTCGCTCCATGAGTGGGGGTGCGGGTCACATGAGCCACATGATGGCTGCGGGTGAGTCGCCGTCCCTCGCAGGCGGTGCAAAGACCAGCGCAACCAAGTGCGAGCTGCAACGCATGGTCACTGGCGTTGATGCGGGAAACTTGCGAAGAGCAGCAGTTGACGCCATCAATCCTGTGCTCGACAAGAAGAAGAAGTATCACACGGAAAAACTTCTGTGCAAACTGTTGGCGTGGCACGAGCACTCGCCTTTCATTAACGCTGACAACAGAGTTCAAACAGAAAGCGAGATTCAACAGATGGCTCAAAAACACATTAAGACAGCAGTGTATTGCGCGGTCAAGGCACCGCTTGTTGATCAGAGTACGGCCAAGACAAAAAAGTGTGTGCCCTCCAGCTGCTACTCCAAAACGTTCAAGATTGATGATACGAAGTTCAAAATTGTGGTAAAGGGCTTTAAAATTGGGAAGCAAGCGTTTGATTCACTTCTCCGTTTGTTTGTCGAGTACAAGCGCGTGGTCAAGCTGTGTGAGCCCGAAAAGGCGGAGGCGGAGCGCATTCTTATCTGTAAGATTGACCAAGTAGTGCAGAAAGCAAAGACTGATGCTACCAAGTGCGGCGTGCCGTCCGAAGACCTCACCGAACTACTGGATCAAGTGGACCTCCTAAAGCAACAGATGAAGGCGGTAGCTGCTTTGAAGTGTGACGAGCCCAACATTGACGCCACCTGTACCGCGGCGGGGGGTCAGCGTGTGTGTTCGGGTACAACCATGGTTTGCATTCCTCAACTATTAGCTCAAGCAAAAGACTTCCTCAAGCAGCTAAAAAAGGACATTCAGTCCGAGTCGCTAATTTACGAGTACCAGAAGGTTGTCATCGCGGATTTGCGGCGGACGCTGAACGCGTAAAGGATAGTGGCGACGATAAAACACATTTTTTCTCGCGCAGTCAATAAAGCATCACCGTCATGGCATACTATTCTGGGTACAGTTCACCCGCACCCTTTGCGAAGTTGAGCGCTCTCAAGGGCGCCGACCCAGCCGCCCCTTACTTGGAAAAGCTGCGAGAGTACGCAAAGCAAGTCAAGCCCGTGTTTCGCTACTCGTGTCCCCCGGGCTACACCCACGACAATCCGGGCGAGAGCTTCCCGGATGACCCCGCAAAAATTGGGAAGCTGTGGTTCATGGACAAGGATGGTCATGCGTGCAAGCCAACAGCCGGGTGGGGTACGCAGCCCGCCCTCGCTCTGAATGACGAGTACGCGCGCATGTACCGCGAGAACGAGGGTCAGCTCACGACTGACAAGATTTACAAGGCGAAGAACGAGTTGATGTGCTCGCCCTGTGGACGCAGCGGCCTCTCCAAGAAGAGCGTGTCGTGTGCCGCGGACTCGCTCATCTCCACCATTAGTGACATCAAGTCCACGGACAGTGCAGGTATGGAGGCTGGTGTGTTCACACTCGGCGGTGGTGGCATGAGTCACGTCTCCGCGTCCTCGCAAGCCCCTTCACTCTTGGGTGGTGGTAAAGTGAGTGAGGAGACCAAGTGTGCGCTGGGCGACATGGTCAAGGGACTGACACCAGAGCAACGAAACAAGCTTGAGGCGGACGCAGAACAAGTTGTTCAAGCGTACACCGACAAGTTAAAGACGAAGGCGCAGAGCGAGTTGGAGTGCTTGATTGCGCCTGATAGCGACCGTATGCGGTGCTTGTCGCCTGGGTTGCGTGACCAAGTTGTCACTTTGAAAAACATGTTGCCGGATCAAGCCGTGTCTTGTTCTGAGGCGAGCTACATGGGTAAATCCGAGTCGAGATGCAGCCCGAGCGCGTCATGTCTCTCCAGTGCGCGTAAGATTGACGCACTGGAAACCATGAAGAAGCAGGTGAAGCAGGTGGAACCCAAAAAGCGGCTGTACAAGGACTCCATGAAGGTGTTCATGAAGTACCGCAGCGAGGTGCGTTCGTGTGGTGGTGTTGCACGTCTGACGGAGGATGACGAGCGCAAGTACAAGATTGCCCTTGCTAGTGCGTACCATAAGTACTACCGCTCCATCGGGGAGCACAAGACCGATGAGGAGATTGTTGCCAAGGTGGATCAGCTCTTTGCTCAGTTCAAGTCGTGTGCCCCCGTGTGCGGGCCCGAGGGGTGTCCACCAGGTGGTGCTTGCGTTTCTTCCACCTGTGGCTCCTCGGTGTGCATTCCCAGTAACCTGTCTCAGATGAAGAAGGAGGTGAAGGAGGAGAGCAAGCTGGGGCCCATCGTGGACGACATGTCGGACTGGTGGTCAAAGTTTTACGCGGAGCAGGGCCACTTTCGCAAATATTAGCGGTGTGTGCAATAAACGTTTATGACCAATTTAATTCACGGCGATGCAACGTTATGGAAAGCCATTGTGTTGCCACCGGCGACGGTGGTGCCACTCATCATCAGCTCCATCCACCTGATGCAGCACAGCCGGCAGGAGGACACTTACTCCAACTCGCTGGACTGTGCCGTCCAGTACTTACTCTTTGGTGGCGTCTGCTTACTGTTGGAGAACATGGCGGGGTCGCCTGTCACATGGCTGCTGCTCTCGCCGGTCGTCATCACATGCTTGTGCGGCATGGGGTTCCACGTCGTGGGAAACACGTTTTTCCGTGTGAGCAAGCACTCCAGCCTGTAAATGGCGGGCTGGACGACGAGCCAGTGAAACACCAGGCCCTGTAACACTTTAAACAAAAGAAGGATGTAGACGACAATGTGGACGGCGATGGAGAAGGAGTCGAAGCGCTGGTGCAGCAGCACTTCACACTCACCCAAATGGTCCTGCCAGAACGAGGTGTGCGAGCCTGGTAGCATGGCGGCGCACACGCTTTCGGGTGCTGCGCCGCCCCAGAAGCCCCACCCATGTAACAGCGGCCCCCGAAAGTACAATTGTTTCAGCGGCTGCATGATCGCGACGTCGTGCACGGTGTGAACGGCCCATAAAACCCACTGAAACATACAATCCCTTTATTTGTACGCACTGCAAAATTATGGATTGAACACGACTTTGATGGTGGTGGGGTAAACAAACACCGTCTCTTTGGGCGGCTGCGACAGTTGCCGCCGCTTCTTCTTGACCGCCACCACATGGTGTGCTTTGGTTGTGACCGCCTGGTCTTTCTCAATCTCCGCGATGTGTTGCTTGGCGTAGTCGAGCACGCCGTAGCGTGAAGCCCAGTAGAAAAAGTTGAGCTGCCCCACCGTGCTCTCATACGAGGTGCCGTCGAGGTCAAAGAAGATGCGCTTACCCCGCCTAAACGGGTCAAAGTTCTTGCGCTTGTGATTCCACAGCCAGCTCTTGTACGAGCGGTACACGTTGATGATGACTTCGGGGCAGTTGGGCGGCTGGACGTTGTACACCACCGGCTTTTTCTTGCTGTAGTTGGTCACCAGCCAGTCCAGCGCCCTCAGCGACAGACCGTTGTCCTTGGTGATGATGGGCACCAGGAGAGAGCGTAAGCGCAGGTCATCAAAGTACTCCTGAATCTTTTGCAGCCTGTACTGCTTCTTTTTGCACAAGTCGCCCTCCCACCAGAATGAGCCCACACGCCCTCCCTCGGTCACACGGTCGGGTGCAACTGGGTGCTCCTGGTGCTCCTCCATGTTGCAGCGTTGCAAAAAATTTTTAAGTGATAGGAGCAAACGCGTGAGTGGCGACACCGGGGGGGCTATTATAAACTTTTTTTTCAGCCATGGAGCTCACCACGGAACAGCAGCACGTACTGGGCCTGCTGCGCGAGAATTGCAACGTGTTTTTGACGGGCGGTGGTGGCGTCGGCAAGTCGTTTGTCATCCACGCCGCGGTGGAAGCAGCGAGGGCGCAGGGCAAGCAAGTGGCGATCACCGCACCCACGGGTGTCGCGGCCGAACTCATTGGCGGCGGCACGCTGCACAGCTTACTCGGGCTGGGGCTTGCCAAAGAGTCGGTGGAGAAGACTGTGCGGGACGCGCTGAAAAGCCAGAAGATCCGAACGAGGTGGACGTCGCTGTCACTCCTCGTCATTGATGAAGTGTCCATGCTCTCGCCCGACTTGTTCACCAAAGTGGATGCGGTCGCACGCGCCATTCGACACTGTGCGCACAAGCCGTTTGGGGGCATCCAGCTGCTCCTGTGCGGCGACTTCTTCCAGCTCCCGCCCGTGCTCAACCCGCCGCCTCTGCCGCACGAGCCCACCTTTTGTTTCCAGACAGACGTGTGGGCGCAAGCCACGCTCACGTGCGTGCACCTCACCGAGACGTTCCGGCAACAGGGAGACACCGCGTATGCAGCCATGCTCAACCGGTTGCGACTGGGCGACTACAACACGGACGACATTGCCATGCTCATTTCAAGGGTGGACGCGCCGCTCACCGACTTTGCGCACATTGTGCCGACGCGCCTCTTCTCACGCCGGGTCAGTGTGGATGAGATTAATAACCAGAGTTTGGACGCGCTCGGGCCTACAGCAGAGACGGAGGTGTACAGCGCGTCCGTGCACTGGGAACTGGAGACACCCAAGGGCGTGCGGCTGCCCGACAATAAGCGCGCCACCATGGTCCACGCGCTGCAGCAAGCGGCATCCCTGGAGAAGCATGTGGTGCCCAAGGAGCTCACGCTGAAAGTGGGCGCACAAGTCATGCTCGTGTGTAACCTGGACGTGGAGAACGGGCTGGTGAACGGTTCCCGCGGCGTGGTCATCGGCTTTGTGCAACCGGATGATGGGCGCAAGAAGATGCCGGTGGTGGAGTTTACAAACGGACAGGAGATGATGATTCAGCGGTTTGTGTGGGAGACGGCGGTGGAGGGCGCGGGCACCGTGTATTACCGCCAAGTCCCGCTCACCCTTGCGTGGGCGTTGACTATCCACAAGGCACAGGGCGTCTCCCTGGACTGTGCTGAGATCCAGCTGGATGACAGCGTGTTTGCACAGGGTCAAGCGTATGTCGCGCTCTCACGCATCCGCTCGCTCGCAGGCCTTCGGTTAGTCTCGTTTAAAAGGACTGCGCTGAAGACGCACCCGCTAGTCAAGTCATTTTATTCCACCCTGAAGTCCATCCCGCCGCCCTCCACCACCCCCTCCGCCTCCGCCTCTTCCGACTCCATCGCTGACGCCGCATCCGCATCCTCCACCTCTGTCAACAAAAGGCCGTGCAACCCGTTTGCGCTTTCCACCGAGTCCAAAAAGGTTCGCACCGCGCTCTTTTGACGGCGACACACCGTCTCCGAGTGGCCGTACTGCTTGCACGCCTTGCACTGCCGGAGCGGGCAGTACTTCTGGGAGTGTGACATGTACTGACACTGGAAGCACCGCCCAAAAAAGGAGATAGCATTGAGTGTGTTAATAGATGGAACTTGCTGTACCAAAGCACTCCTGACGTGCTGTACGGTTTCGGAGCCCACGGTTAAACTGTATTGGCATATGAAGCGTTTGGGTAACAGCAGCGGGGGTGCAGAGGGGGGGGGCTCGCGGGGAACCACGTCCGGCTCCGCTTCCGCTTCCGCCTCACCACCACCATCCCCCTCCCACTCAAGTAGCTCATCCACCTCGTCACTGTCCACGCTCACCTCCTCCATAAATACCGCAAACCGATTGCTCGATGTAAGCATCTTTGACTCTTCCAACCACAATTTTATTGTCGTACACGCGGAGAGTAATCCGCAAAAACTGGTTTTGTTTAAGCTGAACTAACTGGTCATCAATGTTTGTCTGCCCCTTCTCGCCGTGCGACTTGGCGGGTACCGGTGTGTGGATCGCGGTGTTCAACATCTTTAAACTGGAGTACATGTACGAGTGCGCAGTCTACCTCTTCCTGGCTCAACTGTTCTGGCTCATGTTGGACATACCACGCGCCTGGATGAAGACTGTGGAAGACAGGTGGCGCGAAGAGTAGATGGTCCGTGACAAACACGTGTGTTCACTTTTTGGTCCCCGCCCTCTTGAAAAAAATCACAACTTTTTGCATGCCCCCTTGGTTCACGCAAAGTGTCGCGGGTGGTCGCCGTCGGGTGCGCACCACACGTCGCGCGTGAGGGGTGTAGGGTGACCTGTTTTTTTGCGATGCAGGGCGACCACCCACGCCACACCATGGACATGTTGTCAGTGGGAGGAAGACGCGTCGCAAAAAACGTGTTCACTTTTTGGTCCCCGCCCTCTTGAAAAAAATCACAACTTTTTGCATGCCCCCTTGGTTCACGCAAAGTGTCGCGGGTGGTCGCCGTCGGGTGCG
>Ga0105090_10002208_pt1 | contig 10790 bp, 10 predicted proteins | sample PPLLak3March2015_FD_79110 | JGI IMG/M metagenome (GOLD analysis project Ga0105090, IMG submission 79110) | Freshwater sediment microbial communities from Prairie Pothole Lake near Jamestown, North Dakota, USA - PPLs Lake P7 Core (1) Depth... | ecosystem: Environmental > Aquatic > Freshwater >... | reverse complement strand
GTTGCCGATCCACATGCTGGCGATCAGGCCCCAGAACAGGTCGGGGTTGCTGGTCATCACCTGCGGGCCGGGCTGGATGCCCTTGATCGTCATCGCGCCGACCATCAGCGCCATCACCGCGTTGGGCGGGATGCCCAGCGTGAGCATGGGGATGAAGCTGGTTTGCGCGCCGGCATTGTTCGCGCTCTCCGGCCCCGCCACGCCCTGGATCGCGCCTTTGCCGAAGGGCACGCTGGGGTTCTTGGTGATCTTCTTCTCCAGCGTGTATGAGGCGAACGACGACAGCAGCGCTCCGCCGCCGGGCAGGATGCCCAGCACCGAGCCGAGCGCCGTGCCGCGCAGCACCGCCGGCCAGGCCTCCTGGAAATCCTTCTTCGTCGGCCACAGTCCCTTGACGTCCTTGGTGAAGACCTCGCGGTGCTCGGCCGGGCGGCCGAGGTTGGAGATGATCTCGCCGAAGCCGAAGATTCCCATCGCGATGCCGACGAAGCTGATGCCGTCGGTCAGTTCGGGGATGTCGAAACTGTAGCGCGGCACGCCCGAGATGACGTCGGTATTGATCTGGCCCAGCAGCAGCCCGAGGATGATCATCGCGATGGCCTTGATCAGCGAGCCCGAGGCCAGAACGACGGCACCGATGAGGCCGAGCACCATGAGCGAGAAATACTCTGCCGGGCCGAATTTGAACGCGACCTCGGTCAGTGGCGGCGCAAAGGCGGCGATGATCAGCGTGCCCACGCAGCCGGCGAAGAACGAGCCCAGGCCGGCGGCGGCCAGCGCCGGGCCGGCGCGGCCGCGGCGCGCCATGGCGTAGCCGTCGATGGCGGTGACGACCGAACTGCTCTCGCCCGGCACGTTGATCAGGATCGCCGTCGTCGAGCCGCCGTATTGCGCGCCGTAGTAGATGCCGGCCAGCATGATCAACGCCGGCGTCGCGTCCAGCGCATAGATGCTCGGCAGCAACATGGCGATCGTCGCCACCGGTCCCAGGCCCGGCAGCACGCCGATCAGGGTGCCGAGCAGGCAGCCGGCGAAGGCATAGGCCAGGTTCTGCAGCGTGAAGGCGACCGAGAAGCCCAGCGACAGGTTGGTGATCAGATCGTTCATGTCGGCGCCTCAGCGGATGAACGACGGCAGCAACGGGATCGTGAGGTTGAGTCCCCAGATGAAGATGACCCAGCTGAATACCGTCAGCACCACCGCGTTGGCGATCGCTTCGCCCCAGTGGAATTCGTCGCCCGCCAGCGCCGTGGTCACGACCAGCAGCGGCAGCGCGATATACATGCCCAGCCAGGGCAGCAGCACGCCGAACAGGGCCACCGAGCCGACGACGATGCCCAGCGGCTTCCAGGCCACGCCGCCGACGCGGTCACCGCCTTCGACCTCCAGGGTCAGCGCCTTGAACAGGATGACGGCACCCAGCACCGCCATGATGATGCCCAGGCCGAAGGGAAAGTAGGCCGGCCCCGGCCGCGCCGAACTGCCGAAGCTGTAGTTGGTCGCGCCCCAGGCGAACCCCACGCCGACCGCCACGAACATGAGTCCGGACCAGAAGTCCTTCTCGCTCTTGATCTTCATTTATGGTCTCCTCCTCGACCCGGACGCAGGGGCATTCTAGGTAGGGCACCCCGGGTGCCGGCTGTGGTTTCCACGTAAGGTCGGACGAAAGCGGCGACGCGCGCGCATCGCTGTCGTTCAAGTGACAGGCCCCGGCGGCGCATGGGGCCGCACCATGCGCAGCCACTTGCGGGCCATCAGGCCCAGCGCTCCGAAGCGGGCCTCGATGTGCGCCGCCCGCGTGGCGAGTTCCTCGCGCGCGGGCAACGTTACGGCACGACCGGCCACCACCACCGTATTGCCCTCGCGCGTGGGCCGCAGGCTCCACACCTGGTCGGCGCCGAAGGCCGTGGTGATGCGCGCGATGCTGGCGTCGAAGCTGGCATCGCGCCCGAACAGGTTGACGCCCATCACGCCGCCGCCCTCGAGCACGGCGCGACAGGCGCCGTAGAAGGCCTCGTCGTCGAGTACCGGCGCGGCGGCTTCCTCGTCGTACAGGTCCACGTGCAGCATCCGCACGCTGGCAGGGTCGGCCTGCTGCAACCAGTCGGCGGCGTCGCCGCGCACGACTTCGGCCTCCTGCGGCAGCTGGAAGTGGCTGCTGTTGACGGTGATGACTTCGGGGTTGATCTCGACCGCCGTCGTCGCCATGTGGAGCTCGCGGGCCGTGAAGCGCGTGATGGCGCCCGCGCCCAGGCCCAGTTGCACCGCCCGCCCCCCGCCCAGCTTGTCGGTGGGCAGCCACAGCAGCGTGGCAAGCATGCGCTGCACATAGTCCAGCTCCACCTGTTGTGGCTTGCGGATGCGCATCGCGCCCTGGACCCAGACCGACCCCAGGTGCAGGTAACGCACGCCGTCGAATTCCGACACCGTCACCGGCGGCAGCATGATGGCGCGCCTGGCCATCGTCAGACGCCGGCGGCCTGGAAGGCCGCGCGCCAGGCTTCGAGCTTGCGCTCGAAGGACCAGCTGGCATTGGCCGGGCTGCTCGACGGCAGCTTGTGCACCGGCAGGCCGAGCGTGAGGATATGCCGCATCGCGCGCGCCGATTCGCCGCCGTTGTGCGCCACCAGCTGCAGCCGTGGCGCGCGCCGGCGCAGGCTCGCCAGGTCGTTGAACGCGGCGTCCTCGATCGCCTGGTCCAGGCTGCCGACGCGGCGGCAGCTGGCATAGACGTCCCACAGCCCGAGACCGCGCCGGCGCAGTTCGGCCAGGCGCTGCCGATAGGGCAAGGCGACGAGGTCGATGCCCCAGATCGCCGAGAGCAGCGGCCAGAAGTGGTTGCGCGGGTGGCCGTAGTACTGCCGCGCCTGCAGCGAGGCGACGCCCGGAAAGCTGCCCAGGATGACGAGCCTGGCCTGGCGCGAGATGACCGGCGGCAGCCCTTGCAGACGATCGGAGGCGGCGCCGGTCACGGCCAGGTTGCCAGCCGCGGCAATACCGCCAGGGCGTTGGCCGCGGTGATGCGGGCCGTCTCGTCCAGGCTCCAGCCGCGCAGCGCCGCCAGCACGGCGCCGATGCGCGGCAGCTCGGCTGGCTCGTTGCGGCTCACGGCGCCGGCGGCGCGCTCGGCGGCGCGGCGATAGAGCCACTGCGGCGGCATGTCCGGCGCGTCGGTCTCGAGCACGAGCGCCGACGGCGGCAGTGCGGCGGCCAGGGCGCGGATCTGCAGCGCGCGCTCGAAGGTCATCGCACCGCCGAAGCCGAGGGCGAACCCGCGCTCGACGAACTGCGACGCCTGCACCCTGCTGCCGTTGAAGGCGTGCGCGATGCCGCCGATCACCTCGACGCGCCGCAGGCCCTTCAGCAGCGCGTCGGCCGAGCGCCGCACATGCAGGATCACCGGCAGGCCGGCATCGCGGGCGATCCTGAGCTGCGCGCCGTAGAACCGCTCCTGGCGCACGGGGTCGAGCCCGGGCACGAAATGGTCGAGGCCGATCTCGCCCACCGCCACCAGGCGCGGATCGTCGCGACAGGACTGCAGCGCGGCGCGCAGCCGCTCCAGATCGGCGTCGTCGGCACGCTCGACGTAGAGCGGATGGATGCCCAGCGCATAGGCGGCGTCGACGGCCTGCGCCAGCGCGGCGACGGCTTCGAAGTCCGCCGCCTGCACGGCCGGCAACACCAGCCGATGCACGCCGGCGGCGCGTGCACGCTGCACCACGCCGGCGCGGTCGGCGGCAAACTCCGGGGCATCGAGGTGGCAGTGGGTATCTATCCACATGTCCCGATGATGGCGCAGGTCACGCCCGCTCCCGATGCAGCCGTGCGCGCAACGTGATACTGTCGTTTCCCAACGATGGCGCATCCATGAACAAGGCCCCGCTCCACAGCCGTTCGCCCCGCCGCCAGCCGATGCCGGCGGCATCGCCCGCGCCGGCGGTCCAGGCGCCTGCTGCACCTGCTGCGGCTGCCGCGCCCGCTGCGCCCGGCCGCACGCGCCGCTTCCTGGCGCGCCGGCCCGGCCCGCTGTGGGCGCTGGCAGGCGCATTGGTGGCGGCGACGGCGATCTTCGTGGTCGATCGCTACACCCCCGGGCAGCGGCCGATCACGCAGGAAGATATCGATCAGGCGGTGCGCGTCTCGCTGGAGAAGGAACCGCTGCCCTCGGCGGCGGCCAGGGCCTACGATGCCATCCTGCCGTCGGTGGTGCGTGTCGTCGGCCTCATGGACGAAAAGGACGACGGTGAGGACAAGGCCGAGCAGCGCGCCATGGAACGCAGCCTGGGCACCGGCGTGGTGATCGTCGACAACGGCACCATCCTGACCAACCTGCACGTGGTGTGGGGCGCGAAGAAGGTGCGCGTGCGTTTCGCCAACGGCCACGAGAGCGAGGCGTCGATGATCGGCGCGCAGCCCGAGAACGACCTCGCCGTGCTGCGTGCGACCAGCCTGCCCGACGACCTGCAGGCAGCCACCATGCGCTCGACCGCCGACCTTCTGCCGGGCGACCACGTCATCGCCGTCGGCCACCCCTTCGGCATCGGACCTTCGGCCAGCTACGGGGTGGTGTCCGGCTTGAAGCGCGAATTCCGCTCCGCGGAGGGCGAGAAGACGCTGACCAACCTGATCCAGTTCGACGCCGCGGCCAATCCGGGCAATTCGGGCGGGCCGCTGGTGACGATGGACGGCCACGTCGTCGGTGTCGTCACCGCCATCCTCAATCCTTCGGAGCAGCGCACCTTCATCGGCATCGGCTTCGCCGTGCCGATCGAGAATGCGGCCTCGGCCGCCGGCATGCCGCCGTTCTGACCCGCCGCGGCCGCCTGGCCATGACGCCGACCCACCCGCCCCCACCGACAGGCTCCCATCCCATGCAAGAAAAGGCCGAATCGACCGCCACGTTGATGGAACGCATCCTCTACGAGGTCAAGCGGGTCGTCGTGGGCCAGGACCGCTTTCTGGAGCGTGTGCTCGTGGCGCTGCTGGCCCAGGGCCACCTGCTGGTCGAAGGTGTGCCCGGACTGGCCAAGACACTGACCGTCAAGACCCTGGCACGCACCGTGCGCGGCAGCTTCAAGCGCATCCAGTTCACGCCCGACCTGGTCCCCTCCGACCTGGTCGGCACACGCATCTACAACCAGAAGACAGGCGAATTCGGCACCTCGCTGGGACCGGTCTTCGCCAACCTGCTGCTCGCCGACGAGATCAACCGCGCGCCGGCCAAGGTGCAGAGCGCGCTGCTGGAGGTGATGCAGGAACGCCAGGTCACGATCGCCGGCGAGACGCACAAGGTGCCGGATCCCTTCGTCGTCATGGCCACCCAGAACCCGATCGAGACCGAAGGCACCTACCCGCTGCCCGAGGCGCAGGTCGACCGCTTCATGATGAAGGTGCTGGTCGACTACCCGACCGAGGAGGAGGAGTTCGTCATTGCCGAGCGCGTCACCGGCCCGGCCGTGGACGTGAACGCGGTGGCCGACACCTTCCAGCTCGCGGCGCTGCAGCGCGAATGCCGCGAGGTCTACTGCGACCCGTCGTTGATGCAGTATGCGGTGAAGCTGGTCAGCGCGACGCGACGGCCGGACCGGCACGGCCTGGCCGAGATCGGCAAGTACATCACCTACGGCGCCAGCCCGCGCGCCACCATCGGCATGATCGAGGGTGCCAAGGCGCTGGCCATGCTGCGCGGCCGTCGCTATGTGCTGCCCGAGGATATCGTCGACCTCGTGCCCGATGTCCTGCGCCACCGCCTCGTGCTCAGCTACGAGGCGTTGGCCGAGAATATGACTGCCGACAGCATCGTTCAGCGCGTGCTCGGCAAGATCGCCGCCCCCGACAAGCCGCTGGCGCATCCCCAGGGCGGCGCCGGCGCCGCCCATGGCTGACACTCCGGCCCCCCGGCCCGTGGCCGACGCCGCGGCCGCCTCCACCGAGCAGTTGCTGCGCAAGCTCGAGTGGACGGTGCTGCGCCGCCTCGACGGCCTGCTGCAGGGCGACTGGCGCACCCTGTGGCGCGGCGGCGGCGTCGACCTCGCCGACCTGCGCGAGTACCAGCATCACGACGACGTGCGGCACATCGACTGGAACGTCACGGCGCGCCTGCAGCAGCCCTATGTGCGGCAGTTCCTGGAGGACCGGGACCTCACGGCCTGGTTTCTGCTGGACCTCTCCGGCAGTGTCGACTTCGGTTCGGCCGACGTCACCAAGCTCGCCGTCTCGGCCGGTTTCGTGGCCACGCTGGCGCGCGTCATGACGCGCCACGGCAATCGCGTCGGCGCCCTGCTCTACGGCACGCGCGTGGACACCGTGCTGCCGCCGCGCGCCTCGCGACTGCACGTGCTGGAACTGCTGCAGCGCATGCGCCGGCCGCGGCCGCGCGCCGCCAGGGGCAGCCACGCCGGCACCTCGCTGGGCGAGCTGCTGCAGACTGCCGAGGGCGTGATCAAGCGCCGCTCGCTGGTCTTCGTGCTCAGCGACTTCATCAGCCAGCCCGGCTGGGAAGCTGCGCTGGCGCGCCTGGCCCGCCGCCACGACGTGGTCGCGGTGCGCCTCTTCGACCCCATGGAGATGGCGTTGCCCGATGTCGGCCTGGTGACCATCGAGGATGCCGAGACCGGCGAGCAGCTGTTCGTCGACGCCGCCGATCCGACTTTCCGCGCCCGCTACGAAGCCATTGCGCAAGAACAGGAGGCGGCACTGCTGGACCAGCTGTCGCGCAGCGGCGCCGACATGGTCGAGCTCGCCACCGACGACGATCTGCTCGACGCGCTGTTGCGTTTCGCCGACCTGCGCCGACACCGCGCGCGCCTGAAGACGCCACGCAGGTTCCCGGCAACGATGCAACGCGCACAGCCGGCGCCCGCCCCGGGCGCAGCGCAGCCGGCAGGAGCCCGACCATGAGTTTCATCTGGCCCTCCCTGCTCTGGCTGCTGTTGCTGCTGCCCCTGCTGGTGCTGCTGTATTTCTGGCTGCTGGCGCGCAAGCGCCGGAGCACGGTGCGCGTGGCCAGCGTCAATGTCGCCAAGCTGGCGCTCGGCAGGGGGCCGGGCTGGCGGCGCCACGTGCCGCCGCTGCTGATGCTCGCGGCCCTGGCCGCCCTGCTGGTGGCGGTGGCGCGGCCCGCTGCGACGATCACGCTGCCGCTGGCCGAGCGCACGATCATCCTGGCCATGGACGTATCGGGCAGCATGCGCGCCGAAGACGTCAAGCCGAACCGCCTGGTGGCGTCGCAGGAAGCCGCCAAGACCTTCGTCAACAACCTGCCGCGCGAGGTCAAGGTCGGCGTGGTCTCTTTTGCCGGCACTGCCGCCGTGGTGCAGGCGCCGACGACCAGCCGCGACGACATCATCGCCGCCATCGACCGCTTCCAGCTGCAGCGCGGCACGGCCACCGGCAGCGGCATCATCCTGTCGCTGGCCACGTTGTTCCCCGACGACGGCATCGAGATCCAGCATGTCACCGGGCAGCGCAATTTCCCCGGCCAGCCGATCGGCAAGAAGGAGGACAAGCCCTTCACGCCCGTGCCGCCGGGCTCGTACACATCGGCGGCGGTGATCATGCTCACCGACGGCCAGCGCACGACCGGCCCCGACCCGCTCGACGCGGCGAAGATGGCGGCCGAGCGCGGCGTCCGCGTCTATACCGTGGGCGTGGGCACGACGGCCGGCGAGATCATCGGCTTCGAGGGCTGGAGCATGCGCGTGCGGCTCGACGAGGAAACGCTGAAGAATGTCTCGGTATTGACGCACGGCGAATATTTCTACGCCGGCACCGCCGAGGACCTGACGAAGGTCTACGAAGGACTGAGTTCGCGCATGGTCGTCGAGCGCAAGGAAACCGAGATCAGCGCCCTGTTCGCGGCGCTGGGCGCCCTGCTCGCGGTGCTTTCGGCGGCGCTTTCGGTGTGGTGGTTCGGGCGCGTGGCCTAGCACCCTTCTTCGTCGCGGCGGGCTTCTTCGCGACGGACTTCTTCACTGCCGCGGCCTTCTTCGTCGCCGCCGGCCTGTCCGCTGCAGCCGCCGCCTTCTCCGCAGGCGCCGTCCTCGCCACCACATTCCTCCCTGCCGGCGCCTCCGGCCTCGCTGCAGGGGAGGGCACCTTCGCTGCGGGCGCGCGCTTCCTTGGCTTCGCTGCGACGGCAAGCGCTGCCGGTTCCGGGCGCTCCTCTGGTGGTTCGGGCCGCTCGGGTGCCATCGTGCGCACGGGCGCGGCCGCGCCGCGGGTGCGTGTCGCCGCGACGGCGCGCCAATCCTCGCCCAGGAAGAGCGCCCGTTCGGCACGACGGCGGCGCGTCAGGCCCGACAGTTCGACCAGGGCGCCATTCTTCCTGGCCTTGTTCCAGCGCAGGAACTCGTCCGCGGCCCCGGCGGGGTCGCCGGCATTGAGCTTGCGCACCAGCGTCGACGCACCGAGGTTCGCCGAGCCGCAGTTGAAGGCAAAACTCACCAGTGCCGCGAAGGCGCCGTCGTCCAGCGGCACCTTCACCAGCCGCAGCACGTCGCGCGCGAAATTGACGAGTTCAGCGTGCAGCAGCATCTCGGCCTGGGCCAGCGTGATGCCGCCCGGATAGAGCGCCCGCGCGATGCCCTTGTTCTGCGGTCCGCGCAGGAAGGTGCCCTGGTAGCTGATGGCGTGGCCCCAGCCGATGGTCCAGATGCCCACCGGGTCGAGGTAGGCGTCGAGGTTGACGGTGCTCGGGTCACCGTCGGGGATGCCTTCGAAGCTCTTGATCAGCTCGATGCCTTCCTGGGGCACGTCGCGCAACGGTGCGGTCATGGGGCCTCCTCTTCAGTCGCCGGTGTCGGCGCTGCGAAGTATGGCGCGGCGCCGCGCCTGGCCGGCGCCGGGTCAGCGTTCGAGCCGGATCAGCCGGCCTTCGCTGGCGTCGGTCAGGATATAGAGCCAGCCGTCGGGGCCCTGGCGCACGTCTCGGATGCGTGCGCCGAGGTCCTCGAGCAGGCGCTCCTCGCCGCTGACCCGGTTGCCGTCCAGCGACAGCCGCAGCAGCGCCTGGCCGCGCAGCGTGCCCATGAACAGGCTGCCCTGCCAGCCCGGGTAGCGGTCGCTGGTGAGGAAGGCCATGCCGCTGGGTGCCACCGAAGTCGGCAGCCAGGTACGGATCGGTTCGACGAAACCGGGCTTGGGGCCGTCCTCGCCGATGCGTGTGCCGATGCCGTAGTTGCGGCCCTTGGTCACCAGCGGCCACCCGTGGTTGCGCCCGGCTTCGACGATATTGAGCTCGTCGCCACCCTGGGGCCCGTGTTCGCTGGCCCACAACTGGCCGCTGACAGGATGCAGCGCGGCGCCCTGGATATTGCGGTGGCCCAGGCTCCACAGCTCGGGTGCCGCGCCGGGCCGGTTCACGAAGGGGTTGTCTGCGGGAACGCTCCCGTCGGGGTCGATGCGGATCACCTTGCCGATGTGGTTGTCCAGGTTCTGTGCCTGCTCCTTGGCGCTGGAGCGGTCGCCCAGCCCCACCCACAGGCGGCCATCGCGGGCAAAGACGATGCGCGACCCGCAATGGTGCTGGCTGCGGATCTTGGGGCGCTGGCTGAAGATCGTGCGCACCTCCTGCAGCGCGTTGCCTGCCAGCCGGGCGCTGGCCAGCGCCGTGCTGTTGCCGCCGCCGTCGGCCGCCGGCTCGGCGAAGGTGAAGAAGATGCGCTGGTTGTCGGCGAAGCGCGGGTCGACCGCCACGTCGAGCAGGCCGCACTGGTTGCCCACCGAGATCGGCGGCAGCCCGGACAGTGGCGCGGAGACACGGCCGCTGCCGTCGACGATGCGCAGCCGGCCGGCGCGCTCGGTGACGAGCATGCGGCCGTCGGGCAGGAAGGCCAGCGCCCAGGGATGTTCCAGGCCGCCGGCCACGGTGACGGGTTTGAGGTCGACGCTCGGTGCGGCGCCGATGGCGGGCAGCGCGGCCATCATCACCAGCGGCAGAAGCACGCGGCGCATGGTCTGGTGCAGGTCAGTCATGACTGCTGATATTGCCGGCCTGACACCAAGCCTGCAGCGTGCGGGGTCATGTCGTGCCCGCAGTGCAACGCAGCGTCCGGCGGGTCTCATGGCTCTGCGGCCGCCTCGACGATCATCTGCACGCGCTGCTGGCCCTTCCACTCGTCCACGCTCAGGCGGTAGGCCAGCCGCGCCCGCTCCGGCAGCGGCTCGCTGCGGCCGAACCAGATCGCGTCGCGTTCGGTGCCCTGGTGGCGCAGCCGCAGCTTGAGGTGCTTCTCGCCCACCAGTCGCTGCTGCAGCACCTGCACCTCGTCGCAGAACAGCGGCGCCTCGAAACCCTGGCCCCAGACCTGCGAGTCCAACACCGCCGCCGTCTGCGCGTTGAACCACTCCAACGCCAGCGGGCCGTCGGTGCGCAGCGTGCGCGTCAGCGTTGCGGCGTCGAGCCATTCGCCGGCCACCTGGCGCAGCGCGGCGTCGAAGGCCTCGACGCTGCCCGCCGCCACGTCCCCCAGCGTGCAGCCGGCGGCCATGGCATGGCCGCCGAACCGCAGCAGCAGCCCGGGCTGGCGCTTGGCGACGAGGTCGAGCGCATCGCGCAGGTGGAAGCCCGCGATCGACCGCCCCGAGCCCTTCAGCCGCCCGTCGGCGCCACGCGCGAAGACGAAGGTCGGCCGGTGCAGGCGATCCTTGATACGGCCGGCGACGATGCCGACAACGCCTTCGTGGAACGATTCGTCGAACAGCGTCACCGCCGCCGGCGCCTCGATCAGGCGCAGCCGCTCGACGGTGGCCTCCGCGAGCTCGCGCATGCCGGCCTCGACCTCGCGGCG